>Ga0194128_10006970_pt1 | contig 14965 bp, 20 predicted proteins | sample TA2KigCa65mmetaG_FD_148650 | JGI IMG/M metagenome (GOLD analysis project Ga0194128, IMG submission 148650) | Freshwater microbial communities from Lake Tanganyika, Tanzania - TA2015037 Kigoma Deep Cast 65m | ecosystem: Environmental > Aquatic > Freshwater > Lake | place: Tanzania: Lake...
CCGTATCACGCACTAAACTATGTCGACGCTTGTCACCACCAAAGAGCTCAGGGCCATGCAGAGCGACGATCTCCGGAAGGAGATTGAGGCGCAGCAGATCATTGTTGTGCAACTCCGGATGGGTCTGCAGATGGGCAAGGACAAAGACAGCGCCAGGTACCTGCGCGAGAAGCGTCAGCTGGCGAGAATGAAGACAATCCTCTCACACTCCCCCAATAAGTCATGAGAACAAAGAAGGGCGTCATCACCTCCACCAAAATGACAGGCACCGTCGCGGTGACCGTCCACAGTCTTGCGTTTCACCCTGTGTACAAGAAGAGTTTCCGCAGGAGCAAGAAATTCCTCTGTGACAGCAATGGACTGGATCTCTACCTCGGTGACGAAGTCGTCTTTCAGGAGTGTCGTCCGCTCAGCAAGCGCAAGTGTTTCAAGGTGACGGAAATTCTGAAGGCAGCCCCGAGAGTTTCCGAAGTGAAGGAGGACGAGGCGGTCGAGAAGGTGATCCACCGTGAGAAGAACAAAACCGTGAACGCCAAGCAGGCAGCATCTTCATCCTCCGCATCATGATTCAGGTTCAGACCATGCTCACAGTGGCAGATAACACAGGTGCTAAGAGCGCCATGTGCATCAAGGTGCTCGGCGGAAGCCGTCGCCGCTACGCAGGCATTGGCGACACCGTGATCATCGCGGTGAAGGAAGCCGCCCCGCGCGGCACAGTGAAGAAGAAAGCCGTGGAGCATGCCGTTATCGTCCGCACGCGAAAACTCACACGCCGCAAGGATGGCAGCGGTATCCGCTTCGATGACAATGCATGTGTGATCGTAGGAGGGGATGGTCTGCCGAAGGGCACACGTGTCTTCGGACCGGTGGCGAGAGAACTGCGTGCTAGAGGATTCCAGAAGATCATCTCCCTTGCTCCCGACGTTCTATGAAAATCCGCAGAGGCGACACTGTCGTCGTCATCACCGGCAAGGACAAAGGAAAGAAGGGCCAGGTGCTCAAAGTCCTCCATGAGAAGAACCGCGTCGTGGTCGGAGACGTGAACATGCGTACGCGTCACCGGAGGAAGACGGCAAATCAAGCCGGCGAAATCATCAAGTACGAAGCATCCATCCATGCGAGCAATGTTGCGCTTCTCGATCCCAAGAGCGGAAAGCCGACACGCATCGGATCGAAGGTCGATGAAAAGACGGGACGGAAGTTCCGTATTGCGAAGAAGAGCGGCGAGGAGATCGTCAAAGGAAAGATCGCAGAGAAGGAGGTGAGGAAGGCTCCGCCGAAGGCGCAGACTGCTGCACCGGAAGCAGCCGTGCAGAGTAAAGGAAAATCGCAGCCGTTCTGGAAGAAGATGGGCTTCGGTGCCGAGGCACTCAAGGAGCAGGCCGAGGTGGATGGCTCGTCGCACATGCAGGAGGATCACAGCGTTCCCGACCAGGCTCAGCGTGAGTCGTCGCGTTCCCACTCCCGTGGATCATAATGGCATACACCACGCTCCATGACCGGCTCCGCGGACCGATTGCGAAAGCTCTCCAGAAAGAGCTCAACCGCGAGAATATTTTCGCATTGCCACGCCTGAAGAAGGTGACGGTCAACGTCGGTATCAACAAGACCAAGATGGACAGCAAGGAGACCCATGAATACGTGCAGCAGTGTCTGATGAAGATCACGGGTCGCAAGCCCGTCTTCACGAAGACCCGCAAAGCCATCAGCAACTTCAAGACCCGCAAAGGTCTTGTCGTCGGGTGCATGGTGACGCTGCGCGGTCGTGCGATGGAGGAGTTCCTCGACAGGCTTCTCAGCTACGGTCTCCCCCGCATCCGCGACTTCCGCGGTCTCCCGTCGAAGCTCGACGGCCAGGGCAACTACAGCATCGGACTCCGTGACCACTCCATTTTCCCGGAGGTACCGCCCCCCGATGCCAAGCAGATCTTCGGCATGCAGGTGGTGATCACGACGACGGCGGACAACGACAAAGACGCACTCGCACTGCTGAAGGAGATGGGTATGCCGTTCCGCAAGGCCGAAAAGAAAGCCGCTAAAAACGCCTCAAACGCTTAATTCTTCATCCGCATTTCTTTATTCTGATTCCATGGCTCGAAAAGCTCTCACCAACAAGCAGCGCGATCAACTCGCACAGTACCTCAGTGATAAAGCTGCAGGCAGGAAGCCGAAATTTCCAACACGTGTCTACAACCGGTGCAAGCTGTGCGGACGCCGTCACGGGTTCATGCGTTTCTTCGGTATCTGCCGTATCTGTTTCCGCGAACTTGCCGTCACGGGCCAGATTCCCGGTGTCACCAAATCCTCCTGGTAATCATGCTTCGATTCCTCTCAGCATAAATGACGTACGTTACTGACCCCATCGGCGACCTCCTCACCCGGATGCGCAATGCCCAGAAGGCAGGCCGTGCGTCATGCACTGTTCCCATGAGCAGGCTCCGCATGGAGCTTCTCAATGTCTTCAAGCGCGAGGGCTGGATTGCTGCGGTGGAGACAACCGGTGAAGCGCCCAAACTGAAGATAGAAGTGACGTTCGTCCCGGAGAAGACGCTGACGCTCAAGCGCGTGAGCAAGCCCGGTCGCAGGACGTACGTTTCTGTCGGAGAGCTCAAAAATCCCGTTCTTCATGGCTTCGGTATGGCCGTTCTCACCACGAGCAAGGGCATCCTCACGGATGCGCAGGCCCGCAAGGAGAATGTCGGAGGTGAATTACTCTGCACTATTTCCTGATATGTCACGCATCGGAAAAAAACCAGTGGCTATTCCCTCGGGCGTCACCGTCACGGTGAGCGGCCGAAAGGTGACCGTGAAGGGCGCGAAGGGGGAGCTTTCCTACGAATTCCTTCCGGAGGTGAACGTCACGGTCGAAGGCAGCACCGTCGTCGTAACACGCAAAGACGATACTATTGCTTCATTGTGTCGCCATGGCCTGACGCGTCAGCTGATCGCAAACATGACGATCGGCGTATCGAAAGGATACGAGAAGCAGCTCGAGATTATCGGTGTTGGTTACAAGGCGCAGATTAAGGGCAAGATACTCGTGTTGAACCTCGGACACTCGCATCCCATCGATTACAAGATTCCCGAGGGCATCGAAATTGCTCAGGACGAGAAGAACAAGAACATGTTGTTCATCCGTGGCGCGAACAAGGAACTTGTCGGGCAGGTCGCTGCCGATATCCGTAACTTCCGACCGCCGGAGCCGTACAAGGGCAAGGGCGTGAAGTACATCGACGAGGTCATTATCCGTAAGCCCGGTAAGGCCGCAGCAGGCGCCACGGGCGCAGCGTAATCCATCTTTCTCATGCGTCTCACCAAGTCACTCCACAGGCTCCGCAGGAAGAAGAAGATCCGTTCCAAGGTGAACGGCTCGTCCGATCGCCCGCGTCTCTCCGTGTTCCGCAGCAATCTCCAGATCACTGCGCAGATCATTGACGATAGCGCGGGAAAGACGCTCGTGTTCGCGAGTACGAAGGAGCTCAAGAGCAAGCCAACGATGGATGGTGCCAAGAAACTCGGAGTTGCACTGGCCAAGAAGGCGAAGGAGAAGAAGATTGATTCTGTTGTCTTCGATCGCAATGCCTACAAGTACCATGGTCGCGTGAAGGCATTGGCAGATGCTGCGAGAGAAGGAGGATTGCAGTTTTAATGTTCAGTTATCATTTATCATTTATCAAATAACATGGCTAAAACTACCCGCCCAGACCGCAAGAAGAACGCCCGCAAGGCACGTGAACCCTCGGAGTTCGAGGAGACAACGCTGTCCGTGGATCGAGTCACGCGTGTTGTGGCCGGTGGACGCCGCATGCGTTTCCGTGCTGTCGTTGTTGTCGGTGATAAGAAGGGGCGTGTGGGACTTGGAACGGGTAAGGCCAACGAAGTGCAGGCTGCAGTGCAGAAGGCAGCATCAGCAGCGAAGCGCGCCATGATCCGCGTACCGCTCCGCGACGGGACCATCCCACATCAGATCGACCACAAGTTTAAGGCTGCGAAAATCCGCCTGATGCCTGCCTTTGAAGGAACGGGAATCAAGGCTGGAGGCGCTCTGCGCGTTATTCTCGATCACGCCGGTGTGAAGAATGTCTTAAGTAAGCGCTTTGGAAGCAACAACAAGCTCGTGAATGCCCAGTGCGTCATGCAGGCTCTCGATCTCCTCAAAGGAGATCGTTCCGCTCCTGTGGAGTCGAAGAAGCAGGAGGTGTCCGCGGAAGAGAATGAACTGCCGGAGAATCTGAAGGTGAAGGAGATCAGCCGGAGTGACATCGACCAGGAGGGGAATTTACGGGGTTAGGTGTGTGGGTGGAGTAGGATGGTGGGATGCGGGATTCGTGATTCGTGATTCGTGATTCGTGATTCGTGATTCGGGATTCGTGATTCGTGATTCGCCTGCCCTGAGCTTGTCGAAGGGTGATTCGGGATTCGAATCAGGGGTAACGGAAGATCATTGTGTACATCAGGGTATTCCGGAGATGTATACTTCTGCTATGCGTACTGCTCTCCTCGTCATCGCACAGAATGGCTTTCAGGATAAAGAATACGCGGGGACGCGGGTGAGTTTGGAGTCTGCAGGATTTCAGATAGTCATTGCCAGCAAGGAAAAAGGCCCGTGTTCGGGAAAGTTTGGCGGTACGGTGATGGCGGACATCGCGATGCGGGATGTGGTTCTGAGGGAATACGACCGTATTGCGTTCATCGGCGGTCCCGGTGCGGCAGCGTATGCGAGCGATGGGGATGCCCTGAAGCTGGCAGTGGAGGCGTACAGAACGGAGATGCCGCTCGGGGCCATTTGCATCGCACCGACGATTTTGGCGAAAGCGGGAGTGCTGGAAGGCAAACGTGCCACGGTCTGGAATGAAGACGGCGAGCAGTCCGAAGTACTGGCAGAGCGGGGAGCGGAATACACCGGAGAAGATGTCACAGTCGATGGCACCGTGGTCACGGCAAACGGACCCGATGCTGCGGAGGAGTTCGGGAGGACGTTGGCGGCATTGTGAAGTCTGCGAAGTCTGCGAGGGCAGCGAGGCCTGCCTGCCGGCAGGCAGGTCTGCGAGGGCTGAGGATATTCTACCGAAACTGCACGCGCCCGAATTCCTGCACCCAGAAATCTCCGAAGAGTCCGATGCCGATTTCGGCGAATTCCGGCCGCAGGATGTTCTCGCGGTGACGGGGGGAGTTCATCCAGTCCTCGATGACCTGTTCGACCGAGAGCTGTCCCTTTGCGAGGTTTTCCCCCAGGGCGAAATCCGGCTCGCAGGAGCAGGACGATGTCCCGGCCACGAGGGAGTTCGGACTCGTTTCATCCGCAGTGAAGGCGAAGGCGAATTGCGTCGCGCACTCGCACCCGCCTGCTGGCGCATTCAGATATCCCGCAGTCCGTATCCTATCCACGTAGCTTAGTCCTTCGGGCGAAAAGTGGCTGAAGTACCCCCGTTCCTGCATATCCTTCGCATGATCCTGTGCGGCTTTTTCGAGGTAGAAGTTGGAGGTGAGGGGGGAGAGTTTGAACTTCGCACGGTGCTCGTTTACGCGCTTGATGATGTCATTGCGTGTGGTATCGCCGAGGTTCGTTCGTGACTGCAGGATTTTGAGCATGGCGGCTTTCACGGTCTTCGGCGTTGTCAGTGTGGCGTAGGAGAATACCTCCTTCGTCGCTCGATGGAGAGAGAGCGCGACGCTGTCGAGCGTCTGCCCCTGCTGTTTCAGGACCCCTGTGGGGAGAGCCGGAAGGAATCCGCCCGGGGGTGCCAGTTGCGGTTCTGCGCGGAGCAGCGTGACAATTGCTCGTGTGACTTCAGCGTGACTGACACGGAGATCCGGACGAAGCTGTTCGGGTGTTCTGCCGGTTTCCAGCAGGCCGTATTTTTCAGCGAGTCCTGCGTACGTCGCGTAGGGTGAATCGCCGCTCACATCGGTGTAGGTGTATGCGATGCCCGACGTCAGACCGAAACCCTTTGTCAGCATCTTGAGAAATTCCCCGCGTGTCACCGAGGCATGCGGACGCACGAGACCCGTACTCTTCTCCACGCTGATCATGCCGAGCGAGAGCGCCTTCACGACGTACGGAACGTACCATTCGCCGTCGATGACATCGGGGTACGCGCTGAATGTTTTTGCATTTTTGTCGATCTCTGCCCCGGCGCTCTTGAGGATCATCATGACGGCCTCTCCCCTGTGGACGAAGGTGACGGGGGGTGTTTGGGCAGCGGCGAAGGGGGCTCTTGCGAGGAGTCCGAGCATGACCCCGGCGATGGCGATGCGTAGCACAGGCATCCGTTTATTATAGCGTAAATCGCTTATTTATGCCAGATTATGCACTGCACAAGAGAGGATGGTGCATACGGGAAACCGCGGAAATGTTCCAAAAAGCTCCCAACCCTGTTTTACAGCCAAAATACCCAAGATTCCCTTGAGAAGACGCCTTTCAGCACGTACCATGCCCCGGCATATGTTTCTCCATACGCTCAAACCGGCCAGAGGCTCCAAAAAGAGCCGTATGCGCGTTGCCCGTGGCAATAGCAGCAATGGCGGTACCACGGCGGGTCGCGGTACCAAAGGTCAGCAGGCGAGGGCTGGCAAAGGACGCCGCTTCGGTTTTGAAGGAGGACAGAGTCCGCTCATCCGCCGCCAACCCAAGCTCGGAGGATTTTTGCCTCCGCGCAGTTTCACCTACGAGGTGGTGAATCTCGATGCTCTCGAGAAACTTCCCGCAGGGTCCTACGGTATCGCGGAACTGAAGATCCATCAGCTCGTACGGACGAACAGCCCGGTCAAGGTTTTGGGCAGGGGAGGCGTTACCAAGAAGTATGCGTTATCCGTTCATGCAGTGTCCGCCAGCGCGAAGGCTGCCATCGAAAAAGCAGGAGGGACGGTGACGCTCGTGAAATAGCATGAAGTTTGCGATGTCTGCAAGGTTTACGATGTCCAATGGTAGATTCTAACATGGCAATCGTCGAAGACCTTGCGAACCCCATGTACACCATTCTCATCAGTTGCTCTGCATTCTAAGTTCGTCATACTACTTCCGATGTTCACCTATCTCCGTCAGCTCTGGCATTCCGAAGAACTCCGCAAGAGGATTCTGACGACGGTCGGTCTCTTACTCGTGTTCCGTGTCGTCGCGCACATCGCCGTTCCCGGTTCCGACCCCTTCGCCCTGAGTTCATTCCTGGAGTCCCGATCGGGCGGAGGAGTCATCGGCGTGTTTGCCGCTCTCACCGGCGGAGCCATCGACAACTTCTCTGTGGTGATGCTCGGTCTCTCGCCGTACATCAATGCCTCCATTATCGTTCAGCTCAGCACGGTGATCTTCCCCCAGCTTGAAGCGATATCGAAGGAGGGTGCGCAGGGGCAGCAGCAACTCAACCGCTACACGCGCTACCTCACGGTGCCGCTCGCGTTCATCCAGAGCTACGGCTTCCTCGTTCTTCTCGGTCGGGGTGGCGTGCAAATCGTCGATCTCACGTTCCCCGCTGTTCTCTACCCGATGCTCTACGTCACCGCCGGCTCCCTCTTCCTCATGTGGCTCGGCGAGCTGGTCACAGAGAAGGGGATCGGTAACGGTATCTCGCTCATCATCTTCATCGGTATCGTCTCCGGCATGCCGACGACGATCAGCTCCATGTTCCTTGCCGGACAGGGCAAGCAGGCGGCATTCTTTCTCTTCTCCATCGTATCTTTGGCCATGCTCGTTGCCATCGTCCTCTTCACAGATGCGCACCGTGTCATCCCCCTCACCTATGCGAACCAGGGTGCTGGCAGGGGCGTGCAGGGCAATATCCCCATTCGCCTGAATCAGGCAGGCATGATCCCGATCATCTTTGCGATTTCCCTCATCACGCTGCCGGCGATCATCGCGCAGTTCCTCAGTACGGCGAAGCGCCCGATCCTGCAGGAGGTCGCCGCGTTCATCAACGTACACATCAACCCCAGTAATCCCACGATTGCCTACATCATTCTCTACTTCCTGCTCGTCATCGGCTTCACCTATTTCTATGTGTCCGTGACGTTCAAGCCGGAAGAAGTGGCAGAGAATATCCAGAAGCGCGGCGGCTTCGTGCCAGGCGTTCGTCCGGGAAAGCAGACGGCGGAGCTCCTCGCGCGCGTCAGTAACCGCATGAATCTCTGGGGTGGCATCTTCCTCGGCATCGTCGCCATCGTCCCGCTCATCTTCACGAAGTACTCCACGCTCGCGTCACAGGATCTCCTCATCTCCGGTTCCGGAATGATCATCGTTGTCGGTGTGGTCATGGAACTCATCCGCCAGATCAACGCGCAGCTGCTGGCGCATGATTATGAGAAATTGGTGTAGGAGATATGGTACGTAAGGTAGGTAAAGTAGGTAAAGTAGGTAAGGTAGGTAAAGTAGGTAAGGTAGGTAAAGTAGGTAAAGTAGGTAAGGTAGGTAAAGTAGGTAAAGTAGGTAAAGTAGGTAAGGTAGGTAGGTAAGGGAGGTCCGTAGAGTTATGTGCAGGATTCGATAAGTTTGTGAATGAGAAAGCCCAGACGATTGATATGATCAAGAAGTATTTTGTATGTTGGGATATCTATGTACCCTAAGTCCTTTGCCAGCTCGGCAAAACTGTCGACTTCCGCATTCGAAGCATACGATCGTTCGTAATAGGATTTTCGATGAGGTGCAGTACTCATACGTGAACCTTCTGCAATTTGTGCTTTCGTAGAACTTGATGCCCGACGAAGTTGGCTTGTCAGTCCATACATTTCATTCTTGGGGAAGTTGGCAGTAATGCGATACATGAAAACAGTGAGTGCGTGTGCTTCGCGCCACGCAATTAATTTCCGGAATCCCCGGTCATACATTTGCAGAGTCATGTGTACGAATGTACACCAAATTTCAAGTGTCCACAATACTTACTTTACTTACCATACCTACCTTACCTACCGTACCTTCCAATGGATCTCGTTCTCTTTGGCATCCAAGGCTCCGGGAAGGGAACGCAGGCAAAGCGCCTCGCGGCGGAATTTGGGTATGACATTTTCGAGGCGGGCGGCGAACTCCGGAAGATGGCTGCCGGACCGACGGATCTCGGGAAGACTGTGAAGAGCTACATCGACGAAGGTCACCTGGTGCCGTTTGCGATCATCATGAAGGTGGTGGAAGAGGCGATTGCCGCACGGAAGAAAGACCAGAAGATCCTCTTCGACGGCATTCCCAGAGACAGCGACCAGCGCCACGCATTCGATGCCATTATGCAGCGCCAGGGAAGGGATTTCCGGTGCATCCAGATTCTTTTGGATATCGATGAAGCAATGGAGCGCATTGCCGGACGTGCACAATCGGAGGGACGCGCCGACGATGCGGATAGGGAGAAAGTCCGCCGCCGCATGGATCTCTTCCGGGAGAAAACGATGCCGGTTATCGAAGGGTATGTCACGCATGGCAAGGTGGCAAAGATTGACGGGAAAGGCGACTTGGATCAGGTGTACGAGAGAATTCGGGCGGCGGTATCTGGTTTTTAGTATCTGGTTTTTGGCTGCTGATGGATGTTCTTTGGTGCTTTTTATCAAAAAACCATAAACCATACACCAAAAACCGCTATTCTTTCTCAGTGTCCGGCTTTCAGATTTTTTCGGCCGAGGAAATCGAGGCTCTCCGTTATGCGGGGCAGGTCCTCCATGAATGCATCGATTACGTCGGCAAACTTGTAGTGCCCGGCATTACCACGCGCGAACTCGACCGTGCCGCAGAGGCGTTCATTCGCAAGCATGAAGGCGCGGAGCCGGCGTTCATGGGGTACCACGGTTACCCGGCGACACTCTGCACGTCCGTGAACGAAGAGTGCGTACACGGTATTCCCGGCGACCGTGTTCTGAAAGAAGGAGATATCATCGCGGTCGATTGCGGGGTGAAGTACAAGGGGCTGAATACGGATGCCTGCAAGAGTTTTCCGGTCGGCAATATTTCTCCGGAGGCCCATCGATTGTTCGATGTCACCATCGCTGCGCTGGATGCAGGGGTAGCCGCCGTCCGCAAAGGGGCACGTGTCGGCGATATCTCCGCCGCCGTGCAGAAGACGGTCGAGGGTGCGGGTTTTTCCGTCGTGTCCGCTCTCACCGGTCATGGCCTCGGGAAGACACTCCACCAGTTTCCGGATGTTCCGAATGTCGGCGAAGCGGGGACGGGCCCAGTGCTGCCGCTGCACACGCTCATCGCCATCGAGCCCATTACGTGCACAGGCAAAGACGGCATCGTCGATGGCAAGGATCTCTGGACGATCAAAACGCGTGACGGTTCTCTCTCGGCGCATTTTGAACACACGGTGCTCGTGACGGAAGAGGGGTGTGAGGTGATTGCGTGATTGAGGCCTGCCTGCTCCTCGAGTCTGAGCGACCTCGGAGTCGAAGACCGGCAGGCAGGCCTGCGAGGTTTGCGAGGTCTGCGAGGATTGCAACGTTACCTGCGAAATATATTTGCTATTGTCAGGTGCACGAAACTTCCGTGTGGTGTATAGGGCTTCTATTGCCTGAATACGCTAATAATTTTAGAGTGAGTGCAACGTGAGTCGCCATTCACTTGTTATCGGCCTTACCCTGTCTGCCATTCTTGTCGTTGTCGCTTTGCACATGCAACAAGGGCGACGCACTCTGACGGCATGTATAGCGATCGCTTTGCCCTGCACAGCGAATGCAGATTGTTGTACGGGTATTTGTTCGGCCGGCATGTGTAGCATGGGGGCTGTGTGCGGGAACAGAATCATCGAAGCGAATGAGCAGTGTGACGACGGTAATCAACAGCCCGACGATGGTTGCAGTGCAACCTGTCAGCAGGAGTCGGGGTGGCAATGCACGGTTGCGGGAAACGTCAGTACTTGCACGCGGCTCTGTGCATCCGCCCCCGCAACAATGTGTGCAACAGCTCTGGCCGGTTGTCCCGCAGGTCAAATCTGCAGGATCAGTGGCAATGGTTGTGTGTGCGGTCCACCCGGATCATGTGGCAACGGGACGAAAGAGGGATCTGAGCAGTGCGATGACGGCAACACAACGAGCGGTGATGGATGCTCTGCGGCGTGTGAGGATGAGACACCGCCATGCGGTGTAGTCTCATACTCTCCTATGCGGCGGTTCCTCGGTCAGATTTTTCCTTCACTGATTGCTGCGAATCCGATCTGCGCTCGTTGCTGTGTCACAAATCCAATCCGTTGTATTGAAATGGCATCGAATTCAAACCCGATATATACCTGTGAGACAACCAACCAGGGGCGCTACGCTGGGCCAGGGGGATGTCCTGGAACTGCACAGGCCAGGTTTGATTTATGCAAGCAGTACTGTGGAGACGGTGATGTTCTCGATTTTGGTTTGGATGGTATCGATGAAGACGGCGATGGAGATGATGAGGAATGTGATGACGATAACAATGCGAATTTCGATGGTTGTAGTGCATCTTGTAAAATTGAATGCAGAGCGGATGCAGATTGTCTAGGAGAGCCAACCTTCAACAATCCCGGTTGGAGCTGCCAGAGTGACGATTGCCAGTACTGCACTTGTCAGAGTTTCAAGTGCATTGGGGGAGTTCGCAGCGTTCCAGGACCAAATTGCAGTGGTATTTCCGGCGGTGCTGGAGGACCGGGTCCTATCGGTGGAGCAGCAGGTGGTCCCATAGGTGGTGCTACAGGAGGACCTGCAGGCGGTGGACCCGGAGGCCAGACAGGAACCAACGGCGGTACGGGTGGCGGCGGCTCAAGCACGGGAAATTCCAGCGGTGGGGCTTCAAGTGGTGGAAATTCCTCGCCCTGCCAAGCGAGTTCCACGACACCGGGACCGACGTTCGGCGGCGGCGGGGGCAATCCCTGTTCCAGTTCTGCGGGATCCTTCAGTAGTTGCATTAGTTGGACGACGTTCCTCCAGCTTCAGCAAGGGTGCCGGGACGGTTACGACTACTGCATGCTGTGCGCGGGTGGGACGATTCAATGCAACCCGAACGTGCAATATACAACGCAGGCCTGCAATGATGCGAATCAACAATGCTATGCGGCCATCAATGGTGTTCCTATTTGTCCGAGTTCGACTACGTCACGATCCGGAGCATCGACATCATCTTCCGCTTCATCCTGCCCGAGAGGGGAGGTGATGTGCGGCCCTCAGTCATTCGTAGTATGCATGTGCGGCACAACCATTTTTGACTTTAACTGTACGTCGAATCAGTGCACGAGGTGTCCTGAGTGCAGATCCTCATCCTCAAGCAGATCGAACAGTTCCGGCAGCAGCGGTGTCTCATCCAGTACCATCTTCGCCTTCAATTCCTCCGATGCATCCGACTCCTGTACGGATGATTCCCAGTGCTCTTCGGGATTGTGCGACAACGGCCGCTGTGCCAGTGAAGCACACACTGTCTGCAACCAGGATCTCTCCTGCACGATGATCGCAGGAGCAGGTCTGAACCAATGCGATCCGAAGTTCGGTTGCGGTGAGGATGTCCGCGCGGAATGCGATGGAAACTTCTGCCAGATCATGCCGGGACCGGGCGGACTCTTCTGCTCGAGCGATGACGATTGTGCGAATGTCTCTTCGCAACAATCACAGCCCCGTGGCTGCTCCTCCGATCTTGAGTGTTCCATCGGCGTCTGCCGCGACGGCAACTGTCTGCCCTGCAGAACGGATACCGAATGCATCGCGGGTTCGTGCAAGAACGGCCAGTGCGGCGGCCCCACGCTCGTTGCAGCCACTCCTGTCTGCGGTAACGGCATCCTCGATGGCACTGAAGAGTGCGATGACGGAAACCGCCGCGATGGTGACGGATGTTCTTCTCTGTGCTCCATCGAAGGAGTGAAAGCAGCAGCTCCCCGTTCTGTGTGCGGCAACGGCATCCGCGAAGAAGGGGAGGGATGCGACGCGGGAACCCAGAACAGCAATTCTCCCGGCGCAGTCTGCCGACCCAACTGCGCTCTCCCGCGCTGCGGTGATTCCATCCGCGATATCAACGAATCCTGCGATGACGGCAACACTATGGACAAGGACGGCTGTGACAGATATTGCAGAACCGAAACAAAAGTTCTTGCACAGTCTGAAGTGAATCAAGAAACCATAAACAAAAAACCAGAAACTTCCCAACAACCAAACAGCCAAACAGCCCAACAGCTCATCCAATTCCCCTACGCCCAATTCCCAACTCCCTACGCCCAATTCCCAACTCCCTACGCCCAATTCCCTACGCCCCAACCCTATCCCTACGCTTCTCTTCAGCCGCTGATTCAACAGGCACCACAGACGACGCAGTCCGGTCCTGCTGCAGTCGCGGCGATCGGAGCGGGTGCTGCTGCGGGGTGGAGCTGGATGAGGAGGAGGAAAAAATAAGTCCGTCTTCGCCCTTCGGGCTTCGCCGGGACATCGCGGCGTAGTCCGCTTCGCGGACGAAGCCGGATGGATGAGGAGGAGAAAGCGATAAAAGATTATTAGACAATATTTATTTAATTACGCAATGCTTTTTTATGAAATCTTAGGTTTTTCAGTACCAAATGCTTGAAGGACCACATTTTGCTCTGTAGGATTTTTCGGCTTGTAACCGAGCAGTGTTTGTGGCCAAGGATGTTATTGAACTCATAGGCATTGTCGAGGAATCGTTTCCCAATGCCACGTTCAAAGTCAAAATCCTCAGCCCTCAGGCAAAGGATCACTCGATCCTCTGCACACTCGCCGGTCGCATGCGCGTGAACCGTGTCCGCATTCTTCCCGGAGACCGGGTGAAGGTGGAGATGACGCCCTATGACCTCGAGAAGGGACGCATCTGCTACCGCTTCCGCTCCGATCAGAAGATTGACCTGGAAACGGGTCGTGCGATCTCTGCAGGATTCCCCACAGAAGGGGAAGAGCCCGCAGCGAACTGATTTCACCCCACCGCCTCACCTACCCATGAAAGTACGCGCTTCCGTCAAACCGATCAGTAAAGAAGACCGCCTGGTGATTCGCCGGAGCGGTGTCCGTATAAAGAAGGGCCGCATCCGCGGCGGAAAGAAAGTACGTCGCATCGTTTCCAGCATTCCCAAGCACAAACAGCGTCAGGGCTAGCATTACCTCACTTTCCGTCCGCCTATGCGGACGGTCCGCGCACACGATGTGCGCGGCTACGATCCTCCGATCTTCAACTCCCAACTTTTCACTCTCCACTCTCAATTCTCAACTTTTCACTCTCCACTCTCAATTCTCAACTTCCCATCATGCTCCGCATTGCAGGCGTCGTCCTCCCCGGCCAGAAGAGAATCGAAGTTGCCCTCACCTACATCAAGGGCATCGGTCGTCCGATGAGCAACAGGATTCTCACGGAATTGCGTATCGATCGCGATAAGAAGGCAGATGCACTCTCCGAGGATGAGTCCGGAAGACTCCGTTCACGCGTTGAGCGTGAGACGGTGGAAGGGGAATTGGGACGCAAAGTGTCCATGGACGTGAAGCGTCTGCAGGACATAGGCACGTGGCGCGGTATGCGTCACAGAAAGAAGCTTCCCGTTCGCGGACAGACCTCCCGCAGAAACGCCCGCACCAAGCGCGGTAAGAAGAAGACAGGTCTCTCCGGCCGCACCACGCTCACCAAGACGTAAACCATTTGTATTTGCATTCTCTTCTGTGATGTCCGACACCCCTGAAAAAGCAAAGGCAGACTCCAAGGCAGCAGAGACCGCAGAGGTCATCGAGCCCAAGGTCCGTAAGAAGAAGATCAAGAAAGCGGTCCCCAAGGCCCGCGTTTGCATCTTTGCCGGAGAGAACAACACCATTGTCACGTTCACCGATTTCGACGGCAACAAACTAGGAGGCAGCAGCAGCGGTACCTGCGGTTTCAAGGGGACGCGCAAATCCACTCCGTACGCAGCAAAAGTCGCTGCGGAAACCGCATCACAGAACGTCTCCGGTTTCGGTATCGAATCGGTGCAGGTGGAAATCCGGGGCCTCGGTCCCGGTCGTGAGCAGGCACTCCGTGGTTTGCAGGCTGCCGGTCTCAATCTCGACGCGATCATTG
>Ga0194128_10006975_pt1 | contig 14957 bp, 12 predicted proteins | sample TA2KigCa65mmetaG_FD_148650 | JGI IMG/M metagenome (GOLD analysis project Ga0194128, IMG submission 148650) | Freshwater microbial communities from Lake Tanganyika, Tanzania - TA2015037 Kigoma Deep Cast 65m | ecosystem: Environmental > Aquatic > Freshwater > Lake | place: Tanzania: Lake...
TCAATTTGCGCTGCCATAACCGAATCGACATTTTCAAACAATAGCCTTCGAATATTACTTCCCAATTCAGGCTGAAATGGGCGTTCATAATGATTTGTCAAAACAAGATTTTTAATTGAATTGATGATAGCAAATTCACGTTTATGAACATTGATATCTTTGCGAATTGGATGAATATTAAAATTTAAATCCAAGTCAATAAAATTTCTTGTAAAACTATCGTTTTTTGTGATTGTAGCCATTGTCTATTTATTCAACCCCCCGCAAACACATTACTGGACCCTGCAGCAACCGATGTACAACCTGAAATTGCATCTCCAACTCTACCTGCACCTCTCGTATTTACAAAAACCGTGGTGGAACCAACAGCAATTGGAGCAGCATGTGCTGGGCAAATTGGGGCAGGTAAAAGATGCACAGTATTAACATCTCCTTGGCGTGACCAGGGAATACTATTCACAAAAACATTTGGTGAACCTTCAGCTCGCACCATTCCAGAGCAATGTGTAACATCTGCATCACCAATTCTTGTTGCGGCCGGCATGTTCTCTCTCCATTAGTTTTTTAAGTTTAACATTCCAATTTTCAATTTCTTCGTGTATTTCTTCAGTGTGCGGTGGATCAGAAACCTCTGGTTTAAAAGAAATAACATTATCAAATACTTCAGGTATATCTTCATACCTTGTATAAGTCTTTAGTTCTTTTCCTATCAATATAACAAATTCATGTGCCATATTAAGGGTTCAAATCAATACGAGGTGCAGTGAATGACATATTTCCACCAGATTCAACGGTATATGTACCACCAACCTGTTCATTGTAATTACCGCCCACAGTAACATCCACATTACCATCAATTTTAACTGACGCATTTTTTTTCACATAAATTTCTGCATTTCCCTGAACAGTAATATTACATTTGCCCATAATATAAACATTATCGTCTTTCATAACGATACTATATTTGTCTTTTGTTATTTTTTCTACTCTATCACCATCAGGATACCATTCAGTAAAACTGCCATTTCGATGTGCAATATGAATTCGTTCTTTTCCTGGTGTATCATCATATTCTATTATATGCCCAGATTCAGTTTCCATTACATTGTTATATGGATAAACAGTATCATATTTTGTTTCTGGCTCATTCCATGTTGTTGTAACAGTTGGAATATCACTTACCTTATTGTCTTTTCTTTCTTGAATAAATGTTTTTGTAATTGTATCAGAATCATTTCGTGCTAACCGTGATGTTGTTGGTTCGTCTAAATTCAATGGATAATTACTTGCTTGTGTCTTTTCAGTAATTACAATACCTGTGCCATCAGTATTGTATTTTTTCGTTTCTGGACTTCTTGGTGATGCTTTAAGTTCATCAGAAGTTCTTGGATCACTATATGCTTCTTGAATATTTGCGGCTTTAAGTGCAACACTTGGAAAAGAACCAAGTACCACAGGTTGTTGAGTCATTTCACCATCCATAAAAAATCCAAATACCATATCGCCCTCTTTTGGACAATAAGGATTTGTATTGTTTATTGGAAATGCAACTTGAGCCCACGGCAATATATCGGTCGGCAATTCCATTTTATTGTCAGCATTCCAACCAACACAACGAACTTTTAATCGTCCGAGTTTTAATGGATCTTGTCTGTTTTCAACAAATCCAATCCACCATATAAATCCACCAGCACCAGCAAAATCTTTAGCGTTTTCCATATTAGTAGCCAATTAATGCTTCTGTTTGTTCTGGATTGCTTACAGGAATAAATTCATTGTTCGTTGAGGTTGTTCCACATTCAATTATTGTTTCATGTTTGTCAATTCCAAGAATATGCCTCGAAGCAATAATGATATACTTACCGCTTAAACTGGGGTCATTATTATCATCGCCTTTTGCTTTTTTACCAAAATTGGGCGCGTCAAGATTGATATTAAAACCCGAAGTCAATTGAAAGTTACCTGGCATTGCCAATTTAATTCTTTTACTCATCAAAAGATTGATAATTGCCTTTCTTTGAAATAACCAATTTTCAATATTATCAATTTTAGAGATAGATGTGGGATCTTTATCTTTAATATATTTACTCAATTGTTTTGCAGTATCCATAAAAGACATGGATTTTTTTGCTGCATATGCTTCTGTTGCAGCAATACCAGCTCGGTTTATAATTACAGATTGATTTGGATTTTCATTTGCATGTTTCATGGTCTTAAATACATCAGCAAATCCAATTCTCTTTTTAGCAGTAGTTCTGGTTATTGGGTCAAATCCAATAAATTGTCCTGCATTAACACCAGATCTTGTTTTTTCAATCATATCTGTTTGTTCCACAACTTCTAATGCTCTTGCTGAAGTCATTTCTGTTAGTGCATTTGATTCTGATGTATTTTTAAGTTCAAATTTTATATTTAATATATCTTCTTGTACCAATAATTTTGAAAGAGATACAAAATTATATCCAATATTATTTTGAAAAAACATATAATTGGGTGCTTGATTTTGATCTACAGCTCGTTTTGTACACCACTCGATAGCATCGAATGGTTTTAAATTTGGAAAAACAAAACTGCGAATACCTGTAGTTGGTTCAAAAATACCACGAGTTTGATTATCTGGAACTTTCAAATAGTTTACTAAAATTTTTTCAACAGCTTTTGAATATGTTCCCTCAAACGATTGTGTAATTCTTTGTTGGTCAGAAAAAATTAATTCATCAGAAACAAAATTTAAAACAAATAATTCACTACTCAAATTTTGCGCTTTTCTGTCAGATTGTTTATAAACTCGAAAAGATTTATGAAAACTTGCAATATCAGATCCGCCAGACTTTGTAATATCAAACAATATACTTTCAGAACCATCAAATAATAGTTTACCAGAAAGACCAATAGAATCACGAATAAGAATATTTCCACTCATTACAGGCGTAAAAAGAGAATCAAAAATATTGATTTCTTCATAAATATTAGCAATATCAATTGGGCCTGCTTTGGTTACAAGTACCAATTCATTAATTATAAACTGCATGGAATTTTTAGCTGAAAAACTCATGCTTTGATTACCACTCTAAATTCTTTTTCAATTGCAGGAACAAATTCTGGCTTTACAAGTATAATACTTCTCTTTTTTTCGTTCAAATTATTTTCATAGTCATAATATGTTTCTTTTTCTTTTGTAATAGCTCGCGTAATTATTGAACCATCTTGCAATGTGTGAGTTGTACTTGACGGGGCAACATTTGCCCATGTGTTTGCATCAACCTCAAGTTTTTCAGTAATTGAAATATTATCAGCATTTGTTCTTGTTACCACCTTATAATATGCATGAACATTATTCACATTCATTGCCCATGAAAGACCTGTAACACCTGTGCTAGCAGTATTCGCATAATTATTTGCAGAATATTTTTGATCAATATATTTAATTAAAGTGGAATACTGTAATGGCCAATCATATTGCGGGTCAAAAATATCATTGAACATCAATACAATCCAATGTCTTTCAGGATTGTCATAAAATTTAGTTGCTATAATTTCTGGTGTATCACTTTCTTGAATATCATATTTGTAAAATGCAGCAGAATTTTCTTTGAGAGTAGATTCAAAACTAAATCGTGAAATGATATTTGTTACTGTATCAAGACTGCTAGTTCGATTGTTGGCAGTATATACTGTTTTTGGAAAGTAATAAAAATATTTGGCCATTATTTCCTCGGATTAGATCTAGTATCCACGAAAGATCCGGCCGGCTTCACAGAATCTACTGCATCTCTAAAATCTTCTTTTGTAAGATATGATGTTTCTTTGAACTGTAGTGCCATTTGAATCGCTGTTGGCATGCCTGTGCGACCTAGTGCTGGAGCGGGTTCACCAGGCACTTCATATGCCGAAAATCCATTTGGTGCATAATTTATTTGAATATTCTCTAAAATACATGTTGCAATACCTGGAATATTTGGGTTTTCTGCACCAGCATAATAAAATCGAATATCAAATTCAGATGGAGGAATCAAGAAGCCAGCTGCACTTTTTAATTTTTCTGGAGCTTGATGAAAACGAAATCGCTCTAAAATTCTTTGAACTTCAAGTGCCTCTTTTTCATCTCTTGGATAAAATACAAAATCGAATTGAAAAGATCGAAACTGTGGAGATGAATAAATCATCTCTAGCATTGGATTTTTTACTGAACCCATTGCCTTAGCCATAATCACTCTACCAGTTTTCTCGGAATTTATGGCTTTTGCTAACGCTTTCCCACCCTCTTCCGCAGCATATCGAGCTCCACTTGCTATCGCAGCCCCTGCTGCCTTCAAAACTCCAACTCCAATGTTCTTCCCACTCTGAAACTGGTCAATCATACTTGAGCCAGCCGCTAAAACCTGACCACCTATTTCGTCACCAATACTCATTTGCTCATAGCTTTGCTGATAACTATATTGAAGTGTGTCGGGCATATAAAGAGCAATTGCATCTTTTGTTAGCACAGTGTTTTTTAGTCCAGCTAAACTACCACCAACAACTCTTTTAATTGAATTATCCACCGTTTCCTGTGAACGAGAAGAATTGCCGTCAAATACAATATTTGATTGACCAAAAACATTATTAACGCTACTACTAGTTGAAGAACTCATAGCGCTTGAAATACCACCAGGAAGTTTAGATATAGCGGAATTAAGTTGTTCTGTTATTTTACCTCCAAAACTTGCAGGTATATCTGAAATCAGTGGGCGCTCTGGGTTAGTAATACCAACGGATATGAATCCACTTCTACCACCGGTGATCGCCTTTGTGTCATTCCATAACGCACCTTTTGAGCCAGGCAAGGCTCTCGATTCGAACCGTGATTCATTTGTACTTACTCCCGCAAAGCGTGTTATCTGTTCACGAATATAAAATACAACATAGTGTCCCTTATCATAATTACCAAGATCCATAGGATAACGAAGTGTGGTTCTTTCATATTGACTTTCAGTTAATGGAGCCAAAGGCCCCTTTCCTCTCAATTTATCAAATGTGATTGTTTCAAGACCAAAAATTGCCATATTTGTCCTATAAGTTAGATAGATAATATTTATGTCGTATAAAGGATGGTTTCAACCAAAAAATCCAAGTAAATACAAAGGTAATGCAACCAACATTATCTACCGCTCCAATTGGGAATTAAGAGTAATGAAGTGGTTAGATGACAATCCAGCAGTCATATGGTGGGCATCTGAAGAATTTCCAATACGATATGTCTCGCCAGTTGATAACAGAGTCCACAGATACTTTCCAGATTTCATTGTCAGGACCAAGAAAAAAGACGGTTCAGAGCAAACCTCAATACTGGAGATAAAGCCATACAAACAGACGGTAATGCCATCGCAAAAACGCAAGACTAAGAGACACCTGGTAGAGATTGCAACCTATGCCATCAATCAGGCGAAGTGGGAAGCTGCTGATTTGTTCTGCAAGGAGCATGGATGGCATTTTCAACTACTTACCGAAAAGGAATTGGGACTTTGAGATAAATAATCAAATGGCTACACTATTTGATAAAATCAAATCATCTTTGGCGAAAGAAGGTCTTACGCCACGGACAGACGCCGCTCGAGAATGGCTGAGAAATAAAATAAAAACCTTGCGACGACCTTCTCCTACTTTAATGATGAGAGATAGACAGCGGCTTCGTGAAAGGTCGTTTATTGGTCGTATGTATTTCTATTTTTATGATCCAAAGAATAAAGATAAGCTATCATACTATGACAAATTTCCATTAGTAATTCCAATAGAACGCTATCCCGACGGTTTCTTAGGATTGAACTTGCACTATATTCATCCAAAATATAGAATCACACTTTTAGATAAATTGGCTAATTTGACAACAAATGACAGGTTTGATGAAAAAACAAAATTGCGTATTAGTTATGAATATTTATCTGCTGCGTCACAAATATTTGAAGCAACACCATGCATTAAAAGATATCTGTTTAAGCACATTGAATCTCGATTTTTAGAAATTACAGCAGACGAATGGGATATTGCAGCTTTATTACCGGCAGAAAATTTTATTGGTGAAACCACATCTCAAATATTCTTAAATTCAAGGAAAAAATTCTAATGTCATTCTCACCAAACACATTTCTTTCTAATATCAATGCCCACAATGGCTTAGCAAAACCTTCTCGATTTGAAGTCATTTTGCCCATACCTCCCTATATTAATCAATTTGTGGGAAATTCAGTTATTGACAAAATTTTGGATAGTGGTACAATCACTGATATTACAACCGCAGTTAATCTTTCATTTGGTCAAGCTTCATTTGGTCGTAACACTCACGGAGATAGCCAATCTAATAGTGCTTCTGGAGCCATGTCTCGTTATTTAGCACTTCAATGTGAATCAGCAGAATTACCAGGCAAAACATTTCAAACAGCCGACGTAAAAATTTATGGCCCCATTTTTAAAGTGCCATATCAAACACAATATGCAGATATGACACTTACATTTTTATGTACCAACGAATTCATGGAAAGAAAATTGTTTGACCGTTGGATGGATGCAATTATGCCTGCGGATACAAATAATTTAAGATATCCAAGGGGTACTAAATCTCGTTACATGACAAACATTACAATCGTTCAATACGATGATCATGTCAAACAAATATTTGCAGTAGAATTAATTGATGCTTTTCCCATTGGACTTGCACCACAATCATTGAGTTGGGGTGAAGATTCTTTTCACCGTTTAGCAATATCATTTGCCTATCAAAAATATGAACCAATTTATGGTGCAACTTACAATCTTTCTGCACTGGAAATAATGTCGCGTCAAGGAGTTAAAGCAGTTCCAGGACAATCTCCACAAGAAATCGTAACTAATATTAAAACTGGTCCCAGTTTGAGTGAGTAAAATATGATTTACTATCAAGTCGTTCATTATAAAATTTAACTAAGCGAGGATATTATGTCTTTACCTAAAATTGATGTACCTGTATATGAAATAAAACTGATTTCAACTGGAAAAATAGTTAAAATTCGCCCATTCTTGGTGAAAGAACAAAAATTGTTTTTAATGGCCAGTGAGTCAGAGGATCCAAAAGAAACAATTCGTGTTATTCGTCAAGTATTGAAAAATTGTGTTATCGATGAATTAGATGTTGATAATCTACCTACTTTTGATCTTGAATGGTTATTTTTACATCTTCGTGCTCGTTCAGTAGAAGAAATTGTCAATTTAAAATATAATTGTAATAATATGGTCAAAAATGAACAAGGCGAAGAAAAAAAATGCAATGGAACAGTTGATTTCAAATTAAACTTATTGGAAATACAGCCGTATCATAATGAGAAACATACAAATAAATTCATGGTTTCTCAAAAATTGGGCGTATGCTTAAAATATCCAACTTTTGAATTGATTGAGAAATATGAAGGATTGGATGAAAATGCGATTTTATTAGAAATTCTTGTTGATTGTATAGATTATATTTATGATAATGAAACCATATATTATGCTAAAGATTCTACCCGAGATGAAATTCGTGAATTTGTAGATAGTCTCCAACAAAAAGATTTGGAAAAAATTAAAATCTTTTTTGAAACTGTGCCTGAAATTAAAAAAGACCTCGACTTTAAATGTTCAAAATGTGGTTACAATGAACTAATTACGCTAAAGGGTCTACAAAATTTTTTCGTCTAATTATTCGTTATGATACACTAGGCAACTATTATCAGACAAACTTTGCGTTAATGCAGCATCACAAATATAGTTTGACTGAGCTTGAAAACATGTTGCCTTGGGAGAGAAGCATTTATGTGAATCTCTTGGTAGATTATTTAAAAAAAGAAAAAGAACGATTGGAATTGGAAAAACAAACAAGAAAAAGACGCTAAATGGCAAATAAAGATAAAGAACTTGAAGCAGCGCCAGCGAACATTGCGACCGCGATTGAAGATATGTTGGAACTTGACAAAACATATTTGGCATCAATCCAAAAATTAGCAACCATTAGCGATAAAGCATTGGATGACGCATATGGTTATGGTCGTAGCACACCTGGTAATAGTTTTGGTTGGCAGGCGAATCTTATGTCGGCTGCTTTTGCTAAGGAAATGATTGACGCAGGTATTACAGATATTGAAAAAATCTCTGATGCTATTCATAGGGGTTGGAATGTTACAGCAGAAAAGTTTGTTCAAAATCCGAATCAATTTAGTGATACTGCAAAACTACGTCAAGAAGGAAAATTAGAAGCAAAATTAAAACAACGAGCAAAGTTGATGAAAATAGACTATGCTCAGTTAGACAAAGATGAAAAGGAAAAGGATCGTGTGGTTGCCCGAGCACTGTTGAATAGTATTACAGATCCAACAGATCCAAAATCACTAACTGAAGAAGTAACAAAAACATCATCCGCTGAAGCAGTAGCAAAAACACCATCCGCTGAAGCAGTAGCAAAAACACCATCCGCTGAAGAAGTAGCAAAAACACCATCAGCTGTAGCAGTAACAGAAATGCCATCAGCTGAAGCAGTAACAAAAACACCATCCGCTGAAGAAGTAGCAAAAACACCATCAGCTGTAGCAGTAACAGAAATGCCATCAGCTGAAGCAGTAACAAAAACACCATCCGCTGAAGAAGTAACAGAAAAATCAGAAAAAGCAAGCAGCGTATCACCAACTATAGAAAAAACTTCTTCCGTTAAAATTCGTAAAGGTAAAATAAAAGATAACAATAAAGAAAAATTTCTTAAACGCCACCAGAACTTAATTGATGATACCAAAAAACAGTTTTTTGGTATTAATACCAAAAAACAAGTTAGAGATGAAATAAAAATAGTTACAGATACAACAGACAAAACATTAGCGCCTATAGCGGAGATAGACAAATCAGGTCAACAAAAATTTAGAGATCCAAACACAGGAAGATATACAACAGAACCATCTGCTCCTTCAGATTCAGTTAAGAAAGAAGTCAAAGCTTCTGAAGATAAAAATAAATCTGCCGGTGACGCCAAGCAAGCGAATCTCGATCCAACACTTCAATGGCGAGAACACACTCTCGCTCCCACAGATAAAGTTTCCATTCTTGTTCCTTTAGCTAAAGAATTGGGATATAAAAATGTCGAAGAAATGCGTAATGCTCTTAGTAAAGAACAAGCTGGTCGTGGTGGAAGAAGAAGTTTGGGTTTTGGCGTTGTTGGTGGTCCTAAGGGAGTAGGAACTGGTTTCTTAGGTGGTCGTGAAATAGGTGGTGGATTTGAGGTTGGTATAAAAAAACGTCTTGCAGAAGGCGTTTCAATAAAAGAATCCGTTGCTGGTGGATTCCAAGATTGGAAAAAAACTTTTTCCAAAGAAAATATTAAACGCAGACTATTAGAAAAAGCCTTTGGTGGCACAAGTTTTATTGACACTTTTGCTCGTGGACAATTAAAGAAAAAATTTGGAGTATCAGAAGATACAGACTTCGACGATGAAAAAGAAAAAGATTCCGGTAAAAATATATCTCCAACAGCTGATACTGCTGATGCTGATAATATTGCTGGTGCTGATAATATTGCTGAAACAAATCGTTATCTTGAAATAATTGCCAAAAATTCGTTATCATTTCATTTGATGTCGAGAGACCTGAATGTTTTAAGACAAAATATTGTTACATTAACAAAAATTGACTCAGAAAAATTTAATAAAGGTAAATCGAAAAAAAAGCAAATTCACGCTCGTGATCCTGCAATGGGTCATGGTGCAGATGCTTGGTTTCTTAGAGAAGATGAGCGTGAAGAAAAACTTGAAGCGCAAAGAAGAAAATCAGCAGCTCCAGCAGCTTTAACAACTGCACCAACTCCTGCTGGTGGTGGACAAGAAAAAGAGGGAGAAGATGATGGAGGTGGTTTACTTAGTGGAATCCTTGGATTATTAGCTAGTTCTCTTATGTCCGGCCTTGCAGCAATGTTTAATCCTATGGCCATTTTGGGGGTTCTTTCAAAAGTATTTGTAATTGGAGCAATATTCATGTCTCTGTTTGAAGGTATTACAGCCGCTTGGGACAAATGGAAAGAAACTGGTAGTATATCAGAAGCAATTATTGAAGGATTAACTGCAATTATTGATTTTCTTACTTTTGGTCTTTTTGGAAAAGATTCAATAAAGAAATTATTTTCAGGTATTGGAGATTTTCTTGCACCTATAACTGATACAATAAAAAACGTCTTTAGTTCCATAAAAAATTGGATTGTTAATAATGTTGGTATTCCGAAAATAAGTTTGGGTAAATGGTTTGGCAAAGAAAGATCAATAGGTCCTTGGTATCCATTCAAATCAGATCCAAAAAGTGGGGAAGATGAAAAAAGCGAAGTAGGCGCGAAAAGCGAAGTAGGCGCGACAAGTGCAGCAGGAACACCAGGAGCAGGACCAGGAGCACAAGTCGGTTATGAAGATGATGAAGAAGCTGCTCGCGCAGGACCTCCCGGTAGAAATGCACCAGAAGAAACATTATCTCAAGAACAACTTGAATATAATAAGTTCAGGGCACAATTTGATTTTTTGGACGCATTACGACGGGGTGATAGCAGAGGCACTTTTGTTGATCGGGATCCCGAACAAGTACGCAATGAAGAAAAAATGCGTACCATGTTGGGACAAATGGAAGCCGACATGTTTGAAAAGGGTATTAATGCCAGACAAGTTTACGATGATATGTTCCGCGATAAAAGAAGTCCAGGAGAAATTGCCAGAGCAAAAGAAGAGCAAATGGCAAATTTGCAGAATCTTCGTGACGACGAGGAAGACGCTGCTCCTGCTGCTCCTCCTCCTGCTGCTGCTCCTGCTGCTCCTCCTGCTGCCGGTGAAGTAGCTACTCTTTATAACCAATTGCAACAGAAGACGAGGGGTGCAACACCTGCTACTGATGCAAAACCAGCTACTGGTGCAACACCTGCTACTGGTGCAAGAAAACAGGCTGAAGAAGAAGCGCTTAAACAAGCAGAAGCCTTAATAGCAAAAGATTCAACATTAGTAGATATGCCTCATAGGCTAGCGAATGAAATTAACATTGGTAAATTTGGTTCTGCAAACGGTGGACCAATAGCTCAGCAAAGTCTTGATATGATAAGACACAGAGCAGCTGATATAGCAATTAAAAATGCAAAAAGTAAAGCTACATCACCCACACCATCTGCTACTGATGCACCACCCCCTGCTGATGTACCACCTGCACCACCTCCTGCTGATGCACCACCTGCACCACCCCCTGCTAATGCAAGAAAACAGGCTGAAGAAGAAGCGCTTAAACAAGCAGAAGCCTTAATAGCAAAAGATTCAACATTAGTAGATATGCCTCATAGGCTAGCGAGTCAAATTAACATTGGTAAATTTGGTTCTGCAAACGGTGGACCAATAGCTCAGCAAAGTCTTGATATGATAAGACACAGAGCAGCTGATATAGCAATTAAAAATGCAAAAAGTAAAAAAGCTACTCCAACAGCTACATCACCCACACCATCTGCTGCAGCAGCAACTCCATCAGCTGATGGAGGCGGAGGAGGTGGTGGAGGCGGAGGAGGTGGAGGACCTTCAACTCCAGATATTACACCTAGTCCTGGTCCCATCAGTGGTGCAAGTTTAAATGAAAATTCACAACAAGTTGCGGAACAACAAAGAGCTGAATCTTCCGCTGATACGGGTTCAACAGTTAATGCACCAACAACAAACAACAGCCAATCTGCAACTGGAAAAGTTCCATCTAAATTACCTGACGCTTTTGATAATACACTAGCCTTAGCAATGATGGCACATTAGCTATATCATGAATACAAAAATTCTTACTAAAGATACGTCAAAATGGTAGCACCACTAATCGCAGCAGTGCCAGCATTGCTCGGCGGAGCCTCAGCAGGAGCAGCAGGAGCAGCGGCAGCAGGAGCAGCTGGAGCAGCAGCACCAGCAGCGCTCGGCGGAGTGAGCAAAGTAATAGCAGGCTCAGCTGCAGCGCCAGCGAACATTGCGACCGCAACAGGAGCGCGAGCAGCAACAGGAGCGCGAGCAGCAACAGGAGCAGTACCAACTGCAGCACCAACTGCAGCAACCAGAGCAGCACCATCGACGCCTATAGCGGAGATAGACAAATCAGGTCAAACAAAATTTAGAGATCCAAACACAGGAAGATATACAACAAAACCATCTACTCCAACTAAAGAAGAGCCAGCAGCAGAAACAAAAGAGCCATCAGCTACAGAAATGGCAAAAACTGTGACAAGAAAGCCATCAGCCGAAAAAATGGCAGGAAAATCAGAAGCGGCTGGCGGCGTATCACCAATTACTACAGAAAAAACTCCTTCTCTTCCCAATATTAAAGGAACAACATCTTCTGATTTTGCAAAAATAATCGCAAAAAACTTTTTGTCTGTGCCTTCTATGGCACAAGATATTAATCTTATAAGGCAAAATATTGTAAAAATAGTTAAAATGCGTGGTGGTGAAAGTACAAACGTAGCTGATGAAAGTTGGATGAGAGCAGGTCAGGTAGAAAAACAACTTGGTGAAGAAGTAACAAAGGAAAAATCCCCACAATTAGAAACAAAAAAGAAGGGTGGGAAAGATAAAGAAAAAAAATCTTTGTTCGATACGTTGAGAGGAACAAAAATTGGTAAAAAAGTAGAAGAAAAAATAAAAGGTAAGGCAACAGATGTTATCTCAAAAGCTGCGGGAAAAGTGCCTGGTATTGGTGGTATTGGTGGAGGTGCACTTGGAAAAATAGGAGGTTTAGCTAAAGGAGCAAAAGGTTGCATAGAATGTTTATCTTTTTTGAAAGACATCCTCTTTAAAAAAATTAAAAAACTTGTTTTAAATATGTTTAAAAAATTGTTTTCTCCAAAAAATATTTTGAAAGTGGTGGGTAAATTAGCAATACCATTACTCATTGCTGTATGCGTGTGGGAAGGCCTTACGAGTGCATTTGATGCATGGGTAGAAACTGGTTCTATTTGGGAAGCATTTAAAGCTGGTATTGGTGGTATTGTAGAACTATTGACATTTGGTTTAATTGATAAAAAGATGGTTAGCGACTTTTATGACTGGTTGCTTGAAATATACAAAATTCCAATTAAAGCTATAGGTGATTTTTTTGGTTCAATAGGTAAATGGTTTTCAGAAAAATTTGAATTTGTTACAAATTTATTTAGTCCCAAAAAAACTCTACCAATAGCTAAAGACGAAGCCCAAAAATCTGGTGAAGAAATAGATAAAGAGTTGAAAGGCCGGTCAGATTCTTTAGATGAAAGAGAAAAGGCTTTGAGTGAGAAAGAGCAAGCAAAGAATGAGCAAGCAGCGAAAGATGATAAAAATAAAAAATCTTCCGGCAGCGCTGCTCCTGTGGCTCCAAAACCTCCTGTGGCTTCTGGAGAAACTCGAGCAGGAGCAGTAACTGGACGAACCTATGCTTTGCCAGGAAAACGCGGACAACCAGGAGTTCCTGTAGGAGGCGGACAACCAGGAGTTCCTGTAGGAGGTCCTGCTGGCGCTCCAACACAAGTTCCTGCTCGCGCTAAAGAAGAAGTGACTGAAGACCTAGGAGGAGGTCGTACAAAAACAACCAAACCAGACGGTAGTTATAACATAACTGGACCCGATGGTACTTATACATTTGACAAAACAGGTAAACAAACATCCTATAAAACACCAACTGTCAGTGGAGTCTCAGAAACCACAATGGCATCTGGTGAAAGAATTAGAGAGTATGGTAAAGGCCCATCGACTATAAAAGAAACCACCAGCGCTTCTGGAAGAACAATAAAGACAGAAGCCACACATGAGATTGGCGAAAAAAAGGTTACCAAAACTGACACAAAATCCGTTCCATTTTGGAAAAAACCTACTGATGCTCCAGCTAAAATGCAAAGATGGGAGGACCGAGACAAAAGTAATGAAAAACCAACTACTCCGACAGCCGTACCTAGTGCTGGTACAGCGCCAGGTCCAATTGCTAGTGCCAGTGCTTTAACTACTCCGGCGGCCGCACCGAGTGCTGGTGCAGTTTCACTTTCATCAGTTGCCACAATAGCACAAGGTGTTGATTTATCAGGAGAAAATCCAGAATTACTCAAGCGTGTTTCAACTATGGCGGCTGCATTTTTAGAACAAACTGGAAAAAAATTATTGATTACATCTGCTTTTAGATCTAACGAAAAACAAAAAGAATTATATGATGCTTGGATAGCTGGAACATTTAAAGCTCCAATTGTTTCTAAACCTTATCCACCATTAGGAACAGGCAAAAAAAGTTCTCACATGGCTGGTCTTGCAATTGATATTAACTCAAAAGGTCCAAACGGTATTAATGTATTAGCAGGACCTAGAGATGCATCAACTGGTTGGTTAGAAAAATTTGGATTAGTGCGAAATGTTCCTGGTGAAGATTGGCATATTTCAGCTCCTGGATTACCACCAACACCAGATAATCCAGCAAATCCTGGTCAACCAATACCTGTTCCAGGAAAAGATGGTAAACCAATTGATGTTGCTGATGGCAAACCAGAAGCAATTTCATCAACACCAAGTACACAAGGTTCAGCAATTTCATCAGCATCTTCTACTGTAGCCTCTGACCAAAGAAAAGAATCAAAACCAACAACACCTGTTGTGATTAATGCACCAACGACAAATAATGATAATCAGGTAATCAGAAAAACTGAAATTGCTTATGCTGGAAATCCAAATCAAGCACCCACACCATCTACGGCACAAAGATTAGCGAACAGAGCAACAGTATAGATAAAAAAAACCCGGCGCAAGGCCGGGCTGAAACGAACAAATTAATTAATTAATCTTGTTTTGCAAGAGATTTAAAATAATCCAAATCCGCATCATCTTCAGACATTACTTTATCAATCTTTGACACATCTTCATCTTTAACGGATGAAAACACTGAATCAGTTGCTTTGGTTCTTGACACTGGTGCAGTTCCATCAAATCCCA
>Ga0194128_10006988_pt1 | contig 14943 bp, 13 predicted proteins | sample TA2KigCa65mmetaG_FD_148650 | JGI IMG/M metagenome (GOLD analysis project Ga0194128, IMG submission 148650) | Freshwater microbial communities from Lake Tanganyika, Tanzania - TA2015037 Kigoma Deep Cast 65m | ecosystem: Environmental > Aquatic > Freshwater > Lake | place: Tanzania: Lake...
GTCAGCGCCGGGTTGCATGCCTGCTGGGCCGTCCAAAGTGCATCGAACTCAGCCATGTACATGGCGCGCGAGGCATAGAGATCGTAGGTGGCCTTGGCGCCCTCGCCGCGCAGGCGGGCCCGTACAGTTCGGCCTTCTGTGTGCAGGCGATGCAGATGTTCGCCAAGGGTGCGCGCGTTTGTCTCCACCATGCGCGCCTGGAGGTCGTTGATCGCGCCCTTCATGCCCTTGGTTTCGATTTCCTTCTCTTTCGCAGCCGATCGTTCGGTCTTGCGGTTGCTCAGGAACCCTCGGCGCTGATTGAGGTGGAACAGCGCCCGGCCGAACTCATGGGGCGTGAGAGCCTGGTCGAGGCCACGCGCGCGCAGCTCGTAAGGATCGAGCACCTCGAGCGCCTTGCGTGCCGCGGCATCGGTCGGCAACAAGCCATGACGTATGAGCGCGGCGATGAGCCCATCGCGCCGCGCGAGGAAGCGATCGCGTCGTCGCCGCATCAGGCGCGCGAGGCGCCGGTCGGCGGCGAGCGATGTCCCCTTCTGGGGATCGCGTCCGTCGGTGAAAATCCGTACGCCCGCGCGCCGGATACCGTTGGGCTGTCCATTGTGCCCGAGTTCGACCACGCACCAACCCAATGAATTCGTCCCGATGTCGATGCCGAGGCGGTAACGCTGCACATCGTCCTCCCTTGACGTCATCACGAGATTGTGCAGACTTCATACCACGGAGCGAGCGGAACTCACTTCTTAGCCGATAGGGAATTGCGGTCTCTCCGTTAACAAGCTAGGCCACCTCCGGGTGGTCAGACGCACAAAATGAGGGGCAGGCCACGGCCTGTCCCTTTTTTTTGTCTGCGTCGGCGGGCGGGGGCTACAGCCGAGCGCGTCCTCAGCTTCGCCGTCCAGCGCCTCCTCGATCACCAGGCGCGCCGCCGCCGCACGAGCTCCGAGCGACCGTCACCGGCCTCCCCCTGGCCGCCCATCAACGCCTTCAGCCGCTCGCGTGTCCGATCCGATGCCGGTATCCTCTCCATGGGGTGCTCCTTCGTCGGACGACCAAGCGTCAACTCGGTCGTCGGTGACTCGCCATCAGGCGACGGTGCACCCCAACCCCTTTTCCAGCAATCCTAGGACTTCACCTCCAGAAGAGACTGTTGCCGGCCCCAGGGTCACCATGGCCGCATGCCGCACGCCACGATGCTCGGGCTTCGTTCGGCTCCTAGATCCACCACAACGCATCCTGTCCTTTATCGGTCCCTAGACCTGATTCATGCCCGATCTTGAGCATTCCCGTCCGCTGGACGTTCATCGGTGGAGCGCGTTCCCTGAGGTGCGTCACGCTGTCAAGGCCGTCCTGCGTCGCCTTCGGGGGACCGAAGCGGCGCGGGGTGGCAGGGCGTCCCTGCTCGAACGCCACCTCACGGTCGTCTTGATCGACCTCTACTTCGGGTACCTGTGCTTCGAGAACGGCTACACGGCGCACTCGCGTTCACCCAACAGCTACGCTGCTGGCAGTCGCTACAACAAGCTGCGCATCGCGTATCGGCCGCTCATGCGTGTCATCGATGGGCTGGCAGACCTTGGTCTGATCGAGCACCACCTCGGCTTTCATGACCGCAGGCCGGGCGGCCAGGGGCGGCAGTCCCGCATGCGAGCGACGCCTGCGCTGATACGGATCATTGAGACTCACTGCGTGACCCAGGACATGATCGGACGCGCCGAGGGCGAGGAAGTCATCATCCTTCGTGACGCCGACGGCGACGACATCGAATACACGGATACGGATGAGACACGACGCATGCGCGCGTTCGTCAACGCGTACAACACCGCGCTGGCACGCGCCGACATCCGGCTGTCCGCCGAGGGTATCGCGCTGGTCCAAGCGGAGGGCATCGCGATCGACTTCTCCCGCACGGTCGTCCGCCGCATTTTCAGCCACGGGCACTTCGAACTCGGCGGGCGCTTCTACGGCCCCTGGTGGCAGAGCATTCCCAAGCAGGTCCGGGCGCACCTCTTGATCAACGGCCTAGCCACCGTCGAGCGTGACTACCGCGCACAGCACATCCACATCCTCTACGGGATGAGGGGAAAGCGGTACGCGGACTTCCATGATGATGGCGACCCTTACGCCCTGCCGGGTCACGATGACGTTGACCGGTCGTTCCTGAAGCGGGTGCTGCTGATCGCCTTGAACGCGCAGGATGAGCGGGCGGCGCTCCAGGCCATCCAATCGGAGCAGAACCGCGATCCAGGCGATCGACGCTACACCCAGACTCAGGTGCGGGCGATGATCGCCAGCTTCACAGCCAAGCACGCAACGATCGCCGACACCCTCTACACGGGCACGGGTTTGCGGCTGCAACGCCTCGACTCGGACATCGCCGAGCACGTGGTGGGAACTGCGCTCAATGATGGTATCCTCACACTTAGTTTGCATGATGGGTTTATAGTTGATGGGCAATACGATCAGGTGCTAATTGATACCATGATTAATGTATTTCATAAACTTAATTTAGTTTCTATACCACAAATTACGTAATAATGCTTGTTGTTAATATAAAAAATATTATTGTAACAATGTGCATTATTGTCATTTTGAGATGTTTTAACGGTAATATTTGCTTTATTATCTATTCTTCATCATCCATACTCCTCCATTACTAATAACATTTCGATCTATGGTGTATGTATCATTGTTCAACATAATGTTGATCTAAGTTCATGAACTGATGATAATTGAATCATGAAACCAGTTTCTACAGATACTCAGTCGTTGCGCCTTAAGACTAAAGTGGTTTCAATGCCGATGATGACTTTTCGCCCGAGTTCAGCTGCTCACATTCGTGCCACCCCCCATGGCCCCCGCCCCCCCGATGCCGGCCCAAGTGCAGCCCAAGGCTCCGACGCGCGCGGACCCGTTTTCGGACCAAACCCGCGCCCTCGTGCTCGATAGCTTGCGACAACGAGAGCGCCAAGAACCACCCCCGCTGGGCCAGGCATCTCGAACTCTCGTCAGTAGGGATATGGTGGGGATCAAGAAACAAGGGCTCAGCGAGCATCCCGCTAAGCCCTTGATATACAATGGTGGGCGCGACTGGGATCGAACCAGTGACCCCTACGATGTCAACGTAGTGCTCTCCCGCTGAGCTACGCGCCCACGTTGCAGGATCACGGGCGCTCTTACCATCGGCCCCTTAGGGGCGCAAGCCCATCCCGCGCGGCGGTTCAGGTCGCGAGCAGGCGGTCGAGTTCGTCCACCAGATCGCGCAGGTGGAACGGCTTTCTGAGCACGCGGGCGTTGATATCGGGCATCGCGCGCGCCTGCAGGGCCACCGCCGCGAATCCGGTGATGAACATGACGTGAATACCCGGTACCGCCTGGGACGCACGGCGCGCGAGCTCGAGCCCGTCGAGCCGCGGCATGACGATGTCGGCGACCAGCGCGTCGAACGCGCCGGGCTTGAGATGGTCGAGCGCCTCGACGCCGTCGGCCTCATCGGTCACGGCTGCGCAGCGACCGCGCCAGCACCGCGCGCAAGCGCGTTTTCGTCCTCGGCCAGCAGGATCTTCGCCATGACTTCCCCGAGCGGGCCCGAGCGCGGGCGCCGTGTCGCAGTCTCGTGGCGGTTGGTTAACCGTGTGTGAACGCGCGGCGCCGTGACAGCCGCGCGCGGATCGTCTAAACCCGCTCCATGGGCAACATCCGGCGGACCGACACACACAGCGCGCACGAGGCGCCACCCTTCCGCTTGGCGCGGCCGACGGCGCGGATCGCGCCGCTGGTCGTCTGCTCGCCGCACAGCGGCCGGCATTACCCCGAGGCCTTCCTGGCGGCGTCGCGGCTGAGCCTGGCGGCGCTGCGCCGGGCCGAGGATGCCTTCGTCGACGAACTGTTCGGCGACGCGCCCGCGCTGGGCGCGCCCCTGCTGGCCGCGCTCTATCCGCGCAGCTACCTGGACGTCAACCGCGAGCCCTATGAGCTGGACCCCGCCATGTTCAGCGGCGCTGTGCCGGCCTTCGTCAACGGCGCGTCACCGCGCGTGCGCTCGGGCTTCGGCACCGTCCCCTGTCAAGTCGCGGGCGCCGGGGCGATCTACGACGCGCGTCTGCCGTTCGCCGAGGCCGAGTGGCGTCTGGCCACGCTCTACCGGCCCTACCACACCGCGCTGACCGATCTGATCGCCCAGGCACGCGCGCGCTTCGACCCGGTGATCGTGCTCGATGCCCACTCGATGCCGTCGAGCGGCGGGGTGTTGGGCGACCAGCGTGCGGCCAACCTCGCCGACGTCGTGCTGAGCGACCGCTTCGGCCAGAGCTGCGGCGAGGCGATCGTCGCCCACGCGGAGCGTTACCTGCGTGGAGCCGGCTATTCGATACGCCGCAACGACCCCTACGCGGGAGGCTTCACGACCGAGTACTACGGCCGGCCCGCCGAGGGGGTGCACACGCTGCAGATCGAGCTCAACCGCGCGCTCTACTGGGACGAGGCGCGCCACGCGCGGCACGACGGCTTCGACCGCCTGCGCGCCGACATGCGCGGGCTCATGGCGGCGCTGGCCGCCGTCGTCCGACCGGCGCTGGCGGCCGAGTAGCCGACTACCAGGGCGTGCCGTCCTTGTGGCGGAACACCGGCTGCGGGCCGATATCGTGGCCCTCCAGATCGTCGTCCGGGTAGTGGTAGATGTCGCCCGGCGAGCGGTCGCCGATCTCGAGATAGAGCGCGTCCCAGGTCGAGCGGTTGACCAGGTGGTGGCCGTCGGCCACGCCCGCCCGGAAGCCCGCGGCCTGGCCCGCGCGCAGGACCTGCTCGCCGCCGTCGGTGATCAGCACGACCTCGCCGTCCAGGACGTAGACGAATTCGTCCTGCTCCTCGTGCCAGTGGCGGTGGGCCAAGGCCGAGCCCGGCTCAAGCCGGGTCAGGTTGACGCCGAACTTGCGCAAGCCCGCCGCATTGCCCAGCCGGCGGCGGTAGCGGCCCTTGACCACATCGCGCAGCGGCGCGGGGTAGACGGTGCCCCCTTCTCAGCGATGGTCGCGGGGTCGACGGCGGGAAGCTTCAAGGACGGCATGGCGTTCCTCTGGATGCGGTCGGCGCAGCTTAGCGCCGCGCGCGCCGCACGACACGCGAGTCCGCCTCACAGGACACGCAAGGCTGGCCCGTGGCGGGACTCGGTTTGTATGCAGGGCGCGTTGACAGTGGCTTGGCCGCGCGTCTAGCGTCGGCGCGCCGGGGAGGTGTCCATGACGGTCGTAGCGGCTTATCCGCGCGCGGTGCGCGAGATCGAGAACATCTGGATCCCGCTGGCCGGCGGCACGCGGCTGGCCGCCCGGGTCTGGCTGCCCGAGGACGCCGAGCGCAACCCGGTTCCCGCGGTGCTGGAGTACCTGCCCTACCGCAAGCGCGACGGCACGCGCGACCGCGACGACCTGACCTATCCCTATTTCGCCGGCCACGGCTTCGCGGGCGTGCGCGTGGACATGCGCGGCAACGGCGATTCCGACGGCCTGATGTTCGACGAGTACACCAAGCAGGAGCACGACGACGCGCTCGACGTGATCGCATGGATCGCCGCCCAGCCCTGGTGCACCGGCAAGGTCGGCATGATGGGCATCTCGTGGGGCGGCTTCAACGCGCTGCAAGTGGCGGCGCGCCGTCCACCCGCGCTCAAGGCGATCATCACGCTCTGCTCGACGGACGATCGCTACGCCGACGACGTGCACTACATGGGCGGCTGCCACATCAACGAGAACCTGGGCTGGGCGTCGACCATGTTCGCCCTGTCGTCGCGGCCGCCCGACCCGGCGATCGTGGGCGACCGCTGGCGCGCCATGTGGCTGGAACGTCTCGACAACACGGTGCTGCTGGCCGACCGCTGGACCCGGCACCAGCGGCGCGACGCCCAATGGAAGTACGGCTCGGTGTGCGAGAACTTCGCCGACATCACGTGCGCGGTTTACGCCATGGGCGGTTGGACCGACGGCTACACCAACGCCATCCCGCGCCTGCTGGCCAATCTCAAATGCCCGCGCAAGGGGCTGATCGGGCCGTGGGCCCACAAGTACCCACACTTCGCGACGCCGTTGCCCCGCTTCGGCTTCCTGCAGGAGGCCGTGCGCTGGTGGGACCACTGGCTGAACGGCAACGACACCGGCATCATGGCCGAGCCCATGCTGCGCGCCTGGGTCCAGGACAGCGTGGCACCTGCCAACAAGTACGCCGAACGGCCGGGACGCTGGGTCGCCGAGGCCGCGTGGCCGGGCGCCACCGTCAAGCCGCGGCGCTTCGCGCTCAATCCGGGGCGGCTCGACGACAAGCCGGGGCCCGAAGCGTCGCTGACCGTGCGCTCGCCCCAGGATCTCGGCACGCTCGCCGGCGAATGGTGCCCCTATGGCGTGGTGCCGGACCAGGCCGAGGATCAGCGCGCCGACGACGCGCGCGCGGTGTGCTTCGATTCCGACCCGCTGCCCGACCGGCTGGAATGCCTGGGCGCGCCGGTCGCGCGCCTGACGCTGGCGGCGGACAAGCCCGTGGCCATGGTCGCGGTGCGCCTGTGCGACGTGGCGCCCGATGGCGCCTCGACCCTGGTGACGTATGGCGTGCTCAACCTGACTCACCGCGACAGTCACGAACACCCGACACCGCTGGAATCCGGCCGGCGCTACGCCGTGCGCGTTCAGCTCAACGACATCGGGCACGCGTTTAAGCCGGGGCACCGGCTGCGCCTGGCGGTATCTTCCACGTTCTGGCCGCTGTGCTGGCCGTCGCCGGATGCGGCGACGCTTGACCTGATCGTCGGCGCCAGCGCGCTCGAGCTGCCCGTGCGCGGGCCGAACCCGTTGGACGCGACGTTACCTGAGCCGCCACCGGCGATGACGGCGCCACTCACACGGCGGACCACGATCGAGACCGGCGGGTCGATCCGCCGCATCGAGCGCGAGGCCTCGACGGGAACGACCACCATGGTCGTCGGCATGACGCGTGATCGCTCGCGCCTCGACGCGATCGACCTTGAGATCATGGAAACGCCCCTGCAGCACTGGAGCATCGTCGACGGCGAGCCGCTCTCGGCCAAGGGCGACATCGCCTACACCACCACGCGCCGGCGCGGCGACTGGTCGGTGCGGGTCGAGACGCGCACGGTCATGACGGTCACGGCGGCGGATTGGGTGATCGCCGCCACGCTCGAGGCGTTCGAGGGCGAGCGGCGGGTGTTCTCGCGCACCTGGGATACGACGATCCCGCGCGATCTGGGCTGAGGACCGTCATCATGATTATCGTGAAGTCGTTCCCGCGCAAGATCCGCCAGAAGCATACGGTCTGGATCAAGCTGGCGGATGGCTGCCGCCTGGCGGCGCGCGTCTGGATGCCGGCCGACGCGCCCAAGAACCCGGTGCCGGCGATCCTGGAGTACATCCCCTACCGCCAGCGCGACGCGACCGCGCTGTCGGACGCGCTGACCCATCCCTATTTCGCCGGGCACGGCTACGCCTGCGTGCGCGTGGACATGCGCGGATCCGGTGATTCCGACGGCATCCTGCACGACGAGTACCTAAGGCAGGAGCACGACGACGCGCTCGAGGTGATCGCGTGGATCGCCGCGCAGCCCTGGTGCACCGGCAAGGTCGGCATGATGGGCATCTCGTGGGGTGGCTTCAACGCGCTGCAGGTGGGAGCGCGCCGGCCCCCCGCCCTGAAGGCGATCATCACCGTCGCCTCGACCGATGACCGCTACGCCGACGACATCCACTACATGGGAGGCTGCATGGTCGACGATCAGGTGGTGTGGGCGGGCACCATGCTCGCCTACAACTGCCGGCCGCCCGACCCGACCGTGGTGGGAAAACGCTGGCGGTCCATGTGGCTCGACCGCCTGGCCCACAACGAACCGTGGCTGATCCAATGGCTCGATCACCAGCGCCGCGACGCGCAGTGGCGGCATGGCTCGGTGTGCGAGAACTACGCCGACATCACCTGCGCGGTCTATGCGGTGGGCGGCTGGGCCGACGGCTACTCCAACGCCATCCCGCGCCTGCTGGCCAATCTCAAATGCCCCCGCAAGGGACTGATCGGGCCGTGGGCGCACGCCTATCCGCACAAGGCGAGACCGGGGCCGGCGATCGGCTGGCTGCAGGACGCGCTACGCTGGTGGGATCACTGGCTGAAGGGCGCGGCGACCGGGATCATGGACGAGCCCATGCTGCGCGCCTGGATGCAGGAGAGCGTGCCACCGTTGGCCCAATACGACGAGCGGCCGGGGCGCTGGGTCGCCGAGCCGGCGTGGCCGAGCCCCAATGTCACGCCGCGCGCTTACGCCATGACGCCTGGCGCGTTGGTCGCGGCCGGGACAGGGCGGTCCAACGTCACGCTGACCGTGGACTCGCCTCTGGCGACCGGTGCCTACGGCGGCGTGTGGTGCCCCTACGGGTTCGATTCCGAGATGCCCACCGACCAGCGCGGCGAGGACGGCCAGTCCATCGTCTTCGACACGCCGCCGCTGACCGAGCGGCTCGAGATCCTGGGCGCGCCGGTGGTCACGCTCGACGTGGCCTCCGATACGCCGGTCGCCATGGTCGCGGTGCGGCTGAACGACGTGGCACCCGACGGCGCCTCGACGCGGGTGACGTATGGCGTGCTCAATCTGACCCACCGCGACAGCCACGAACACCCGACACCGCTGGTGTCGGGCCAGCGCTATCGGGTGCGCGTGCAGCTCAACGACATCGCCCACGCCTTTCCGGCCGGGCACCGTATCCGCGTCGCCGTGTCGAACCAATACTTCCCGCTGGCGCTGACGCCGCCCGAGCGCAACACCCTGACGCTCCATCCGGACGGTTCGTCCCTGACCCTGCCCGTGCGGGCGCCGCGCGCCGAGGACGAGCGCCTGGCGCCATTCGAGCCGCCCGTGAGCTCGCCGCCCCTGCCCGCCGACGAGATCGTGCCCGCCAGCCGCTGGCGCCAGGTCGCGCACGACCTGGCGACGGGGACGACGACCGTGCGCATCGAGCGCCGGCGCGGCAAGCACCGGCTGCGCGACGTCGACCTGACCTACGGCGCCGGCTGCAGCGAGCGTTTCACGATCCGGGAAGGCGACCCAACGTCCGTTTCGCTACGAACCGAGTGGACGATCGCGCTGGAGCGGGATGACTGGCGGGTGCGCTCCCAGACCATGCTGGCACTAGCGGTCACACGGACCGAGCTGCTGGTTTCGGCGACGGTCGAGGCGTTCGAGGGCGACCGGCGCGTGTTCAGCCGTACGTTCGACCGGGCCATAGCCCGCGACCTCGTGTAGGGCCGGAAGTGACCCGAGGACAGGCTTCCGGGCTACGCCGGGATGTGCATAGTATGGCGCCAAGCTGCCTCAGAGCGGCGTACGTGTGGTGCAGGGAGGGCGTTGGTCGGATGGACCGGGACTGGGGCGCGGCCCCGCCTAGCACGGTGATGTTCGCGTCACCGTCGGCCGGGGCGATCTGAAGCGCCATGTGGGTCTACACGGCGCGGCGCCTCGGCCTTGCCATCGTCATCATTTCGGTGGCGATGGCGATGTTGTTCTTCATGATCTACCTGGTGCCCGGCGATCCGGCCTCGATCGCGCTGGGCCCGCGCGCCACGCCCGAGATGAAGGAAGCGCTGCGCGCCAAGATGGGGCTGGATAAGCCCGTGGTCGTCCAGTTCTTCAATTTCTTCGTCAACGTGCTGCGCGGCGACCTGGGCGTCGACGTGTGGAGCAACCGCAGCGTCTCGATCATCGTGGTGGAGTCGCTGCCCTACACGCTCGTCCTGACCGCCGTGGGCCTCGGCTGGGCCATCCTGCTCGGCGTGCCCATGGGGTGCTACTCGGCGATCCGGCGCAACACCTGGCTCGACAAGATCAGCGGCGTGCTGTCGGTCAGCGCGATCGCGGTGCCGTCGTTCATCGTCGCGCTCTACTGTCTCTTGCTGTTCGCCGTGGAGTGGAAGGTGCTGCCGGCAATCGGCGCCGGCGAACAGGGCGATTACTGGGACCAGTTCACCCACCTGATCCTGCCGTCGTTCGCGATCGGCCTCGGCTGGGTCGGCTATCTGGCGCGCCTGGTGCGCGCCTCGATGCTTGAGATCATGGGCGAGAACTTCATCCGCACGGCGCGCGCCTTCGGCCTGGCAGAACGCACCATCGTCTACCGCTACGCCCTGAAGCTGGCGATCCTGCCGACCGTCGCGTTGATGGGCGTCGGCGTGGGCAACCTGTTGTCGGGCGCGGTGTTCGCCGAGATCGTCTTCGCGCGCCCTGGTATCGGCAAGCTGGTCTACGACGCCGTGATCACACGCAACTACCCCGTGGTCATGGGCGCGGTGCTCGTGACCACGGCGCTGTTCGTCCTCTGCACGTTACTGGCCGATCTGCTGGCCGCCTGGTTGGATCCCCGTGCCCGCGCAGCTCTCTGACACCCTGACCACCCCGGCGGCGGCGCTGCGGCGCGAGGGATTCCTCGGCCAGGCGCAGCGCTTCAGCCGCGATCCACTCGGCATGCTGGGGCTGATCCTGGTCACCTTGATCATCCTCGCGGCCATCTTCGCCGACATCCTCGCGCCCTACGGACCGGCGGCGATCGACGTCAAGGCACGGCTGGCGGCGCCGACCTTCGAGCATCCGCTGGGTACTGATCAGCTCGGCCGCGACGTGCTGAGCCGCGTGCTCTATGGCGGGCGCATCGCGCTGGAGGTCGCGCTGGTCTGCATCTCGGTCTCGCTGGGCCTCGGCCTGGTGCTGGGCATGCTCGCGGGCTACGGCCCGCGCTGGCTCGACAACGCGCTGATCCTGATCTTCGACGCGGTGCGATCGTTCCCAGTCATCATGTTCGCGCTGGCCGTCGTGACCCTGGTCGGACCGAGCCTCGAGACCATCGAGCTGATCATCATCGTCACCTCGATCCCCGGCTACGCGCGCATTGTGCGCACCCAGACGCTGTCCCTGAAGAACAACGAGTTCATCCTGGCCGAGCGGTCGCTGGGCGCTGGCATCTGGCGGGTGCTGAGCGTCCACATCATGCCCAACGTGATCGGCCCTCTTCTTATTCTGGCCAGCATGGACGTGCCGGTGGTGGTGACCATCGAGGCCGGGCTCAGCTTCCTCGGCCTCGGCGTGCGGCCCCCGACACCGTCGTGGGGCAGCATCCTGAACGACGGCTATGCCTTCATCCGCAACACGCCGTGGCTGGTGATCGCCGGCGGCGTGCCGCTGATCCTGACCACGCTCGGGTTCACGTTCCTGGGCGAGGCGCTGCGCGACATCTTCGATCCCAAGCTGCGCAAGGGTTGACGCCGGTGGATTCGGTCCTGTCGCTGCGCAATCTGACGGTCGACTTCGACACGCCGCGCGGCATGGTGCACGCGCTGCGCGACGTCAGCATGGACGTGCCGCGCGGCAAGGTGGTCGGCATCGTGGGCGAGTCCGGTTGCGGCAAGTCGACCCTGATCGGCGCGGCCATGGGTCTGCTGGCTAACAACGCGGTGGTGCGCGGTGGCCGCGCCCTGTTCGAGGGTACCGACGTGCTGACCATGAGCGCCACGGATTTGCGGGCGATCCGCGGCCGGCGCATCGCCATGGTGTTCCAGGACCCCATGACGTCGCTCAACCCGGTGCTGTCGATCGCTCAGCTCATGACCGACATCCAGTACCGCGACCGCGCGACCAGCGCCGAACAGAAGCGCGCCCGCGCCATCGACATGCTGCGCCAGGTCGGCATCCCGGACCCCGAACAGCGCATCGACCACTACCCGTTCCAGTTTTCGGGCGGCATGCGCCAGCGCATCGCCATCGCCATGGCGCTGTTGATGAACCCTTCGCTGCTGATCGCGGACGAGCCAACCACGGCGCTCGACGTGACGCTTGAGGCGCAGATCATCGCGCTGCTGCGCGAGCTGCACGGCAAGTTCCACACCTCGATCCTGTTCGTGTCGCACAACCTGGGGCTCATCGCCGAGCTGTGCGACGAGGTCGTGGTCATGTACGCGGGCGAGGTGGTCGAACAGGGCCCGGTGCGAGCGCTGTTCCACGACGCCCGCCACCCCTACACCCGGGCGCTCCTGGAATGCGATCCGGCGCGCATCGCGCAATCGACGCGCCAGCTGCCCACCATTCCCGGCGAGGTGCCGAACCTGATTCACCTGCCCGCCGGTTGCGTCTTCCGACCGCGCTGCTCCAAGGCGTTCGATCCTTGCGGCCGAAATGCTCCTAACCCACGGCCCGTCGCCGAAGGCCACGCGACCCGCTGCTACCTGTTGGGCGATGGCTGAGCTCCTGACCGTCCAGGACCTGGTGGTCCGCTTCCGCACCATGGGTCTGTTCAAGGCCCTGGTGCGGGGTGTGCGCGACCCCTTCATCGACGCGGTGCTCGGCGTGTCGTTCGCCATGAAGAGCGGCGAGACCTTCGGTCTGGTCGGCGAGAGCGGCTCGGGCAAGACCACGCTGGGCCGCGCGATCAACGGCCTGGTCACGGCCCAGGCCGGCAGCATCCGCTTCGACGGCCAGGAGGTCCTCGACCTGGGCGAGAAGGCGCTCAAGCCCATCCGCCGGGACGTCGCCATGATGTTCCAGGATCCGGTCGCCTCGCTCAGCCCGCGCCTGACCGTGCGTTCGCTGCTGACCGAACCCTTCCGCATCCACGGCCTGCACGACCGGGACCTGAACGGCGAAGCCCGCCGCCTGCTGGGCCTAGTCGGCCTGAACGAGTCGTTCTTCGGCCGCTATCCGCACGAACTCAGCGGCGGCCAGGCGCGGCGCGTCGGCGTGGCGCGCGCGCTGTCGCTGTCGCCCAAGCTGATCATCGCGGACGAGCCGACCGCGGGCCTCGACGTCTCGGTCCAGGGTGAGGTGCTGAACCTGATGGCGCGCCTGCAGCGCGAGCTGGGCCTGACCTATCTGGTCATCACCCACAACCTGCCCGTCATCCGGCACATCAGCGACCGCATCGCCATCATGTACCTAGGGCGGTTCGTCGAGACCGGCCCGACCGGCACGGTGTTCCGTCGACCCTACCACCCCTACACCAAGGCGTTGATCGCGGCAGTGCCCGAGCCCGACCCCGACCGCCGGCGCGAGATCATCAAGTTGACCGGCGAGGTGCCCAGCCTGGCCAAACGGCCCAAGGGCTGCGAGTTCCATACCCGCTGCCCGTTCGCCCAGGTGAAGTGCCGTACAGAGACACCGCAGCCGCAGCAGATGGCCGACGGGCACTGGGTGCGCTGCCACTTCCCGCTGGCCGCGCCCACCGCCGACGCCGCCTAGGCGGGATCGGTCACCGCCCGTTAACCTTGGCCGGTGTACGTGGTGGGACCGCCGTGGTAACGTGCGCGCGGCCCGGTTTTCCGGGACAGCCAGCAGGACGGAACCAAACCCAGGACACTTCGTAGAGGACGCGATGAAGCTGACGCTTTCCCTGATCAAGGCCGACGTCGGGTCGATCGGCGGGCATACCCGGCCGTCCGAGCGCATGCTCGACGTGGTGCGCAAGGAGGTCGCGGCCGCGATCAAGAAGAAGCTGCTGATCGACGGTTTCGTCTCGCACACCGGCGACGACATCGCCATCGTCATGAGCCACACCCACGGCGAGGGCGCCGACCCGATCCACAAGTTCGCCTGGAACGCCTTTATCAAGGCCGCCGACGTGGCGAAGAAGTTCGGGCTCTACGGTGCCGGCCAGGATCTGCTGGTCGACGCGCCCTCGGGCAACCTGCGCGGCGCCGGTCCCGCGGTCGCCGAGATCGAGTTCGAGCATGCGCTTAAGTCGCCGCGCGCCGCCGAGTCCTTCATGGTCTTCGCGGCCGACAAGTGCGGCCCCGGCGCCTATAACCTGCCGCTCTGTCTGTGCTTTGCCGACCCCATGTACTGCGCCGGCCTGATGCTGCCGCAGATGATCAAGGGCTTCCGCTTCCACATCATCGACATGGACAACACCGAGGGCGACAGCCTGATCCAGCTCGACGCGCCCGAGGACGCCTACAAGATCGCCGCGCTTCTGCGCGACAATGAGCGCTTCGCCATCGACCGCATCGAATCGCGCACCTACGGCTTCACCGCCGCGTCGATCTCGGCGCACCGGCTGCACAACATCTCGGGCAAGTACAGCGGCAAGGACGATCCCATCGCCATCGTGCGCAACCAGGGCATCTTCCCGGCGCCCGAGGAGATCGTGCTGCCCTTCGCCAAGGTGCACTACGTGGGCGGCGACGCGCGTGGCAGCCACGTCATGCCCTTGATGCCGGTGGCGCTGAACACGCCGGTGGCGGGCGTCTACTGCCTGCCCATCATCAGCTGCATCGGCTTCTCGGTCGATCGCGCCGGGCATTTTTCGGACCAATACATCGACTTCTTCGGCGATGTGGCGTGGGACGACGCGCGACTGCGCGCCCAGCAGAAGGCGCTCGAGATGCGCGCCCAGGGCTGGTCTGGCGCCGCCATGCTGCCGTACGCCGAGCTCGAGTACTCGGGCTTCCGCGATACGGTCACCGGCCTGGTCAACCGCTTCAAGTACCGCGAGGAGAAGGGCGGCAAGGGCAAGAAAAAGTAGCCCTCGCGCATCGGACCTTGGGGAAGGGGCGGCGGTGGCCGCCCTTTCTGTTCTTCGGCTCGCGCGAACGCGCGTTGATGTGACGCACGGCCGGCGCGAAGACTGCTCGGCTAGAGCAACGTCCGATCAGCCCAAACCACCCAGGTTTGGACTGATCGGAAAAGGTTGCTCGCGATTCAATAAGCTGGAGCGGCTTGCCCGACCACGTGGGATCGCCGTGCAATCCCACGTGGTCGGCCCCTGCTCTAGGTCACCGACTCATAAGCACGCATTCAGATTCGTGCTGCGGCGAGCTTGATGAGGGCGAGGTAGTTGGCGTCGTGCTTGTCGTAGCGCGTGGCGATGGCACGGAAGTGTTTGAGCTTGTTGAAGAAGCGCTCGACGAGGTTGCGGTAGCGGT
>Ga0194128_10006990_pt1 | contig 14942 bp, 25 predicted proteins | sample TA2KigCa65mmetaG_FD_148650 | JGI IMG/M metagenome (GOLD analysis project Ga0194128, IMG submission 148650) | Freshwater microbial communities from Lake Tanganyika, Tanzania - TA2015037 Kigoma Deep Cast 65m | ecosystem: Environmental > Aquatic > Freshwater > Lake | place: Tanzania: Lake...
CACGCGCTCACGCGACACCCCGAGCCAGTCGCCGACCATCTCGAGCGTCGCGCCCTGCGGAAACGCCTGCACGAAGAGCTGCGCCTCGATGTCGTCCTCGTACGAGAGCGTCTCGAATGCCACGCGAAGCTGCGAAGCGTCCGCCGGGATGACGCTCTGACTCCGCTCGCCGCCCCGCCCCCGCTTGCCCAGCGTGCGACGCGCAGCGAGCTCGCGCGCCCGTGTCTCCGCCGCACGCTCGGCCTGTCGCCATGCGGCGTCAGGGTGCAGACGCGCCCGGTCGCGGGCCGCCTCTGCGTCGGCGAGGTCGTCGTGCGTGGAGAGCGTGAGCCGCGTCTCGCCCTCGTCGTCGCGCCTGCCGATGCGCACGGCGTAGCGCGGGGTGTGGCCGCCGGTCTTTGCGATGGTGAATGTCCACGTCATGCGGCCCTCCGTGCGCTGAGCAGCAACGCGATCACCTCGCGCTCGATCTCGTCCGGCAGCGACCGCGCGGACGCGTCGTGAGCCTCGACGCGCTCGCCATCCTCCAGCCGCACGGTGACGGCCCATGCTGCGTGCGGCACGCCCGTCAGCGCCGGATTGTGGCAGTGGACGACGGCCACGCGGACCGAGCGACGGCGCTCGGTCCATCCGGCGCACCCGGACTCGTGGACCGTGTAGCGAACGCCGTCGACCGTGCGCGTCAGCAGTAGATGGACCGGACGGCGCTCCGCCTCGATCCGCGCAAGCGCCGTCGCGTACTCCTCGCGCACGACCTCGCTCACGCGACCGGTCGACTCCAGGCGTGACACGGTCGACTGCGAAACGCCGATGGTCTGCGCGAGGATCGAGAGCGGGATCCCCAGGGCCACGCGGCGCGCCGCAAGCCGGCGAGCGGCGGCGTCGGCGCCCATGTCACGCGAGGCGCGGATGCGTGCCGTTTTGCGCGGGGTCACGGCGCCACCTCCCCGCGGCGCGCCAACTCGTCGAGCAACGTGACCTCGCCGCGCGTGACGGCGTGCCATTGCCGCGAGAGCGTGCGAAGTTCGCGCGGGTCGTGCTCGCGCATAATCGCGAACGTCAGGCCGCGAGCGTCAAACCGGAGCTCCTTGATGCGAGCGCGGAGTTCGCGGGCCGTCATGAGCGGCGGGGTCACAGGTGCCTCCTCGCCCAGTCGGCCGCCTTGGCGCGCTTGATGCGAGCCGACTCTGCGCGCATGAAGCGCGACCCCGCGACGCGAGCGAAGTCGCGTGGCACGTGGCCGATCATCCCGCGCAAGAACGCCGCCCATTCGGCCCATGTACACGCCTCTTCGCGGCTGTAGCCGCCCGAGACCGTCGCCCAGCGGCGCCATCGGTTGTACGCACGCCTTTCGCGCGCGAGCTGACGGCGGGTCATCGCAGCACCTCCACGCTCACGCCGAGGACGCGGGCCACGCGGGACAGCGTCGCGGCGTCCGGCGTCCGGCGTCCGAGTTCCCAGCGGCGCACGGTGGACTCGTGAACGCCGAGCAGCGTCGCCAGGCGGGCGGCGGACATGCCCTGCGTGAGCCGGGTGTGGCGGATCTTCGTCATCGTGCGGCCCTTCATCACTCGCCCTCCGGCGGGAGCGCGCGGATGGACGCGAGCGCGCTACGCACCTCGGACTCGTTCAGGCGGCCGAGCACGTCGTCGGTGATGGGCGTGGAGTAGTCCAAGCCGCCATCGCGGTTGAGCACGGCCAGTTCCCACAGGCCGAACTCGCCGCCGTAGCTGTATCGATGCCGGATGACGCTTGCGCCGCGGCCGTTGGCAAACTTGAACAGCACCTGCACGCCGTCATAAACCGGCCGCTCCTCGCGAAACGCGCACTCTTCGTCGTCAAACATGTAGAACCTCCAGCCCGCATCCTGCGTCGCCGCGCCGGCACGTGCCAGTCATGGCGCACCGAGCGCACAAAGCGGGCGCCGATTGTGCCGGTTCTGGCACCGAGTGACGTAAGCGCGCGCCCGGTCGCATCCGAGCCGTTGCGCCGGGCGGCACGGGCCGCCAGAGTGCCCGTCATGACCGACACCGAAATCCTGGAGCACCAGCAAACCTTCATGACCCGTGCCGAGCGGCGCGCGTGGTACGACGAGCGCGCGCACGACCCCATGGTCGTCGCGGCCCTCGCGCGCTACGCCGTCCGCGTCGCGTACGACAGCCCGCACGTTGAGGACGCGCACGACGCGCGGTTCTTCGCGGTCGGCTGGCTCGGGCAGCTCGTCGGCTCCGGTCTGACGCTGCCGCAGACGCTCGACGAGGCCGTGTGTCTCGCGGCGCGGATGATCACGCGCGACGCGCTGGAGGTGGCCCAATGACCCGCCTGCCCCCGCCCCCGCCCGTGCCGCGCGACGAGTGCCCGACGGTGCGCCCGGCGTCGCCGCTCGACGTGGCAGAGGTCGCGCACCTCGACGAGTACGCGGGCAGCCACGACCCGATCCATCTCGCGTTCGCGAACGACCTGCGCGCGCAGCTCGCCGAGGATCGTCGACGCGCCGCCGCGCGCGACGACCGCTGGATCACCGCATGGGTCCGACTGGAACTCGCCGCGGGTGTCAACACGTATCCGGCAACGAACGACCTGCGACCGTATATGCGGCTCCGCGGCGTCGACTTTGACTTCGACTTCGGCGCTGGCGAGTGGACGTGCTCGGAGGGCGACTGCATCGAGGCGCTCCAGCGCATCTTCCCGCAGCGCAAGCCGTGGACGGGGGAGTTTCGCGGATGACCTTCTCCGTCGGCCCTGGACGCCCCGATGGCGGGTACGGACGCGGCTTCGTCTCCGCCTCGGAGATCGCGGGCTACGTCTCTGACCCCGAGGCGCTCTGCCGCTGGGCGCACCGGCTCACGCGCGACGGGCGCAACCCGTTCGTCGAGCGCGACCGCGACGCGCTGACGGGCGCGCTCGTGCATCAGGCGCTCGTGCGCTGGCTTGCGGGCGACTCCACGGCGGCGTGGCATCTCGACCGCGCCGAGGACGCGGACGGCGCGCGCGTGGCCTTCGAGGCCGGCCAGGAGTGGCTCGAAGCGGAGGTCGCGGACGGATGGGTTCCCGAGTCGGCGGAGTGGCCCCTGCGGTCGGAGCGCCTGCGACTCGGCGGGACGTACGACCTGACGATGACGCGGACACTGCATGGTCGCGTGTATCGACGACTCTACGACTTCAAGTCTCGCACCGAGGAGACGGCGGGCGGCAAGAAGCGCGCTTCGATGGCGCGCCCTAGCGACCTTTTCCAGCTCGGACTGTACGCGCTGCTACTCGACGAGCACGACAAGCCGCCGACCGAGGCGCTCGTGCTGTGCTGTCCCCGCACGGGCGGGCACGCCGTCGCAACCGGCTTTTCGTCGGCAGAAATGCCGCACCTACGCAAGCAAGCCCTGCGACTGCTCGCGCTTGCGCACGGATCGAAAGAGTGGGAGCGCACGAAAGTCGCGCGCCCGCTTGCGCGCATTGACGAGACGGATGACAATGAGGATTCCGCGATTGACTTCGCGGACATGTGAGGAGCAAGCATGAGAATCTGCAACGCTATCCACGGCGTGATCGCTGACATCGAAAAGCAGGCCGTCGCACTGGAAGCGACGGGCGCGCACGAGTCCGCGATTGCGGTGCGTCAGGTCCAGAGCCAGTTGTCGTTGATTTTGATCGACGACGAGGAGCGCGCGGCGGCGGCGGCGCTGGATGCCGAAGCGCACGAAATATTCGCCTCGGCTAAGCGGTTGGTCCGACTGGCAGAAACGAGCCGTGTGGCGGCCGTCGAGCGCGCGCTAGGCGCGCTGCAGGCTGCCGCAATGGACGATCTGGAAGACGACGACATCGCCGACGATGGGACGGTTTTGGTCCGTCGCGGAGAGGATGCCGCGGCGTTCCTTTCCGTGGCTCGCATGATCGCACGACGGTCTGATCCAGAGGCTTGGTGGCGTCAGATCGACGAGGACCACGAAGAGAATGGGGTCTTCTTTGAAGGCGAAGAGGCACGAAGCATCCTTCGCCGTCATTTTGGAAAGGGGGAGTGATGGGAGACGAGGGAACCACGCTGGCCACGCGCCAGCTTCACACGGGCGTCGCGCTGCGCTCGACCGACGACGCGATTGGGCTTGCGCGCATGCTCGTGCAGGCCGGGCTTGCGCCCAAGCACGTGAAGAACCCAGCGGACGCCGTGCTCATCATGCTGACCGGTGCCGAACTCGGTCTCGGGCCGATGGCCTCGCTGCGCGGGATGCACTGCATCGAGGGCAAGGTGACGTTGTCGAGCGAGATGATGCTCAGCATCGTCGCAAGCCACGGCGTGCGCTTCGCGTGGCGCAAGAGCGACGCGACGTGCGCGACGATCGAGCTCCGGCGCGACGGATGGGAGCCGCACGTCGCGAGCTTCACGATCGACGAAGCCAAGGCCGCGGGACTCATCGGAAAGGACAACTGGAAGAAGTACCCGGCGGCCATGCTCCGTGCGCGCGCCGCGTCCGCCGCGTGCCGCGCGTACTGCCCAGATCTACTTGCGGGTGGCGGGCTCTACACGCCCGACGAAATCGAGTCGGTCGAGACGATCGAGGTGTCGTCGCGCCGCACGCGTGAGCCCGCGACCGAGGCGGAGGTGAGCGCAGCGATCGACGGGCTCCGGCGCGGCACCGACGAAGACGTGGCCTTCGCGCGCGTCGTGTTTACGCGCGCGACCGCCGAGCAGCAGGCACGCATCACGGCGGCGGCGGACGCAGCGAGAGCTGCGCAGTCCGAGTCGGCGTCCGAGGGGTCGTGCGGGGACGATGAGGGCGACCATGAGTGACCGCATCCAGCCTGGCGCGTACGCACGCGTCACCTCCGGCATGTACGCGGGCGCGGAGGGTCGCGTCGTGAGCCTGCACGTCAGCGCCAGCGGGCCTTACGCGACGCTCGACGTGGGCGAGGCGCAGCCGATCGCGGCGTACGTGTCCGCGCTCGAGCTCGTGGGCGTGACGTCCACGGTCGAGCAAGAGCGCGACGACGAAATCGCGCACCTGCGCGACGAGCTGATCGATGCGCTCGAAGCGCTGAACACGATCCGCATGGCGCTCGATCTGAGTCGTGACCTCGATGCTGCCGACGTCTGCACGAAGGTGCAGCAGATAATGTCTGGCGTCGCGACGCGCGAACGCAGACTCGTCGATGGCTTCGTCGCAGCCGAGCAGGAGCGCGACGCCGCCATCGCCGAGCGCGACCGGCTGCGCTTCGCCGTGCAGCAGCTTCGCGACCGACTGCGCCGCGGCGAGGACATCCGGCCCGAGCAGGTGGCGGAGATGCTCGGCGACATGCTCGACGGAGGTGAGTCGTGAGGGTGTATCTCAGCGCGAGCTCAGCCGAGCTTCCGCGCGCGTCCGCTGCCGTGCGCGCCCTGCGCGAGCTCGGCGTGGTGGTGCTCGGAGCCGACTGGATCGACGCGGTCGCGGCTCACGGGTCGCTCGGGCTCGGGCTGCCGCAAGACGAGCGCGAGCGCATCGCGGACGGCTGGCTAGAGTACATCCGCGCGTGCGACGTGCTCGTCGCGCTGGTGCCGTGTCACGGCATCGAGTACGAGCACCCGAGCAACGCGAGCACGAACCGCTCCGACGGCCTCGTCGCGGAGGTCACGATGGCGCGGTGCCTCGGACGGCCCGTCGTGCTCTCGTCGCGCGTGCCGCGGGCGAGACTCCATCCCGCGCTGATCTGCGCGGAGTGGCAGGTGTTTTCGGAAGACGACGCCGCGCTTCGAGCGGCGTATCAGAAGGCGAGGGCGAGATGACCTACCGAGACGGACTCACGGTGCCGTCCGACGTGCTGCGTGACGCGGCAGTGGAGGCGCTCGTGCTTCTACGACACGTGCGCGGTGTCGTCGGCGGCCGGCGCGCGACGGTCACGATGCGCGCGTACGCAGCGCACGACGGTGTGCGATGGGTTGCGGACAAGATCGGTGACGAGCACCACGTCGAGAGCGCCGTCGACTCGTATCTCGCGCTCGTCGCCGAGGACATGCTCGCGGTGGTGCTGTCGCAGGGCGATGCCGGCGTGCGGACGGACCTCGCGGACGAACTCGCGTGGGCGCTCTCGATCGACGTGCAGAAAACCGCCGACTTCCGCCGCGTCGGCGTGGTCCACGTGCGTCTCGCGCGCTTCGCGGAGCTGTGCGCGCGAGAGTTGGCGGAGCGCGTCGACTAGACGCGCTCGACCACCCGCATCCCCGCGTCGACCTTGCGCGTTCGGGGGCAGTGAAGATGCTCCTGCACGCCCCGAAACGCCTTCTGCTCTGCGACCGTCATCTGGCGGCGCGGAGCGGCGACGCGCGGGATGCAGATCTCGGGTCCGCCGTACGACGTGAGCCACGTGATGAGGTAGTCGATCGCCGCGTTCTGCTCGGGCGTGAAGGGCTTGTCGGACCCGCCGACGACCTCGACGCCGACGCTTCGGCGGTAGCACTCGCGCCATCCGACGTGGATCGTCGAGTGCGCTAGGTCCGCGTACTGCCGGAGGCTGCCATCGGGGTCGACGACGAGGTGCACGCCGATGCGCAGCAGCTCGCCCGTGGTCTTCGACCGGCGCCGCTTCATGCGCTCGACGACGACATCGCCGCGCCCGGTGCCGGCGGTCCAGTGGCCGCAGAGGATGTCCTTGACGGGCGCGCAGCGCGTCGGGTGGCGGTGGTCGAAGCAACTGCGCCCGTCGGGGCGCCAGCCGACCGAGAGCCGGTCGATCACGCGTGAGTCGTGGCGGTCGCCCGCGACGATCATCGAGTCCGCTCCGGGTCACGCTCGCGAGCCTCTCGGGCCCGGCGCTTCTCGCCGACGAGAAGCGCGCGTTGTTGCTGCATCGTCAGCGCCACAGCCGCGCGGATGCGCTCGTCGCCGTCGCACAGCGCGTCGACCGCGTGGTTCAACGTCGCGCCCTGCTCGATGCTGACGATGCGCCCGCGCATGCGGATGACCCGCTTCGGCGTCGCCTCGGTGGCCTCGGGCCACTCCTCGGTGTCGTCGGTCATTCGTCCCTCGGCGGCAGTCCGAGCCGCTCGCGAGTCTCGCGCACGGCGCGCTGCATCGCGCGACGTGACTCGATCTCGCGCCAGATGTCGCGCGCGGGGCGCGTGTCGCCCTTGCGGCGAGCCTCGCGCACGGTCTCGGCGGCCGCAGCGCCGAAGCGCAGGGCGACGGTGACGAACTCAAGCCAGCGCATCACTCGGTCTCCGGCGGGATGACCTTGTCGATCGTTTCGCACCACCGCTCAATGTGTCGCACGAGCGACGGCGTGAGCGACTGCCAGTCACCGACGTACGGGCACGTAGCGAGCTTGTGCTCACGAGCGTGTCGGTGGCTCAGCATCACACGCCACTCGGCACGCAGATAGCGGCAGATCTCCTCTGGTGTGAGAGGATGGGTCTCGTAGTCTCGCGCACGGTCTACGGGCATGTCGGGCTCCCTCCCTGGGAATGTGTTTCGAGCCAGTGTAACGATTCCGAGATTTGACGCGAGAGCCCGCCGTCACGCAGTGTAAGCCGCGCCCACTCGCGCATCCCATACAGCTCCGCGCAGAGTTGCTCGCGACGCAGTCCGGTCGCGTCACCCGCCTCGATGACGAGGGCGCGCGCAACGTATCGCGGCGTCGACGAGCGTAGCGCTAGCTGCCACGCGCTCACGGCGCCCGACACTCCCCGCCGAGGAACCCGCTCAGCAGCCCCACGGCGACGCGTAGCGGCTCCGTGACCGTGTCCCCGACTCCGTACTCGGTCAGCGCATCGGCGAGCGCGAGCACGGCCGGCAGCGTGCAGGCGACCGCGTCGAGGTACGTGCCCTCCTCAGCCGAGCCAGCGGCCCACGCGTCGAGCGCCGCATCCGTCGCCGTCAACGCCGCGTGCACCGACACGAACGCGCGCACGACCTTCCCCGCGTGCCGCTCCTCGAGCGCGAGTTCGTCGAGCGTGTCCGCGGCCTCGATGCGCTCGGCGATGACGCTGGCCGCGACCGAGTCAGCGGCGGCCACGACGCGCGCCGATGTCGCGACCGTGCTGCGCGCAGTGTCGAGCGCGGAGCCGCCGCACGACGTCAGCGCCGCGTGCGCAGCGAGCGCGAGGATGCAGAGGCCGACGCGGCCGAGGGATTCGCGGGTCATCGCTTCGTCACCGCCGACGGGCCGAGCAGACCGAGCCCAGCGCCGATGAGGCCGCTACCGACCTCCGGCGCGGTGTCGGTGACGAGGAGAGCGATGCCGCCGCCGATGAGGCCGAGGCACGCGACGAGGGTGGTCCAGTGGATTTGCATGCCGCACAGCCTAGCGCGCTCGCGGGCGCGGTGCTATGGGTGAGGCTGGCCCATTGAGGCCTCCCGAGACGCCCGTGCCGTATCGCGCGCGGGCGTCTCGCTTTCCGTCACGACACATAGTCATCTGCGGCCCACCCCGGCAGTGCCCACTCGAGCAGCACGCCGAGACGCCACGGCAGCAGCAGCACGTGACGCGAGCCGTAGCCGACGATCGTGACCTCGAAGATCTGCGGCTCGTCGGTCACCGCGGCCTCGTCGTACGCAGCGCATCGAGCGACTCGCGCACCGCGCGGAGGTCCGCGGACTGCTCGCGCTGCGTGGCCGCAATCGCGTCGAGCCGGGTCACGACGACGGCGAGCGTGCGATCCGTCTCCGATCGCGCGGCCTCGGTGCGGTCGATACGCACCAGCGCTGCGGCCACGTCGCGCTCGACGGTGGACACCCTCGTCACGGTGACCCCGTAGGTCACGGCGGCGGACGCGCCAGCCGATAGCAGGCTGACGAGGGTCCCGACGGCCCACGCGGGGATCGTCATGCGCTGGCTGGCCATGCTCTCTCGCTCCTCTCGCCGCGGCAGTCCCGCGAGCCTCGGGTCAGTCGCCTGCATCGTCGCCTCCCGCGAGCCGGTCCATAGCACGATGGAGCGCCGCGCACTCGCGCTGCGCGTCGAGCAGGTCGGCCGTGGCGACCGCGAGCTCCGCACGAGTGCGCGTCAGCGCCGCGTCCGCGGACTCGACGCCGGCATCGTACGCGTGCCCGAGCGCGAGCCGTAGCGCGCCCATGCGGTGCGAGTCTGACGGGAGCACGCCGAGATCGCTCGCGCTGCTCGCGTACAGGTCGCGCATGCGCTCCGCGCTCGTCGCGCTGAGCGAGCGCGATCGGCGGCTCGCGGCGCGTAGGTGCCCGTGCGGGAGCACCGCGTCGACGAGCGCGCGGACGTCATCGACCCACGTGCGCAGGTCTCCGCCCCACGAGCGCGACGCCTCGATCACGCCGTCGAGCCGACGCGCCACTACGAGGGCGGCGTCGACCTGCTCGGATAGCGCGGTCGGTGCGATGCGGGTCATGGCAGCTCCAGCGCGGCGTAGACCGCCGCATTGATGGTCGCGCCGATGATGGAATACCCTGTGTTGTTCGGGTGAAACGCGTCCGAGTACGCCCATCCGACCGGCGCCGAAAGATCGATGCGGCTCATCTGCGTCGCGAGCGCCGGATACGCCGCCTCGAGGTCGTCCCAGATGCCGGGAAGTGCTGCGTTCATCGCCGCCACGCGTGGCGCGTAGCTGCCGTCGCTCGTGGGCGTGATCGTTGTGACGATGATCTTCGCGCTAGGAAGCGCGAGGTGAATCGTCTCGATCAGCGAGTAATAATCCGTATTGATGAACGCGTCGCGAAGCACGTCGCTCGCCGCGTTGTTCATGCCGCACATGACGAACACGACGCCTGGCGTGCGCGCAGTGCCGGCGCCAAAGCTAGCGGAGAACCGCGTCTCAATCTGCGCGGCCGTCTCGCCACCAACGCCGGAATGATCCGATGCCGCGAAGCTTGCGTCGCGGATTTCACCGTAGGGCACGATGCTCCGCGCGTAGCCGTCGGTCACCCAGGCGTTGCGGCAGACGCGGCGATAGCCGCCGAGACTCGTGCCGCTGGAGCCGGTGCCAAGCGTGATGCTGTCGCCGACAAAAGCGACGCTCGGCACAACCGATGCAGCGGAGGCGCGCGGAGTGGCGATGCGCGCGTCAAGCTCGTTGCCGCTGCCAGCCGCGGCGCCCTGGATGCCGCCAATGCGCAGATTGCTTGCGGCGCTCCACGTGATCGCGCTCCCCGTCGGACCGACCGTGCCGTTGTGCGTGATGACGCCCGCGGCAATGTTGATCGTGATGCGGTGCTCGTCGTTGCGCGCCCACGTGCCGATATACTGCGATGCCGCGACGACCGAGCCACCGTCGACCGCCTCGACGCGGAGCCCGGTGCCATCGTGCCGAAAGCGAAGCCCGTCATTCGCGCCGCCGAACGACACGATCCATCGATCGTCACCCGAGACGAGTTCCGTGGTCGCCCACTTCGGGTACACGCTGACGGACCACGTGCCCGTGGCAATGCGCGCATCGTACGAGCCGCCCGCGTAGACGAGCGTGTCCGGAGCCACGGTGCCAGCAGATACCGCGCTTGTGCGCAACGGGTAGCGCCCCAGTCCCACGTTCGCGAAATCGGTCAGCACATCGCCAGCAGCCGTGATCGTGCCGAAGGCGAGCGGCCGACCCTCGTGCAGCGTTAGAGACAGCGATGTTGATGACGATGTGTGCGTGAGGTCGCGACGACGCCACGTCGCATCAACGCTCGCGGCGTAGTCGAACTGACCGCTCGCCGCGCCGTTGAAAAGCGTCCATTGGCGCGCGCTCGTTCCGCCGAACGCTCTGTGCCAGATGCGACCTGTGTACACGCTGCCATTGACGACGGTCAGCGTCTGGAAACGAGAGAAGCTCGTACCCGTGCCGAGCACAACCGAGCGGTCGGCGAGCGCGGCCCCGTCCGGCCCTGCGCCAGCGTCCGCCGACGGCCCGCCGCCGCTTCCAGCGGTCCACCCGGAGCCGAGGATGTCGCGCGGATTTGCGACGAGCTGCGTCCACTGCCGCTCCAGCGACAGGAGCGAGCCCTCGGCCGCGCCGAGGTCCTCGAACGCGCGCGCTCCGCTCGCCACCTCGACGACCGTGGTTGCGCTCGTCTGCGGGTACGTCACAGCAGCACGCGCGAACGTGCCGCCCGCGACGAGGTCGAGCAGCTCCGTGGAGCCACCGCCCACGGCAGGCGAGCGGCCACCTCGGCGGAGGAGCGCGGGGATGCGGCGGGCGCTGGACGGCGAGCGGCCCATCATGCCCCCGGCTTGCCGGCCTCGAAGTGGATCTCGAGCGTGCAGGATGCCGACGCGACCACGCGCAGGAACCGGCGGCTGTTGGTGATGACGTAGGAGTCATCCTGCGAGACCTCGTGACACCGCCCATCTGGTGTGCTGCTGTTCGTCGACGCGAGCGCGGGGGTGTATGCAGTCGCCGCAGCGAGCGTGGGGAAGCCCATCACGCCGAGCTGCTCGGTGGACGCCTCGCGTAGCTTGAACGTCGCACGGCACGTGTAGTGGCCCGGCGACGTGGCTTTCGTGATGCCGAGGAAGTCGAAGACGTCGATCGTCTGCGGCGCGCCGCCGACGACGCCCACCCACATCTCGCCGGCCGTGGGAAGGGGCCGATTCAGTCCGGTTGCTTGCAGGGTCATAGGTCAGGTCTCCAGGCGCTGCGTCGCGGTCATCACGCCGCTGCTGAGGTTCGGGGGGCGGGCGTTTCCGGGGGTGACGACGGGTCCGCTGGGCTCGGACTCGGGCGGCGTGTGCGTGGCTTGGGCCGCCGCGATGGCTTCGGGCAGGAGGCTAGCATCCGTCGGGAGCCCGAGCAGGATGGACAGCGTGACGCGGCCCTCGTATGCGAGCGGCTCGTCGCTCGACGAAATCTCCTCGACGATCGTCTGCGTCATCGACGAGTAGAGCGCCGGGTACACCTCACGCAGCGCCTCTACATGCTCGCCCACGAGCACGCCAGCGGCGGCAGCGTCGAGCACGCGGATCGGATCATCCACAGCCTCCGCGCGCAGCAGCCACGACCGCATCTCCTCGGTGCTCACGACCTGCGACGGCCTCGGGGTTGGCGCGCCGAGCATCTGCATCGGCGATGAGCCCGGCGGAGCCGTGCGACGCAGCAGCCCGACCGCACGTGCGCTCGTCGCCGCGAGCTGAGCGCCCGCGTCCGGCAGACGGTCGCCGACAATGGCCGTGGCCTGTGTGACATGCTCGGCGAGCGCCATCGGGTCGCTCACGCGATCGAGCGTCTCCATCGCGCGATCGAAGCGATCAGCGACCTCGCCAGCCGAGATGGTGATCGCGCTGTTGCGCAGCGCTCGCCGCACCGTCGCCGACGACACGGGCCCAGGCTTGCGGAGTCGTGCGACGAGCCCCGACACCGCCGACGACTCGCGAGCGCGGAAGACAAGCCCCGCGCGCTCGACTGCCGCTTGCATCCGGATGATGCGGTCGGGGCGCAGCGCAAGCCCTGCAATACCGCCCGCGACCATACCAAGTGGGCCGGCCACAAGGCCACCGAGCGTCGCGCCAGCCGCCGTAGCAGCGCCCGTCGCGCTCGCGCCAACTGTGCCGCCCAGCGCCGCAGACAGGTCCGACAGCTGATTGGCCGCGCCAATTTCCTCGCGCACTTTTGCGATTGATGCGCGGAGCTCGTCTGTCACGCGTTGTGCATTACCGATGCTCGCGGAGATGTCGTCCGGGAGCGTGTAGTGCTTGTTGACGGCGCGGAGGAACTGGTCTTGCTCCTGCACGAACGACTCGAAAAGCTCGTCAGCGGACCCCGCGCGCGCAGTGCCCGTCGACTGCAGCCACGAGTTGATCTTCGCCGAGTCAGCCGCCTGAAGCGCCCGGAATCCCTGCTGCTCGCCCGTGCGGCGCCGGAACGCGGTCGAGAACTCGCGGCGCCGCGGAATGAGCTTGGACCACGCGAGATTGATCTCGCGCTGCGCCTCAGCCGCTTTCCCGAAAAGATCGTCTCGCTCCAAGAGTCGACGCACACCCTCGTATGCGCCCTCGAACTCTTGGCCGACGATGCGAAGTCCCTTGCTTGAGAGCACGGTGTCCGTCTCGGACCCGAGTGCGCGCTTCATCTTGTCGAGCGCGATGAGCGCGTCCGTCGCGCCGTCGCGTCCGCCACGCGCAGCTGCCTCGACAAACTGCGCCTCGTACTCGTCCAGCATGTTGACCATGCGCTTCGCGAGGCCCTTGCCGCCTGCGATCGCGCCATCGTTTGCGACTTGCTGAGCGAGCCCGCGGATGCCCTGGAATGCCGCCACCCCCTCCTCGAACACCTGCTCGACCGTGTCATCGCGCACCAGGCGCCGCATCTGCTCGCGCTTGAGCTCGCCCCGCCCAAAGTCCTCGGTGGTGCGTGTGATCTGGTCCAGGTCGTCGAGCTGGCGACGCAGCGACACCGTCGTCTCGTCCACGCTGCTGCGCCCGGCCTCGATCGCGCGGCGAGTGCGTGCGCCCTCCTCCGTCATCGCCATGGCGCGTCCGGCGAAAATCCGCTGCTCGTCACCGACGCCCATCATCGACATCATGCGGTCGGCAACGCCGGGAATGGGCTCGCGCCCGAGCACGCGCTCCGCCGTGGCCTCCATCGCCTCGCGCGTCTGCGCCGCTGGGGCGCGGCGCGTCAGCAGCCGCCGCCCGAGCCCGCCCGCGCCCACAAGCGCGAGGTCCGCTGCGCCACCGAGCGAGCCGCCGAGCATCGCGGACACGCCCACGGTGCCGAGGATGCGCTCGGCCGTCAACGGCGCGTCGGGGTCGGCCGCGAGCTGCTGCTCCAGCGTCGCCGCCCCGCCCATCGCGCCCGCCGCTACGCCCTCGGCGACACCGCGTCCCACGCGCGCGAGCGTTGTTGCTGCACGCCCAGCGCCGAGCGCCGTGCCGACGCCAGTGGTCGCGAGGCCGCCGACGAGCGCGCCGCCGACGGTGCCCACGGTCTGCGCGGTAGGATTGATCTCAGACAGTGCCGTGCGCGCAGCCGCCGCCTCGGGTCCGCGCTCGCGCGCCTCGCGTGACACCGCGCCAAGGGAGAGCTCGTCCGCCGCCGCAAGCGCCGCCGTGGCGACATCACCGGCTGTGCCGCCAAGAATGCGCCGCCGCTCGGCCTCTGCGGCCTCCTCGGCGGTCGCGAGGCGCGCCTCGAATCGCTCGATAGCCTCGGGCAGCCGGCTCGACGGGATCGCGATGACGCCGCCGCGCGACCCCTCGCGCGTGTCGACGATCAAGACCTCGGCATCATCCGTGGCGCTCGTGTCGCTCATCGGCGCGTGCCTCCGAGCTCGGTCGCGAGGTCGCCGCGCTGGCGAGTGACGGCCTCAGTCTCGCCAGGCGCGCGGCGCTCGTCCTCAGCCACGGCTTCCTGGCCTACACTGCGCCGCACAGCAGCTTGCTTGCGCAGCAGCACGCCCCGCATGTCGCGAATCGCCCGACGAACGTCCGCTGCCGGGAGATTGCTCGTAAGCCCAACCGCTCGGAAAAGGTCGCCCTTTTCGGCCTCCGTGACGGTGCCTGGCCCAAGCACCTCTTCGCGCATGCTCATCGTGAGCAGGGTCGAAAGTTGATCGAACTCGCGTGCGTTGGACGAAAGCAGCTCCCGGAAGGGGACTCGTGACGCTGCCGGCCCCACGAACGCACCATCGTCCAGAAGCGCGGTCATGCGGTCGAGGCGACGCACCGTCTCGTCGATCGCAGCACTCTGCGTTGCAAGCGCCGCGCGCTCCGAGAGCGTCACGTCCGCTTCGGGCAGGTCAGGCAACGCCGTCGGGCGACGTCCACCTCCGCCACCCGCTTGCTGCCGCTGCTCGATGACGATGTCCGTCATCGGGATCCCGCCCATGATCGCCGCCTGCCGTGCTGCCGCCTTCTGCGCTTGGATGTCCGCGAGCATGCGGTCGAGCGCGGCCCGTTGCGCGTCGGACGCGGCGTTGAGTCGGAGCGCTTGGATCTGCCGCTCCACGCCTTCAAGCATCGTCGCGCGCGTCGCCTCTTCCGCGGCCTGCTGGTCGCCGAAGGTGCGGCGCATGTCGTCGAGCAAGCTCTGCTTC
>Ga0194128_10006995_pt1 | contig 14932 bp, 11 predicted proteins | sample TA2KigCa65mmetaG_FD_148650 | JGI IMG/M metagenome (GOLD analysis project Ga0194128, IMG submission 148650) | Freshwater microbial communities from Lake Tanganyika, Tanzania - TA2015037 Kigoma Deep Cast 65m | ecosystem: Environmental > Aquatic > Freshwater > Lake | place: Tanzania: Lake...
TTGCCTATGACGAGGATACCCCGCGGCTTTTCGCCGTGGCCACCATCGTCTGGGGCATCGTCGGCATGCTTGTCGGCCTGTACGTCGCCCTCGAGCTGGCGTTCTATCAGTTGAACTTCGACCAGCCCTGGCTGACCTTCGGGCGCCTGCGGCCGTTGCACACCAACGCGGTGATCTTCGCTTTCGCTGGAAATGCCGTCTTCGCGGGCATCTACTACTCGACGCAGCGGCTCTGCCGGACGGCCATGTGGTCGGTCGCCCTCTCCAAGCTCAATTTCTGGGGCTGGCAGGCCATCATCGTGGCGGACGCCCTGGCGCTCCTCAGCGGGTACACGGACGGCAAGGAGTACGCCGAGCCGGTGTGGAGCATCGACGTCGCCATCACCCTGGTCTGGGTGGCGTTCGCGGTCAACTTCTTCATGACGCTGGCGAAGCGGCGTGAGAAGCACCTCTACGTGGCCCTCTGGTTCTACATGTCGACGGTCATCACCATCGCGATCCTGCACGTCGTGAACAACCTGTGCGTGCCGGTCACCATGCTCAAGGGATATTCAGTCTATTCCGGCGTTCAGGACGCGCTCATCCAGTGGTGGTACGGGCACAACGCAGTGGGCTTCCTGCTCACCACGCCGTTTCTCGGGCTGATGTACTATTATCTTCCGAAAGCCGCGGAGCGTCCGGTGTATTCCTACCGCCTGTCGGTGATTCACTTCTGGTCGCTGATCTTTCTCTACATCTGGGCCGGCCCTCACCATCTGCTTTACACGGCGTTGCCGGACTGGGCGCAGACGCTGGGCATGGTTTTCTCACTGATGCTGATCGCGCCGTCGTGGGGCGGAATGATCAACGGTCTGATGACCCTTAAGGGATCCTGGGACAAAGTCCGTACCGATCCGATTCTCAAGTTTTTCGTCGTCGGCCTCTCGTTCTATGGGATGTCCACTTTCGAAGGCCCCATGATGTCCATCAAGAGCGTTTCCGCGGTCGGCCACTACACCGACTGGGTGGTGGGCCACGTGCACGGCGGCGCGCTGGGCTGGGTTGGATTCGTAACCTTCGCGATGCTCTACTGGATGGTTCCCCGCCTTTGGAAGACAGAGCTGTGGTCGGTGCGCCTCGCGACGGCGCATTTCTGGGTAGCGACGATTGGCATCGTGCTCTACATGACCGCAATGTGGATCGCCGGCGTAACCCAGGGATTGATGTGGCGCGCGGTGACCCCGGAGGGCACCCTGGCCTACACCTTCATTGAAACGGTCAAGGTTCTCAAGCCCTATTACGTCGTGCGCGCCCTGGGCGGCGCGCTCTACCTGGGCGGCGCGATCATGATGGGCTGGAACCTCCTGATGACGATGCGCAGCGGCCAGGTGCGCCCGGAGCTGATTCCCATCAAAGCGGACGAAACGCCCCAGGCGCACGAACGGACCGTCCAGCCGATTTCCGCGGAGGTGGTTTCCCAATGACGCACGATCTTCTGGAGAAAAAAAGCCTGCTGATGGCCGTGGTTTCCACCATCGTCATCCTGATCGGAGGGATCGTCGAGATCGTCCCGCTGTATGCGGTGAAGGCGCAGGTGCCGGCCATTGCCGGAGTCAAGCCCTACACGCCGCTGGAGGTGGAAGGGCGGGACATTTACCTCCGCGAGGGCTGCTACACCTGCCACAGCCAGATGGTGCGCCCGTTCCGCGACGAGGCCGAGCGCTACGGGCCGTATTCCAAGGCCGGCGAGTTCGTGTACGATCATCCCTTCCAGTGGGGCTCCAAGCGAACCGGCCCGGACCTTCACCGGGTAGGCGGAAAATATCCCAATTCCTGGCACTACATTCACATGCGCAATCCGCGCGACGTGTCGCCGGATTCCATCATGCCGAACTATCCCTGGCTGCTGAGCCGGGGTCTGGATACCTCGACCACCCAGAGAAAGTTGCGCGCCCTGCGCACGGTGGGCGTTCCCTATACCGATGAAGAAATTGCCGCCGCCGACCAGAGCCTGCGCAAGCAGGCTGACGAGATCGTGGCCAGCCTGAAATCCGCTCAAATCGCGGATGCCGAAGCGGATCGTGAGATCATCGCGCTTATCGCGTATTTGCAGCGGCTTGGCATGGACATCAACTGGCGGAATTCCGACGCCACCGCGCAACGATAAGGAGCTGACATGGATTCTCCGCAGTGGGTGGTACTGTCGAAAATCGTGGTGACCGTCGCCTTCTTCCTGACCTTCAGCGGCATCCTGGCGTGGGCGTGTGCTCGCGGCAACCGCGGGTTGGAAGAGCGGCGCTGGATGCCGCTTCGTGAGGAGGAGACTTGATCATGCCCGAGGTGAGAGAGCACGTCGTCGACGGAATCCAGGAGTATGACAATCCGCTCCCGCGCTGGTGGCTGTATGGCTTCTACTTCACCATCGCGATCGCGCTGGTCTATTCCGTGATATATCCCAGCCTGTGGTTCTGGGGTGGCACCTCCCACTGGACGTCCGCCGGGCAATTCGATCAGCAGATGGCAGCGGCACCGATCGCCGCTCCCAAGACGGCGCAAATCGATCCGGCAAAAGTCGTGGCTGACAGCCGCGACAAGGCCGTGGTTGCGGAAGGCCGCGCGATTTACGCGACCAACTGCGCCGTGTGCCATGGCGACAGGGCGGAGGGCAAGATCGGTCCCTGCCTGACGGATAGCAAGTGGCTCTACGGCAATACCGCCGAAGACATCGTCGTGACCATTCGAGATGGTCGTCCGCGCGGCATGCCGACCTGGAGAAAGACCATGTCGCCGGATAAGATTGAAAAGGTGTCCGCCTATGTGTACTCCCTGCGCTACAAGGGTCAGGCCAATGTCCCCGCGCGGGCGGCTGCCCGTTGATTGGCGCGGCCCGCGGAATCCGCGGCGCAAATCGCCGCCGCGGATTCCTCGGTCGCTGCCCATTCAGCCGAAGGTGCCTCGAAAATTGACAGTCCTGGTCAATCATCCTTCCGGCCACCCTCCCCCCGAGGCCACGGCGCCGCACCGAAAAGTGTATCCTCGCGCGGTGCGCGGCAACATCCGCACCATTCGCTGGTGGCTGACCGCCGCCTTGCAAGCCATCCTGTTCTTCGGTCCCTGGCTGACCTGGAAGGGGCGTCAGGCGGTGCTGTTCGACCTGGACACCCGTCACTTCTATTTCTTCGCGCTGAATTTCTGGCCGCAGGAAACCTATTTCTTGTTGATCATCCTGGTTTTCGCCGCGCTCTTGTTGTTCGCGTCCACCGCGGTGGCCGGTCGGGTATGGTGCGGCTACGCCTGTCCGCAGACCCTGCTCACCGAGTCGTTCATCCTGGTCGAGGGGTGGATCGAGGGCGAGCGCGCCCGCGCGATCAAGCTGGATCGCGAGCCATGGCATGCCCGCAAAATAGCCCTGAAGGCCCTCAAGTACGGGGTCTGGACGGTGATGGCGATCTGGCTGGGCATCACCTTCGTGGCTTATTTCACCCCGGGGAATCAACTGCTAGTCAGCTTGATGCTGGGCCAGGCAGCCGGCTCCACGGTGATGGCAATCGCTTTTTTTGCCGGTCTGGCTCTTTTTGACTTCGGCTTTTTCCGCGAGCAGTTCTGTCATTACCTGTGTCCCTACGCCCGCTTTCAGGGCTCGATGTTTGACTCGGATACGCTGCTGGTGGCTTTTGACCGCAAGCGCGGCGAGCCGCGCGGCAAGGTGGGCACGGGGAACGCCGGTGACTGCGTGGACTGCTCGCTGTGCGTCCAGGTCTGTCCGATGGGTGTGGACATCCGCGACGGCAACCAGCTGGAGTGCATCAATTGCACCGCGTGTCTTGACGCCTGCAACTCAGTGATGGACAGGATCGGAAAGCCGCGCGGGCTGGTCCACTACACCTCGCAGAACGCCGAGCAGGGCAAGAAGACGCACTTCCTGCGCCCGCGCGTGCTGGTGTACGCCACGCTGCTGCTCGCCCTGGCCGGCCTTTTCACTTACTTGATGGCCACCCGCAAGATGCTGGAAATGGCGGCCGTGCGCGGCGTCACCGGCGGCAACGTGTTCGCGGTCACCGCCGACGGCAGAATCTCCAATCTGTACAAGCTGAAAATCATCAACAAGGAAAATTCCGACCGCACGCTGCTCCTGTCACTGGACGGGTTTCCGGGCGCCGACCTGGTGACCGCCAAAAACCCGCTCGTCATACCGGCCGATACGGCGCAAGTTGTCTCGGTGCTGGTGGTGCACTCACCAAAGGGGCTACCGCCGGTGCAGCGTTTCAGAATTCGTGCCGAAGACGCTGATCAACCAGCGGTGCGCGGCGAGGCCGCAACCTCCTTTATCGGCCCGGGAATGTGAGGACGCCATGAAAAAGATGCAGCCCTGGCCGCTGGGCATTGCGGTGCTCTTCGTGCTCTTCGTCACTTTCCAGATCGGCCTGATCGCCACCGTCTCGCATGGCTTCGAGGGACCGGATGACGTGCAGTATTATCGCAACGGCCTGGAGTTCAGCCGACAGGTGGCGCAGCAGCGCCGTCAAGAAAGCCTTGGCTGGCGGGTCGAGACGAACGTGGGCGCAGTTGTGCCCGCGCACTTCGCGCTGGTGGTCACGGCGCGGGACGCGCGAGGCGGCACGCTGCCCGACGCGCGGGTGTCCGTTGAGGTCGGGCGGCCCGCCACCCGCCGCGACGACGCGCGCTACGGCCTCAAGCCGGTTGGCGAACATTTTTCCGTTCCCCTGACGCTCGCCCCGGGCGCGTGGGAACTCAAGCTGACGGTGCGCGCGGCCGGCGAAACCTGGATGCGCAAGATCCGCACCAGCGTGGAGCATAAGACGTGACTTGCGCGCACTGCGCTTTGCCGCTGCCTGCCCACCCCGTCGAAGCGCGCTTCTGCTGCGCCGCATGCGCGATGGTGTACCGGGTCATTTGTGAGGCTGGCTGCGAGTCTTACTACACCCGCCGAGACGCGGTTCCGCTGCGCGCGCCCCGGGAGCCGGAAGCGCAGGGCTACGCGTACTTTAATCGTCCGGATGCGGTCGCGCGCTACGTTTCCGACGACGGACAACTCTCCTTCCTGCTCGACGGACTGCACTGCGCGGCGTGCTGCTGGCTGGTCGAGCACGTCGTCTCGGAACTACCCGGGGTAGCCGAGGCGCGCGTGAACTTTGCCACCTCGCGGTTGCGTGTGCGCATGGAGACGCCACGCATGGGCGACGTGATGGCGCGCGTGGCCAGCATTGGTTATCGCGCCACTCCGTACGATCCGGCCACCCAGGAAGCCACTCGCTCGAAGGCATCCAATGAGATGCTGTTGCGGATGGCGGTGGCCGGCTTTTGCGCCGGAAACATCATGCTCATCGCGGCCGGCCTGTACGCCGGCTATTTCAGCGGCATGGAGGACGCCTACAAGTCCTTCTTCCACTGGATATGCCTGCTGCTTGCGCTTCCGGTCATGCTGTATTCGGCGCGCCCCTTCTTTCAGGGGGCCGTCAACGCGGCGCGCGCGCGGCGCATGACCATGGACGTTCCCATCACCATTGGCGTCTCGGCGACTTTTCTGTACAGCACCTGGGTTACGCTCAGCGGCCGCGGCGAGATTTATTTCGACACGGTCGCCAGCTTTATTTTCGTCCTCTTGATCGGGCGCCTGGTGGAGTTCGCCGCCCGCGGCCGGGTGGCTGGCACGGTGGAGCGCGTCCTGGCGCTGGGCGCCCGCACCGCCATCCGGGTGCGGGACGGCGCGCGCGAGGAAGTCGCCGTTGAGGAGCTCGTCCCTGGAGACGTGCTGGAAGTTCTGCCCGGTGGAAAGATCCCGGTGGACGGGGTCGTGCTGGGCGGGGCCGCATGGGTTGATGAATCAATGTTGACTGGCGAATCGGTGCCGGTGGAGAAGACTCCGGGGAACCGGGTGACCGGCGCCACGGTGAGCACCGACGGCGTCCTTACCATCCGCGCCGAGCGCACCGGCGCGCACACCGCCCTCGCCCAGATCTCCCGCATGGTGCTGGACTCGCAGGAGCGCCGCGCGCCCATGCATCGAGTCGCCGATCGCGCCGCGGCGATCTTCGTGGCGGTGACCATCGGTCTGGCGGCGCTCACCTTTCTGCTCTGGCTGGGCGCCGGCGCCGAGCGCGCCATGATGATCAGTGTCTCCGTGCTCATCATTACCTGCCCTTGCGCACTGGGACTCTCCACGCCCATGGCGGCGGCGGCCAACGCCGGACGGGCGGCGTCGCGCGGAATTCTCTTCCGTGGCGGTGACGTGATGGAGGCCTTGCACGGGGTGACCGAGGTGTTCGTTGACAAGACCGGGACGCTCACCGAGGGGCGCTTGTGCCTGCGCCGAACCCTGCTGGCCCCGGACTGGCGCGAGCGGGATGCGCTGCGATTGGCTGCATCCATTGAGCGGTTATCAACCCATCCCCTTGCCCGAGCCATCGTCGAGGCCGCCGGAGCCATTTCGATGACGCCGGTGGAAGCTCCTGAAAGCGTGGCCGGCCGCGGTGTGGCGGGCAGCGTGGAGGACCGCCGGGTGCTGCTCGGATCGCGCGCGTTCCTGGAACAACGGGGATGCGCGCTGGACCCGTCGCTTATCGCCCAGGCGGAGCGCTGTGAGCAGGACGGGCAGACGCTCGTCTGGATGGGCGTCGACGGGCGCGCCGCGGCGGTCTTTGCCCTCGCTGACCGGATCCGGCCGGAGGCCGCGTCGATCGTGGCCGAGTTGCGCGCCCGCGGCCTGCGCACCTTGCTGGTGAGCGGCGATCGGCCCGCGGTTGCGGCTGCGGTGGCGCGCACGGTGGGCCTCGAAGAGTGGCACGCGGAAATGCTGCCGGCCGACAAGCAGGCGCTCGTGCTGGCCCGCCAGCGAGCCGGCGCGCGGGTGGCGATGGTGGGCGACGGCATCAACGACGCGCCCGCCTTGACCGCGGCCACGGTCGGCATTGCGGTCTCCAACGGCTCGGACGTCTCGGTGGAGGCGGCGGACGTCGCGCTGCTGCGGCCCGGCCTGACGCCATTGCTTGAGGCGCTCACGGTCGCCAGCGGAATGGTCCGCACGGTGCGGGACAACATGACCATCTCGGTGCTCTACAACACGCTGGCCATCCCGTCGGCGATGCTCGGCTTCATCGCTCCGGTGGTGGCCGCGGTTGCCATGCCGCTGTCCTCGCTGCTGGTCATCGGGAATTCGCTTCGTGAGCCGCGCGCGCCGCGGCCTATCAGGAAAAAGCCGGTCAGGCCGCGGCTGCGCGTCGCGGAAGCGAGGCGCTGACATGGAAATGACCTACATCCTGTTGCCGCTCGCGCTCGTGCTCTCGGGTTTCGGCCTGGGATGCTTCGTGTGGGCGCTGCGTAACGGCCAGTTTGAGGACCTCGAGGGTCCCCGCTGGCGCGTCGTGTTCGAGGACGAGAAGGACACATGACGGCCGCCGATCTGGGCACCGTCTTCGTTCTCGGCCTGCTCGGCAGCACCCATTGCGTCGGCATGTGCGGCGCTTTCGTGGCTTGCGTATCCGGAGGAAAGGGCGGCTACCAGTTCGGCCGCCTCGCGACGTACGTCATTCTCGGAATGCTGCTCGGCGCCGCGGGAATGGGGGTCCGCGAAGCCTGGGAGAGCGGGGGCGGACGGGCCGTCCTGGTTCTCTGCGGAATTTTGATGGTCGGCATGGGACTGCGCCTCGCCGGTGCCCCGCTGCCTGCCCTTGGCGCACGATGGTCGGTGGGACCGCTGCGCATGGTGGGCGCCACCATGCGAGGCTTTCTGGCCAGCCGCTCCCGTTTTGCGCCGCTGGGCCTGGGGCTGCTCAGCGGCCTGCTTCCCTGCGGTCTGCTCTACGTGGCGCTGCTGCGGGCGGCGGCCACGGCCAGCGCGCTGGAGGGCGGCGCGGTGATGGCCGCGTTCTGGGCCGGCACGACGCCGGCGCTCCTGGGCGTGGGCATTCTCGGACCGTGGATGCGGGAGCGCGCGCCGCGTGCCTGGCCGCTGCTCGCCGGGCTCGCCGTGATTGCGGTGGGCGTGATCACCGCTAGCCACGGCCTCGCCGCTCCGCACGCGTGCTGCCAGTAGGGCCGGCAGGACCCGCTCTGCTGGCCTGGAAGGTGGATGTTCACCGAGCTAGGGAGGGTCCGATTTGCGACACCGGTTTGCCTGCCAGTTCAACCCGGTGCCGACCAAGCTCTACCCGCCGGTCGCATTGCCGGCGGATCCCAACGTGCCGTAGGTGCGCAACAACGCTTTGGGGGGTCCAGGGGGCGCCGAAGGCGACTCCCCCTGGGTCAGATCCACGAGGGGTCCAGGGGGCGCCGAAGGCGACTCCCCCTGGATCAGATCCACGAGGGGTCCAGGGGGCGCCGAAGGCGACTCCCGCTGGGTCAGATCCACGATCGCGGGTGCCGCGCTGGCAGCGGTTCTCCCGCTTCTGCTGCACGCAGGCCTGCCGCAGGGCAGCGACATGCTGGTCACGCTGCACAACGTGCAGGGATTTATCGTGGCGCTGCGCGACGGCGACTGGTTTCCGCGCTGGGTGGCGGACAGCAACGGCGGCCTGGGCGGCCCTGTGTTTATCTTGTATCCGCCGGTGTTCTATTACGGAGCGGCGCTCTCGAGCATGCTCGTCGGCTCGGTGGTGGCGGGCACCAAAATGTGGCTTATCCTGGCGACGCTGATGTCGGCCGTGACCGGGTATCTGCTGGCGCGCGACTGGCTCGGCGGCGGAATGCCAGCCGCGCTTGCGGCCGCCGCCTACGTCCTGCTGCCCTACCGCGCGCTGGATCTGTACCAGCGCGCCGCGCTCTCTGAATCGACCGCGTTTATTTTCATGCCGCTGATTCTCCTGTTCGCCGGGCGCTGTTTGCGGAGCGCAGGATGGGCTGCCTGGTGCGGCCTGGGGGCGGCCACCGCTGCGCTCGCCTGCACGCACCTGCCGAGCTTGATGATTTTCGGGCTGCTTTTCATTCCCTGGCTCGTGCACGAAGGATGGGGGCGGTGGGCCGCGCTTTGGCGCACTTGCGCCGCCATGCTGCTGGGATTCGGGATGGCCGCGCCGGTGCTGATGCCGGCCCTCGCCGAGCAGGCCTTCATCCATTCCGAGTGGCTGCGCGAGCGGCCCAACGGAGATTTCACCCTGAATTTCCTGTTCCGCGATCCACTGCTCCCAGTTCTTGGCATTCGTGATCCGGTGAAACCGCTGGTCATGGCCTCGGCGCACGCCCAGTTGCTGCTCAGTCTGCTGTGCGGCGCGCTGGCCTGGCAGTCGGACAAGCTGGTGCGGGTCCTGCTGGCCGGCGCGCTTCTTGCGTATCTCATGCAAACCGCGCTGGTCGAGCCGCTCTGGCGGGGAATACCGCACCTGGCCACCGTGCAGTTTCCCTGGCGCTTTCAGGCGCTCCAGGTGCTCATTGGGGCGCTGCTGGTGGGCTGTGCGGCACGCGTTCCGGCGCCACGCAGGGCGGTCGCCGCGGTGCTCGTGGTCGGTCTGTGCAACGTGGCGCTGGCGGCACGGTTTTCCATGTTGCGTCCGTTTTCGGTGACTGAGGCGGTGGCCACCTCGCCACGCGTTCGTTACTGGATCGAGCCGGTCTTTACGCCGGTGGCCTACGGACCCTATCGGGAATTGTGGTCGGGACGGGCGCGGCTGCCCCGGCCCGGCTGGGCGGACGGCGGCGGGGCGGTCAGCGTCGTGGCCCGGCGCACTTCGCACCGCGTCTTGCGCGTCAACAGTCCGGGCGGCGGCACGCTCAAGCTGGATCTCTTTTACTTTCCGGGCTGGACGGCCACCGTCGACGGCCGCTCAGTCCCGCTTGAAACCGTCCCCGGAGAAGGGCTTGCCGCGGTGAAAATTCCGCCCGGCGAGCATCTCGTGGAAATGCGTTTTCAAGACACCCGGCTGCGCGCCGCGGCCGGCTGGATTGGCCTGTTCGCCATGCTTGTCTTGCTCGGCGCGGGAAGGTATATCACGCGAGAAACCGGGCGCGTCTATCGCCCGGTGCGCTCAAGCAAGGTGGACACGTTGTCCTGATGGAGGAGCTTCCAGCGGCCGGTCGCGATCAGGGCCGCGGCCTGATTCCCTCGCCGCGGCCACAGGAACCATCGCGCGCCGGACCCTTCTACGACTTCCATCCAGCCCGGCGCCATCTGCTGCACGCGCCCGTATGCAAGGTACGTGGGCGTGTCGAACACGGTGTCCGCGCGCCCGTCGATAAAGGTCTGGAGTCGCTCGCCGGTGCGCGCGTGGAGATAGCCGCCCCAGTTGTAGAAGGCAAACATCCGCCCGTGGACGTCGTGTGCCTCGACGTAGTCGACGGCCGCGGCTGGAAATACGTCGCTCGACTGCTCCCAGTGGAATGCGCTGGCCGTGTGGGGCACCACCGTCACGCCGGCGGCGGCCAGGAGCAGGCAAAGCGCTGCAAAGGGCAGCCCCCGCGCGAACGCGGGGAGCAGTCGGTCGAGCAGGGGAGCCACGACGAGCGCTTCGGACATGGCGAAGAGGGGGATGAAGCGGCGGCTGCGCAGCGCCATGGCCAGCGTGAGCGCGGACAGTCCCAGCGCGGCGAGGCGGTCCACCGCGCGGACCAGGAAGGCCGCGCCGAGCGCGAATGCGATAAGCGCGATAGGCAGCAGAGGCGCGCGGATGCCGCCCGGATTGTGCGGCGGATGCCACTCCGCAATATTGCGAAACGGGGAGGTCGAGTCAAAAGCGTATTTAAGTGGATATCCAAACGCCCCAACGCCGGAGGGATTCACGCATGCCGCGATCACGCAGGCGACGCCGATGACGGCATAGCGCCGCCACTCTCCGCGCTCCCGATAAATTGCCGTGGAAAACATGATGGCCAGCGCCAGCAAACCGAAAAAGAATCCGCCGTGCAGGTTGGCCCACAGCACGAAAAATGCCGGCAGCCACAGCGGGGGACGGGCCGGCGGCAACGCCACGTTGAGCAGTATCGCGTAGCACAACAGCGAGCCGAGGTGGGGACGCAGGTCGAAGAACGGCGCGGCGGTTGCGGCGGAGAGCGTCACCGCCAGAAACGCCGCCGGCCACGACGCGCCCTGTCGGCGCACCACGCGCAGCAAGAGCGTGAAGGTTCCCACCACCATCAGCCATTTCCAGAAAATACACGCTTCCAGTCCGAATGCGCGCTCCCATCCGGCATAGATGACGTCAGTCAGCCACTCGTGTTGCAGCCACGCATTGCCCGCCGTAGTGTACGACCAGGGGTCCGCAGTGGGGATGGTTGTGTGCGCCAGGATCCACCGCCCGGTGGCGAGGTGCCACCAGAAATCGGAGCCCATCATGCGGGTGTGCGCGAAGCCGAACGCCATCAGCACGGTCGCGGCGTACCACAGCACGCCCACGCGGGCCGGCTCCACGACCTCGGTGGATTTCCAGGAAAATGCCGGCCAACCGCGCCAGGCGAGCACGCCCAGCACCCAGATTCCCAGTAGAGGAAGCAGGCTGGCCAGTCCGCTCAGCCCCATTTTCTGGCCGAGGTTCCAGGCGGCGCGCCGGTTGCGATCCGGCGGGATGGTCTTCTCGATGACCGACTGCGGATTGAGCGCCAGATATCCGTGCAGAAACGAGGGAAGCAAGAACGACCGCAGCGGCGTGCGCATCTGCTCGTACGCCTGGGGGCGCGCGCGGCGCATCGCTTCGGTGGCGTCCGGCACCATTGGCGCGGTCGAAACCGCGACCAGCGTGAGGAAGACGGAGAGGGCCAGCAATCCCAGAAGGACGCCGCGTCCGGCGCGACTCGCGCGCGTATAGAGAAGGGCCAGGCCGAGGCACAGGAAGGGCAGGATGGGCACGAGGTGCCGCGGCCCGTAGGCCCATCCGCCCCACCAGTAGGCATATCCGCAATTGATCAACAGAAATATCACGACGACCGCGGCCGCCGCTGCCCAGAAGGCGCGCGTGGGACCCTGCCGCAGACCGAGCCACATCCCCAGCGGCGCTGCCAGCAGCAGCGGGGACGCCACGAACAATCCGCGATAGGGCAAGAACAGGATTTCCAGCAACACGCCGGGGCGCGGCCACGAGACGCCAAGAATTCCCTCGCGCAGGCCGGGAAAATTCGGCTGGTGCGCGTAGCCCAGGTCGAAAGGGGTTCCGAAGGCGGCAATATTATAGGCGGCCAGAGGCACGAGCCCGGCCGCGAGCCCCAGTCCCACCGCGCGCGTTGCCCGGGGGCGGCTTTCTGGAGCGGTCAGAAAAATTCCCAGCGCCATCAGCGCGAAGGCGGCCGGCGCGGCCGGAAATTCACTGGCGATGGCCCAACCGGCCGACGCGCCCAGGCCGACGCCGAGCCAGCGATGGGATTTCGCATCCGAGAGTCCCAGGGCGCACGCGGCCGCGGCGGTCAGGCAGCCGGCCGCCAGGGCGTGGCCGAAAAAAAGCGTGGCGTATATCCAGGCCGGAGTGGCCAGCCCGAAGGCAAGTGCGCCGAACAGCGCTCCGTGCTCGTCGGCGCCCAGGCGGACGGCCAGGAGCCAGATGAGTACCGCTGCGAGCGCGGTGGGAAGGGCGGCGGAGGCGAGCGTGGATACGTACGAGATAGTGACCGGATCGGGAAATGCCAGCGCCGCAAACCAGGCGGCCGGCACGGCGGTGAGCGCGGCGCCGGGCGCCTTGTCGGAATAAAAATGGCCGTTGATTTGCGCGGCGTCACCGGTGTTCGACACGAAAGTGTCGATGCGGACCGTGCCCTGATGGATCAGCGCCAGGACGAGATCGAGACGGGAATTTTGATTCCACCCGCCGCCCTGGTAAAACCAGGCGTACGTGAAGAACAACCCCAGGAAAAGAACAAGCAGGCGGCGGGTTACCAAAGTCATGAGAACCCCGCCGAGGTTCGGGCTGGGCGAATCTCCCTCCTGTGCATGCCGGAACCTGCAGCGAAGCCATGCCGTTCACCTCGCTTCCTGATCCAAGGTCGAGGGCAGGGTTGTGTCAGGCCGGGGCCCGTCATCCGCCGAAATCGTCACCCGGCACCAGACGGCCACGAAGTTGCGCACCTCTTCAGCCTCGATCCGCACGCCGGCCGTGTCGATGGCGTCGCCCTCGCGCGGCGGACGCTGGAGCCGCGCCATGAGGAGGCCGTTCAGGGTCTTTGCGCCGCCGGCCGGAATCCTCCGTCCGATCTGATCTGATAACTCGGCCAGGGCGATCTCGCCCTGCACGCGCCAGGCCGGGGTGCCGCCGGGCAGGCACTGCACTTCTCCGGCTTCCGCCTCGTCGACTTCATCGCGCACCGCGCCAAAGATTTCTTCAACGAGATCCTCAAGCGTGATCATGCCGGCAGTGCCGCCGTGCTCATCCACCACCAGGGCCAGATGTGCGCGCTGGCTTCGCAGGCGCTCGAGGGCCACGTCGAGCGGCAGGCTGTCCGGGAGAAACGGCGCGTCTCGCTTCCACGCGCGAAGCGGGCGCTCCCAGGTCGGCTCCAGGAAAAGGTCCTTCACGTGGAGGTAGCCGATGAACGCGTCGCCGTCGCGCAGGGGATAGCGGGTGAATTCTTCTCGGCGGGCCAGCTCGAGGGCCGCGGTCATGGTAGCATCCGCCGAGAGCGTCTGCATGCGGGCGCGTGGCACCATGATTTCCGCGAGGGTGCGCGCGTCCAGCGACAACAGCCGCTTCATCCAGTTGAACTGCTCGCCCTCCAGCAAGCCTTCCCGGCGGCTGTCGTCGAACAGCATGATCAGCTCCTCCGTCGAGTACACGAAGGAGATGTCGCGCGACACCGGCAGGCGCAGGGCGCGCAACACCATGTTTCCCGCGTGATTGAGCAGCCATACCAGGGGCGCAATTGCTACCCCGGTGACCGCCATGGGAACGGTCATCGCGCGCGCGGTGGCGACCGGGTGCAGCAGGGCCAGGCTCTTGGGGATCATTTCCCCGGCCACGATGTGCACGAAGGTGAGCACGAGCAGCGACACGCCGGTCGCAACGTCCTCCGCTGCGCCGCCAAACACCGCCATCGCCGGAGTCAGGCTCACCGCCAGCGCGTGCTCTCCGAACATCCCAAGGGCCAGGCTGGCGAGGGTGATGCCGAGCTGGGCCACTGCAATGTAGCGGTCCTGCAGCGAGGCGTCCTCGACCACTCGGAGCAGGCGCCGGGCCCATGCCTCACCCCCCTCGGCGCGCTGCTCGAGCAGGGTGCGCGGCATGGCGATGACCGCGAACTCCGCCGCGACGTACAGTCCGTTGAACAGGACGAAGGCGAGGATGACCGCGGTGAGCAGAAGCGGGTCCACGGTCACGCCTCCGTGGCGGGCAGGCGGCGCGCGCGCACCGAGATCACCCGTGGACCCCGTGCCTGCAGGACGGTGAGCTCGAGACGTCCCAGGCGCACGGTGGCGCCGACCGACATCCCCGGGCCCATGAGGTGGAGCAGCAACCCGCCCACCGTGTGCACGCCCTCGACCGTCGGCCGCTCGCCGATCTCGTCAGCCAGGGCCTCCAGCGACAGGTCGCCGCGCACCTGGAGGCTTCCGTCGGGAAGGCGCACGAGCGACGGCGGCGTGCGGTCGAACTCGTCGTGCAGGTCTCCCAGCACTTCTTCAAGGAGGTCCTCGAGGGTTACGACGCCGGCGGTTCCCCCGTACTCGTCGAGTACGATGGCCATCTGCGCGCGGGCGCGGCGCATCGCCTCCAGGGCCTCGTCGGCCGGCAGGGCCACCGGAAAGGCGGGCATGGCATGCAGCGGCGCGGCTTCATCCACCCGAGTGGAGTCGTCCGCGGGGGCCAGCAGGATCGCCTTTACGTGCACCATCCCCACGACGTTGTCCACGCCCCCTTCATAAACGGGAAACCGGGTAAACGGCGTGCGGCGCGCGACAGCCCGAACCTCGGCCACGGTCGTCGCACGATCCACGGCAACGACCGCGGTGCGCGGCACCACGACGTCGCGCAGCCGCCGTTCGGCGAAGCGAAGCGCGCGGCGGGCGCGGCGCAGGCTGCGGCGCGCCTGG
>Ga0194128_10006999_pt1 | contig 14928 bp, 6 predicted proteins | sample TA2KigCa65mmetaG_FD_148650 | JGI IMG/M metagenome (GOLD analysis project Ga0194128, IMG submission 148650) | Freshwater microbial communities from Lake Tanganyika, Tanzania - TA2015037 Kigoma Deep Cast 65m | ecosystem: Environmental > Aquatic > Freshwater > Lake | place: Tanzania: Lake...
GCCTAATCTTTTTTTCTGTCTTTTCCGTCTCTTCGTCTCCCTGCATCGTAAGCATCTACGCTCATCTCATCGGGGAACACTAGCCTTACACTTCCGTACTTTCCGCGAGCTTGATATCTGCGGAGGTTGGACGGGTTTACTTTTGGCTGTTTCCCCGAAGCCTTTTGCTTTTTCCCGGCTGCTGGTTTTTGTTTTACCGATTTTGCGGGAGTCGGGGCTAATGTAGAAGTGCTTGCCGCTTCACCTTGTTGAGTAGCCTCTGGTTGTGCGGGTGCTGGGACAGGAGTTGTCGGAGTTTCTCCTGTTTGAGCGGCTGTTTCTTCTGCTTTGGCTGGCTCTGCCTTTGTAACTGCTGGCGCTGTTTTTGCTGCTTTCGCAAGAGCGCTTTCTGTTTTTTGTTTTTCATCAAGGAGTCCGTTGATTGCTTTGAGATGCTCCCTGACAACGGACGAGTTGCCCGGAAGACCCCGAATTGCTTTCTGCCAATAATCTTTGGCGGTTAGTAGACTTTTTTCTACGAAGCTGCCTTTGTCCTTTAATCCCGCTCGACTCTTCCAAGTTTCTTCTGTGGAAACTCCAAGTTTCTTTTGCTGAATGAGCCTACGAATAAATTCGCTGTACAGCGCATTTCCTTCCAATTCTTTTCCGTCGGGAAGCTTTCCGTAGAGACGGCGAGTTTCTGCCTTTTCTTTATCCGTCATTTCTGCCGCGCCTTTTTCCCCGAACTCACGCTTCCATTGCTCAAAGCTGGTCGTGTTGGGGTCAACTTCCTTCCGAGCTACGGCCTGTTGGTAGAGATCCCTGCGAGATTGCGTTAGATCAATGTCGTGAATCATTTCTTCGGCCAAGGCTGAAATAATGTAAGCTTGACGGCGTTTCTCCCCAAGTTTCCCGCCGCCTTTTTCCTGTGCGTTGGTGGCATCAATAGTGTTCAGGCTTTCATTGAGTAAATCTGGGTTAATGGTGATAGTATTTGGTTTGGCGGGGTTAAACGAGAATGCTGGGCCCGCTCCGCTGAAGTCTATGTTTAATGGCGACCCGGGCTTCATACCCAGAATTTTATGAGCCTCCGAAAGAGCCAAACCGACCATATTGCGTGCCCGGTTAAACGACTGCTGTTGCTGATCTGGGGAGGCGTTAATGTTTAGGGCATCAAAGCTTTTTCTGTCGTAATTAAAGGGGAGGGCATCAAGGGCTTGGTTTTGCCCCATAATCCGCTGCGACAAATCAGTTTGATTGCGAAAGTCTCGGATGGCCAAGGCAAGAGAAGTTTGGGGTGCGTAGTTCCGAAGTCTTTCTTGTACTAAGTCCGCTCGATTAGCCCCAAGAGCAGCCCCCACAACGGGGAGACCGCCGCCAACCTCAAGAGCTCCTTCCATATAAATCGCATTTGGATCTGTAATCCCACCGTAGGCTACTTTTTGACTGATAGCCTCTCCCCCCATTCCTCCAATTATTTCAGTTCCGAATAACCCTGCGGCTTGTCCTGTTTTTGTTGCGGTGCTTACGCCCCGAAGTCCGGCGGCTTTATTCGCCATCCCGAAGCCCTTTGCGAGACCGAAGGTTAATACGGCTGTGGCCCCGTCCACAACGCCAACTGGAATGCCTTTTTCGTTTGCCGCTTGTTTAACCATCGTCATCAGTTCCGGGCTTGAGAAAGCTGCGGCCAACTGTTCGGGATCGTTTATGTCGATTCCGTCAAAGCCGGGTGTGGGATCTTTAAGAAGAGGTTGTCCGTTTTTAGCCCGGATTTCATTCTTTGCACGGATGTCTCTTTGAACGGCTCCGCTAAGCAAGCCCAGCAGAGTATTTGAATACTCTAACTCGTAGGAAGACAAGCCTGTAGCCGTGGATACCCCCGCACGAAAGCCGTACCCCGCCCCCGTTACGGCCCCCGGAACTGCGCCCACCCCGCCAACAACCGCCCCAACCCCGGCCCCAATGCCAGCCCCAGCCGCAGTTTGTCCGGCTACAACGTCTGCCTGTGTGGCAAGCTTTGGAAACAGCATTGCCATTTGCTCAGTCATTGCCGTAGTAAAATTGGGCAGTACTGACTTAGAATAAAAAATGTCTCCGGGGGTTTCAGCGGGAGCGGGAAGTAAGGATATTTCTTCGTTTAAACGCTTAATGTCGTTGGCAGCTTTAAGGGCTCCTTCTCGATCTCCGTTGTCTGTTGCCTTTTGAAGAGCTTCGGTAGCTTCTGAAAGTTTATAGTTTTTATATCCAAAGGCTGCGGCTTGTTTGGTTCTCTCCCAATCAAAGACGTATTTTTCCAAAACGTTTCTGTCCGGACGATTTAGCCCGTAGGCTTTTTCGATTGTTTTAAATTGTCCGTTTAATTGATCTAAGCCTGTTGCCGTGGCCAAAGCTCCTGTCGGCTCTAGCTTTTGAACTGTTTGTCCTCTCCAAGTATCGAAGAGGTCTTTCTTTTGTTCTAGGTCGGCCTTATCGAAGTTAACTTTTGCCGAATAGTCTTCCCAAGTTTCAATTTCGGGGAACCCAGCGTCAGTTTGAACATCTGGTTCTGGCGCAACTTGTTCCTCTTCCGTAGTGTCAGGAATGTTGGCAATGTATTTATTGATTTCCGGGGCAAGGGCATCAAGTTCTTCCTGAGTAAGATTGTCGGGTATGTCAAACTCGACATTGCCCTTGCCGGGTACGTTTACCAACATTACTTAGGTTTAGCGGTGTTGTTAGTGCTTGTCGAGCCGGGACTTTTGAGGTCTACAACAACCTTTCCGTCGGCCTGTTTTACGAACCGAATTACCGCAACAGGATTAGTTGACGCAGGGACAGGTATAGATGGCTGGTACGCCGTTGGCGTATTTACGCGAGTTCCCGTAGCCGATGGGGCGGACTGAGGAGCTCTTTGGATGACGTTCGGAACGCTAGAAGACCCTCCTTGCCCCGAAACCGCCTCTTGTACCTGTCTATCTTTGCCGGAAAGAGGCATATTTTGAGTGCGCTTGAGGTCTAAAAGTTGCTGTTCAAGAACTTTGTTTTCTTGAATCAAATCGTCAATTCCTTTTCCGGTGGAAGTGCCGTCTTTATTTTTTGTTTCGAGGGCAGATCCGGTTTTGCCTTCCTCTTTTCTTTTTTTAAGAATTTCAATGTCAGCTTGATTCTGAGTAATTCTGTCCTCAATTTCTACGGCTTGTTTCTCTCTTGCCCCACGTATTTCTGCCGCTCCGGGTGCAGCGGCAAGCTTTGGCGCTTCTCCTTTTACCTTTACACCTTCTGGCCCAGAACTGACCTCTGTTACGCCAAGATTTGGATTGGCTTCTTGAACAACTTTTTGACCTTCTCTTGCTTCCCGAAGCTTTCTAAGTTGTCCTAGGTTAAACGAATCTAATCTTGTTCCGAGGTTTGCTATGGCAACCGGATCAGGATTGGCGTAATCCGAGTTCAGGCTGTATTTTTGAATTTCGGCTCGAAGGGCAACCGCTTCGTTAAATTTTTCTGCTGGTAAATAATCTTTGTAAGACATAAGTTCATCGGCGGCAATCTGAGTTTCGGTAAGATCTTTAATTGCAGAATCGCGAAGCTTCCCTATATGGGTTCCCCTAGCCTCTGCGCGGGCATCAGAGATCATTTTTTCGACTGCGGCCCGCAACTCAACGCTGTCTCGGGGTTGCCCGTAAGAATCTTTATAAAGAGATAAACTTCTTTCCGGTTGTAGGGCTTCCAACTCTTTTAGCGCGAGTCTTCCATCCTCCCCGCCTTGCATAATTCGAACGCGTAGGGGATTCAAAACATTGTCCCTAAAATCGTAAATCTTTGGCGTACCCTCCCCGACCGCTAGATACTCATTATTTCTTTGCAAATACGACAACTGCGCATCCTGTTGTTTAATTCGAACTGTTTCTGCGGCATCTCGTCGTTCCGCAAATTCCCGCATTTGATCTAAGGCGGCGTGCTGTCGAAGAGTGGCAAAGAAACTGTTTCCTTGTGCATCTTTCCCCGGATAAAGCAGATCTTTAATTTTTTGCTGCTTGGCCTCGTCTTCAATTTGCTGCATTTGACGCAAAATCTGAATCTGCTGAAGTTGATTCTGTTGCAGGGCCCCGACGTTTTGAATCTGCCCTAGGGTAGCTTGGTTCTGTCGAATTTGCTGATCGGTAAAGTAATTTGGGTTCCCCGGATCTTGGAAGTTCTGCTGGTTTAAACGGAAGGCTTCCTGTAGGAAGCCCGAATTAAAGTTTGGGTTCATAGATTAATTTCCAAAGGCTGATCCGGCGTTAGTTCGGCTTTGCGTCCCAAAGGTAAAGGCGTTTCCAAGGAAATCTCCGTAGGCTTCAAACATATTCATAGGCTTCCCGCGCCCGATGCCTCCACCCCCGAAGGCGTTGAAAGAATAACCGGGATCGTAGAACGGCGCGGGGGCGGTTCCCCCACCCATCACTACGGGCATTGTTGAGGCTCCTGTGGGAGCGGTAGTCAAAAACTTCTGCTGATTCGCCCCTAGGAAGAGAGGGTTGGTAGCCCCGAGTTCTTGCATCCCGGCAGTTGCAGATTGCATCATCGGCCCGCTACCAAGCATTTGATACGGTATACTTTGAAATTGGGCGAGCGGTTGCGTCGGGAAACCTTGCCATCCTCCCCCCATCCCTCCTCCTCCTCCTCCACCTCCACCCCCACCTCCTCCAAATCCTCCAAACCCTCCAAACCCACCGCCGCCCCCCAATCCTGTCTGTCCGCCAAAGCCTAGAGCCCCCAATCCTTGTTGCGCTAGGCCACCAGCAAGACCCCCCGCAAACATATTTGCAGCCCCGCTAATGGCATTAAATGGAGCCGTCACCACGGAGCTTAGCATATTGAAGGGAGCCGAAACAATTGAACCAATGGTGTTACTAATTAATCTTTCGAAGGGGCTACGTTTTTGAGCGTTGTAGTACGCGATTTGTTTGTTTTGATTTCGAATGTTGTTGTTGTAAAAAGCTTCTTGGTCAATGCGGTTTGCAAGAGTTCCAAAGTCTACTCGAAACTGTGAACCCGTTCCTTCGGGAGTCATTGCTCGGGCCATATCTAGCATTGAGGATGCGTAATTTTGCCCTTGTTGTTGCAATTCAAGACGGGTGAGGCCGAGGTTTTGGAGGACATCGAAGTTCGTCATTTCCCCGCCGCCAACCCCTCTTCCCGCCAAACCCAAATACGCCGCGTCTTTTTGGAGGTTTAAACGTGTGTCCCCCGGAACTTCACCCCTCTGGAAAGAATCGGTAATGCTTCCGTATTTTGTAAGCCTTGAATCTAGGCCGGGAATAGCGTTATAAAGTTGCTTTTGATACGCCTTGTTAAATTCGTCGGCTAAGGCTTGGTAGCGATTCCAAGGCTGGGCAAGATACTCGCTATTAATAAGATCGGCGTTTGTGCGTAGACGAATTTCGTCATACATCTGCATCATCGGCCCACGGCTAAAAAAGTCGAAGAAACCCATAAATCAGTTCTATATTAAGGTTTTAAACCGTCAACTCTCATCGTTTAAACCGGATTGCCCCAACCGAAGTCTTTAAAAGTGCCGTTTCGCAAAGACTTATACATTTGTAAAAGTTCAGGTTGTGAGGCAACATCGCTTATTTGAGCCAAAAACGCAACGTCAATTGGGCAGCTAACTCGATATAAGGGATGCGATCTCGATGGAATTGGAATTGCACCCTGCCAAAAGTTTTTATTTGAGTATCCGCTTTTTTCATAGATAAATTGATTCTCGGTCAGGGGAAGTCCAACCCCAAAAGTTCTTCCGTATCGGTTTGTGTTAGTTCCCATTTTTGGGAAACCCCGGATAATTTTCATAGAATTTTGGCTGGGATTTGCGGCCACTATTTGATCGGTTCCCTGTCCGATGAAAAAAGAAACTTCAGTTTGCCGCATATCATTTAAAAAAGTTTGAGTTGGCGCAAACCCGCTCTGACCGTTGAGATAAAAATTTAATGCCGGGGTTGCTGTCTGCCTAGTTTGCATATTAATATCAGACATTATCGTTGTACCGTCATTCTCGGTTGTTTTAAATGTCATTGCTAAAAAATACCATTGTCTAGTTTTAAATTTTTTAGGCAAAACCACATTTGCATCAAAGCCCGCAACTCGGGTCGGTTCAGAGGCGGTTCCTCCGTAAGACACTCCGCTTCCGTTGTTGACCATATTTAAAAAAGGTCCGGGATTGGTGAAAAATATTTCACGATCCTCTTCGGTGTAATTTTTACTGTACAAAAGCCAACCTAAACCGTTGTCTCTAAAAAAGATATCGGAAGTTTGCCCGGGGAATCTTGTCTGTAAAAGTTGGAAATCTATCCCTTGACCCATTAAAACTTGTGGAGTGTTTTCATCTGCAACCGCGCCGTTAGTTGGGCGATTTTCAGCCCAATCTGTTCTGAATCTAAAAACGAGTATAATTGTGTTTTTGTTTGTGGGAATTACGGCTTGAAGATCTTCCGTTGGGTCGAAAATGTTTGTTTGTTTTGGAACGATGGCGTTAAAAGACCAATTAAAATTTTGAGTTGGCGACAAGTTATCGTCTGTAATTGTGGCATTTTCAAAATTTGGTCCGGCCATTGCCGCGTAATATTTGTTCAATTGAACATTTTGAGATTCTTCAGAGGTGGCTGGAATTGTCCTTAGCCATACCATACCCGGCTTTGCCGGAGAAACATTGGCGTATCGCCCTTTATACGTGTTTGATGTTACGGGGCTAGTAATTCTTAAAAGAGGTTGGAATATATCTCCAAAAAACACATTAAATTGATTTGCGGAAGACTTTAAAGTTCCCCCGCCAGCAAAAACAAATTTATTCCCGGCGGTGTAGAATTTATCTAAGGCTACAACGGCAACGTCTTCAAGCGTTGCTCCTCGGGATTCCACTTCTCGATTGTGTTTGAATACTTGTTCTTCAAAAGTATTTGCGGGCAAAAATCCTGTCACGGCTCCAATTTTTAATCTAAAAAAATGCGTTAATTCTTTTTCTTTGTTGAAATATTCGTAAAAAGGACTTATTACTGAGCCTTCTCCTAAAACCGGATTTTTGACCAAAGCGGAGCCTGTTCCAAACGCAAGCATTCTTTGAATCTCTAAAGAGCCGTTAATTTGAACTTCCCCGGGGAAAGAGATTCCCATAACAATTCCAGATTGATTCCTAGTAATTCTATTCCACAGGGATCTCGTGCTTGTTCCGAAAGTATCTCCGTGCTGTACAGAAGGCATTGAGGCAGAGGAGTAACCCCGAATAAATTGTCTGGCCGTAAATGCTCGTGCCCCGGCTTGCAATTTTGTGTTCGGAAAATTATTGATAATTCCGGCTTGCCGATTTCCCCAAGAAAAAGCATTTTCAAAATGGTACATAACAGAGTAATTTACGTCGTCTTTTCCGTATAAATAAAAACCTTTAAAATTGCCGTCGTTCACGTCTTCGCCCACAATTAAATCTTTGTAGAATTTCGGGATTTTAGTACTATGGTCTAAAATTGTTAAGTTAATACTTTCCCCTTGTCTAAATTTTTCAGAGTAAAAAGGAAATACTGAAATTTCAATATTTGGGTTAGTAATTAAGACCGTTGAAGACTCGGTACTGGATACGTTTTGATAGGTGAAAATTCTGTTTCTACGGTCAACTGAAAAAAGTCGATAAGCTCCGCTAAAATCGGCTAAAGGTCCTGTAGCGCGGACAACAATAGGCTGATTTCTTACAATTCTATCGTCCGCAGGATTATCTATTGCTAGATTAGGGTCTCCCAAATAGTCAAAAGTGCTTTTTAAAACAACAGTTGTAAGGTTATTTGTTCTTTGAACAGAGGCGATTTGCGATGCCGGAATAAGAAAATCTGTGTAGCATTTAAATTTTCTAGAAACTTTTTTAACAATTTTGCAATTTGTCGCTGTTGCCCCATTGGCCAACAGCCATTCAAAAGAATCTCCTGATCCGCGAACTAAATCTAGCTCGTAGATAAAAGAACCCAACTTCTCAACAGTCTTAAACTCGGACTCCCAAAAATCGTAGGTAGAGAAAAAGGGTCCGTTAACTTGCATATTTGTTCTTTGTTTTTTAATTGGGGGTTGCCCAGCTTGCTGCTGTTCCTCCCATTCAACTGTCACGGAATCAAAATCGCTGATGCGCTCTTCCGCTTTGTTTTCGTACAAAGGTCTGCTTTGATTGTTGATAAACACATAAGCACTAGAAGTTGCGGAATCTCCGTTTGTGGGGCCTAAATTTATTTTGCAGGTAGTCAAACTTGTTGGATAAAAAGTTATATTTTCTGGGGTAAGCCCTAGTTTCGTCCCCAAGCTATTATAAATTACTCTGTTTTTAAATGCCATTTCCAAATCGGTTAGTCCGCTTACAGGAACAATCAAGCCAACAGTAGATTTCATTGTAGTATTGGGAAAAATTTTGGACAAAAGATCTGCTAAATTTTTTATTTTTACAAAAAAATTGTCTATTTGAGTTTGTAAAGAGCTTCTAAGATTTCTTATTCCAAACATATCCTTAAGACTCAAAAATCTTCCTGTTCCCTCCGGATTAAGGGAATCGTTATTGGCTATCGATTTAAGTACGGAAAAAATATAATTAGGGAAACCTAAATTTGCCAAAGCCTTTCGTCGGCCCAAAATTCCTCCCGCGAGGTCGGTAAGTTTGGCTGTTAAAGACAACCCAAGTAAACTTCGTAGCGCCATAAATTTACTATAGCCCCGGAATTCCGGGTGTGTAAACCGGAAGTTTTAACACAATTTCTCCAATCATAATATCATAATGCTGAATTTTTGTGTTCGGTGTAGCCTCCGAAAGATTTTTAATTTCCTGAAAAGTTTGAGTGTTATTTTCGTAGTATTGATTCGCCACAGTAATTCCGTTTCTCACCGTCAAGCTTCCCTCAATCAAAACTGTGTTTTTAGGGCCCGGGGGAGATATTTGTATTTTGTCAGCGTCCCCCTGTTGTCCATCGATTACCGACCAAGATTGAATTGTTGAGCCAGTTCCAAAGTCTTGACTAAGTGAGGGGGACAATTCTATTTCCCCTCTCCAAAATTGTGTGGCGACAAAAGAACCCTTAGCAGTTACATTAGCTTCCGGGAGAGTATTCTCAGAAAGTTTTAAGCTCGCTACATTTTGAATAGAATCTGCTTGAGTATTTGCCGCGTCAATTTCTAATTGAACGTCGATTTGCGAAGCAACACTATTGCCCCCGGAATACCCCACCATACAGGCAAAATCGTTTCGTATCCAAGGTTCCGTGTCGTCCGCGATGGCTCTCAAGATTGGAAGCATATCCGGGTCTACGTTTAAATTTTTCCAAGCATCTAGCTGAAGTTGTGGGTCCTCGGCTAATTCACTTAAATGATTATCGTTAGTGAAGCCCCGTTTTCTGACAGCCACCTCAATGTCTACGTAGTCTTCCCCAAAACTGTTTGACGCAACAATTCGATAAGTAAAAACTCCCGCTGTTTTAACTATTCCGGATAGTTTTCCGGTAAGTCTTTCAAAATTTAAATCCGCAACCGGAGCCTCGCTAATTGTAAAATAAGAAGCTGCTCCGGCCCTAGGAGACAATCTGGTTTCGTAGACAAACTTTTTCCCGGTAAGAGTAGTTAAAAAATCTTTCTTACGCAAAATATCCCCGCTTTTTGGGATAATAATTGGGGCGTTGGAAACAAGAGCGGCCATATACTAATTTAACCTTTCTGTTTTTACAAAAAACAATCTTCCCGGCTCGCTTGCCGACCTAACAATTAACATAGCTCCGGTATCGGAATTTACGGCGGACGGTCTTTCTTTTAACCCTCCTTGACCTGTTGTGGGTACTGAAATATTGAATTGATTGCCGATACGAAGAAAGTCTATAAAAACGTTTGGAGGTTCTTCCGGAGTAGCATTCGGGTCGTTTGGAAAAAAATTAGGTATTCTCGGACTTACAATCTGACTAGAATCAAGATTAGAGTAAGGTTTCAGTTCCCAATACCCAAAAGTACCCATATCCTCGCCAACCGGAACTGCTTCCGCGCCAGTTCCGTCTTTTAAGAAAAATTGATTCGCATAGGCTGGGCCGTACATTCCGTAAGGAGTGTTAAACGTAGGAATTGCTTTTTCAATTGCGTTGGCAGATCTTTCGTTGAAAGATTTAAAACTAGACCTAAGATTTTCGATAACACTTAAAACTTTTCCCTTAAAATTTTTAATGCGCCCAAGCACGTTTAAAGTTAAAAAACTCGATGCCTTTGGAATAGTTGGAGATGTCTGCGCAAATCCGAACTCGATAGGCAGTCCGGACGGTTCGTGAGCTCTATCAGAGGCAATTGCGTATACGTCAGTTGCAGTTACAAAACTGTCCGGGGAATTTACCCCGTCTTTTAAAGTTGTGCCTTGTAAAAGATTAAATAAAACCCCAGCTTGCTCCCCGATTCCCCTTAAAAAATATTCTTTTAACGCAAAATCTACACGAAGACCTCGCGTTGTTTTTCTGGCTGGTTGCTCCGGAAGTCCGATATTTCTTGGGCGATAGGGGGGAGAAACCTGTGTCCCGGCTTTTGAATCTACTCTCACATAATAAACTGTAGAAGGAAGCAAATTAGTAACTTCCCAACGAAGACCGGAAATTAATTTTCCATTATAACCCGGATGAAAATTAGATAAAGTATACAAAGTTTCGCCGTCGGAAAGCTCGGTTTCTGTTAGAGTTCTAGCTACGTACAATACATAGTTTGAGGCTCCCGGCACGGAGGTCCAACTTGCCACAAAAGAAGTTGGGGTAACGTTTGTAAACGGTTGCAAAATAGGGACGTTCAAGGACATAGGTTACTTTAACCTTCCTCGCATTGAAGGGAAGCGGTAATATTAACTGGAACACCCCCCTGTTCTACGCTGCGTAAGTTTCTAGCAGAAACAATAAAGGTGTAATCTCCGGGCCCTCGAATAGCAGTTCCGTTGTACGAAAAGAAATTGCTGAGATCAAAAGAATTTGTTTTTGTGGCGGAAGAATTAATAAAGAAAGATGCTTGCAAATCAAATCTTGAAACATCTACTTTTTGAGTAGCCTCAGTATCAATTAAAATGCCGCTGTTTTCTCCGTAGTCTTTAAAATTTAAAGGAACTCTTTCGGAGGATTCTTTTACTTCTAATTGCACATCAGGTCTGCCCCATTTAAACGTGGGGCTAGAAGACAGACTTGGCAAAGATTTTATGTAGTCGTAAGGAGTTTGATTGCTAGGTTTTGGCGGGAAATTATTAACCCCATTAACCCCGACCAAACTTTTCCCGTAAATTTTACTAAGAAAAGTGTGAACTGAAGAATTCGCGTACGCGGAATCTGGCTGACCCAAAAAGCGCATTGAATATTTTTGGGAGTCATTTGAAGTTGCATTAGTTATGATTGTGGGATTTTTTACTGAGCCGCCGGGGCCTAGCAAAAATACAAAATTAACTCCGAACCCATTTGGATTCATTATGTAATCCAAACCGCCTCCCCGAATGGTCCCGCCAACAATTCTTGTGAAAGAAGTATTAAATTTTAGCCCTAAAAAAGTATTGTCGTAGATATATTTAGTAGCGTCGTATGTTTGGGATAAATGGGAAAACCCTCCTAAGTCTGAAGGGTTTTCAGAAAACAGACCGTACGCTCCGTGCAGAGAATATGGGGAGAAAAATAGAGGCCACATTCCATCGGCAACTTCTTGCTCTAGCATCTCCTTCCAAGGAAGATTTTGGCTCCCAAAACCGCTTAGTCTCGCTATTGCGTCAGCTTTTTGATTGGGGTTACTCGAGCTCGGTTTATGATAGTATGCTCCAACATAAACAGGCCCGTTAAGCTCAAAAGAAAAATTGAAAAAACTTTCAAAGATAGGATCACTAACTATGCACATATCAAGATGCCTAAAATCAAGTTTGTTTCCGGCTTGATTAACGGCAACTTGATCGACGTTATTATTAAGAGTGTAATTATAAGGAGAATAAATTGACAAAAGCGGGTCGTCAGGAGCATTTGTCCCGGCCTCAAAAACTCTCATTGAAAAAAATCTTCCATCCACGGAAGTCGGAACACCGCTTACAATACCGCCTCGAAGATACACGGATGGATCTCCGATTTCGTTTCCGAGAATATATCTTCTATGAGAAGGATCATAAATTCCGGGTCGAGTTGGGCAATATCGATTTTCTATTGCCAAATCCGTAGGATTCACTCCGTGATCGGTTTTCCAATCGGGAGTTAAGTTTACCGGGGGAACTAGGGTCCACCAAGGATTAGAATTTAAGGGCCAGTTGATAATTTTTGCATTTCTTGGATCAACAAAGGGGTTTGTTATGCTATAGTTAATTACGTTCGGATAACTAAAAGACTTTCCTTTTGTAGCTATGGAATCTTTAACTGATTCGCCAAGCCACAAGTCTACTTTTATGGGGGTAATGTCTGTTGTAGGAACTGCTGATTGTGCAGTTATATTTAATTTTTTCGGCACGATTACTTTATAATTAGTCGTTTCTGTTCTGGCTACTGTCGCTCCTTGAGAGGCATCGGATATAGAATCTTGAGTGATTCTTTTTTTCATTTTAGGTTTAAATTTGAAGGCCAAAACAGGAAAAGTGTCTTTTTGAAAAACATTTTCCCCTAACAAGGGCTCTGTCTGATTGAAAGGAGGAATTATTTTCGAATCTGCGGTAACATCTGTTAGTTGCGGAGAATTTAGATTTCCTCCGTCCATATAAACGCTGACTCCGTATTTGCTGAGAGAAAGCGGGCCTTGATCGTTAACTGTACCATTTGCGGATATAATTCTGTAAAAAACCCTAAACCAAGGGGTGGACAAAGTAGGATACCGCAAATTTTTTAATTCTGCTGGCGTATCCGGTTCTGAATCGCTTTGAGGCGGACCAAAATTATGAATCCGAACCCACTTGGCGGATTTATTTCCGACGGGAACATAAACATAAAGCCTTGCGCCAACTCCTCCGTACCACCCGTACTCAATTTTAAACATTGTTACCTTATTCCATTCCATTACGTATCCGCTGCTTCCGAAGCCGTTAATATTGTCACCATTAAAAGAGCCTTGAGGAATTGTTTCTAGTCTTCTTGTGAGCCAGCTAAAATTAGGGCTTTTTCTATTAAATCGGCTTCTCACTACAGAAAAAGAGCCGCTGTTTAAACGAAAATACATCGCATTTTCGTCGTTTTCAATTCCCCACAAAACCTGACTATTCGAGCCGACTAATTCCGGTTGGCAAGCACGCACGCCAAAAGTAAATCCGGTAATTCTTCCCGGTTGATAGGCAAAGTATTGCCGGGAAAGAAGTTCAACCATAGAAAAAACATTCCGTCTGGGCACACCGTAGGCCGGGAAAGTGACATCGCCTATCCATTGATCCTTAGCTCTTTCCCAAGCGCTAAAACCGTACCCGGAAATATCCCGGTAAGGGAAGCTAGATATGGGGGTTCGGCAAACTAAGTTAACTCCGGCGTTAGCTTCGTCAGACTCCACGGCAAGAGCAGTTTGATATGTTAGTGCTTCCGAGGGAAGTTGTTCGTCTGGATTATTTTGCACGCTGTACGAGTCGAACCAACCTCTGGGTTCTACGGATTGAAATTGATAAAATTTGTTTACAGTCCATCGGGTAGGGTCAATCCCGATTCTGTTAATATCCTCGAAAAGATTAAGAGCTTTCTCTTCTCGAGGTATCCCAAGTAAGCCAGTTGAAACTTCCGAAACAGCAAGCTGCTCTCGCCTAACAGGAACAGGAGCAACTTTGTCTGCTAAAAATATTTTTGGGTCCAGCGTAATAGAAACGCTTTTTTCTCCGACAGCAATCAAGGCGGGCTTGCTGCTAACCAGATCTTCCCCGGAAGACACTACAATTTCTGGACCCGGAAGTCTCCAGCTGGCGTTTGCCCCGGATATGGGCCTGAAACTATATACAACTCCGGTAGAATTTGGAAGAGCGTCAAACCCACCACTTTCGAACAATTCAACATCCTTTTTAGGGTACATTGCTACGTGTCCCTCTAAAGGACCTATACTTAAAAAGTCTAAATCCTGATTGGGTTTAGGTAAGAATCTTAAGTTTTTAAAATCAGAGGAAATCGGGTCGATATCATACTGTATCCACCCGGGCTTTTCCGTGGTAGACATAGGAATAACCGCTCCCTCGGTATAAGTGCTAAATTTATAATATGGCAACCAATTTTTAGGCTCGGTTGGCATCCAATTTTGGTAGCTTGCGCCGAGAAATCTCCACCAATGAGGGCCTAAAACAAAAACGGGAACTTGAATTGCGCTGCTGTGACTATGGTACAGGTTGGTAAAAGCACAGCTTTTTTCGGGTTTTACATTTACTAATTTGTAAACGTCGATCAAAAATCTCCCAAGTTGATCGACAAGCGGGAGAGTAGTTTCGTTCGCAAAAGGAGTTTGTTCCTTAACAAAGGGACCGAACTTTGCTGCGGAAGTAACCCAAGAATCACATCGCCAAGATCCTGACGGAATTTCAAATTTATACTTTGTGCAAAGTCTTTTTCCTTTGTGCGAAAATTTAAAATAGCATTGATTACAATTCCATCCGACAGGGTCCCTATTAGGGGGACGAGTTCCGGGTTCGTTCCAAGGTAAATATTCTCTCCAACCGGGAACAGAAGTAGGTACGATAGGGGAATAATATCCTATATTTTTTTCGGGAAGTTTTCTGGGCGGATCTGACGGTTGAGGTGGGCGAACAAGATCTTCCACCCAAAGATCAGAAGAAGGATTGAGAAAAACATCGGGAGATTGTGAGCTAGCCGGACTTGAGCTTCCTTCGTTGGGAGCGGGGTTTGAGCTAGTCGAACCCGTACCTCCGTCGTTAGGAGCGGGGTTTGGGGGAGTATATCCTGAAGAGCCCGAGCTAGTCGAACCCGTACCTCCGTCGTTAGGAGCGGGGTTTGGGGGAGTATATCCTGAAGAGCCCGAGCTAGTCGAACC
>Ga0194128_10007007_pt1 | contig 14914 bp, 8 predicted proteins | sample TA2KigCa65mmetaG_FD_148650 | JGI IMG/M metagenome (GOLD analysis project Ga0194128, IMG submission 148650) | Freshwater microbial communities from Lake Tanganyika, Tanzania - TA2015037 Kigoma Deep Cast 65m | ecosystem: Environmental > Aquatic > Freshwater > Lake | place: Tanzania: Lake...
CGGCGGCGGCGCCCCGCGCCCGGCGCGCACGGGCGGCGACGACGTCGTCAAGACCGTCCGGCGGGAGGAGCCGAAGGTGGGGCGCAACGATCCCTGCCCGTGCGGCAGCGGCAAGAAGTACAAGAAATGTCACGGCCAGGCGGCCTGAGGCAGCAGAATGGGGTCCCCTTGCTCCACGAACTGACGCTCACCTCCACCGAGACGGGGATCGCCACCGCCCTCACCTTCGACGACGTGCTGCTCGTGCCGCAGCACTCGACGGTGCTGCCGGCGCAGGTCGACATCTCCACCTGGCTGACGCGGAACATCCGGCTGAACGTGCCGCTCCTCAGCGCGGCCATGGACACCGTGACCGAGTCGGGGATGGCGATCGCGATGGCGCAGCACGGCGGCCTCGGCGTCATCCACAAGAACCTCTCGATCGCCGAGCAGGCGTCCGAGGTGGATCGCGTCAAGCGCTCCGAGAGCGGGATGATCGTGAACCCCATCACCCTCTCCCCCACCAACCGGATCTACGAGGCGCTCGAGCTGATGAAGCGGTATCGGATCTCGGGCGTCCCGATCACCGAGGACGGCAGCAAGGAAGGGCGCCTCGTCGGCATCCTGACCAACCGCGATCTGCGGTTCGAGACCAACGTCAACCGCGCCATCGACGAGGTGATGACGAAGGCGCCCCTCTACACGGTGCCGGTCGGCACGACGCTCGACGACGCGCGGGCCATCCTCCACCGGCACAAGGTGGAGAAGCTCCTCGTCGTCGACCGGGACTACCGCCTCAAGGGGCTCATCACGGTCAAGGACATCCAGAAGCAGATCAAGTATCCGAACGCGTGCAAGGACGCGCTCGGGCGCCTGCGCTGCGGGGCGGCGATCGGCGTCTCGCGCGACGCGATCGAGCGCGCGCAGGCGCTCGCCGACGCCGGCGTCGACGTGCTCGTGATCGACACCGCCCACGGCCACTCGCAGGGCGTCATCGAGATGGTGGCGCACATCCGCCGCGCGTTTCCCGACACCGACGTCATCGCCGGCAACGTCGCCACCGCGGCCGCCGCCGAGGCGCTCATCGGCACGGGCGTCGATGCGGTCAAGGTCGGGATCGGCGCCGGGTCCATCTGCACGACGCGCGTCGTGGCCGGCATCGGCGTGCCGATGATCACCTCGATCATGGAGTGCGCGCGGGCGGCTGCGGCCCGCGGCGTGCCGGTCGTCGCCGACGGCGGTATCCGCTATTCGGGCGACGTCGCCAAGGCGCTCGCCGTGGGCGCGAGCTGCGCGATGATCGGCAACCTCTTCGCCGGCACCGACGAGAGCCCGGGCGAGCTGATCCTCTTCCAGGGGCGGAGCTACAAGGAATACCGCGGCATGGGGTCGATCGGCGCGATGCGCCGCGGCAGCCGCGACCGCTACTTCCAGGACGAGTTCGACCTCGAGGGCGGCCGCGCCGCCGACAAGCTCGTGCCGGAGGGGATCGAAGGGCGCGTGGCCCACAAGGGCAGCGTGGCCGCGATGATCTACCAGCTGTCCGGCGGCCTGCGGGCGGGCATGGGCTACTGCGGCGCGGCGACGATCCCGGAGCTGCAGCAGAAGGCCCGGCTCATTCGCGTCACGCCGGCCGGCATGCGCGAGAGCCACGTGCACGACGTCGCGATCACGAAGGAAGCGCCGAACTACCGGATGGAGTGACCCTCGGCCAGCACGCGGTGTCCGGCTTCAGCCGGACCTCCACCAATGGCGTCGGTCGATCCTGGTCCGGCTGAAGCCGGACGCTACGCACCCCGAGAGCCGACGGTGATCCGCCGCGTCGTGTTCCCCGTGATGTCGATCTCGATTCGAATCGCGCCCGGGAGATCGTGCGTCAGCCGGTCGGGCCATTCGATCGCCAGCACGCCGTCGGTCGCCCCCATCTCCTCCAGGCCCAGATCGCCGGCCGCCGCCCGGTCCAGGCGGTACAGGTCCGCGTGGTACAGCGTCAGTCGGCCGCCGCGGTACTCGTGCACGAGCGTGAACGTGGGGCTGAAGACTTCGTCCGGGTCGATGTCGAGGCCCGCCGCCAGCCCGCGCACGAAGGCGGTCTTCCCTGCCCCGAGGGTTCCCGACAGCAGCACCACGTCGCCGGCCCCGAGCGTGGCGGCGAGCTCGCGCGCGACGGTGTGCGTCTCTGCTTCCGAGTGCGTCAGCCGGGTCACGCGTCCTTCTCGGCGCCGGTGAGCCGATTGAGCGCGTCGCCGAGCCGCGCGACGACGTCGGTCGCCGTCATCGCCACCTGACCGACGCTCCCCTCCGCCAGGTCGCCGGCCGCGCCGTGCACGAACACGGCCAGGCGGCACGCCGCCTCCGCGTCGAGCAGCTGGGCCAGCCACGCGGCGATCATGCCGGTGAGCACGTCGCCCGTCCCTCCGGTCGCGAGCCCGGCGCTCCCGGTGGGGTTGATGAAGACGTGCCCGTCCGGCGTCGCGATGATGGTGCGGTGTCCCTTGAGCACCACGTAGACGTGCCGGCTGGCGGCGAAGGTGGCAGCGACCTCGATGCGGTTGCCCTGCACCTCCTCCACCGACGAGCCGACGAGCCGCGCCATCTCGCCCGGGTGCGGGGTGACGATGATCTCGCGGTCCTCCCGTCCCGCCAGCATCGCCGGATCCTCGGCCAGCACGGTGAGCGCGTCGGCGTCGAGGACGATCGGCACGGTGGCATGGTGGAGGAGCGCCCTGACGAAGGCTGCCACGCCCGCGTCGCGCCCCAGCCCCGGTCCGCAGGCAATCACGTCGTGCTGCAGCGCGAGCACCGCGTCCACGGCCGATGCCGCCAGGGAGCCGCCCTTTCCGTCGGGCAGCGCCTCCGTCATGTACTCCGGCGCCATGGCGGCGACGACCGGCAGGCAGCAGCCCGGCGTCGCCACGGTCACGAGCCCGGCGCCCGATCGGAGCGCGCCCATGGCCGCCAGATGGGCGGCGCCGGTCTTGCCGCGGGAGCCGGCGACCACCGTGATGCGGCCGTAGTCGCCCTTGTGGGAGTCGGGCGCCCGCGGAGTGACGAGCGGCCGGAGCTGTTCGGGCGTCAGGAGCTCGATGCGCGCGCCGTCGAGCCCGTCGATCACGTCGGACGGAATGCCGATGTCGGCGATGACGACGTCGCCGGCGTGGGCCTCGCCGGGGGGCAGCACCAGCGGCAGCTTGGGCGCGGCGAGCGTCACGGTCATGGAGGCGTCGACGCAGTCGCCGATGAGGTGCGGGGTGTCGGCCGACAGACCGCTCGGCAGATCGATCGAGACGATCGGGATCCCCGACGCGTTGACGTCGGCGACGACCGTCTCCATCATGCCGCCGAGCGGCGACGTCAGGCCCGTCCCGAAGACGGCATCGACGATGAGCGTGCACTGGGCGATCTCGGAGAAGTGCAGCTCCCACGACTGCTCGTCGCCGACCTCGACGACGGTCACGCCGAGGCGTCCGAGAATGTCGAGGTTCGTGCGCGCGTCGCCGCGGACGTCGGCGACCGCTCCCATCACGAAGACGGCGGCGTCGATTCCCCGCTGGACGAGCGTCCGCGCGACGACGAAGCCGTCGCCGCCGTTGTTGCCTCGGCCGCAGAGGACGGCCACCCGCCCCTCGAGCCGCGACTCGTAGGCGGCCTCCATCGCGGCGACCACCTGGCGGCCGGCGTTCTCCATCAGCACGAGCGACGGGATGCCGATCTCCTCGATCGTGTGGCGGTCCGCCTCGCGCATCTGCGCGGCGTTGAGAATCCGCATCGGAGTCAGGGTTCGAGATTCGAGGTTCAGCGTCCGTGAACGCCCGAACGGTCCGAACCTCCGAACGCCCCGAACGATTTTATGCGAACGTCGTTTCGACCGCCGGACACGAACAGAACAGGTTCCGGTCGCCGTATGGATTGTCGATGCGTCCCACCGGCGGCCAGAACTTCCGCGCGCGCACGAAGGGGAGCGGGAACGCCGCCTCCTCCCGCGAGTAGGGATGCGTCCACCGGTCGGCCGCGACGGCCTCGGCCGTGTGTGGGGCGTGCTTGAGGGGATTGTCGTCGCGCGGCCAGCGGCCGCTGGCGACCTGATCGATCTCGCGCCGGATCTGGATCATCGCCTCGCAGAACCGATCGAGCTCGCCCTGGTCCTCGCTCTCGGTCGGCTCCACCATCAGCGTCCCCGCCACCGGGAACGACACGGTCGGGGCGTGGAAGCCGTAGTCCATCAGCCGCTTGGCGACGTCCATCTCCTCGATCCCGGAAGGCTTGAACTGCCGGAGGTCGAAGATCAGCTCGTGCGCGACGCGGCCGTTGGCGCGCGCGTAGAGCACCGGGTAGTGCGGCTCGAGCCGGGCCTTGAGGTAGTTGGCGTTCAGGATCGCGTGCCGCGTGGCGCTGGCAAGCCCCTCGGCGCCGAGCATCCGGATGTAGCCGTAGGAGATGAGCAGGATGCTGGCGCTCCCCCACGGCGCGGCCGACACGGCGTGAATCCCGTCCACGCCGCCGGTCTCGACCAGCGGATGCCGCGGCAGAAACGGCGCGAGGTGGGACGCGACGCCAATGGGCCCCATGCCGGGGCCCCCGCCGCCGTGCGGGATCGCGAACGTCTTGTGGAGATTGAGGTGACAGACGTCGGCGCCGATGAGCGCCGGGCTCGTCAGCCCCACCTGCGCGTTCATGTTCGCGCCGTCCATGTACACCTGGCCGCCGTGCGCATGGACGATCTCGCAGATGGTCCGGATCTCGTCCTCGAAGACGCCATGCGTGGACGGGTAGGTCACCATCAGGCAGGCCAGCCGGTCGCGGTGCTCGGCCGCCTTCGCGCGGAGGTCGTCCACGTCGACGTCGCCCCGCGGCGCCGACGCCACCACCACCACGCGCATGCCGGCCATCGCCGCGCTGGCGGGGTTGGTGCCGTGGGCCGAGGCGGGAATGAGCACGACGTCGCGGTGCGCCTCCCCGCGCGACCGGTGGTAGGCGCGGATCACCATCAGCCCGGCGAACTCGCCCTGCGCGCCCGAATTCGGCTGCAGCGAGACGGCGCCGAATCCCGTGATCTCGCAGAGCGCCGCCTCGAGATCGCGGAAGATCTCGGCGTAGCCCTGCACCTGGTCCGTCGGCGCAAACGGGTGGAGGCGGCTGAAGTGCTCCCACGTGACCGGCAGCATCTCGGTGGCGGCGTTCAGCTTCATCGTGCAGGAGCCGAGCGGGATCATCGAGCTGTCGAGGCCGATGTCCTTGCGCTCGAGGCTCCGGATGTAGCGCATCATCCCGGTCTCGGATCGATGCGTGTTGAAGACCGGGTGCGTCATGAAGGCGCTCGTCCGCCGCAGCGGGCCGGGCACGCCGTCCGTCGCGACGGCGCCGGCCTCTGGCGCCGGACGGCCCAGCGCGGCGGCCAGCACCCCGACGATGTCGCGCACGTCCGAGGCGTCGACGGTCTCGTCGAGCGCGATGCCGACCCGGCGTCCGTCGACGTAGCGGAAGTTGATGCCGGCCGCCAGCGCGCGCTCGCGCACCGCCCCGGCGTCGGGAACCTCCACCCGGAGCGTGTCGAAGTAGTGCGCGTTCAGCTGCGGCAGGCCGAGGGCGCCGAGCGCGCCCTCGAGGAGGCGCGCGAGCGCATGGACGCGGCCGGCGATCGCCCGCAGGCCGTCGGGGCCGTGATAGACGCCGTACATGGCCGCCATGTTCGCCAGCAGCGCCTGCGCCGTGCAGATGTTGGAGGTCGCCTTCTCGCGGCGGATGTGCTGCTCGCGCGTGGCGAGCGCCATGCGGTACGCCCGGCGGCCGTGCGCGTCGACGGAGACGCCGATCAGGCGGCCGGGCATCTGCCGGACGTAGGTCGTGCGCGTGGCGAAGAAGGCCGCATGCGGGCCGCCGTAGCCGAGCGGCACGCCGAAGCGCTGCGAGTTGCCGAAGACGACGTCGGCGCCCATCTCGCCGGGAGGCGTCAGCAGCGCGAGCGCGAGCAGATCGGTGCCGACGGCGACGAGCGCCCCCGCGTCGTGGGCACGGCGGATCGTCGGGGCGAGGTCGCAGACCAGGCCCGCCTCGTCCGGATACTGGAGCAGCACGCCGAACGGGGCGGTCTCGTCGAAGCGCATCGCCTCGGTCGGCTCCACCCGTACGTCGAGGCCGAGCGGTTCGGCGCGCGCCCGCACGACGTCGATCGTCTGCGGCAGGCAGCGGTCGCTGACCAGACACAAATTCCGCCCCCGCATGCCGACGCGGTGCAGCAGCGTCATCGCCTCGGCCGCGGCCGTCGCCTCGTCGAGCAGCGACGCGTTGGCCACCTCCATCCCCGTCACGTCGGCGACCATCGTCTGGAAGTTCAGGAGCGATTCGAGGCGGCCCTGCGCGATTTCCGCCTGGTACGGCGTGTACGGCGTGTACCAGCCCGGGTTCTCCATCACCATCCGCAGGATGACGCTCGGGGTGATCGTGTCGTAGTACCCCAGCCCGATGTAGGAGCGGAACGTCCGGTTGCGGCGGGCCAGGCGGGTCAGGCGCCGCAGGTACTGGTGCTCGCGCTCGGGGGGCGGCAGTCGGAGCGGCCGCGCGAGCCGGATCGACGACGGAATCGCCTCGCCCATGAGCGCGTCGAGCGACGGGGCGCCGACGGCGGCGAGCATCGCGTCGCGCTCGGCGGGCGATGGACCGATGTGGCGCGGCGCGAACCAGTCGAGCGCGTCGAGGACGTCGTCAGCCAAGGAGCTTCTGATACTGCGCGCTGTCGAGGAGTGCGGCCGCCTCGCCCGGGTTCGACAGGCGGACCTTGATCATCCAGGTGGCATGCGGGTCGCGGTTGACTGCCTCCGGGTGCTGCTTCACGTCTCCGTTGACCTCCATGACCTGGCCCGCCATCGGGGCAAAGAGCTCCGAGACCGCCTTCACCGACTCGATCGACCCGAACGCCTGGCCGGCGGCGATCTGCGCGCCCACGTCGGGCAGCTCCACGTAGACGACGTCGCCGAGCTGCTGCTGGGCGTAGTCGGTGATGCCGACCTCGGCCACGTCGCCCGCGACGCGGATCCATTCGTGGTCCTTCGTGTACCTGCGGTCATCCGGATACGGCATCTCGCCCTCGCTTGTAGAACGGCAGCGGCACGACGCGCGCCCGCGCCTGTCGGCCGCGAATGTCGACGGCGAGCTCGCTGCCCGCGCCGGCCAGCGCGGCCGGCACGTACGCCAGGCCGATCGCCTTCTTCAGGTACGGCGTCTGCGTGCCGCTGGTGACGACGCCCACGGGCTCGCCCTGCTGCGTCACGCGGTACCCGTGCCGGGCGATGCCGGGATCGACCATCTCGAAGCCGACGAGCCGCCGCGCCACGCCCTGCTCCTTCTGCTGGAGGAGCCGATCGCGCCCGATGAACCGCTCGTTCGACCAGCCGATCATCCACCCGAGCCCGGCTTCGAGCGCGGTCGTCGTGTCGTCGATGTCGTTGCCGTAGAGACGCATGCCGGCTTCGAGCCGCAGCGTATCGCGGGCGCCCAGGCCCGCCGGCACGACGCCGACGGGGCGGCCCGACTCGAGGATCGCCTGCCACACCCGGTCGGCCATGTTGGGCGGCACGAAGATCTCGAAGCCGTCCTCGCCCGTGTAGCCGGTGCGCGCAATCGTGACGCGGGCGCCCGCCACTTCGCCGAAGGCGAAGCCGAAAGGCGGAATCGCCGCCAGCTCCACGCCCGTCAGCGGCTGGAGCGCCTCCGGCGCCGCCGGCCCCTGCAGCGCCAGCAGCGCGTACCGGCTGCTCGAGTCGACGGCCACCGCCCCGCCGGCTGCCTTCACCTGCTCGCTGATCCAGGCAAAGTCCTTCGCGACGTTGCTCGCGTTGACGACGAGCAGAAAATGGGTCGGGGCCAGGCGGTAGACGACGAGGTCGTCGAGGAACGTGCCGTCCGGGGTCAGGAGCCCCGCATACTGCGCCTGGCCGCGATCGAGGCGCGCCGGATCGCTGCAGACGACGCGCTGGACGGCGGCGACCGCGTCCTTGCCGGCGATCTCGATCTCCCCCATGTGGCTCACGTCGAACAGCCCCGCCCGCGTGCGGACGGCCAGATGCTCGGCCGCGATGCCGGTGTATTCGAGCGGCATCTCCCAGCTCGCAAACGGCACCATGCGGGCGCCGGCGGCACGATGGCGGGAGTCGAGGGGCGTACGAGAGAGCGCGTTCGGATCGTTCGGGGCGGTCGGATCGTTCGGGACGTTCGCGGTCGGATCGTTCGGGGCGTTCGCGACGGTCACAAAGACGTAACGGTACTATCTGCGCGGAGGAGGGTCAAGACGCGGCGCCGCGCTCACGGCTGGACGCGGATCACGTCGACGCTGACGTGGAGCGCGTGGCTGCCGCCGCCGAGGATGACGCCGCGGATCGGGCTGACGTCGCTGTAGTCGCGGCCCCACGCGAGCGTCACGTGCGTCGTGGACGGCAGGAGGTTGTTCGTCGGGTCCACGTCGATCCAGCCGCTCCCCGGACAGTAGACGGCGATCCAGGCGTGCGAGGCGTCGGCGCCGGCGAGCCGCGGCGCGCCGGGGGGCGGCACGGTCTCGAGGTACCCGCTGACGTACCGCGCCGCGAGCCCGAGCGATCGCAGGCAGGCGATCTCGAGGCGCGCGAAGTCCTGGCACACGCCGCGGCGCAGCCGCACCACCTCGCTCAACGGCGTCGCCACCGTCGTCGCCTGCGGATCGAACGTGAAGTCGCCGTGGATGCGGCCCGTCAGGTCGAGGACCGCCTCGAGCAGCGGCCGCCCTGCCGCGAACGACGGCCGCGCGTACTCCGCGAGCTCGACGCTCGTCTGGATCGACGCCGACTCGAAGAGGCACTCGATCGCCTCGATCGGGAGCAGGTCGTGGTCGCGGCCGGCCTCCCACGGCGGGGTCGCCGCCGCGTCGGGCACTGCGGCCGGCGCGATGGCCACGCGGCTGCGGGCGCGCACCGTCAGGCTCGAGTGCGCGACGCCCATCACGAAGATCGTCATCGCATTGCCGAAGTAGTCGTCGCGCGTGCTGATGGCCGCGGGGGCGGGGTCGACGTGCAGCTCGTGCGCCAGGCACGCCTGGCGCGGCAGGGCGCGGGGGCGCAGCCGCGCGGCATGGTGCGACACCGACACCGCATGGCTGTACTCGTAGCGCGTCGTGTGCTCGACGTCGTAGGTCACGGCGGCCACCTCAGCTGACGCGAAGCTCCGCATGGCTGAAATAGTAGTAGGTCAGGGCGTCCGACAGCCCGCGCAGGTCATCGTCGATCGACTGCAGCAGCTCGAGCAGCGCGGCATAGCCGTCGCCGGCGCCGGGCTGTCCGAGGGCGTCGAAGTCGGCGGCGGCCACCGCCGCGATCGCCTGGTCGATCAGGCGCTGCTCCCGCGTGGGCGAGGGCGCGTGCGGATCGTGCGGCAGCTGCGCGGCGTGCGCCGCCATCGCGCGGAGCTGAAAGGCCAGGGCCCGGGCGTTGGTCTCGTCGGCGAGCAGCAGGTCGAGCACCGGCGGGAGCTGGGGCTCCGCGAAATACCGCCGCCGGTACGTCATGGCGCTGTCGGCCACCTCGAGCAGCGGCTCGAGCATCCCCGCGGGTCCGGGCGCGGCGACGAGCGCGCGGTGGACGAGGCGCGTCATGCCGGTCGCGCGCTCGAGGCGCCGCCCGATGTCGAGGAAGCGCCACCCGTGGCCCCGCGTCATGTTCTCCATCTCCATGCCGCTGAACGCGGCCAGGTCGGTGATCATCCGGTTCAGGTGCATCAGCACGTCGTCGAACTGGATGCGCCCGTGCCGGAGGCGGAAGTCCTGCTGGAGCTGGTTGAGAATGCGCCAGGTGTCGAGCGACAGCCGATCCCGGACGGCGGTCGCGATCCGCCGCACCTCGTTGAGCGTGCGGCGCATGCCGACCGCGTGCGGATCCTGCTTGAAGAGGAACGTGAGGAGCTGCTGCTCCAGCTCGCGGAGCGGCATCCGCGCGGCGAGCCGCTTCGGGAGCAGCTCCAGATCGACGAGCACGTGCAGCAGCGCCACGAGCTGCGGCGTCTCCTCGGTGGTGTCCTCGCGCGTCAGATAGCCCACGATGGCGCGGAGCAGGCGCACGGTGTGCTCGGCGCGCTCGGCGTGCCGGCCGAGCCAGAAGAGGTTGTCCGCGACCCGGCTCGGCAGGTCGGCCGCGCGGCGCTCCTGCTGCACCACGATGCGCGCCGGCGCCAGCAGCGACACGGCGCTGACCGGGCCGTCCGCCACCACCCACGTGTCCTTGCTCCCGCCGCCCCGCTGCATCGAGACGATCGGCACGTCGGCGGCCACGGCCACCCGCGTCAGGCCCCCGGGCATCACGACGTACGCGTCGCCGGCCGCGGCGACGTACACGCGCAACACCAGCGGCCGCGGCTCCAGCTGCTGGCCGGTCCACACCGGCGCGGTCGAGAGCGTCAGCTCCCGCTGCGCCACGAAGGCCTCGGGGTCCGCCAGGATCTCGGATCGCAGCGCTGCGCGCTCCGCCACGGTGAGCGACCGGCCGAAGACCGGCGGCCGCCCCACGATCGGAAACGCCCGCTTGACCACGTGCGCGTCGAGGTGCTCGGTGACGGCGTGCAGCTCGTTCGGATCGCCGCACCACCGGGTCGTGGCCTGCGCGAGGATCAGCTCCTCGCCGAGCAGCCGCCGGCACAGGTCCGGGAGAAAGGCGGTCATGGCGGGCGTTTCGGCAAGGCCGGATCCGAGGGCGTTGGCGATGCTGACGTGGCCGGCGCGGGCCGCCTCGACGAGGCCGGCGACGCCGAGCGTCGAGTCGGGCCTGAGCTCGAGCGGGTCGCAGAAGCTGTCGTCGAGCCGGCGCAGGATCACGTCCACCGGCTGCAGGCCGTCGAGCGTCTTGATGAACACGCGGCTGTCGCGCACCGTGAGATCGGCGCCCTCGACCAGGGTGAGGCCGAGGTACCGCGCGAGATACGCATGCTCGAAGTAGGTCTCGTTGTGCGGCCCGGGCGTCAGCAGCACCACGCGCGGATGGTCGCGCCCCTCCGGCGCCAGCGCGATCAGCGCGTCGCGGTGGGCGCGGAAGAACGAGGCGAGCCGCTGGACCTGACAGTCGCGGAACGCCTCGGGCAGGCTGCGCGACAGCACGATGCGGTTCTCGAGCGCGTAGCCGGCGCCGGACGGGGCCTGCGTCCGATCGGCCAGGACGTGCCATTGCCCGTCGGCCGCGCGCGCGACGTCGGCGGCGAGCAGATGGAGGTGCACGCCGCCGGGCACCGCGACGCCGTGGCACGGCCGCAGGAACCCCGGGTTCGCCAGCACGAGCGAGGGCGGCAGCGCCCCGTCGCGCAGCAGACGCTGCGGCCCGTACAGATCCGCGAGCACGAGGTTGAGCAGCCGCGTCCGCTGGAGCAGCGCCGCCTCGATGCGGCTCCACTCCCCCGGCGCCAGGACCAGCGGCATCATGTCGAGCGTCCACGGCCGGTCCACCCCCTGCGGGTCGCCGTAGACGTTGTAGGTGACGCCGTTGTCGCGGACCGCGCGCTTCGCGTTCTCCCAGCGCGAGGCCAGCTCGTGGCGGCCCAGCGCCTCGAGCGACTGGACGAGCGGCTCGTAATGGGAGTGCAGGCGATCGGGCACGGCCACGACCTCGTCGAGCACGCCCTCGATCGGACGGTAGCCGTCGAAGAGCCGCCACGGCGCGGTCGGGCCGTGGACGCTGGAAACCGGTGGGGTGTTCACGCGGGTTCGGGTACCTCCGGCGCCGCCACCCCGCCCCAGGGCGGCCGGCGCAAGTCGAGCGTCAGCGGAAACTCGGGATCGTGCGCCTCAGACGCCACCTCGAGCGCCCGGGGGGTGTGGCCGATGCCGAAAAAGCGCGCCAGGCGCCGGCTCTCCGCCTCGTAGCTGTTCACCGGGAACGTCTCGAAGCTGCGGCCGCCCGGATGCGACACATGGTAGACGCATCCGCCGATGGACCGCCCGTTCCACGTATCCACGATATCGAAGACGAGGGGGGCGTGGACGGGAATCGTCGGGTGCAGGCAGCTGGCCGGCTGCCACGCGCGGTACCGGACGCCGGCCACGAACTCACCTGGCTCGCCCGTCGGGTGCAGTGGCACGCGGCGTCCGTTGCAGGCGATCGCGTGCCGGCGCCTCGTCATGCCGCCGACCTTCACCTGGAGGCGTTCCACAGACGAGTCCACGTAGCGGGCCGTGCCGCCGGCGCCGGGCTCCTCCCCTGTCACGTGCCACGGATCGAGCGCCTGCCGCAGCTCGAGCTGGACGCCGCGCCGCGCGATCGCCCCGTAGCGCGGAAAGCGGAACTCGAAGTGCGGCGCGAACCAGGCGGGATCGACCAGATGCCCCGCCCGCCGCACGTCGCCCACCACGTCGTCGAAGTCCTGCGCGACGAAGTGCGGCAGCATGAAGCGGTCGTGCAGCTCGGTCCCCCACCGGACGAGCGGGCGATCGTACGGCGCCTTCCAGAACCACGCCACCAGCGCGCGCAGCAAGAGGTGCTGCGTCACGCTCATCCGCGCGTGCGGCGGCATCTCGAACGCCCGCAGCTCGACCAGCCCCTGCCGGCCGCCGCCGGTGTCCGGGGCGTAGAGCTTGTCGATGCAGAACTCGGCGCGGTGCGTGTTGCCGGTGGCGTCGATCAGGACGTTCCGGAAGATGTGATCCACGAGCCACGGCGGACCGTCGTGGCGGTCGGGCACCTGCGCGAAGGCGATCTCCAGCTCGTGCACCGACTCGTTCCGCGCCTCGTCGACGCGCGGGTGCTGGCTCGTCGGACCGATGAAGAGCCCCGAGAAGAGGTACGACAGCGACGGATGGTTGTGCCAGTAGCCGACCAGGCTGCGCAGCAGGTCGGGCCGGCGCAGGAACGGGCTGTCGGCCGGCGTCGGCCCGCCCAGCACGATGTGGTTGCCGCCGCCGGTGCCGGTATGGCGGCCGTCGAGCATGAACTTCTCGGTGCCCAGCCGCGACAGCCGCGCCTGCTCGTACAGCGTCGTCGTGTGGGCGACCAGCTCGCTCCAGCCGTGGGCCGGGTGCAGGTTGACCTCGATGACGCCGGGATCGGGGGTCACGGTGATCCGATTGAGCCGGGGATCGGCGGGCGGCGGCTCGCCTTCGACGATGACCGGCGTCCGGAGCGAGGCGGCGGTCTCCTCCACGGCCGCGACGAGGTCCAGATAGTCTTCGGCGCGCGCCACCGGCGGCATGAAGACGTGGAGCCGTCCGTGGCGCGGCTCCACGCAGACCGCGGTGCGCACGATGCCGGCCGCGGAATCGCCGCGGCGCGGCGCTTCCTGGCGCGCGGTTCGCTGCCCGAGCCAGCCGCCGTCGGCCGTCGCCCTCCCCGTAGGCAGGTACGGCTGCGCCCGCGGCAAGGGCGGGCGGCCCTCGAGCGGATCCGGCTCGCGCAGAAACGGATAGTCGAGCGGCGCGACCCACGGCAGCGAGTCGAGCGGCAGCCGGAATCCGATCGGCGAATCGCCGGGTATCAGGAAGAGATGCTCGCTGCGCAGGAACCACGGGCCGGTCGTCCAGTGCAGGCCCGGGTTCGGCGTGTGTACGCGCCGCAGCGGCAGCACGTAGCCGACGACACGGCCGAGGCCCTGCACGAAGATCCGCGCGAGGCGGGCGCGCTCGTTTTCGTCGCTCAGCTCCGACTGCAGCGGGTCGACGTTGGCCGGCAGCCGCCGCTCCTTCCAGAGGTAGTACCAGGCGTCCTCGTAGGCCGGGATGACGCACGCGGCGTCGACGCCCAGGGTCGCGGCGAGCCGGGTGATGAACCGCCGCGCGTCGGGCTCGCCATGCCCGTAGTCGCGCGTCTCGTCGGCGACGAGGCACTCGTCGGTCCAGATGGGCTCGCCGTCGCGGCGCCACCAGCAGCCGAGCGCCCAGCGCGGCAGCGGCTCGCCCGGGTACCACTTCCCCTGCCCGTAGTGCAGCAGCCCGCCGGGGCCGAACTCGCGCCGTAGGCGCCGGATGAGCGCGCCGGCCAGCTCGCGCTTCTTCGCGCCGAGCGCGGCGGTGTTCCATTCGGCGCCGTCCATGTCGTCGATCGACACGAACGTCGGCTCGCCGCCCATCGTGAGCCGCACGTCGCCGCGGCCCAGCTCGACGTCGATCTGGCGGCCGAGCGCGTCGATGGCCGCCCACTGCGCCTCGGTGTACGGCTTGGTGACCCGCGGCGACTCGTGAATGCGGCGCACCAGCATCTCGTGCTCGAGCGTCGCCTCGCACTCGTCGACCGCGCCGGTGACCGCCGCCGCGCTCGAGGGCTCCGGCGTCGCGGCGAGCGGCAGATGCCCTTCGCCGGCGAGCAGCCCCGATGTCGGGTCGAGCCCGATCCAGCCGGCGCCGGGCAGGTACACCTCGGCCCACGCGTGCAGGTCGGTGAAGTCGGCCGCCGGGCCGGCCGGGCCGTCGAGCGCCTTGACGTCGGGCGTGAGCTGCAGCAGGTAGCCCGACACGAACCGGGCGGCCAGCCCGAGGTGCCGCAGCAGCTGCACCAGCAGCCACCCCGTGTCGCGGCACGAGCCGCTCGCGAGCGCGAGCGTCTCGTCGGGCGCCTGCACGCCGGGCTCGAGCCGCACGATGTAGCGGACCTCCTGCGAGAGGCGCCGGTTCAGATCGACGAGGAAATCGATGGTACGGACCGGCCGGCGATCGACGCCCGCCAGCCGATCACCGAGGAGCGGTCCCGCCGGCGCCGTCTCGAGATACGGGGCGAGGTCGCGCCGCAGCCAGGGCTCGTAGGCGAACGGAAAGGTTTCGGCGGCCGGCTCGAGAAAGAAGTCGAAGGGGTTCACGACCGCCATCTCGGCGACGAGATCCACGTCGATCGCCAGCTCCCGGGTGCGCTCCGGAAAGACGACGCGCGCGAGGTAGTTGCCGTGCGGGTCCTGCTGCCAGTTGACGAAGTGCGGCCGCGGGGCGATCGTCAGCGAGTAGCTGGGGATC
>Ga0194128_10007015_pt1 | contig 14905 bp, 15 predicted proteins | sample TA2KigCa65mmetaG_FD_148650 | JGI IMG/M metagenome (GOLD analysis project Ga0194128, IMG submission 148650) | Freshwater microbial communities from Lake Tanganyika, Tanzania - TA2015037 Kigoma Deep Cast 65m | ecosystem: Environmental > Aquatic > Freshwater > Lake | place: Tanzania: Lake...
AAAGGCTGGCAGACCTGCTCGCGTCTATTCAAATCGGAGACACCCTGAGAGTTCATGGAACCCGCACTGTTATTGGGGTTTCGCAAAATCGCCCTGTTCTTAACCGGACACCACTGATCACTTATCATTCATTATTTTGTGACCCCTCTGGCCGAGCAACCCGGTACAGCAGCCAGACGACGCTTCCGACCGCCAGCACGCCCGGCCAGGCTCCCAGCGGCGGCGTTGCGAAGAGCCGGAACGGGTCCGATCCGAGCGAAGGCCAGAGACCGCTCAAGGCGATGGGCAGGGCCAGCAGGATGCCCATCAAGGCTTCGCCGGTCACCAGCCCTGCCGCGAACAAGAGTCCGCCGTTGCCCGATCCCGCCCCTTGCGGCTGAGCCTGTCGGGCCAATTCAGCGATCACCCCTCCGATGAGAATGGCGGCAGACAGTTTCAACGGGAGGTAAATCCCGAGCGCCACGGCAAGCACTGGCGCACGAAACGAGGCCCCACGCCGCTCCTGGCGACGGTCGAACAGGATGATCCCCGTCCCGATGACTGCGCCCAGCCCGACAAGCGGCCAGGGCAGCCCCTCCCCGAACACCCCGCCCGCCAAACTGGCCATGAGCGTCGCTTGCGGGGCGCTGAGCGGATGCGGGTGGGTTGCCGTGACCTTGCCGATCCCATACTTGGCCTGCAGGAGCGCCAGAACCGGCACGATCACGATGGCGGCTACGGCCACGCCGACCACTTGCATGATCTGTTGCTTCCAGGGCGTGGCCCCGACCAGATGACCGGTCTTGAGGTCTTGCAAGTTGTCCCCGCCCATGGCCGCGGCGCAACAGACCACCGCGCCGATCAGGAGCGTGGCGGCCGGGCCTGCCGGATTGCCCTGCCCCATGACCAGCACGAGCAGCAAGGCTGCCAGCATGATCGTGGCGATCGTGACCCCGGAGACGGGGTTGCTGGAGCTGCCGACCAGGCCGGCCATGTAGGCGGCGACGGAAGAGAAGAGAAAGGCGGCGACGACCATCACGAGCGTCATGCCGATTCCCACGCCGATGTGCCCGACCACCTGCGCATAGATGACGGTCATGGGGATCAGCGCGAGTAGGAAGGGGCCGACGATCCAGGGCAGCGAAGCGTCGCGTTCGGTCCTGGGGACGGCAAGGCCGGCGCCGGTGCCGGCCGCGCGGTAGGCTTGTCTCACGGTCAGCAGACTCTCGTAGATCGGCCTGCGCAGTTGCACCAGAGTCCAGAGTCCCCCGACGAGCATAGAACCGATGCCCACATAGCGAATGTGGCCGCTCCATATAGATTTCGCCGCAGCCAGCGCATCGGCCCCGTCCGGCAGCCCGTTCACCAGCCCGTAGAGTGGCATCAAGATGAGCCAACCTAACACTCCGCCGAAGCAGACGACGACGGCGGTCCTGAGCCCGATGATAAAGCCCACGGCCAGCAGCGCGGGCGAGAGGTTGACGCCTGCATAGACGACGGAGCGTCCAAGCCTGGTCGCTCCTTCCAGTGCTTCGGCCCAGAGGCCGAGGCCGCTTTCCCCCAGTTTGACAGCCCCGCCCAGCAAGGCGGCCGTCAGCAGGGTCTTCACCCCCTGTCGCGCCCCTGCGTCCGACGAGTCGTCTTCGGCGCTTGCCCCGACTTTCAGCACTTCGGCGGTCGCTACCCCTTCGGGGAAGCGCAGGCGCGCCTGGACGATAAGGGCCTGGCGGAGCGGGATCGTAAAGAGGACGCCCAGGAGGCCGCCGACCAGCGCAATGGAGGCGGTCTGCCAATAGTCGAAGCTGGTCCAGTAGCCGATCAGGATCAGGGCGGGAATGGTAAAGATAACCCCCGCTGCCAGTGCTTCGCCGGACGAGGCGGCCGTCTGGACGATGTTATTCTCGAGAATGTTGGAATGGCGGAAGAGCCGCAGCACGGCCATGGACAGGACGGCGGCCGGGATGGAAGCGGACACGGTCATGCCGGCGAAGAGGCCCAGGTAGGCGTTGGCGCCGGCCAGCACCGCAGCCAAAACGATCGAGAGGAGCATGCCTTTGAGCGTGATCTCGGGCAGTTCCATCTCCGGAGGAATCACGGGTCTTTCCGCAGGGTCGGTCCGGAAGGGCGGGTCGGTCGCGCTCGGCTTCATCGGGGCGATTATAGTACAATCGGTTCGACATTGGCGGCATAAGAGAACGAGGAGAAGGGCATGGCAGAGACAAGGACCATCGGGTCGGTATTGCTGGAGCGGTTGCACGGGCTGGGGCTGAAGCATATCTTCGGCGTCCCCGGCGACTATGTGCTCACCCTGTACAAGCTGATCGAGGAGTCGCCCATCACGCAGGTGGGGATGACGCGGGAGGACTGCGCCGGATTTGCCGCGGACGCCTATGCGCGGATCAGAGGCATCGGCGGGGTCTGTGTCACCTACTGCGTGGGCGGGTTGAACGTCGTCAACGCTATCGCCTGCGCCTATGCAGAACGGTCTCCGGTGGTCCTGCTCACCGGCTCGCCCGGCATGGCGGAGCGGGTGCGCAATCCCTACTTGCACCACATGGTCCGAGAGTTTTCCACGCAGAAAGAAGTGTTCGAAAAAGTGACCGTCGCGTCGGTTGTGCTGGACGATCCGTTGACGGCCGAACGCGAGATCGACCGGGCCCTGACGGCCCTGGTGCGGTACAAACGTCCCATCTATATCGAAATCCCGCGCGACCTGGTCCATGCCCCCATCGAGGGGCCGTCGCGCGTGCCGGCGAAGGCCGGCCAGTTGAGTGACCAGGCGGCCCTGATGGAGGCGGTCGCCGAGGTGCGCGAAATGCTGGCGGCGGTGGAGAAGCCGGTGCTGCTGGTCGGCGCGGAAGTGCATCGCTTCCGGCTCCAGGACGATCTGTCGCGCTTGGTCGAACGGATGAACATCCCGGTCGTCTCCACCCTGCTGGGCAAGTCCGTGATCAGGGAGGACCATCCGCTCTTCGTGGGTGTCTACGGAGGGCTCATCGGCCGCGACGAGGTGCAGGAGTTCGTGGACGGCTCCGACTGTCTCCTAATGCTCGGCTCCATCCTGACGGATATCGAGGACCTGGGCGCCCAGTCCCCGTTTTTAGCCGAGGGCCGCGCGATCCACGCGACCGCCGACGCGATCACGATCAAGCACCATCGGTACGAAGGGGTCTACTTCGAGGACTTCGTGCGGGCCCTGATCGCCGCGCCCATGCCGACCTTCCATGCGCGCCGTTTGCCCTCCCGCGATCCCGGCAAGCAGGAGGCGCCGGCCGCCGGGAGCCGGGTCACGCTCAGTGGTTTGTTTCATCAACTCGAGAGCCTGCTGGACGAGAAGATGCTGGTGGTGGCCGACATCGGCGAGGCGCTCTTCGCCGGGGCGGACCTGCGCGTCCACAAAAGCGCGGAGTTTCTTTCTCCCGCCTACTATACGTCCATGGGGTTTGCGGTGCCCGCCTCGGTGGGCGTCGGATTCGCCGACCCCTCGCTCCGCCCCATCGTGCTCGTGGGCGACGGGGCCTTCCAAATGACTGGCACGGAACTGAGCACCTGCTTTCGCTACGGCCAGGCCCCGATCGTGATCGTGCTCAACAACCGGGGCTACGGCACGGAGCGGGAGATACTGGACGGGCCCTTCAACGATGTGGTGGGCGGCGGCGTCGGCCACCGGGTGGCCACCCACGGCGAGCTGGTTCAGGCGCTCCTGGCTGCGCTGCGCGACAAGAAGCAGATGCACGTGCTGAACGTGCTGCTGGACCCGGCCGATCGGTCCCCCGCCATGGTGCGGCTGGCCAAGCGCCTCGCTAAACGGCTCTCACCGGGGAAGTAGCCAGGTTTTTCAGGCGATCGTTATGGAAGCTGCCGCTCGCTCTTCGGTGACGTTGATCGCTTCATGGGGCTATTCCCTTCGTGGGGGACTGTCGAGTCGTCTTCGCTGTTTTCCGGCGATGCGTATCGCGTCGGCCACGGTGCTGAGCGGGAGAATTAGTTTGAGCGGATCGTCCAACAGCGGTCGGGCACCAAATTGTTCGTACCAACGTGCCGCCTTCTCGTCCAGTGCGTCAATGGCCAATGCGATGCCGCCCACTTCGGCTGCCACGGCCAAAGCCCGTTCGCCGGCGGCCATCAGCAAGTCGCCGCCGAATCCCTGACCCTGAACGGACAGATCAACGGCCAAACGTCCCAGCCGAAAGACAGGCACCTCGTAGCGGCCTAGCTTCTTGGTGAGTTTGGCGGGGACGCGGGAGAACTCGATGGCTCCGGGGCTGATCGAATAGAACCCCAGCACGCGCGTGGGGGTGGCTGGTGAGACGGCGACAAAGGTCTTGGCGCCACCGGACTCGTGGTTTTGCCTGGCGTAGCGGGCGAGATAGTCGTTCAGGTCGCGCGAGCCGCAATCGAAGCCGGTGCGATCGTGATGTCGCCCGATCGGCTCTTCGCGCCAGTCCAGCAACGGCTTATGTCCTGGCCGCACGCCGCCGCGCGGCGGCCAGTAGCGCAGCGGTCGGCTTCGGTGGATGCTCCAGCAACTCCCGTACGCGCACGGTGTCGCGCTCGGAGAGGACGAGGCGTTCGGCTCGGTCCACGACCTCGCGGGCAGTAGAGAGCACGTTCCGCATGATGAAGCTGGTAACGTCCAACCGCTCGTACGCGGCCGCCTGGGCCAGGAGGCGCTTTTCCTTCTTCGTCGCCCGCAACTCGATCCGATCGTCGCGTCCCGCGCTGGTTGGTGGCATCGTCCCCTCCCTCGTTGCCGTGCCTGTAATCGTGTACGGATTATATCCGTACGCATGCGCGAACGTCAATTCCTGGAGTCATGAGGGGGTGCGCGTTTCGTCACGCAGCGAGTTCGTCCAATTGCCCCAGACGGCCCTGCGAGACAAGAAGCAGATGCACGTGCTGAACGTGGTGCTGGATCAGGCCGACCGGTCCCCCGCCATGGTGCGGCTGGCCAAACGCCTCGCCAAGCGGCTCTCGCCGGGGAAGTAGCCGCGTATTCCCGGTTGTCTATCCGATGACTATCTGGAAGTGTTGCTGTGGCGGCCTGGGCGTCGGTCAACGCTGAGGAAGCCAGACATCAGTATTGAAGAGAATATTCCATCCATGAAAAAGGAGGGAACCTACTGAAACCCAAAGCAGTACGGTAGCGACTCGATGGCAGTATATGAGCCATCCATAGACTTCAAGCCGCGCCCACAGCCAATCCCATGCGTAACGTGCCGTCCATCGACCGCGTATCGGCGGTCCAAATCCATATGGAGGGGTATGCCCTGAACGCTCTTCTTCGTCGCGTAGAGGCGTCATTATCCATGTCATCACCCCTCGGAGACAATTGTATGTCACGATAGCAAGCGCTGTCGCCCAGAACAACCAACCATCGTGCCATCGAACAAGGGCTGCCGCCACCGACTGTTTGACGCACTCCTTTGCTAGGCAGGGCTGAACGGTAATTTTAAGGTTGTCGGCGACCTTATCCACCAATGCTTTCAGCTTAGGAATTTTAATCCCATTCTGTTTTGCAAGTATGTCGTTCTGGCTTTGCAACTCGATCGCCAGTTCCTTTAGCTCCGCATTTAGTTTGTTCTGCTCGGAGACTAAGGCAACTTGGCCCTGGTTCACTCCTACCCAAAACATGATCTTGACTCCATAGACTAGAAGAAACATGACCAAGAACAAGAGGTGGAATAAGAACTTACCTCCGGTATAATTCCGTCTAAGTACAGACCAAGGGTCACTAGCCCAGGGCGAGAAACGGGCATGCCGGACGACTGTTGAATTCAGCAGCAAGCCTTGGACGCCTCTCAAATCGGCACGACTTAAATTTGTGCCCCATAGCGCCGCACCTGCCAAATTCGAGGCTGCAAGGTCTGCGCCTTCAAAGTTGGCGTCAACCAAGTTGGCCTCAACTAAATTCGCTCCAATAATCTTGGCATTTTCAAGATGTGCACTGCTGAGATTGGCCTGAGTTAGGTCAGCCTCGTCTAGGTTAGCGTTTGCAAGGCTTGCACCATCAAGCCTAGCGTTTGCGAGGCTCGCGCCCCGCAAGGTTGCTTCCTCTAAATGTGCATAGGCTAATGTGGCTGCTTGCAACTGAGCGGATGAAAGGTTTGCCCCTTCCATATGTGCCCACTCAAGTCGAGCCTCTTTAAGGTGTGCCTGGGAAAAGTTGGCACCCGCCAAGAGAGCGCCACGAAGGTCAGCGGTTTGAAGACGGGCTTTTCTGAAGTCCCAGGCTTTTTGTAGATCACCATGATAGGTGACCCGCGTCAGATCCGGCGGATCGCCGTTTTCCATTTTTAGCCAGTCTACATGCTGATAAAACAGTGAGATTGACTCCTCTTCGGATAGTTTGCCTGGGAGTGGCGTGCACTCCATTCGTTTCCATTGATCTCTGTGTGTGCAAGGCGATGGCATCAGTGCGATTTCAACTTATCGAGCGAAGGAGTATCGGTGAAAGGCTTGGCAGGTGGCATCACTGTTCAGGCCATATACGTCAGACGTGATAAGGCTAAAATAGGACGCTTGCGTCGCGCTGATCACTTCTCAATGGTCTGTTCGAGCAACTTGCTCTGTGCCCCTGCCTGGTCCAGTATCTGCTTTGGAACGTCACCGCGCCCCTTGATCATGTGGTTGTTGCTGTAAGTAAGCTGCGTGGGATAGGAAATCTTGGTGGTCTTGTCCGTATAGGGGCAAATGTCGAAATAGCCCTGCGCGGAATAGGGGTCGAACAGCACATCCTTGTGCAGCAGGTCCGATAGGAAACCCGTGAGGATCAAGTCCGACAATCCGATGAACAGCTCCTTGGCTGGGATCGTTCCTTCCAGCCAATAGTTATCTTCGAAGACAATCTCCCCATAGGTGACGCAGCCACCGCTATCGCTTCCGTAGGGGATGGTGTTGATCTTGGCCACCGGAAATGTCGTCGTATACGGAAGGGGATCGCCGGGCCTCGGGGGGAGGCCGAAGTCCATCTGTCCGATGGGATTGTTCAACGACACGTTGCTCTTGAGTCTAATATACCGGCTGCCCCCGTCCGTATAGAAGGTGTTGCCTCCGCCCGCCGGACGTTTGCCGATCGCCACATTGCCTTCGATCAGCAACGGATCGTCCGGGGAATGGCCCTGTTGGCCGGTCGTGTAAATCGCGCCGCCGTCCCAGCGGTCGCCGAGGAACCGTTCGAAAAGATTGTAGCGGATCTTGTTCCCGCTGTTGGGTGTGAGCGGATACTGACCCCACTCATGCCATGTGGCCCCAGGCACTCCGGGGAACCCGCTCTCGTCGAGCAGTCCCCAGCCCCACCCGATGGCAATGCCCGACCAAGGCACATCGGAGATGGTGTTGTGTTCGATCAGGGTGTTCCGGGTGAACCCCACGAACATGCCCGCCGTGTCCACGAAGTCCCGCCCGGTTTCTTTGATGACGTTGTTCTCGATCGTATTGTCGCTCGTAATGTGAGGTTCACCCTGCGGCAGCGGGGGATGGTCCATGTCGGACACGCCACCCAGCTGAATGGCCGCTGAAGAGATGTCTTGGAATAGGTTGTCCCGGACCCGGTTGCACTTGCTCCCGGTGTTGAGGTCGAGCGCCACCGCCCCCAAGTGTTCGAAGTGGTTCTGGCGGAACGTGACGTGGGACGCATAGAGAAAGGACAAGTTGCCCGGCGTGCGCGTGACGTTCTTGCTGTGGCCGATCTGGTTGGGTCGGTGGCCTAAGCCCTCAAGGATGAACCCACTCTGATCGGGAATGTAGCCGTTGTCGCTGCTCGGCCCCATCCATGTGGCATGGGCGAATGTCAGGCCCTCGAAACGGAGATGAGACAGGGGTTTCTCCGGCTTCCCGCGCCCCTCAATGAGCACGTCCAACCGAGGCAACTCGACGTGGGCCCCGGCCAAGTCTTCGCCGGGGCGGGGCTTGTAGTACAGCTCATGCCCCTCCTTCCCGGTTTTCAAATACCACTCTCCCGGTTCATCCAGAAACTCAAGGGCGTTTTCGAACCGCTCGACTTGCCAGAAATTCCAGATCGGCTTGGTGGTGATGTTGGCGTTGGTCCAGGCGGGCTGCCGGAGCGTCATCAGTCCAAGCCCGTGGGCCGACGTCATGGATGCCAGCGGCACGATCGCCATTCTCCACCAGTCTTTGCCCACGGCTTCGATTTCTTGCACGTTCGTCCACGTCATAGGATCGCGCCATCGTTGGGGGTTCAAGTCGGTCACGGCATAAAAAATCCCCCCGCCGGCCGGATAGGGCGTGCCGAGCTCGACATGCGATGGACGGACCGCTCGGGGTTGGAACCCGGCGGGATAGGAGTCGGTTCTGGCGCGGACCGCACGGTGCCCGTTCACATATAACTGACGCGACCGAACCTGCCCCACGGAAGCCTTGTAGATGTTCAGATCCTTGTCGTACAGGGTCCAGCCCGTGACTGGAATCGAACCGGAGAGCACCGGCTTGGCGCCGGGCGCAGCACGGTAGACGACGTCATGTCCGTGACGGCCGGAATTGTCTTCATGGAGCACGAAGGGTCGTTCGAGCCGATAGACCCCATCCTCGAGGTAGACCACCACATCGCCTTTTTCCTACTGCTTCGCGTCCACACGAGCCACAGCCTCGCGAGCCCGCTCCAAGGTCTTGAACGGTTCTTTCCGCGTTCCCGGTGCTGCATCATGGCCATTGGGGGAAATCCAGAATTCCACCGAGACGGCGGATAGATTGGGAGCCTGACAGGCACTGAAGACTGGAGGAAGAGGTTGGCTGCCTGTTGAGCCTGCGAGGGCGCTCGCCAATTTTTCGGTTGAGGCGCGCTGGGCTTCGCTGTCCCGTTCGATGTCGGTCAGCAGCTTGCGCTCCTGGCCCAATTCGGCGCTCATCGCGGCCTTGGCCTGTTCCCGTTCCAGCCGAAGCTGCTTCACATCTCCGGAAGAGGCACAGCCGACGAGCACGCAGGCCCAGAGGAGCAGCGCTCCCCTCTTGGTTGTGGGGCCATGACTGATGGCAACGGAAGGGTCAGGGGAGATTAGGCGGGTTCTTTCAGAGTGCCGGCTGTGCATGTCGTAGGTATCCGAATCGTAGAGGTAAGCGGTGCCATTCCGCTCCATGCCGAAGCTACGTCTTCGATTTTGTCGAGAAGACCGTCGCGTCGCAGGCGATGTACTTGATCTGTTTCATGGGGATGATGATGACTTCCTTGGCCGAGTCCACTTCCAGCACTTCCATGTCCTCGCTGATCGTGTGCCGGATCGCATCCTTGACCAGCAGTTCCTGATTGTCCGTGAACACGACTTTGACCCAGTAGACCATATGAAGATACTCCTCAGATATAGGGGAAGAAGCTGCTGGCGCGGCAGTCTACTGGATTGCGGTTGACCGGGCAAGCCTTCTTTGTCCCCTAGCCCCTGGGCTCGGTTCCCAACTCTTTCGAGCGTTGGCAGGCTGCCTCCACGGCGTTGATGAGTGTGGCGCGCAGCCGGCCTTCTTCCAGTTGGTGCAGGCCGGCGATGGTGGTGCCGCCAGGTGAGGCGACCCGGTCTTTCAAGACGGCCGGATGCTCCCCGCTTTCAACCACCATGCGCGCCGCCCCTAAGACGGTCTGAGTCGCCAGAAGTTGCGCCGTCTGGCGGGGAAGGCCCATCTTCACCCCTCCGTCCGCCAGGGCCTCGATGATCAGATAGACATAGGCAGGTCCGCTGCCGCTCAGGCCGGTGACCGCATCCATCAACCGCTCTTCTATGGTGACGACCGTGCCCACGGACTTGAAAATGGCCTCGGCCGTTTCCGTCTCCTCCTTGGTCACACCTGGCCCCGGTGTGAGTGCGGTCACCCCTGTCCCCACGCTCGATGGGGTGTTCGGCATGGCCCGGATGATCCTTGCTCCGGGCGGGAGATGCCGGGCAAGGCTGCGGATCGGATAGCCGGCGGCCACGGAAATTATCAAGGCATCTTTCTTTATAGATTGCGCTGTTAGCTGTGCGACCTCATCAATAATCTGAGGTTCGACGGCCAGGATCAGCACGTCCCCCCAGGCGGCTGCCTCTCCATTGTCAGCCCCGGTCTTGATGCCGTACCGGCTCAGGAGGTGGGTGCGCCGCTCCGGCAGGATGTCGGTCGCGTAGAGCTGCTCCGGCTTGGCGATGCCGGATGTGATCATCCCGGCCACCAGGGCCTCAGCCATGTTCCCCGCCCCGACGATGGCGATCTGTTTCGCGATAGTCATGGCGCGATTATACCGGTGCCTTCCCACCCCTTCAACTTGCAAGACCCTCAAGGCTTGGGTACAGTTGCGGACATTCGGCTGATTGCCTGTCATATGCGGCGTCATTCTTTCTATTGGCTGCGCAGGAGGGTCCGATGAAACAAGCCCATACTGTATCCGTCTTAATCCTGATCGTCATGGTCGGCATGATCGAATGGCTCGGCACCGACGCCTCGGCCCGCCGGGACATCCTGGAGCCCGAGCAAAAGGCCCAGCTGGCCAAAGTTGATCGTGTTCTGGTCGAGGTGGTCGCGATCACCGATCAGGGACCGGTGGAACCGGGCCCGCTTCAGGATGTCGTAGTCAAACGGCTCAAGGAAGCAGGGTACCAAGTGGTGACGGACCCGGCACAGCCCTCCGATGTGGTCTTCAAGGTAAAGTGCGAGCAACGAAAGGTCTGGGAAGGCACGACCACGATGGGCAGCGATGCAGACCTGCCCGACTCCCCGTCCCGCGTGTGGAAGGGCCCTGCCTGCCAGTTGCTCTATTTGCTGGGCGGCAAGAAGATGGGCTGGCAGAAGGAGGTCCGCACGGAGTTCCCGGACTCGATTCAGGCGGCGGTTTCGGCCAAGGCGGCAGACCCAGGGCAATATGCTTTGGCGAGGCTGAAGGAGCGGTTGGAGCAGTATGACTTCCCGGTCCTGGTGACGGCGGATTGGGGGCAGGAAGACCGGTTGCTCAAGATGCTGAGCGATCCGTCCGCAACGTCGGGGCGCAGGGTGCAGATTGTCATCGCGTTGGGCGATCTGTTTTCAGCGAAGGCGGTCCCGCAGTTGATCAAAGAGCTGAAGGGGTCCGACCTCGAAGTGGCGAAAGCCGCGGCCGTGGCGTTGGGCAATATCGGGAACAAGGACAGTATTCCGGCCCTCGTTGGGGCCATGCAGTCCGGCAAGCCTGAGTTGCAAGCAGCGGCGGCCAAGGGACTGGGGGTGCTGGGCTCCCTGCACAGCGACTTCTCGGTGATTACGCCCCTGATCGAGGCGTTGAAGATCGACGACGTGGGCGTGAAGACCGAAGTGGTTCTGGCGCTCGGCAAGCTGCCGGACAAACGATCCTATGAGCCCCTCTTCGCCCTCTCGAAATCTATCTTGAAGATGCACAGCGCTGAGCCGGACCCCAAGCAGAAGAAGCTGAAGGATGCGGTGAATTACACGCTGAAGCAAATCGACACATGGGAATACATCCAATAATCGGATGTTGAAACAGGCCGCCAGCTTCGTTCTCGCGTCGCTCGGAGGCTCAACGTACCGCAAAAAGTACGCCTCGCCCCCTCGCTCGCTGCGGCCTCCCACGGGGAGAGGCGCGTCTTACGCGCCGGGGTGGGCGGGTGTGAAGGTGGCCTGTTTGAACATCCTTGTGGGCTATAAGCTGTTCTATTTTGTTGGCTTGGCCGTCACCTTGTGGGGCGCTAGCCTGCCTCTGTTCGCCCAGGTCGTGGGGGACGAGGCCGAGATGCAGCGGTTGCAAAATCGCGCCGAGGACGCGATGGCGAACGGCGATGCGGATGGCGCGGCGCTGCACAGCGGAAAAGCCGCGCTGATGGCGGCGCAACTGGTCAAGCAGCATCAGGAGCCGGCCGTGGCCGGACTCTACCGAGGGGCGGAGGCTCTGTTCCGCGCACAGGAGCATGTCTATCGAGCCCAGGCGCTCTTTCAGCGGGCCGGCGGACAGCTCCCCGCGTCTTCGGGGGTGTGCGGCACGCTGAGTATGGCGGATCTTAAGGCAGCGGAAGCGACGAAGAGACTCAATGAGGAGCCGGTGTCCGCAATCGAGGCCAACTATCGGTCAGAACGGGAGCGGTTGCGCGGGCAGGCCGCCGATTGGGCGCAGACGATCGACGGAATGGTTAAGGATTTTCAGTGCCGGTAATTGCCGTGAAGCGTGAGAGAGATCGTCGTATTCTTGCCTCTACTGTTCACCATTCACGAGTCGCTGGTTAGTCGTCCTCCGGATTGATCGGCGTGATGCCGAAGGGGCGACAGAGTTCCAGCGCCTGCCGGTCCGAACTCACGAATGACAGGCGCAAGGGGCGCAGTTCCTGCGCCAGCACCAGATGAATGGCCTGGCTGCTGCGGAGGAACGGATAGTCCAGGATGAACTGCTTGGTGGCCAGGAAGGTCCGGCTGGACGGGGTCACGAATTGAAAGAGCCCGCGATCCGATTCCGCCTCGAATTTGAACAGGACCGAATACCAGTCGTCCCTGGTCAGTTCCCCCAGCCTGGCTTTCAATGCCAGGGCCGCATAGAATTCCGGGATGGCCACTGATCCGAGGATGGCCAGGCGGCCGCGTTTGGCCAGCAGGGCGTTGACGGTCTTTGTGCCCCGTTCACGGCTGTAGCGTTTGACGAGCGCTGACGTATCGAAATAGTAGACGGGCATCGTTCATCCCCTCCTGGACACGATGAATTCCGCGAGCGACGTGCGGAGCTTGGACAGCCGGTCCTGAATCTCATCCAGCGGCAACTCTTCATAGCCCTGCTTGCGCAAGGTGGTCAGGAGGCTGCCGGCCTGGATCTGGCCCGTGTCCTGCTTGATGCGCTCTATGACGCGCTTCTTGCCCTGGCGGCTGGAGCCTTGCCGGCTGTCGCTCTGGACGGCCTCGCGGTCGCCGGACATCTGTTTGTTCGCCTTGGCCTGGCTGTGTTTGGTCGCGGCGCGCTTTACTGATGTGGGCATACGTTCTCCCTTATGGATGATCCCATGTCGGCGGCAGTCCCCTACCGCTCCTCTTCCCGCGGGCAGGCCGCCGGAGGAATGGCCGTCGGCGGGTCCGTTTCGCCGTAGACGTAGCCGGCCAGCGTCTTGGCCAGTTCGGACGTCAATTCCTGTTGCATGACCCGGACGGCTTTAGCGTTGGCCTCTCCCTCCGTCAGGTGGCCTTCCTTCCCCGACCGGGACACGGCTCCGACCACCCGCTGAGAGCCGGCTTCCACGACGACAAAGTCGCTGCACCAACGAACGTAACGGAACCGCGGGTCCGGGACGTTGGCATTCCAGAGCCGGACGGTGCCTTTGGCCAGGAGTTCCAGCGGCCGGTCGCCAGGCTTTCCGCCGGCCTGCCCGTTCGTGCCGGCTGGGCCCGCCGGCTTGGCGATGACGGGCAACCCTTCACGGATCAATCCTTCCATGACGGCCCTGCGGACCGGCTCGGCCTGGACGCCGGTCACCTCCACGCTGATGGCCAGATTGGTGGAGAGGAACTGATCGAGCTCCGCCGTCAGTTCGGCCACCTTGTACGTGGAGGAAGCGCTCTGCCCGCTTTGGCGGATGATGCGAAGATCCGCATTGTGGGCTTCCCGCAAAACCAGGCTCTTGATGGCCCGCCGGAGATGCCGCAATTGGGCCAGCTTGTCCTGGGCCTGGCGAAACTCCTTCAACTCGGCCTCCACTTGGTCGTCCAGCTCTCCGATGCGCCCCAGCATGGCGGTTCCGGCCTGCGTCCGGCTCATGACGGCGAGGGCATAATGCTGGCCGGTCTTCTCGTCCGACCAGCCGGCCATGATCCGCACGTTCTCCAGAACCTTGTCGGTCGAAACATTGGTGACATGGTCCAGCGTGAGGCGCCGTTCGACGCTGGTGGTGCCGCGATTTTCGAATTGCAGGAAGGACTCCCAATCCCTGGCCTGGGCATTGACCTCGGCCTTGAAGATCTTGGCCACCGCCCCGTAGGCCCGGTCGTTCGCCGCGTCCTGGGCGTCGGCCTGGCCGACGCCGGTGAGGTATTGGTCCGGTGGATACTCCTTGCCGGGGCCGAGGATCCAGGACGGAGGTGTACCCTGGCCGAACCAGGCGCATCCGCCCGGGGCCAGCAGGGCGAGCGCCATGCAGGCGATGATAGGCAGACGCTTCATCCGATTCGCTCGGTGGTGATCCATCGTCGTTCTACCAGGGTTATGTCTCTCAACGACCTTGTCATATCCCCTTCGCCCTGAGCCCGTCGAAGGGGGAACTCCACCGAGGGGTTCCGTTCATGGTTCGACAGGCTCACTACGAACGGATCGTACAGTGATTATTGAGACACTCCTTACGGCAATGCCTGTTCGGTCAACAACCGGGTTGCTCCCGCTTGCAGGGTGACGGATTGAACCGGGCCGCGGGCTGCCGTCCCGCTGCGATTGATTGGACGAATCCGCACTTGGTAGGAGCCGGGCGGCACCCAGAGCCGGGCGATCTGAATTTCGTCCGGCAGCGTGCGCCAGCTTCGTTTATCCGATTCCTCCGTGCCGATCGCCAAGGCATGGGCCAGCGCTCCGACCAGCAGGCCGATCAGGGGGCCGACATTTTGATTGCCTTGGCCGGACGCGACCATGCGCGCTCCCCGTCCCGCCCCTTCGGCCAACGCATACTTGACCGCCCCTCGGGCTACGGCCTTGCGCACGATCTGCGCGTACCGGTCGTTCAAGTTTTTGGCCGCCAGGGCGCCGATGTCCTGCGTCAACTCGGTCTTGGCGAAGTAATCTCCTCCCGCCCCCGTCGCCGTCACCTCTTCGTAGGCGATGGTCGTCTTGTGCGGGACCAGTTTGGGCAGTGCGACGCGCACCACGTGGCCGCTCAACCCATACAGCAATGTTTCCGCTCCCCGCGTGTCCTGATTGCTGCGTCCTAGTGCCCCCTTGGTCATCAACACCAGGCGCAAGGCGTCGAGGCTGATCGGGAGGTCGATGAACTGGTCTTCT
>Ga0194128_10007019_pt1 | contig 14897 bp, 14 predicted proteins | sample TA2KigCa65mmetaG_FD_148650 | JGI IMG/M metagenome (GOLD analysis project Ga0194128, IMG submission 148650) | Freshwater microbial communities from Lake Tanganyika, Tanzania - TA2015037 Kigoma Deep Cast 65m | ecosystem: Environmental > Aquatic > Freshwater > Lake | place: Tanzania: Lake...
GACGCCTTTCGCCGCCAACAGGAGAATCCGGCAGCGTAGCGCCACACGCTGGGGGGAGCTTCCGTTCCGGAGCAAGGCTTCGAGTTGCTCCCGTTGGCTCGCTTCTACCGCCAAGGGAGCTGCTGGGGTGAACATGACCCAGTATGAGGCAACTCTGCCTATATGTACATAGTTATATGAGACAGGACACTAGGTTGTTCTTTTCCTGCGGGTCCTTCGACAGATCGTACAGCACCGGCGCTTCGGCCCAGGCGGTTTCGGGGCGGCCTTCCCAGATCGGCACGGCCAGATTCGGGATGTGCGGCACGATGAGTTTCCAGTTGTCCCTGATGACCCACCGATACTTCACGTTCGCCGCCGGCTTGGCGATGTCGACGGACGTGTGCGCAAACGTCGCGCCGAAGATCTGATTGCGCCCGCCGATTACGCGGGCGTCGCGGCCGCGCCATTCTGGCGGAGTCTTGCCGCCCGCCGCCGCGAGGAGGGTCGGCGCGATGTCGAGGCTTGTGGCCAGCGTCTTGTCGTCGCGCTTAGGCGTTATCTTGCCTTTCCAGCGGAAGAAAATCGGCGTGCGCACGCCGGCATCGTAGGGCGAGAGCTTTGCGCGCGTGTCGTACAAGCCGCGATGGCCTTCGAGCTGCACCCAGCCGTTGTCGGCTAGGTAGACGAAGAGCGTATTGCTCGTCTGAACCTTTTTGTCGATGTAGGCAGCGAGTTCGCCGACGGTCTCGTCGAACCACTCGATCATTGCCATATATTTCGCCTGCGCGGCGGGCAGGGCAGAGTACTTGGCCAGCAAACGCTCGGGCGGGTTGTGCGGCGTGTGCGGCATCATCGGCGCGTACCAAAGCAGATACGGTTTATCGCCGGCGGCGTCGATGAAATCGAACACCGGCTTCATCGTCTTGCGACCGATTTCAAGGCCGATATCGCCGTGACGCCCGCCTTTGGTGACATCGCCGTGGGACATACATTCGGTGAAGCCGCAGCAGTTGCATTCGCCTTCCCACCACTTGCCGCTTTGGTGCGAGACGTAGCCGAGGTTCGATAGTTCGCCGACGATTGTCTTCGATTTCTTGAACAGCTCGACCATCGCGGCGCGGGATTTGACATCGCGGGCGTTGCCGGGAGGGTCGTTGCCGGTGATGAGGTGCTCGTGCGGATAGCGGCCCGTCATGATCGATGCCAGCGACGGGCGGCAGAGGCTTGTCGGCACATAACCTCGCGTGTAGAGCAGCGACTCACCGGCGAGCTTATCAATGTTCGGCGTGCGGGCGTGCGGGTGGCCCATGAATCCGTAGTCGGTCCAACCATGATCGTCCGAGACGATCATGACGATGTTGGGTGGGGCGGCGGAAAGGGCGAGTACGGCGAGGGCTAGAAAATACTTCACAGTTGATACAGCATAACGTAGACGATCACGCCGGTGACGGAGACGTAGACCCAAATGGGAAAGGTCCAGCGGGCGATGCGGCGGTGCTCGGCGAAACGTTCGCGGAGGCCGCGGAAGAGCGTGATGGGCGCCAGGATGGCGACGGGCACGGCGAGCACGATGTGCGTGACGAGGATCGTCAGGTAGACGCACCGAATCACTCCGGGTTTTTCGAACTTCACGCTGCCGACGTTGAAGTGGTAGATCAGATACGACGTGAGAAAAAGCGCTGACATCGCGAAGGCCGCAAGCATGACCTTGCGGTGCGCTTCGCGGCGGCCTTGGCGGATGAGCCGGTATCCGATAAGCAACAGCACGAAGGCCGTGAAGTTCAGGCAGGCGTTGAGGGCGGGGAGGTCACGCAGTTCCATAGATGTTCTCGATGTCGTTGAGCAGCGGCTCTAGGCCGTCTTCCAAGCGATTCCGCACGCGGAAGCGCATGTCGGCGTCGACCAGCAGATAGTGCATCGTGTGCTCCATGCTGAGCTTGCCGGCGAAGAAGCTCTCGCTGATTCTGCTCAAGGATTCTTGCGGGCCGGTGAGGAGATGCCAGCGTGTTGCGTCGATTTTGTAGCGCCTGGCGAGTTGCGAAAGAACTTCGGAAGTATCGTTGGCGGGATCGACCGTAAACGAGACGATGTGAATACGATTCGTCCGCTCTTGCAACTGAAAAAGCGCCGTGTTCAAGCGTGGGCAATGCGACGTGCAGTTGGCGAAGAAGAACGACGCGACCCAAGGAACGCCGCGTAGTTTTTCGCTGCGAAACTCGGCGCCGGTTTGGTCCGTGAAGGCGAACGGCGGAATCGTCGAAAGAACTGGCGGTTGCGGTTTGCGGACGCAACTCGACAGCAGCGCCGCGGCAACCACGCCACGCCTAGAGATGCGTGCGGTCGAGGACCAGTAATCCATAGATCACCGGCAGGTAGATTACCGATGCGAGAAGAACGCCGCGGGCTTTGACCAAACTGCGATCGCCCATCATGCGGATGCATGCGCCGACAAACGCTACGCCGCAAATCAAAGCACCGAAGAAATAGAATGCGCCGGCCATTGAAAGCCACGTGGGCAGGAGGCTTATCGGAATCAGCACGACGGAAAAGAGAAGGATCTGTCGGACCGTGGAGTCCCCATCGGGCTCAACGACGGGCAGCATGCGGATGCCGCCTCGCGAGTAGTCTTCACGGTACATCCAGGCGATTGCGTAAAAGTGTGGGAACTGCCAGAGGAACAAAATTGCGTAAAGGACCCAAGCTTCGGCCGTAAGAACGCCGCTGGCGGCGGCGAAACCGATCAGCGGCGGCATCGCGCCCGGTACCGCGCCGACGGTCGTCGAGATCGGCGAGCGGCGCTTCAACGGAGTGTAAAGGCAGAGATAGCTGAGTTCGGTGAATAGTCCGAGTCCGGCGGTTAGCCAATTGGCGCCGAGGGCGAGTTCGAAGAAACCGATAAGCGACAAGGCGAGGCCGAAAAGGAACGCGTTGCGCGGAGAGATGACACCAGCGGGAATTGGGCGCTTTTCGGTGCGGCGCATTTGCGCGTCAGCGTCGCTCTCATACCATTGGTTCAACGCCGCGGTGCCGGAGGCCAGCAACGCCGTGCCCAACATACAGTGCAGGAGCACAATCCACTGCAGCGGACCGGAAGCCCCGAAGCAGTAGCCAACGCCGGTGCTCACGAGGATGAGCCAGGTAATGCGAGGTTTGGTAAGGGCCAGGTAGTGCTTCACTTAAGCCACCACCACCGGGCGAACGTATCGCGAAATTTGGATCTCCATTAACGCGCAGGTTGCCGTGGTGATCGCCCCCACGGCAACGTGGAACACAGACCAGAGTAACACGCCGCCACCCGTCGCCGGATCATTGCGATACAGATAGGCGGCGATACCGAGCAGCATTTGAACGCCGGTAAGAATCAACATCGCCAGCGCCGTGCGGGTCAACGGTTTCGGCGCGTTCTCGGTCGACCACGCGGCGATGCCCGCGTACATTACCATCCCCATCACGAGAAGCGCGCACCCGATATGCGGGAGCAGGCCGACAATGTTGTGGCGGTAGAGCGCGCCGAGGGCGGTCTGAACCAGCAGGGCGAACCAGGTGACACGAGCCAAGGAGCGAAGCGAAGGCGAGCCAGAGTCGATCACAGGATTCATATCGGCCACTGGGGTGGTAAGTAATACTCCAATCGCCGCCCCGGATAGGAGCATAGAAGCGGCAATGGCATGGCCAACCCCGGCGAGTCCTGCGCCTGCTTTGGCTTCCAGCATTCCACCCGACCCAATAGCCACTGCCAATGAAGCGCCCACAAGCGTCCGAGTGGCGGGAATTCTAAGGGCGACAGCGACAGCGCTTGCCACCGCCAACATCGAAAGCGCACGGTGCGGCGTTCGCAAACTATTGTCGTTGAACGAGTTTCCCGTCGTTACCAGCGCGCCGGTCACTAGCGCCGCCAACGCGATGACAACCGCGAACAAACTGAGAGTGTGATCGGTAAATCGCCGCATCCCTATTTTCTAGTTTATCGCAGGATTAGAAAATTTCCAGTCTGACAGGAAATTACTTCTTGAAGGCGATCTCGGCGGACCTGGTTTCCTTGGCCGCCACGGAGACCTTAATTTCCTGGGTGCCGAGCTTCTCGTGCCAGGCTTCCAAGGTGTATTCGCCGGCGGGGAGGTCTTTCAGAAAGAACGAGCCGTCGTCGGAAGTCACGGCGAAGTAGGGGTGGGCAAGCACGCCGACATTGGCGCGCATCCACGGATGGACGTTGCACTTGAACGGAATCATGACGTCTTCTTTGTCGAACTTCTTGACGATCTTTTCGCCTTTCGGCGCTTGCGACGAGTTCCACTCGCGATTGTTCTTGGGCGTGGGGTGGATGTTGTGCATGGTCGGGTCGTCGTTGGTGAAGACTAGTTCCTGGCCAACCATGATGCCGAGCACACGTGGCGCGAACAGGCAACCTTTCTGGTTGATCTCGACCGGGGTCGACGGTGTCGGCCACTGGCGCGCGGGCAGCCCGGCCTTCACGTACACGAACACGTTTTTCAGTTCGCCACCCTTGCCGACGACCATGTCCTGCGGCGGCAACTCGCCCTTGTGTTGATTGGCGCATGCCGGTACGGCGTCCATGTTGATGGGCCTCGAAGCCGGCTTTTCGCCCGAGAACGTCACCTTGCCGGTGATCGTGCCGATCGCGGTTGGATCGAGCGGCGGGGCTTCTTTTTTCGCTTCCGGTTTCGTATCGCCGCCTCCACACGAAGACAGAAGCAAGGCGGCGGTGAAAAAGCAGGACAATGAACGCATCAGGTTTATCATAATAGCGAAATGCAGCCGCTTTTCGCTTTGCTCGCCGCCGCCACGCTATTTGCGGCTCGACCGCTTTCTCTCGACGACATCCACAAGTTTAAGGACGTCGCCGATCCGCGCTGTTCGCCCGATGGCAAGTGGATCGCCTACACGTTGAATACGACTAACGTGACTGAGGACAAGCGTGACACCGATATCTGGATGATCTCGATCGATGGAAAGGAGGACGTCCGGCTAACGACGTCGGCCGAGAACGAGTCGTCGCCGCGATGGAGTCCCGATGGGCGGTATCTGGCGTTCACGTCGTCGCGGCCAGGGCCGGGGAAAAACAAGGGCGCGCAGATCTGGTTGATCGACAGACGGGGAGGGGAAGCGCAGCAGATCACCGATTCGAAGGCTCGCATTTCCGGTTTTGAATGGGCGCCGGACTCCAAGCGCATGGCCGTTCTGCTGCGCGATGTAGAGGACGACGTCGGCAAGCTTGCCGAGAAGGACCGAGAGAAGCCAAGGCCGATCGTCATTGACCGCTACTCGTTCAAGCGTGATGGACAGGGCTACTTAAGCGCGACGAAAAAAACGCGGATTCATCTATTCGATATCGAGTCGAAGAAGTTCGAGTTGTTGACGACGACCAATTTCGAGGAGGCGACGCCGGTGTGGTCGCCAGATGGGACGCGCATTGCCTTTACGTCGAATCACGCCGCTGACTGGGACCGCGTGCCGGGTTCGGACGTATTCGTCGTCGAGGCGAAGGCGGGATCGGCGCCTCGGAAGTTAACGACGTTCGCGGGCACGGATTCGCAACCGGTGTGGTCGCCCGACGGGAAGTGGATCGCGTATTTGAAGGGCAGCGATCATCAGTTGGGCGAGTACAACATGACCCAGTTGGCGGTTATCGGCGCCGATGGCGGTGCGCCTCGGATTGTGACGGCGGGATTGGATCGCGGCGTGTCACAGCATCAGTTCACGGCCGATGGGCGTGCGCTGCGGTTTCAGGTGACCGACGACATGTCGGCGTATCTGGCCCGTGTGGCGGTGACGGGCGGGGCGGTCGAACGATTGACGGCGGGGAATCGCGTGTTGAGCGCGATCGACACCAATGGATCGTGTATGGCCTCGCTAGTGGCGAGCGATCATGCGCCCGCCGAGGTGCACGTTATCGAGAACAACGTAGCGCGGAAGCTGACTTCGCATAACGATGCGCTGCTAATGGAATTGCAGTTGCCGGTGACCGAAGAGGTCCGTTTCAAGACGAAAGACGGCAACGTGGCGCATGGTCTATTGACCAAGCCGGTTGGGCATGAGGCCGGCAAGAAGTACCCGATGTTGCTGCGCATTCACGGTGGACCGAACGGGCAGGATCAACACGCATGGAACTTTGAACGCCAGATGTTCGCGGCGCAAGGGTATGCCGTGTTGAACATCAACTATCGCGGTTCGTCGGGACGCGGGCAGCAGTATACGGTGACGATCGCCAAGGACTGGGGCAACAAGGAAGTGATCGACCTGCTTGCCGGCGTCGATCACGTGGTGGCGTCGGGCGTCGCCGATCCGGAGCGGCTTGGCGTCGGCGGTTGGAGCTACGGTGGAATCCTGACCGACTACCTGATTGCGACGACCACGCGCTTCAAAGCGGCGACTTCGGGCGCTGGCGTGGCGTTTCCGCTGGCTTTCTACGGGCACGATCAATACATCCGGCAGTACGACAACGAGATCTCGCCTCCGTGGCGCGGCGGTCTGGAGCCGTGGTTGAAGATCTCGTATCCGTTTCTGCATGCCGACCGGATCAAGACGCCAACACTGTTTTTGTGCGGCGATAAAGACTTCAACGTTCCGCTGCTCGGCAGCGAGCAGATGTATCAGGCGTTGAAAAACGTCGGCACCGAGACCCAGTTGATCATCTATCCCGGCGAGAACCACGGCATTGCCAAGCCCAGTTTCCGGCGCGATGTGATGCAGCGGTATCTGGATTGGTATGCGAAGTATTTGAAGGGAACTGCGCCGTCCAATTAGCGCAGGCCCGTCTCAATGGCCGGGAACATCCGTTCGAGCCGCATCGCCAGCACCAGCACCGGGTGCCCGGTGCGTTCGAGCGTGTCCATAACACTCGCCCCTTGCAGAGCGCGCACGCCGGACGCCATGCGCTCGATCTGCGAATACCACAGCACCGGGTCGATTGACGCGGCGTTGGCCAGCGCGAATGCAATGAACTCTTCAATGGCGCGGTCGCGTTCGGCGCCGGGCGGGGCGGCGAGAATCGCGGCGGTCCAGGAAGTGGCGCGACGCACGAAAAAGTCTTCCTCGGACTCATCGCTCGATTTCGATTCGGTTGCGATGGCGGCGACGAAAGTCCGGAACTGCTCGCGCCATTCGGCGGTGTCTTTCTGCGTGGCGGTCAGAGCCCCGCTTTCGCCGAACATCAGCTTTCGCATCCGTGCGGCCTGTGTGTCGGCGGCGGGAAACGGGTGTCGCTCCGCCCCTTTGCCGAGCGCGGATTTCCAGGCGGCTTCGGGCAGCGCGATGCCGCTCGCCCGCTCGTGCGCTTCCGCCGCTTCGCGCCGTGCGATGAAGTTCGCCGATTCGGCGCAAGCCGGTTGTTCGAAGGCTTGCAGCAGCCACGCGCGCCATCCGCCGGCTAACACCCCCTTCGGTTGTTCCAATAAGCGAAGGCCGACGTTCAGTTCGTTGAGGGCATTCGTCGCCGCTTCGAGCGACGCCTGAAACGCGCGATCGCTTTTTTCGATGTTATTCAGCGCTTGCGCCAAGGCGCCAACGTAGGTGGGCAACTCTTCGGGCGGTCCACGGCGCGAGAGAATCGTGAGCGCGGCGCCAGCGATATCCGCATGAGTACGTACTCGCTGAATCGCGCCTAACACGGCCGCTTGTGACGGGTTGAGTTTGCGGATGGTGGCGTACCAGAGGGAAGGATCGTCGATGAGCGGGTCCTCGCAGGGCGGCGATGCCGGCCGGGGCGGTGGTGTTACCGCGAACCGGCGCGCTTTGTCCTTGGCGGGAAGAATTGCGATAGCCCGCGTTTCGAGAGTTAAGCGATCGAGTCCGAGTTTGTAGGCGGCGTCCCAATAGGCCGCCCGGCTGTCGGACTGTGCAATGCCCGGCGCCAGCCGTTTGCGCATCGGGTGGCGAGCATTTCGGGCGAACTGAAGCGCTTCCTCAAGCAGTTCGGCTTCCCAAGCCGGGTCGTGCAAGCGCTTCGATTCGGCAATTCGAAGCAGTCCCCACGCGGCAAATTCCGGAGGCGCCGACCGCGCCGATTCGACAAGCGCGTAAATCTCCGGCTGCGCCGCGCGGCGCGCATCGGACGCCGAGAGTAGACCGACCGACAGCAAGACAATCCAGCGCATCCTTCCAGACTACTCGTTTGGAAGCTGGAATTGAATGGATGTATCCGCGGCGGTGCGCTTGAAGTTCAGCGACTCCAGCGCGAGGGTGATCACCCGTTTGTAGCCGAATAGAACGTCGAGCCGGAACTCGGTGCCGTAAGAGACCGGGAACCAGACGTTCTCGGCCAGCCGCTGGTAGGTAACCGCGAAACCGCTCTGCCGCAGATTACTGCCGAAGATTGTCCGGACGACAAAAGGCACCTTGACCGCCCACTCGGTTGCGATATGAACGGGCTGGTATTCGGCAGCGTCGATCCAGGCCTCGCCTTTCCACTGGCCGTGGCATTCGTCGTCGCACTTGGGTTTGCCGATCGGGTCAAAGGCGATGTGGTGGGTCGGCCGGCCTTTATAGTCCTTGGTCTCTATGAGCCGGAATTGATAGTAGGGAAGTTCCGCCGCCCGCAGAGGAAAGAGCTTCTTAGGTATTCCATCGCGAGAATTTGAGTCGTCGACCAGCTTGCCGGTTAGTTGGTCCGCCAACTCGCCGTCGATGTCCAGTTTTTTCGAGCGGAACTCCGGGTCGGAATAGGGGATCAGCGACTTGCCATCGTGAAACTCGCCTTCGACCGATACCAGCTTCTTTTCGGTCGACTCAGCGCCGGGAACGATGTCGTAGAGCCGCAGTTCCTGCCTGGCGACTTTACCGTTGGTTCGCAGCAGTCGCGATCGGACCTTCTGTTGATAGACGTACTGACGCCGGGATTCGGTCGCGCTTTCGATGTTCGCGGCAGCCTTCGCCATGATATCGAGCGGAGTCTCCGCGCCAAGAGCCAACGTGGCCACCAGCAGCTTCCACATGCCTGAGATGACGTGCGAGTGGCCGCGATTGTTCCGCTTGGGTCGGTCGTTAACTATAGTTATCATTCGCATCGGTTTTGCTTGGTACCGGTAGTACAAATGATCAGTTGTTGTAAGGCATTTTGCTTGTTTGTTCTAGGTGGCTCGTACTAACATCAAGCCAAGTGTTGTTGCACAATCGCAACACGTGCCCGGCTCGAGGGCAGAACGACAGACAAAACGAGTTTCACATGAGAATTGAATTCGCAAGCACGTTTCGGTGTGCGTTGCTCCTATTTGCGGGAGTCGCCTCCTACGGCGCGACCTTTACCCTGGACTGCTATATACCCGGAGCTGGGACACTTTGTACTTCCGTGTTGGTTCCTTATGGTACCATCTCGATCACCGACAACGGTGTTGGGAGCGTCTCTGTGAATCTGACGACGGCGCTTGGGGGGGGAAGTTCAAGGATCTCCTGCTAAACAACACAGGATCGCCGGCATTGACCGCGCCGGTCGTTTACAGCTCGAACGCGTTTAGTCTGTCACCATACAGCGGGCTATTCGACGTCGACACCAACCTTGCCAGTGGCGGCCACAACTCGAACACGCCGTTCAATATCACCAGCCTTAGCCCTGGCTTCAATGCGGCGAGTTTCCAACAGCTTGACAGCGCTGGGGTTTTGTACGCCATCGTCCACCTACAGCAGATCACCTGCGATTCGAACGGCGCCAACTGCGTTCAGGGCAGCGGTTCGATAAAAGTAGGAGCGTCTTCGATGGTTCGGCCTCCCGACGATCCTCCGGGAGACGATCCGACACCGGAACCGGCTACTTACGCGATTGTAGGACTTGGACTGGGCGCGGCGTACCTGATTCGCAAGCGCGGTTAGCTAAAAATCCAAAAACGAAAACGCCCGCCGGTGCTTCGGACGGGTGTTTTCGTTCTTCCTTATTTCTGCGTCACGGTAACCGTGGCGCTGCCGATTTTCACGGTTCCGGTGCGGGATGTCTTGCCATTCTTCTTGGCGACCGAAATCGTGACGGTGCCGCTAGTGGTCCCCGAGGCGCCGCCTGTGATGGTGATCCAACTCACATTGGATGTCGCTGTCCAGGTACAGCCGCCGGAAGACGTTACGGCAATCGAGTAGGTGGCTGCGGCGCTGCTCGCGTTAATCGATGTGGGAGACACCGTCACCGCGCCCGACTGGAAGTTCCCCGTAATGCCGTAGGTTGTGTTCGCTGTGACGCTTACCGGAGTATTCGGCGGAGCGACCACGCCCGACCAGCTTACGAAGCAGGCCAAAGCTGTCGGCGAAGCGCTCACGGTCACCGATGTCCCCTCGTCGTGGAAGTTGTCGGCGGTTGCCGGAGACTTCGTCGTCGTGCCGAGCGAAGTATTGGACGAGCCGTTCGTGATCAGCCATTGGCGCTTGTAGTTGGCGGTGAGCGAGTAGGTCGAAGTCGGAACGGTCACGGTGTGCGTCTGCGCGCCGCCGTCGCTCCAGCTTTGGAAGACGTATCGGGAGGTTGTGCCCGTTGTGTTCGGAGCGGACACCGTGTGCGCGCTACCGGACAGCCATTGCATCGTGACCGGGGCAACCACGCTTACGCCGTCGACGACGAGGGTTTGTCCGGTTGGATTGGAACCGATCGTCACGTTGACATTGGTTGGGGTGCCCCCGGCGGGGTACATCGTCTTTGCGCCCGAGACGTCGCCGGAGGAAAGACCGCTACGTTGTCCGATTGCGATGCCGGCCGGGATGGTTTCGATCGTCGGCAATCCGTTCGAACTGAACGCATAGGCGCCGTAGTGCATTATCGAGCCGTAATCATAGGCGCCGATGTCGTCGCTTGTAGTGATGGCCTGATCGAAGTTGCTGGTGGCGGTTGAAGTGATATTGGCGTAGTTGATGATGACTTTGGTATTGCGGTCTTCACGAGTGTGCTCATGATACAGGCCGATCGCATGTTCGATTTCATGGATCGTGTTGCCGGTCGAGCACTGGTCGCCTATGTTGATCACCTGGCCCGCCTGGCGCATGTAGCCGATATAGGAGTTGCAGGATGAAGTCGAAGCCGGGCGGGTAAAGCGGACATAGTAGGTATCGCCATTCCGGGGCCGGAGTGTGATGTGACCCGCCAGCAGAGTGTTCCAGTGCGCGACCGCATCGTTGACGCGGTATTGATTCGGCATCGTCGCGTCGATTTCATACGGAATTACGCCGCCGGGCCAGCGATAGGTGGTGCTTGTGATCCCTTGGCTCTTGCGTACACCATTTTTGTCTGTGATTGCGCTGACTTCCTCGGCGCGACCGAGCAAGATATCCCCTTCGGCGACAGCGTAGCCATTCTGAATCTGGAATGGTAGCTGGCTGCCGCGGAAATCGGCTGTGCCGGTTGAGCCTTCCAGGTCCGGCCGGGTGATCCCGTTCGCGGAAGCGGACGAGAGCTTCTCGAATCCAGCGGCTGTAAGCTGGCGCACCTGGGTGAGGGAAAACGGCAGATCGCTAACACCCTCGCCACCAAAGAAAACTTGCAGGCTTGCCGAGGCGCCGGACGCCGCAGCGGTCCAGAAGGCATCCCCGTTGAGCGGGCCGACGTTGTCGTAGGTCGCGACAATAGCGCCAGCGCCATCGATCAGCCGCAGTTCGGCGCCTTCCGGCAGGCGGAGGTTCTCGATGAAAAACTGAACGCCGGCGGCGCCAGGAAGATCGGCGCGCAATTTTAGACTCCAGTTTCCGCCGTCGTTGCCGATGAGGATGTTATCGGACGAGAGGCCAGCCAGCGAGGGTTAGGCCATCGCCGTCACCAGAACGTGGACCGTAGGAGGAGACGTCGATTGGGCGAGCTTGAGCGGCCAAAGTGGCTGCTGCAAATACAGATAGAGACAAGAACTTCGCGTAACGCATGAGACACGCTCCGATAGGATTTCTCAGTTTGAAATGGAACTAGTCTGATGGTGAGGCAATCCAGCTTCGAAGTCTCTCCGGTAAGGTCCCCTTAGACACCGCAATATCGACTTAGAACCTGAAGCATTCCCCGGATAAAGTCGTAGGTAGAACCCGTGTTCATTAACCTGCGGCATACTCCATTGACGGCTACGATGGAATGTGTAATTATTCGGTTGATTGAATAAACATTCAATAGCAGCCGGCGACCTTCGGCACGACCTCGATCTCACACTTGACGAGTTGCGAGCACTTGTCGGGTTAGCGGACGCCATGAAACGTGCTCCGCACTCCTTTGCGGAGACGCTGAGAGGCAAGGCCCTGACCCTGCTTTTCGAAAAACCTTCTCTGCGAACGCGCTACACCTTTGAGATCGCAATTCAACAACTTGGCGGCTTTGCGGTTACTAGTAGTGGTATGGTTGGCGAACGAGACCCGTTGAAAGACGTCGCCCGGAATCTGGAACGCTGGACCCAAGGAATCGTCGCGCGGGTGTTTACGCAGCAGACGATCGACGATTTGGCCCAGTGGGCGCGCGTTCCTGTCGTCAACGCGCTCAGCGATCTATATCATCCCTGCCAGGCGCTGGCCGACGTGCAGACGATCCGCGAGCGATTCGGCCGGTGGGACGGCCTCAAACTGGCTTATGTCGGCGACGGCAATAACGTCGCCCATTCGCTCATGCTGACCGCTGGGCGTTTGGGTATGTCGATCTCCGTCGCGTGCCCGGCGGGCTATGAGCCCAATGCCGCGATCGTCGCCCAAGCCCGCGCGGCCGGTGTGACAGTTGACATTGTTTCCGAGGCCGCCGAAGCCGCCTCCGGCGCGCACGTCATCTACACAGACGTTTGGGCCAGCATGGGCCAGGAGTCCGAAGCCCTCGAACGGCAGCGGATTTTCGCGCCCTATCAGGTCGACGAATCGTTGATGGCGCGAGCCGCATCCGACGCCATTTTCCTACACTGCCTTCCCGCCAAGCGCGGCCTGGAAGTGACCGACGCCGTCATGGAATCGCCGCAATCGGCGATCTTCGATCAGGCGGAAAACCGTCTGCATGCGCAGAAAGCGCTGCTCGCCATGCTTCTTCAATAAATCATGTCCACAGGCGACAAACTTCAACTCTGGGGCGGGCGGTTTGAGACTGGCCCGTCGGCAATCTTCGAGTCGTTTTCCGGCTCGCTTCACTTTGACAAGCGGCTGGCCGATTGCGATATCCGCGGCTCGCAGGCCTTTGCGCGGGCGTTGCAGCGCGTCGGTATTTTGACCGCCGAAGAGTGCGCGGCGCTGGTGGCCGCGTTCGACGAGATGCGTGTGGAAGCTCGTGAAGCGGCGTTCTACGAAGGCGCCACCGACGAGGACGTTCACACGCTCATTATCCGGAAATTGAAAAGCAAAGTCGCCGGGCTGGCGGACAAGATCCACACGGGCCGCAGCCGCAATGAGCAGGTATCTCTCGACACGCGCCTGTGGCTGCGCGAGACGATCGACGAAACACGCGCGCTGCTGAAGGCGTTTATGACCGAACTGCTGGCGCTCGCCCGGCGGCATCAGAACGCGGTCATTCCCGGCTACACACATTTGCGCCGCGCCCAGCCGGTGTTGTGGGCCCATTACTGCTTGGCCTATTTCGAAATGTTCGCACGCGACGACGAGCGGCTGGCGCAGGCGCGGGCGCGCGTCAATGTTTGTCCGCTGGGCAGCGGCGCGTTGGCGGGTTCCGGATTTCCGTTCGACCGCGAGGCCATCGCGCGCGATCTCGGCTTCGACGCCATTACGCGCAACAGCATGGACGTGTCTGGCGACCGCGACTGGGTCCTCGATTATCTGTACGCCGCGTCGACACTGATGCTCCACTTGAGCCGTCTGAGCGAAGATTGGATTCTCTACTCCAGCGACGAGTTCGCGTGGATGGATCTTGGCGACGGCGTCACGAGTGGATCCTCGCTGATGCCGCAAAAGAAGAACCCCGATTCGCTTGAATTGATCCGCGGCAAGTGCGGACGCGTTTTCGGCAGCCTGACGTCGTTGTTCATCACCGTCAAAGGCACGCCGATGACCTACAACCGCGACATGCAAGAGGATAAAGAGCCACTCTTCATCGCCGCCGATCAGGTGAACGGATCGCTGGCGATGATCGCCGAGGTCACGCGCACCGCGGTGCTGAAACCGGAAGCGCCCGCCGAAGCCGCCGAGGTAAGCTGGGCCGTCGCCACGGATGTCGCCGAGGCGCTCGCCCGCAACGGCACGCCGTTTCACCAGGCGCACAAGCTGGCCGGCAAACTCGTGCTGCACAGCTTGCAGAACGGCATCAAGCCGGCCGATTGGACGCCCGAAAAACTCGCGGCATTTGCACCGGAGCTGACGGGCGAGATGGCCGCACTGATGAATCCGGCCGAGGGCATGAAATCGCGGCAGGTACCCGGCGGCACGGCCCCCGAACAAGTCGCCCGCGCACTGGCCGAAGCCGAAGCGAGGATAGTCAACATCGGCGTATGAACAAGTCCTATCGTCAAGGGCAGATTCTGAAAGTGATCGAACGCATGCGCGTTCACACGCAGGATGAACTGGCGCAGGAGTTGCACAAGGTCGGCTTGGAAACGACGCAGGTCACGCTGTCGCGCGATATTCGCGAGCTCGGTTTGGCTAAGACCGCCGATGGTTATCGGGTCGTGGAAGGTGCGACGACTCCTCACGTGCCGGATCTGGCGACGATAGCCGGAGAGTTCCTCACTGACGCCCGCGTCGCGCAGAATCAGCTTGTGCTGAAGACCTCGCCTGGCAATGCGTCGAGCCTCGCCAGCGCGCTGGACCGCGCCAACTGGCCGGAAGTCATCGGCACGCTCGCCGGCGACGACACGGTGCTGGTCATCGCGCCCGACGCCGAACAAGCCACCGCGTTGCGCACCCGTATATTAGATTCTTGAATCAAAGATTCTAAATCAGAGTACTTCAACATTTTGAGGTTAGGCTGCGAGTAATTTGACGATCTCCTCGATGGCGCGATCGGCCTTGTAGTAGGCGTTTTCGAGTTGGCT
>Ga0194128_10007025_pt1 | contig 14894 bp, 14 predicted proteins | sample TA2KigCa65mmetaG_FD_148650 | JGI IMG/M metagenome (GOLD analysis project Ga0194128, IMG submission 148650) | Freshwater microbial communities from Lake Tanganyika, Tanzania - TA2015037 Kigoma Deep Cast 65m | ecosystem: Environmental > Aquatic > Freshwater > Lake | place: Tanzania: Lake...
GAGGAATTGGTCGGGGCGACTGGATTTGAACCAGCGACCCCTCGGTCCCGAACCGAGTGCTCTACCAGGCTGAGCCACGCCCCGACAGAAGAATCAGTTTACCGTACCTCCGCGGGCGTCACTAGCGGCAGGCCCTCCACATACGACAGCGCGTCGTGCGCGGTCAGATCCGGCTGCAGCGGCGTGATCGAAATGTAGCCGTCGCGCACGGCCTGGTAGTCCGAGCGGTCGTGCGGCTCCCACTCGTTCTCCCCTTCCTCGATCCAGTAGTACGGACGGCCGCGCGGATCGACGCGTTCGTCGATCACGGTCACGTGGTTGCGCTTGGCCTGCACGGTGACGCGGAACCCCTTGTTCGGCCCCATCGGCGTGTTGATGTTCAGCAGCGTCCACTTCGGCATGCCACGCCGCAGGACCGCATCGGCCACCGCCGCCGCCGCCTTCGCCGACGGACCGAACTCGCACCTGTCGGCGACGCGCTGCGTGGAGATCGCGATGCTCGGGATCCCCAGCAGCGCGCCCTCGAGCGCGCCCGACACGGTGCCCGAATAGGTGACGTCGTCACCGAGGTTCCAGCCCTTGTTGATCCCCGACACGATGAGCGCGGGCTTCTCACGCAGTACGTGCGTGATGGCGATATTGACGCAGTCGGTGGGCGTGCCGTCCACGGCGAACACGCGCGGCGCGATCGACTCGATGCGCAACGGCCGCCGCAGCGTGAGCGCGTGGCCGATGGCGCTCGCCTCCTGGACCGGGGCGACGATCGTCACCTCGCCGAGCGGCGCGAGCGCGTTCGCCAGCTCGCGGATCCCCTCGGAGTGCACGCCGTCGTCATTGGTTACGAGAATCTTAAGCATCGGAACTCACGATCTTACCCACCTTCGCGCTTACGCGCTACGGTGGGCAAGCCCGAGGGCACCCACAGCAGCAGGACCGCAGCGATCGCCGCCAGCGCGGCGCCGGTGCCGAACGCGGTCGCCGCGCTGAACCGTTCGTAGAGAAATCCGAACGTGACGCTGGCGGTGAGCGCGCCCGCTCCCAGGGTCGCGTTGTACCAGCCGAACGCGGCGCCGGCGCGCGTGGACGGCATGAGGTCCGCGACGAGCGCCTTCTCGGCCCCCTCGGTGAGCGCGAAGAACGCGCCGTAGAGCAGGAACCACACGACGAACCAGGCCGCGCTCGACGACAGCGCGAAGCCGAGATACACGACCGCGTACAGGATCCAGCCGCACACGATGATCCGCTTCCGCCCGAACGTGTCCGACAGCGCGCCGCCCCACGTGGAGAGCGACGCCTTCACGACGTGGATCGCCGCCCAGAGCAGCGGAATGTAGGTGGCGCCGCCGAGCGCGTCGGAGAGGCGGAGGAGCAGGAAGGCGTCGGCGGAGTTGCCCAGGCTGAACACGAACAGCACCGCGAGGAACGCGACGAGGGGTCTGGTTTCGGCAGGTCCGCTCGACGATGGATGCTCTTGGTCGAGCGGGACCCGCCCCACGTACGTAGGCCGGGTTCCGCGCGTGGGCGTCGTTTCATCCACGTGCGGACCCGGCGCGTCCGGCTCCGGGACCATGAACAGCAACGCGACGGCGATCGCGCCGGGAATGGCCGTGAGCCCGAAGAGCAGGCGGTACTCGCCGGGCAGGAAGAAGAGCATCGCCGTCGCCACGAGCGGGCCGACGACGGCGCCCGTGTGATCCATGGCGCGGTGGAAGCCGAAGATGCGGCCGCGGCTGGCGGGCGTGGCAAACCGCGCGAGCATGGCGTCACGCGGCGCGCCGCGGATGCCCTTCCCGGTCCGGTCGAGCGCGCGAATCAGCAGCACCTGCGGCCACGACTGCGCCACGGCAATCAGCGGCCGCGCCAGCGAGGAGAGCGTGTAGCCGGCGATGACGATGGGCCGACGCCGCGAGCGGCGATCGGAGATGTAGCCGGAGGCGACCTTGAGCGCGCTGTTGATCCCCTCGGCGACGCCTTCGATGACGCCGAGGGAGAAGGCGCCTGCACCAAGCACGCGCGAGAGGAATACCGGCAGCAGCGGATAGATCATCTCCGTCGCGGCGTCGGTAAAGAGACTCGCCCAGCCCAGCAGCCAGACCGGCCGCGGGATCGGCGACGACTTAGTAGACACTCCGCGCGGCGTCCGTGGACTTGGTGGCGAGCGAGAAACGTGGCTCCACGTCCGCGCTCCCGAGCACGAGGGATGCCACATGCTCCCCGACCGCCGGCCCGTGCTTGAACCCGTGGCCGGAGCCGCCGCCCGCCATCCAGACGTTTGCGTGGCCGGGGTGGCGGTCGATCAGGAAGTCGCCGTTCGACGTGTTCTCGTACTGACAGACGCGGCTCTCGACGAGCGGCGCGTCCGCCATGCCGGGCAGGCGGCGCGCGAGCCAGGCGCGCGCCTTCTCCAGGCTTGCCGCGTCGAGCGCCCGATCGTCCGCGTCGGGATCGAACGCGGGCCCGTGACGGTCGATGCCGACCTTGAGGCCGCGGCCCTCCAGGTCGGGGACGCCGTACACACCCGACTGAAATCCCACCCAGGCCGGCATGTGACGCGGCCCGAACCGCTCGTCGCCGGCCGGAGTCCCGAAGTACAGGACCACCTGCTGCGTCGGCCGGATGCGCGGGCCCAGCAGCTCCGGAAACACTTTCGGCAGCCAGGCGCCGCACGCGAAGACGAACGCATCGCCCCTGATCTCCGAGCCGTCGTCCAGCGTGACCGAACGCAGCCGTCCCGCCTGGTCCGGCCCTGGCCGCGCGCGACCGCGGACGACGGGCACGTCGCGCCGCTCCAGCTGGCGTGCCAGCGTTGCCACCGCGCGCCGCGCCATCACCACCCCGCAGTCAGGCTCGAGCAGCGCGACATCGGTGTCCTCGGCCACGACCTGCGGAAAGCGGTCCCGGAGCGCGGCGCGGTCGAGCACCTGCACGCCGTAGCCGCCGGCCTCGAGCGTGCGGCGCGTGGCCTCGACGTAGGCCTCGTCCGCGCCTGAGAGCCACAGCACGCCGCAGCGATGAAACAGAGGCGCCTGCGGCGGGGGCGCCGACTCCTGCGCCCAGTCCCGCCAGGCGCGCAGCGACCGCATCGCAAACCGCGAATAGATCTCGTCCGCGCCGTACCCGCAGCGGACGATGCGCGACTCGTCGCCGGAGCTCGAACGCGAGTGGCCGGGCTCGTAGGCCTCGACCAGCGTCACGCGCGCGCCAGCCGCGCGCAGGTGCCACGCGCTCCAGACGCCGAACACACCGGCCCCGACGACAACGACGTGAGGCATTGACCCATATCGTACGATGAGAGGAGATGGCCACCCTGCAGGACATCCTGGCGGCGCGCACGCGTGAGGCGGCACCGGAACTCGTCGAGGATCTCGGCCCGCCTTCGCGCGACGGCGCTTCGGCGGGCAAGCGTGTCCGGTGTCACGCGTGCGGACACCAATGCCGGATCCCGGACGGGGCCGTCGGCGTGTGCAAGGTGCGCTTCAACGAGGGCGGCCGCCTGCGCGTGCCGTGGGGCTACGTCGGCGGCGTGCAGTGCGATCCGGTCGAGAAGAAGCCGTTCTTCCACGCCTATCCCGGCTCGCTCGCCTACAGCGTCGGCATGCTGGGCTGCGACCTCCACTGCAGCTACTGCCAGAACTGGGTGACGTCCCAGGCCCTTGCGCGACCCGATGGCGGTGGCGCCGCCGCGCGACGCCACGCCCGCGTCGCTGGTGCAGGATGCGCTCCGCCAGGGCGCGAAGATCGTCGTCTCGACGTACAACGAACCGCTCATCACCGCGGAGTGGGCCGTCGCGATTTTCAAGGAAGCGCGCGAGCAGGGCCTCGTCACCGGCTTCGTCTCCAACGGCAACGGCACCCCGCGCGTGCTCGAGTACCTGCGACCGCACATCGATCTCTACAAGGTGGATCTCAAGAGCTTCGACGATCGGCACTACCGCCAGCTCGGCGGGCGCCTGCAGCCGATCCTGGACACGATCCGCTGGCTGCACGGCAGCGGCGTGTGGGTGGAGATCGTCACCCTCCTCGTGCCCGGCTTCAACGACAGTGACGCCGAGCTGCGAGGGCTGACCGAGTTCATCGCCAGCGTCTCACCCGACATCCCGTGGCACGTCACCGCCTTCCACCAGGACTACAGGATGACGGACCCGGAGAACACGACGCCCGCCATGCTGCTCCGCGCGGCAGCTATCGCGCGCGAGGCGGGCGTGCGGTATGTCTACGCGGGCAACGCTCCGGGGCGCGTCGGCGATCTCGAGCACACCAGCTGCCACGAATGTGGCGAGCGGCTGATCAGCCGCTACGGATACCTGATCCAGGAATACAGGGTCACCGCGAGCGGAGCCTGCCCTCGGTGCGAGACCGCCGTTCCCGGACGCTGGGGTGCTCGCTTCGAGGGTCAGCAGACCGCGTTCCCGTACCTCCCCCACGACCGCACGAGGCTCACCGTTTTCTAGGTATCCGAACCCGGGGTCGCCCTTTCCCGTCCAAGCAACCGATGGAGCCCTTGCGGGCGACGCATGCGTCGCCCCTACCCGTCGCCGTTGTGTTCTGTCTGTTCTTCGCGGCGCCCGCCTTCGCGCAGGAGCTGCGCGCGACCCGCGTCGCCACCGGTCGCGCGGGCGTTCTTCTTCACAGCCTCGTATCTCGCCCGCTTCTGCGCGCGGGCCGGCCATAGCCGGCCCCTACCACGTCGTCCGGTACAATGGCCGTCAGTGCTCCTCGACCGGTACCAGCGCCCGCTCCGCAACCTCCGGTTGTCGGTCACGGACCGGTGCAACCTCCGCTGCAGCTACTGCATGCCGGAGAAGGAGTACGTGTGGCTGCCGCGCGAGGACATCCTCCACTTCGAGGAGGTCGAGCGGCTGGTGGACGTCTTCCTCGACCTCGGCGTGGACAAGGTCCGCCTGACGGGCGGTGAGCCGCTGCTCCGCCGCGACGTGACGGAGCTCGTCGCGCGGCTGTCGCCGCGCCCGCGCATCCGCGACCTGGCGATGACGACCAACGGCGTGCTGCTCGCCGACACCGCGCAGGGGCTGAAGGATGCCGGCCTGCATCGCCTCACGGTCAGCCTCGACACCCTGCACCGCGACCGCTTCGAGCAGCTCACGCGCAGCGACGAGCTCGACCGCGTGCTCGCCGGGGTCGCCGCGGCCGCGCCGATCTTTCCCGGCCTCAAGATCGACACGGTCGTCATCCGCGGCACCAACGACGACGAGCTCGTCGATCTCGTCGAGTTCGGCCGCGGTCACGGCGCCGAGGTCCGCTTCATCGAGTACATGGACGTCGGCGGCGCGACGCACTGGTCGATGGACCGCGTCCTCTCGCGCCGCGAGATGCTCGAGCGGCTGAGCGCCCACTACGGCCCGATTGCGCCGGTGCAGGAGGCATCGTCGGCGCCGGCGGATCGCTACCGCCTGCCCGACGGCCTGGTGTTCGGGGTCATCTCGTCCACGACGGAGCCGTTCTGCGAGGAGTGCGACCGCAGCCGGCTGACGGCGGATGGCGTGTGGTACCTGTGCCTCTACGCGACGCACGGCGTGGATCTGCGGCGCGCGCTGCGCGGCGGCGCCACGCCGGGCGAGCTCGCGCAGCTGATCACGGCCTCATGGGAAGGCCGTCGCGACCGCGGCGCCGAGCAGCGCCTCGCCGCGCGCGACCGCGCGCCGCTCATCCCGCTGGCGACGCTCCGCCGCGACCCGCATCTCGAGATGCACACCCGCGGCGGCTAGAGCGGTTTTTGAAACGTCGTAGTGTCCGGCTTTAGCCGGACCACGTTGATCGGCACCGCCGTGTGTGGTCCGGCTAAAGCCGGACACTACGAAGAAGTCGAAACCGCGCTAATGGATTGCCGCCGGCTTGACCGCGTCGAGAAATGCCTCGACGTAGCGCCGGTCGAACTTCCCCTGCGCCATCTCGCCACGGATGTGGTCGGTGGCCTCCTCGGCCGACATCGGACCGCGATACGGCCGCCGGTTCGTGAGCGCGTCGTAGACGTCCACGATCCCGACAATCTGCGCCAGCACCGGCACCTCGGCCCCGCGCAGTCCCTGCGGATACCCGCTGCCGTCGAGCCGCTCGTGATGCGAGCGGATGATCGGGCGCACCAGGCGCAGCGACTGCAGCGGCTCGCACAGGCGGTTGCCGATGTCGGTGTGCCGCTTCATCAGGTCGAACTCCTCGACCGTCAGCTGCCCGGGCTTGAGCAGCACGGAGTCCGGCACGCCGATCTTGCCGATGTCGTGCAGGAAGGCGCCGCGATGCAGCGTGTTCAATTGCTCCGGCGAGAGCCCGATCGCCTCCCCGAGCATCACGCCGTGACGCGCCAGCCGCTCGCAGTGGCCGCCCGTCGTTGGATCGCGCGCCTCAATCGTCAGCGCCAACGCCATGAACGCGGCCTCGGCCGAGTCGAGCGCGTCGGTCAGCTGCTTCATCCGCGAGAGCGACACCACGCGCGCGCGCAGCTCGTGCGGATGGACGGGCTTCGAGAGAAAGTCGTCGGCGCCCGCCTCGATGCCCTTGATCCGATCCGACAGGTCCGACAGGCCGGTCACGAGGACGACGGGCGTGAGCCGGCTGGCGGGGTCGGATTTCAGGCGGCGGCACACCTCGATCCCGTCGAGACCGGGCATGCCGACGTCGAGCACCACGACGTCGGGACGATGGCGCTGGGCCGCGTCCAGCGCCTCGAGGCCGTCGACGGCGGTGATGACCTCGTGGCCGTCGGCGCTCAGCAGCTTGTGAAACAGCGCGCGAATGCTGTCGGTGTCGTCGGCGACGAGAATGCGTGTGCGACGCGACGCGGGAGCAACGGCGTCGATCGGCATCTCAGCTCATCGCCGCGCCGCCGGCCGCCTCGGGACGACGCGCCATCGGGATCCGCTGGTGGAGACCGTGGCGCTCGAGCTGGCGGTAGAACGCGCGCCGGCTGATGCCGAGCATCCGCGCGGCCACCGCCTTGTTGCCGCGCACCTGTGCCAGCGTGCGCACGATGTGCTCGCGCTCCACTTCAACGAGTGGCGCGGTCGCGACCGGGTGCTGCGGCGGCGCCGGCAGCGACGCGCCGGGAGATATCTCCTGCAGGCTGCGCCGCATGGCGTCGAGCGCGGCGTCAACCGTGGTGTAGCCGGTCATGAGGACGACCTCGCACTGCGGGTTGAGGTCGCGGAGGGCTCTGAGCACCTCGAGACAGGTCACACCTGTCCCGGCCAGGGTCAGGATCGTGCGGTCGTCATCGACGACCAGTAGACGGGGGCGCTGGGTCTGCATGGTCGATTCACTCCAGGGGGCCCGGGCTCTCGTGCCCGTGCCATCTGGAGGCGCAGCAGGGCAACTTTAGCTCCAAATAAGACACAGGCGTGCACGATCGCCGTCAACGACAGCTAAGTCACTTGAGATGAACGGATTACACATCAAGAAGGAGTGGGGCGGCGTGGCCGGAAACGAGTCATTTCAGCCCTCGTATCCGCGCCCGTGTGCTATACCTGCACACACATAACAAAAGCGTGCGGCAGACGTGCGGATCGTGCGCGCGTGGGTCAGGGTGGGTCTGACGTGGATTGGCTAACTGCCCCAAATAGCCTCGAGGCGTGCGTCGCGCCCGCAGCCGTACCGGTAGAACCGGTACTGGGCTGAGTTCTTCTGGTAATAGTCCTGGTGGTACTCCTCAGCCGGGTAGAACACCCCGGCGTCGGTGACGGCGACCACGATCGGCTGGCCGCCGAACCGCTTCTGCAGCGTCGCCTTCGATGCCTCCGCGGCGCGGCGCTGCTCCGCGTTGTGCACGATGATCTCCGGCCGGTACTGACTCCCGACGTCGCAGAACTGCCGGTTCGCGGTGAACGGATCCACGTTCTTCCAGTAGTGATCGAGCAGCGCGTCGTACGTCACGATGCGCGGGTCGTAGACGACTTCGACCGCTTCGGCGTGCCCGGTGCCGCCGCTCGAGACCTGCCGGTACGTGGGGTTCGGCGTCCGGCCGCCGGTGTAGCCGGATGTCGTGGAGATGACGCCCGTCACCTTGTCGAAATCCGCCTCCGTGCACCAGAAGCAGCCGGACGCAAACGTGGCCTTTTCGAGCCCGTTTGGTGCCTGGGGTGCCTGGGGTGCCTCAGGTGCCTGGAGTGCCTGGGATGCGCTGGCCTGCGGCGGCTCAGACGATGAACCGGCGCCGACGAAGGCGCCGCTCAGCCAGGCATAGCCAGTCCCGATCGCGATCGCGGCGGCGAGGATCCAGCGCTGCGCAGTCATGCGGCTAGGCCATTCCCGCCACGAACGCGAGCGCGTCGCCGTTCATGCAGTAGCGAAGTCCGGTTGGCTTCGGGCCGTCGGGGAACACGTGGCCGAGATGTCCGCCGCAGTTCGCGCAGTGGACCTCGGTGCGAATCATGAAGAGGGTGCGGTCGACGGACGTGCCGACCGCGTTCGGCAGGTGCTCCCAGAAACTCGGCCAGCCGGTGCCGCTGTCGTACTTCGTCTCCGACGCGAACAGCGGATGCCCGCAGCCCGCGCAGACGAAGATGCCGTGGCGCTTCTCGTCGTTGAGGGGGCTGGTGAAGGCGGGCTCGGTTGCGTGCGCGCGCAGCACGCGGTACTGCTCCCGCGAGAGCGCCGCGCGCCATTCGGCGTCGGACTTCTGGAACGGGAAGCCGCGCTCAGGCGAGCCTGACAGGCCCGCCTCGTCTTCACCGCCCGGCCTGCAGCCGAACCATGCGACGGCAGGGCCGAGCCCGATGGCGACCGCCGCGAACGTGAGGAACTGTCTGCGGCTTTCCATGTCCCCTAGATTACATCTGTTATCCTGTCGCCGGATGCAGCTGGGGTTGCCGTTCGCTCGCGAGCCTGACACCGCTGCTGCGCCGCCCCTCGCACCTGCCGACATCTACTTCGTCCGCCACGTGCGGGCGCGCCGGTACCTGCTGCGCGTCGATCACGACGGGCGCGTGCGTGTGACGATCCCGCGCGGCGGGTCGAAGCGCGAAGCCAACGCGTTTGCCGAGCGGCACCTCGACTGGATCCATCGCCATCGCTCGAGGCTGACGCCGTCCACGCTCACCAGCGAGGCGCGGCGCGCGCTGAAGGAGCGCGCCGGGCGTGAGCTGCCGGCGCGGCTCCTCGATCTCGCCGCGCAGCACGGGCTGACGGTGAGCCGCGTGACCGTCCGCAACCAGCGATCGCGCTGGGGCTCGTGCGGGCGCGACGGGCACATCTGCGTCAACTGGCGCCTGGTCCGGATGCCGGCCGCGGTGCGCGACTACGTGCTGATTCACGAACTGATGCACCTGCGCCGGATGGACCACTCCCCCGCCTACTGGACGCTGGTGGCCGCGGCGTGCCCCTGGTATGAAGAGGCGCGGCGCTGGCTGCGCGCCCACGGACGCTCCCTCTAGGGCCGACCTGAAGGTCGGCCCCTACATCCGATGAAGACCGAGATTGTCCGCGTGGATCGCGATCATCCCGATGCGGACGCGATCGCGCGCGCCGCGGCCTGCCTGCGGCGCGGCGGGCTCGTCGCGTTCCCGACCGAGACGGTCTACGGCCTCGGCGTCCACGCGCTGGATCGCGCCGCCGTCCTGCGCCTGTTCGAGGCGAAGCAGCGGCCCGCCAATGACCCGCTGATCGTGCACGTCGCCTCCATCGACGCGATCGTCGGGCTGGTCGCCGAGGTCCCGGGCGCCGCACACCAGCTGGCGGCGACGTTCTGGCCCGGTCCGCTGACGCTGGTGATGCGGCGAGCGCCCACCGTGCCGGATGAAGTGACGGCCGGCCTCGACACAGTGGCCGTCCGCGTGCCGTCGCATCCGGTCGCGCGCGCGCTGCTCGAGGCAGCGCGCCTGCCGATTGCCGCGCCGAGCGCGAATCTCTTCTCGCGCCCGAGCCCGACGCGCGCGGAACACGTGCTCGAGGACCTCGACGGGCGGATCGACATGATCGTGGACGGCGGCCCGACCGACGTCGGCGTCGAATCCACGGTCGTCGATGTCACCGTCGATCCGCCAGTCATCCTGCGCCCGGGGATGCTGGGCATCGACACCCTGCGCGATGTCATTCCAGATCTTGCGCAGCCGCCTTCGCCGCTTCGCGGCGTCGGCGGGCCAGGCGCGTCGGGGCAGCCCAGGTCGCCGGGCCTCCTGGCAAAGCACTACGCGCCCACGGCGCCATTGACGCTCTTCCGCGGCGATGCGACGGCGGTGACGCGCGCGTTGCGACACGCCGCGCAGCGGGCGCTCGCGCAGCGGCGCCGTGTCGGCGTCCTCGCCACCAGCGGAGACGTCGGGATGCTGCGCGATCTTCCTGTGAGCCTCGCGGATCTCGGACCCGACGACAACATGGCGCGCATTGCCGCGCGGCTCTACGCGGCCCTGCGCGAGCTCGACGCGCAGCGGGTGGACGTCATCCTCGCGCGCGACCCCACCGGAGGCGACGACCTTGCGCGCGCGATTCGCGATCGCCTGCAGCGCGCGGCCGCTGAGGTCGTGGACGTGTAGGCACGGCGATTACGAGCGAGGGCCGGCGGCAGCCTCGCGCCGGACAGGAGTCCAGCCGTCCTCGAAGCGCGCCCGGAGAATGAGCGTGATCACCGCGCCGTAGCTGCGCACGCCGCCCTCGACGCGGTTCGCCTTCAGATACTGGTCGTAGACCGCCCACCCCGCCGTGCGCAGCCAGGGAAGCTGCCCGCGGCGGACGCGCTCGCTCACCGCCTCCAGGTCGGCACGGGGTCCGCGATCGAGGCCGTCCCACAAACGCTGGCGCACGTCGGAATCGACTTCCCCATTCACCTGCCAGAACAGATACAGCCACCCGCTGTACTGCGCGGCCCCCCCCGCGCGGATCGTCGTCAGCCACCCGACGAAGTTCGCCTCTGACTCGTCGGCGAAGCCCGCCAGGTGTGCCCACTCGTGCCCGGCGACGAACGGCCGCTCGAACGGCAGCAGATCGGGGTTCGCGAGCACCTCGAGAGCGAACGGGTTCACCATCCCGTCCACGCTCGCCCAGCGGAAGTACGGTCCGAGCAGCGTGCGCTTCAGCCGACCGGGCTCCGCCGTCGGCGCGTCGGTCAGCAATCGCTGCGTCGCGGCGAACGCGTCGCGCATCCCGGGATCGCGCCACTGCTCCTCGACCCAGCCTTCCGTGTGCGCGGCCGCGTGCAGCTCGTTCATGTGCATCACGGCCTCGAGTCCCAGGTCAGCGACGGCTTCCGTGGACGGCGCCTCGCGTTCGAGGACCAGCCGCTGCGTCATCGGCAGGCGCCGGTAATTGAGGCCCCAGACCAACAGAAAGATGAGATAGCCGAGCGCGAGACCGACCGCGACCCGGCCCAGCGCCTTCCACACGGGACGAACCTTCACCAGCGCGACGATGATGGCGGCAATCGCGGCGAGGAGGAGCAGGTCGAACAGCGCAAACGGCACCAGGTTCGACACCGGCGTGACCACGTGCTGGATGCGGGGATACACGCCGGTCGAAAACCAGCGCTCCACCGCGGGCGCCGGCGTCGGCAGCAGTCCCACGAGCAGCGCCAGCCCAGCCACGGCCGGCTCGAGCGTCCACCCCTTCATAGTCGCCAGAGTACTTGATGGAAGCGGTGTTTTCGGATGCTGCCGGGACAACGCCTACTGGACGGTGCCGCCGACCAGCTTCTTCAGGGACGCGACGTTCTGCTCCGCCTCGCCGCGGCGCTTCTGCGCCACGCCAATCGCGTCCTCGTGCGCCGCCATCTGCCTGGCGTTCTGCGCGGCCAGCTCGGGCGTGGGTCCCAGCTTCGCAAGCGCCTCGCGTCGCGTGACCACCGACAGCTCGAAGCACTGCACGGCGTGCTGGAACGCCGCAAGGCTCTCGGGCCACATGCGGCGCTCCCAGCGGACACTTCCCAGATAGAACGCGGCGTCGCACTGCCCGAAGTCGAGCTCGATGGCGCGCTGGAATTCCGCTTCGGCGCTTTCCAGCCGACGCTCCCGCCACTCGATCATGCCGGACAGGACCGACAGCGCCGGGTTGACCATCAACGGCTTGGCGCGGTCGGCATCCTCGCGCGCTTCGCGGATCATGTTCAACTGGTACTCGTTCCACGCTTTCCAGAAGTAGGCGGGACCGATGAACCAGTTGCGCAGCTCGATCAGCGTGATCGCCGTGGCGAGCGCCTCTTCGTAGCGTTCGAGCTGCGAGAGGCTCACGGTCCTGCCGAGCAGCGCGTCGCGATGTGTGGGCACGATCGCGAGCGCCGCCTCGTACTCCGCGAGCGCTTCGGGCCACTCCTCGCGAGTCTGGTGCAGGTCGCCGATCGTCGCCGGCACCACTGGTGACGCCGGGAACGCGTCCTTCGCGGACCGCAGCCGCGCGAGCCCTTCCCCCACGTCGGGCGGCACGCGGTTCTGCAGCGCCCGGCGTCCGAGCTCGAGATCGGCATCGACGAGCTCGCGGTGCGCCTCGCGGACCGTGGCCAGCTGCTCGAACTCGCCGCCGCCACAGAGCCCCACGCGGTACTGAATCAGCGGGGTGGTCCCGAACTGCCGGACGATGGCGGCGACAGCGGCGTCGCGCTCCTCGGGCGTGGCGCGGGCCGGGCCGAACTCCGTCCGGCAGACGACGATGAGATCCAGGTACGCGCGCAGCAGCGGCGAGCCGGGTCCGCCCCCGAGGACGGCCCGCCAGCCGTCGAAGTCGGTACGCGTCAGGCGCCGCTGGAGCGTCTGCGCGAGCAACTGATCGCGATCGCCGCTGAGCGGGTCCACCTGCTGGGCCGTGACGATCTCCAGGTAGGTGGCCCAGTCGGGGACGAGCGGCAGGTCCGTCTGCGCCTCGACCAGCCACGGATCGTGCGGCAGCCCGAGCTCCTTCGAGCGGGCGGCCAGCAGCAGCGCGATCTCGAACGCCTGCTGACTGTTGCGACCCTTGACGGCCTCGAACGCCTCCTCGAGGCAGCGGTAGCAGCCCTGCCGCACGAGGGCCTCGACGTCCACGGACGGCGCCGCCGGCACTGGCGCGGGCGCAGGCTGTCGCGCAGCGCAGGCTGCTGTCAGCAGGACGACGACGAAGAGCGCCGGCCGTGGCATGCGTGGTTAGACACCGGGCCGACGAAAATCGGCCTACTGGTACCGGGTCAAGCTCAGATAGGCCGACTGAATCACCTGCGGCAAGGTCGCCGTGGCAGGCGCCGCCTCCTTATAGCCGGCAAAGTGCGAGTACTTCTCGAGCCTGATCGTCTTCTGCAGTTCTTCGAGGCTCTTCCCCTGGGTGATGCCAGCCGACACGGCCGCCATCAGATCTTCCAGATACTGACGGAACGTGACCACGTCCTGCTTCGTCGCCTGCTCGAAGTGGCTGCCGACCATGATGTCGAAGTCCAACGTCTCGAGCGCCCGAATCGAGTTGATCCACGCCGTCATCGGCCGCCGGTCGAACTGGAAGTTGCAGCACAGGCGGTTGGTCCAGACGTAGTCGCCGGTGAAGAGCACGCGCTCGTCCGGGAAGTACATGTCGATCAGGTCGTCGGTGTGCCGGTTCTTTGCGTGAATGAGATCCACCCGCTTGCCGCCCAGCGTCACCGTCTGGCGGTCGCCGGCGAACGTGATGTCGGGGCGGCGGATGTCGGCGCTGATCTCCTCCTGCGTCACGAAGCCATCGGCATCGCCGTCGAAGCGGTCGAAGTTCGCCCGCGTGCCCGTCTGCGCCTCTTCGCGCGTCACGCGGCCGTCGTTGTTGGTGTCCTCGGTGTCGCCCGGCGGCCGCGCCCGGCCGATCGGGAGCGCCAGGTTTTTCGGCATGTTCGCGTGCGCGACAAACCGCGCGGTGTCGGCAAACATGCCGCCGCCGCGCGCATGGTCGTAGTGATAGTGGCTGTTGATGACGTACCGCACCGGACGCCCCGGGAAGCGCGTGGCGAGCTCGCCCTTCAGCCACGCGGAGAACTCGGGCGTCAGCGGATCGGCGAGGATGATGCCCTCGGGCGTGACGAGGAACACCGTGACCGCGGCCACGCCCTGGCCGCTCTGCACCTTGTAGAGATCGCCCCTGACCTGCGCGATGGTCCGCGTCTGTTGTCCGTGAGCCGTCGCCGTGAAGAGAGCGAGAAGACCAGCCGTGAGGATGCGCATTGCCCCCTATCTTATATGCGGCAGGAGTCCTCGACGATGCGCTTGAGCAGCGTCTCCCCCGCGACCTGCGCCGTGTCCGTCGTCGCCGCCGACTGGCCCGCCTTCTTGACGATGAACGGGATGTGCTCCACGTCGCGCTCGCGGCCGCCGAAGCGGTAGCCGTGGTCCGCCAGCAGAACGATCGTCGAGCTGTCGTAGGTGCCGCCCGCGCCCATCTCCTCCACCAGCGTGCCGAAGAGACGATCGACCCAGCGGAGCTGCCGCACGTAGTAGTCGTCGGGCATCGTACGCAGCGGGTTCATCGGCGGATCGTAGCCGTCCTCGCCGAACGCGAACGGCAGGTGCGGCACGCTGAAATGGACGAAGCGGAACACCGGACGGCCGGGCGGCAGCGGACGGCGGGCGAAACCGGAGGTGGCCTCGACCATGTCCGCCTGCAGCGCCGCGAACGGCGGGTTCTTGAGCAGGCCGAACGGGAACTGCCGCGGCCACAGGACAAGCGTCGTGGCGACCGCGGCATCGGGCGCGAAGCGCGCACGCGCGGTGGAGACGTTATAGAAGCTCAGCGACCGGCACGCGTCGAGCAGATCGCCCAGCAGGTCGCAGTACGGCAGGTAGTAGCCGGCCATCTCCGTGCGGAAGCCGAGCCGCCGCGCGGTTCCAAAGAGCCCGTCCGGCGTCGCGACGCTGAGCGGCGCCAACCCGTTGTCGGTGGCCTCCATCAGGCCCGCTTCGGTGATGCGCGTATCGCGCAGGTGCCGCGCGGTCAGGAAGGACGGCAGGGCGACGAGCGTCTCGCGCGCCGGG
>Ga0194128_10007031_pt1 | contig 14892 bp, 15 predicted proteins | sample TA2KigCa65mmetaG_FD_148650 | JGI IMG/M metagenome (GOLD analysis project Ga0194128, IMG submission 148650) | Freshwater microbial communities from Lake Tanganyika, Tanzania - TA2015037 Kigoma Deep Cast 65m | ecosystem: Environmental > Aquatic > Freshwater > Lake | place: Tanzania: Lake...
CGCGGAAGCCGAGCTGCGCGCCTCGCTCGACGCGATGGCGCGCGCGCTGCGGACGATCGCCGGCGGCCTTGCGGATCCGCAGTCAGTCGTCGCCGCCTCACGGGCCGACGTCACCGCCGCGCGGCGCCTGTTCGCGGCCGCCGACGCCGCGCTTGCCGGCAGCGATGAGGCCGAGCTCGCGCTCACAGCCTACGCCACCGATGGCCGCGCGCTCGCCTGGAGCGGCCGTCCGTCCGAGCTTCCCGTCGATCGCCTCCTGACCGGTGACGCCTGGTTCTTCGTTCGTGGCGCGCTCGGCCTGCGTCTCGTCTACGTCACCCCCGTCGTCAGCGGCGACGGCACGCGCGTCGGAACGATTGCCGCCGAGCGGTCGCTCGGCACCGCGGGCACGCGCCCGGTGTCGGACGCCGACGTCTTCCGCTACGACACCCGCGTCGCGCCGGTGTCCCTCGCGCTCCGGTTCGAGAGCGGCGCGACGACGACCGGGACACCGACCTTCGAGGTCTCCTCCCCCACGGGCGAGCCTCTGCTCACGGCGAGCGTTGCCTCGGCGGACCTCGAGCGCACGCGTCAACGGTGGCGCCGGGCGACGACCTCGCTGGCGCTGATCGCGCTGGCGGTGGCGGTCGCGCTGCTGACCGGCCCGCTGCTCGACTGGAGGAACCGCCTCCGCCGCCCGGCGTTGTACTCCGTCGCCGCGGCCGCGATCGCGGCCGTGATCGTCGCCGCGCGCCTGCTCGTGCGGCGGGCCTCCCCCGCGGACTGGTCGCAGGCCGCGCTCTTCTCCGGCGCGGACTACGCGTCCACGCTCCTGCCTCCGTTGATGACGTCGCCGTTCGACTTCCTGCTGACGGCCGTCAGCGCAGGGGGCCTCGTCGCGCTGCTCCTCTTCGCGGTGGAAGCATGGCGCGTTCACCTGTGGCACAGGCGCCGCGCCGTCGCCGGCGCGGGCCGCACGGCGGCGTATGCGGCCACTCAACTTGGCGCGGGCGCCGTCCTGGCGGTTGTCCTGACGGGGTACTCCGCGCTGCTGCGGGACACCGTCGCCAACACCACGCTCGACCTGATGCACTTTTCAGTGCACCCGTTCGAGCCCGGACGGCTGGCGCTGCAGATCGGCCTGATCGTGTGGCACGCGACCGTGTTCGGCGCCGCGGTCCTGATCCTGCGCGCCGCGCTCACGTGGTGGTCGGTGCCGCGCGGCGACTGGCGCCTGCGCGTCGCGACGGTCGGCTTCTGGGCGCTGCCGCTGGCCTCCTGGCAGCTCGCGGCGCAGATGCCCGCCGCGCGGCAGCTTCCACTGCTGATCGCGCTCGGCGCCGCCGTCGCGCTCGTCAGCTACGCGACGCGGATCGAGGCACGCTACCGCCACGGGTCGCAGGCGTTCCGACTGATCATGAGCACCCTGGGCCTCGTCGTGCCCGCCATGGTGTTCTATCCGTCGGTCTTCCAGCTTGCCTGGCAGGCGAAGTCGCAGCTGGTGGAGACACGCTACGCGCCGCAGGCGGTCAACCAGCGGCAGACGATTCAGCAGCTCCTGCAGGAGAGCCTCGAGCAGATCGATCGCGTCCCCGGCCTCGCGGACTTCGTCACCGTCCCGCCCGCGTTCGCCGGCACGGCGGACACCGACCGCGCGTTTCAGCTCTGGCGCGCGACGAGCCTGGAGTCGTATCCGGTGACGTCCTCGGTCGAGCTCTTCGGGCGCGAGGGTCTGCTCGTCAGCCGGTTTGCGTTCAACCTGCCCGACGACCTCACCACCGTTCCACGCTCCGAAGAACGCGCGTGCCTGTGGGACGTCTATGAAGAGGTGTCGCCCTTTTTTGCGGAGGAGCGCCGCGTCCTCCATGCCGGCCGCGCCATCTGCGGCCCCGGCGGCCAGCCGCTCGGCTCGATCGTCGTGCATGCCACGCTCGACTACGCGAACCTGCCCTTCATCCTGTCGCAGAGCCCCTACGTCGAGCTGATGCGCCCCTCCGACGCGCTCCGCACTGAAGGCTTCTCGGGACGCGACGTCGAGCTCGCCGTCTACGGGTGGAGCCGCACGCCGCAATACGCCTCGGGCGTACGGGCATGGACGCTCGACGACGCCGTGTTCGCGCGGATCGAGCAGGGCCGCGATCCGCTGTGGGCGGCCCTGCGGCGCGGCGAGGAGCAGTTCGACGTCTACATCCTCAACGACCGCGGCGGCATCTACGCGCTCGGCTTCCCCGTCCTGTCCGCGCTCGAGCACCTGGTCAATCTGGCGGAGGTCACGGTGCTCGCGTGGATCACCTACGTCGGGCTCCTGACGGCCACCGCGTTGTTCGGGGCCTTCAGCCGGCGCGGCACCACGGTGCGGGCGTTGCTGCGGGAGATCCGCGCGAGCTTCTACCGCAAGCTGCTGCTGGCCTTCATCGCCGCCACCGTCGTGCCCGTGACGGCGCTGGCGATTGCCACGCGCAACTACGTGGCGGACGAGATCCGCCTCAACGTCGAACAGGAGGCGCTGCGGACCGCGGCCGCGGCGCGGCGCGTCGTCGAGGACCTGGTCACCCCGCGCGCGGCGCAGGGCGGCGTGGGCGTGGACGACAACCTGATGGTCTGGGTCAGCCGCCTCATCGACCAGGACGTGAACATCTTCCGCGGCCCCCGCCTGCTGGCGACGAGCGAGCGCAACCTGTTTGCGTCGGGCCTGCTGCCCACGCGCACGCCGGCCGACGTCTACCGCTCGCTCGAGCTGCAGAACGAAGCCGCCACCGTGACCCGCGAACAGGTCGGCGGCCTGGAGGCGTACCTCCTTGCCGCGACATCCATCACGACGCGGCAGCTCGAGAACGCCGTGTTGACGGTGCCGCTCACCTCCCGGGAGCAGGAGATCGAGGAGCAGATCGACACGCTCGATCGCCGGGTGCTGCTGGGCGCGCTGCTGTTCGTCTTTGGCGGGGCGGCGATCGGCTACTGGCTGGCCGAGCGCATCGCGGATCCCGTCAACCGGCTCACCCGCGCGACGGCACGCATGGCGCGCGGCGACCTCGACGTGCGCGTCGCCGCCACGTCCGGCGACGAGCTCCGTCGTCTGGTCCAGGACTTCAACGGCATGGCGCAGGAGCTGCAGCGCCAGCAGAAGGCGCTCGAGCGCACCCATCGTCTCGAGGCGTGGGCCGAGATGGCGCGCCAGGTGGCGCACGAGATCAAGAACCCGCTGACGCCGATTCAGCTCAACGCCGAGCACCTCCGCCGCGTGCACGCGGACCGCGGCAACCCGCTGGGCCCCGTGCTGGACGAATGCGTGTCCACCATCCTCACGCAGGTGCGGCTGCTGCGGCAGATCGCGTCGGAGTTCTCGAACTTCGCGTCCTCACCCACCGCGCGGCCCGCTCGCGTCGAGGTGCCGCCGCTCGTGCACGAGGCCGTCAATCCGTATCGCCTGGGCGTCAGCGATCGCATTCGCTTCGAGGTGGACGTCCCGCCGGACCTCCCGCCGGTGTACGTCGATCGCACGCTCATCTCCCGCTCGCTCGGCAACATCGTCGACAACGCGCTGGCCGCGATGCCTGGCACCGGGTCGCTCAGCGTCGTCGCGCGCGCCGTCGACTCCGCGGTGCAGATTCGCGTGTCGGACACCGGCGTCGGCATGGATGCCGAGGCGCTGGCGCGCGCGTTCGAGCCCTACTTCTCCACCAAGTCGACGGGCACGGGCCTCGGCCTGCCCATCGCGAAGCGGAACATCGAGTTGAGCGGCGGAACTATTGCTGTGACGAGCGCGCGCGATCGTGGGACGACGGTGGAGTTGACGCTTCCTCTGCAGCCTCCGGCTGCCGCTTCTGAAGGCGGTGCCACGCCATCCCGATGAAGGCCGACGACAGGTAGCCGTACGCGAGCACGAGCAGCACGATCTCGCCCTGCGCGGCCAGCAGCGCCAGCCCGACGGCCACCAGGATGAGGACCGGGGAGCTGCGCCGCGCCTGCAGGTCGAAGCTCTTGAAGCTGCGGAACCGGATCGTGCTCACCATCAGCAGCGCCGGGACGATCACCATCGCCAGCACGAGCAGCGCTTCGGGGTAGGTCTGCACGCCCCACGGCCAGGCATAGACGGTGGCTGCCGGGATACCGGCCGCCGCCGGGCTCGGCATGCCGACGAAATAGCGCTTGTCCACGGAGCCCGACTGGATGTTGAAGCGCGCGAGCCGGACGGCGGCGGCGGCGACGAAGAGGAATCCCACCGCCCATCCGAGACGGCCGAGCGGCTGCAGGCCCCACGAAAACGCCATGATCGCGGGCGCGACGCCGAACGAGATCACGTCGGCCAGCGAGTCGAACTCGAGTCCGAACGCGCTCGTCGTGCCCGTGAGCCGCGCGATGCGGCCGTCGAGCATGTCGAGCACGATCGCCAGCCCGATGAACGGCGCCGCCGTGGCGAACTCGCCGCGCATCGAGTAGACGATGCAGGCGTAGCCGCAGAACATGTTCGCCATCGTGAGCATGCTCGGCAGCAGGTAGACGCCGCGGCGGAAGCGGCGCCGCTCCGCGTCGCCTTTCCGGCGGCGCGGCGTGAACAGCCGCAGACGCGAGCGCTCGAGATACTCTCCGTCCATATCAGTTCAGCCCAAGTCAGCTCAGCAGCGCCATCACGGTCACGCCGCCCACCACCCGGTCGTTCACCTTCACGCGAAGGCTGGCCGTGGTGGGCACGAAGACGTCCATCCGCGACCCGAACTTCATCACGCCGTAGCGATCGCCGGCCTTGATCTCCGCGCCTTCCCTGACCCGGCACACGATGCGGCGCGCGAGGATCCCGACAATCTGCCGGACGACGATGGTCTGGCCGCCGTGGTCGATCCAGACCTCGGTGTACTCGTTCAGGTCCCCTGCCTCCGGCTTGAAGGCCGGCAGGAAACGGCCGGGATGATACCTCACCTTCGTCACCCGGCCGCCCACCGGCATGCGGTTCACGTGGACGTCCATCGGCGAGAGAAAAATGCTGATCTGCTGCCAGGTGCCCGCCGGGAACTCGCGGCCGATCGGCGCTCCGGCCACCGTGACGCGGCCGTCGGCCGGCGACAGCACGGCCCGGTCGGCCTGGGTGATCGGCCGCTCAGGATCGCGGAAGAAGAAGAGAAAGAGGACCGCCAGGACGAGGAAGGGGATGCCCAGCGCCGCGTGCACGGCGAAGGCGCCTGTCGCCGCCACGACGACGGCGCCGATCACGAACGGCCAGCCGGCAGGATCGATGCGCATCAAAAGACGAAAACCGGGTTCATTGTCCACAACGAACCCGGTTTTGATTTTCTGTCGAAGACGCTCAGGAGTGCGACTGCCGGTGGGCGAATTCGCGCGCGATCTGTTCCATGCGGTCCTTCAGCGCCAGCTTCTGCTTCTTGAGCGTGGTTTCTTCGTACTGTTCGTGGCTTGAGAGGTAGTGCTTGTCGGTGAGTTCGTGGAGGCGGCGATCGAGTAGGGAGTGCTGTTCGACGAGCTGTCGGTAGCTTTCGTTTCCTTGCAGCAACAGGTTCTTTACTTCCTGTGCTTCCGCAGCATTCATAGCGCGCCTCCTTGTCTCAAAGAGGGTAACGACTGGTTGTCAACCAGGCGCAAATTAGCACACCGCGCCGGGCGGTTCAAGCGCCTCAGCGTCAAAGGATGAGCGCGTCCTCCACGGGGTTCGAGTAGTAATTGCGGCGTGTCCCCGCCACGTAGAAGCCCAGCCGCTCGTAGAGCCGCCGCGCGCCCTCGTTGGATGCGCGCACCTCGAGCGTGGCGCGGCGCGCGCCCAGCGTCCTCGCCTCCGTCAACACGTGGCCCAGCAGCGCGGTGCCGATGCCCCGCTGACGGAACTGCGGCCGCACGGCGACGTTGTTGATGTGGATCTCGTCGAAGACCAGCCAGAAGGAGCAGAAGCCGGCGACCCGGCAGTCGGGCGTCCGCACGACGTAGATGTGGCAGACGTTCTTGTTCTGCAGCTCCCACGCGTACATGTCGCGCGTCCAGGGGTTGGTGAACGACTCGTGCTCGACCTCGAGGACGCCTTCCAGATCCGCGTCGCCCGCGAGGCGATCGAACGAGCAGGTCATCGACGCTCCCGGGCCAGGACCGGATCCGGTCGGCGTACGTAGAGCGGTCGAATCGCGTGCGGCGGGGGTGTCTCGCCCGCGCGGGCGGCGTCGGTCGCCAGCCGCGCGATGGTGCCCGCCAGCGGCGGCGCGATCGCCTCCGCGAATTGCGCGCGCTCACCGATCGTGTGCACGATCAGATCGCGGAACGTCGCGGCGCCGTCGCCGATGAAGAGGACGTCTTCGCGCATCTGCTCGAGCAAGGTCTCGGGGCGCGACACCGTGGGCGCGTCCACCTCGCGCCCGTGCTCGTACAGCGCGGCGTAGACTTCCCCGCGCCACGCGTCCACCCACGTGGCGACGCGCCGGGTCCGCGTCACATCGATACCCTGCTCCGCGGCACCCGGCCTACGCACGCCGAGGTCTGCCAGGGCGTCGAGCGCCGACACGCCGACGAGCGGCTTCCCCATCGCCACCGCCAGCCCCTGCATCGTCGCAATGCCGATGCGCAGGCCGGTGAACGACCCGGGGCCCGTGGCGACGGCGAACACGTCCACGTCGCCGAGCGGCACGCCCTCGCGCTCGAGCAGCGCGGCCAGATCGCCCGGCAGCCGCTCCGCATGCCCGCGCTCGGCGTCGCTCACGTTCTCGCGCAGCACGCGGCCGTCGCGCGCCAGCGCACAGCTTCCCGCGCGCGTCGTCGTGTCAAGGGCCAGGACGAGCATCCGCCTGACAGATAATACCCACGAAGTTGGCCACCCAGACGAACGTCACGCCGGCCATGCGGCAGTATCTCGACGCCAAGCGTCAGCACCGCGACGCGATCGTGTTCTTCCGCATGGGCGACTTCTACGAGATGTTCTACGAGGACGCGCTGGTGGCGGCGCGCGCGCTCGACCTGACGCTGACGTCGCGGTCCAAGGACGCCAGCGGCGGCGGCATCCCGATGTGCGGCGTGCCCTATCACGCCGTCGACGGCTACCTGGCGAAGCTGGTGAAGAAGGGGCACCGCGTCGCCATCTGCGAGCAGGTCGAGGATCCGAAGAAGGCGAAGGGCGTCGTCAAGCGGGAGGTCGTCCGCGTCGTGTCGCCCGGCACGCTGACGGACGCGAACTATCTCGAGGCGCGCGAGCCGGCATTTCTGATGTCGATCGTCGGCTCCGATCCGGTGGGCGCCGCCTTGATTGACGTCTCCACGGGCGAGTTCACCACCGCGGAGTATCGCGGCGCCGACGGCCTGCAGGCGCTGACGGATGACATCGCGGTCATCCGGCCGCGCGAAATCGTCGTGCCAGAAGCCACAGACGCTTCGTACGGAAGCATCCCGGTCACCCATGCGCCGGGCTGGGCGTTCGAGCCCGCGGCGGCGCGGCGCACGTTGCTCGACCAGCTGCGCACCCACGGCCTCGAGGGCTTCGGCCTCGAGGGCCGCACGGCCGCCGTGCAGGCGGCCGGCGGCCTGGTGGCGTATCTCCGCGACACGCAGAAGGCCGACCTCGCCCACGTGCGCAGCGTCACGCTCAAGACGTCGAGCGACTGCCTCATCATCGACCCGATCACGCTGAAGCACCTCGAGGTCGTCACCGGCGGTGAGGGGACGCCGCAGGGGTCGCTGCTCCACGAAATCGATCGTACGGTCACGTCGATGGGCGGCCGCCTGCTGCGCGCGTGGCTGCTGCGCCCCCTCTGCGCGCTCGAGCGCATCCGCGATCGGCTGGACGCGGTCGAGGAGCTCGCCTTCCGCGCCACCGACCGCGGCAAGTTCCGCGAGACGATGAAGGCGGTGCACGACCTGGAGCGGCTGGTCGCGCGGGCGGCGCTCGGAACGGCGGGGCCGCGGGATCTCGTGTCGCTGCGGCAGTCGCTGACCGCGGTGCCGCGCGTGACGCTGGTCCTGCAGGAGGCGCAGGCCCCCCTGCTGCGCAGCCTGCTCGCCGGGCTCGACGAGCTCGCCGACGTCCGCGATCTCATCGCGCGGACGCTCGTGGACGAGCCGCCCGCCTTTGCGCGCGACGGCGGCTTCACGCGCGACGGCATCGACCCCGAGCTCGACGACCTGAAGTCGATCAGCCGCGGCGGCAAGCAGACGATCGCGGACATGGAGGAGCGCGAACGCGCGCGCACCGGCATCTCCTCGCTCAAGGTCCGCTTCAACCGCGTGTTCGGCTACTACATCGAGATCTCGAAGGCGAACCTGCACGCGGTGCCGCCCGATTACCAGCGCAAGCAGACCATCGCCGGCGGCGAGCGCTTCACGACGCCCGCGCTGAAGGAATACGAGGAGAAGGTGCTTGGCGCGGACGAGCGCATCCTCGAGCGCGAGCTGGAGATCTTCGAGACGCTGCGCGGGCAGGTCGCCGCGGAGGCGCCGCGGATCCAGGACACGGCGCGCGCGCTGGCGACGCTCGACGTCCTCGCCTCGCTCGCCGAGACCGCCGCCGTCTCCAATTACACGAAGCCGCACGTCCACGACGGCGACGATCTCGTGGCGGCCGACGCGCGTCATCCCGTCGTCGAGCGCTTCTCGCCCGACGCGTTCGTGCCGAACGACATCGACCTCAACGGCACCACGCGCCAGCTCGTGATCCTCACGGGGCCGAACATGGGCGGCAAGTCCACCTACCTGCGGCAGACCGCGCTCATCCCGCTGCTGGCGCAGATCGGCTCGTTCGTCCCGGCGCGCGACGCCAAGGTGCCGATCGTGGACCGCATCTTCGCGCGCGTGGGCGCGTCCGACAACATCGCGCGCGGGCAGTCCACGTTCATGGTCGAGATGCAGGAGACCGCGAACATCCTCCACACGGCCACGTCGCGAAGCCTGGTGGTGCTCGACGAGATCGGCCGCGGCACGTCCACGTTCGACGGCCTGAGTATCGCGTGGGCCGTGGCCGAGTACCTGGCCACCAACCCGGCCGCGCGGCCGAAGACGCTCTTCGCGACCCACTACCACGAGCTCACCGATCTCGCCGATGCGCTGCCCGGCGTCGTCAATGCACACGTGGCCGCGCGCGAGTGGAAGGACGACATCATCTTCCTGCGGAAGATCGTCTCCGGACGTTCCGATCGGAGCTACGGAATCCAGGTCGCCAGGCTCGCGGGACTCCCCGGCTCCGTCGTCGCCCGCGCCAGGGAGATCCTGAGCGGGCTCGAGCGCGACGAGCTGTCGCGCGGCGGCCGGCCTACCCTGTCCGGGGATCGCAGCGTCCTGGACACGCAGCAACTGGGCCTGTTTGCGCTCGACAACCCCCAGCCCCGTGGTGATGACGAGCTCATCCGACGGCTGAAGGCGATTGACGTGGATGACACGACGCCACGCCGGGCGCTGGAGCTGCTCGCGGAACTGAAAAAGCTGAGCGGGTGATGTCGGGATGGATTGCCGTGGGAGCTGGGAGTTGGCTGTTGACCGTTGTCCTGTCCGGGTGTGTGTCGCGGCCGCCGGAGGACGACATCGTGCGTGTCCTGATTCGCGCCGCCCCGACCGGTTTCGACCCGCGAGCTGCGACCGACGAGCATTCCCGACGCGTCCACCAGCTCGTCTTCGACGAGCTCCCGGCGCTTGCCGACACGATCGAGCATCCCGATCCGCTCACCTACGTCGTGCGCCTGCGCCACGGCGTCCAGTTCCATGACGGCCGCACGCTGACCGCGAAGGACGTCGTCTATACGTTCGGCAGCTCGCTCTATCCCACCATCATCGCCGCGCGCGACGCCTACACGGTGGCATTCACGCTGAAGGAGCCGTCCGGCACGTTCCTCGGACAGCTCGCCGTGCCGGTCGTGCCGGCGGGCGCCGGCGACGCGCTGCGCACGTTTCCCATCGGCACCGGTCCCTACCGCTTCGCGCGCTATCGCGTGGACGAGCAGGTGGAGCTGACGGCCTTCGAGGGCTACTGGGACGGGCTGCCGCAGAATGCCGGCATCACCCTGCGCATCATCCGCGACGAAGCGACGCGTGTCCGGGAGCTGCAGAACGGGACGGCGGACATCTCCATCGACCACGCGCGGGTGATCGCGCGGCCGAACATCCAGAACATGCGGCTCACACCGCACGCCAGCTTCTCGGCGTTGAAGGACGTGAAGAAGGTGGCGCCGTACGGCCCGGACTTCACCGGGCCGTCGGACGCCGGCGGGGGGCATCCCCGCCCCGCGCCGCAGGCGCCTCCCCCGTGACTGTGATCGTGGCGCCGAGCACGGGGTGGGGACACCCCGGCGACAGGACCCGCCCCGTCATGGCGCCACGCGGCTGTTACGTGACCAGCGCTCTCGGCGGACCTTACGAGGTCCGCCCTACGAGCCGAGCTCGGCGCGGGCTTCAGCCGTGTACGGCGACGTCGGGTGTTCGTCCACGATCTGCGTGAACGCCTTGCGCGCCTCTTCCTGGTCGCCTTTCGCGGCGTAGGCGCGGCCGAGCTCCATCAGGATGGCGTCCCTGGGCAGGTTCTCGTCGGTGCTGGAGGAAAGCTCCTTCCAGGTGACGATGGCTGCGTCGATCTGCCCGGCCTGCATCTGCGTGTCGGCCTTGCCGAGCCGCGCCATGCGGCCGTAGATGCTGTCGCTCTCCGCGCGCGCAATCACGTCGTCGAACGCCTGCAGCGACTCGGCGTGACGGCCGAGCGCCGCCAGGGCCGACGCGTAGTGGTAGCGCGCGGTGACGGCGGCCTCGGTATCCGGGAAGGTCTCCGCCGCGGTCTTCAGTTTCGGCAGCGCCGCGGTCAGCTTCGCGGATTCGGTCGCATACGTGCCGACGGCGCCCATCGTCGCCGCGGCCGGCACCTCGCCGGGCTGCGACGCCGTCGAGCTGGCGGGCACGACCTGCGCGTTGAGCGTCACGAGCGCGTTGGCGAGCAGCGCCTGCGCGGGCGCCTCGTCCTGCCCGCGCCACATCATGAAGGCGAAGATGAGGCCCACGGCCACCACGACCGCGAGGGCGATCTTGGTGATCTGGTTACCGCGCGTCTCGAACACCTCGCGCGCGGCGATCAGCGTCGACGCCAGCTCGTTTTCCTTGAGGTGATGACGTTCTCTTCTTTTCATAAATCACAAATCGCAAATCGCAAATCGCAAATTGCATGGCGTCCCCGGGCAGAATTGAACTGCCGGCCTCGCGCTTAGGAGGCGCGCGCTCTATCCATCTGAGCTACGGGGACGTAGCTCCTTATTTTAATACTGCAGCACCGAATAGACCTGTTCCCCGGCCAGCCGCTCCTTGCCGTTGAGGAACAGCAGCTCGATGAGGAAGGCAAGACCGTGCAGCTCGCCGCCCAGCTTCTTGACGAGCTGCGCGGCGGCAGCCGCCGTGCCGCCGGTCGCCAGCACGTCGTCCACGATCAGGACCCGCTGCCCGCGGGCGACGGCGTCCTCGTGGATTTCGAGGGCGTCCTTGCCGTACTCGAGGTCGTAGGTCTCCTTGAGCGCCTTCGCCGGCAGCTTCCCCGGCTTCCGGATCGGGATGAACCCGGCGCCGATCTTCTGCGCCACGGCGCCCCCGAGGATGAAGCCGCGGCTCTCGATCCCCACCACGACGTCGATCCCCTGGCCCGTGTACGGCGTCGCCAGCAGATCGACGGTGACCGTGAACCCCCGCGGATCGCGAAGGAGCGTGGTGATGTCGTAGAAGAGGATGCCCGCCTTCGGGAAGTCCGGGACGTGGCGAATGTGCTGTTTGAGATCCATGCTCACCGTATCGAAAAGCTCTTGTACCCGCCCGTGACGTCGTCGACCACGTCGACGCGATCCACGCGCGCGCCGCCGGGCCCGCGCCTGAGCGCACGCTCGACGCGGTCCACGGCGTCCGCGTCGCCTTCAACGAACGCTTCCACGCGCCCGTCGGGCAGGTTGTGCACCCAGCCGGTCACGCCCTCGCGCACGGCCGCGTCGCGGGTGAACCAGCGAAAGCCCACGCCCTGTACACGGCCACTCACCAGGAAGCGACGGGCGCTCACCATCACGAGCGAAGGAGGATTATACGTGCGAAGGTAGCGGGTGCGAACGTGCGCGGGTGCGCGAGCACGCGGCCGCCGTGCCATACTGATCGGTATGCCCTATCCGGAATCGTTCATCGGGCCCATGCGCGCGGAGCTGAGCCGCCTGGGAATCGAGGAGCTGAAGACCGCGGACGCCGTTGACGAGGCGGTGCGCGCCACGCCCGGCACGCTGATGATCGTGGTGAACTCGATGTGCGGCTGCGCCGCGGGCAAGGCGCGTCCCGGCATCGCGCTCGCGCTGCAGCACGGCGTCACGCCGGACCGCGTCGCCACCGTGTTCGCCGGCGGCGACATCGAAGCCACCGAGCGCGCGCGGACGTATTTCACGGGCTGTCCGCCCTCATCGCCGTCGGTTGGTCTGCTGAAGAACGGCACGCTCGTATGGATGCTCGAGCGCCGGCAGATCGAAAACCAGGGCGCAGAACAGATCGCCGCCGCGCTCCGCGGCGCGTTCGACCAGTTCTGCGGCTAGTCGAGGTCGCGGAACAACTCCGCGAGATCGAGTGCCAGTTCAGGAATCGTCGCGGAGACCAAGCGGTCTCCTGCGGCGATGTTCGCATCGCCGTAGTGACCGCCCCGCCACACTGAGACTTCAATCCGGCGGGCATCGGCGTCGACGATCCAGTACTCGGGGATATCGAACCGCGCCAACAGGTCGCGCTTCCGGCCGCGGTCATTCCTGGCGATGGTCGTGCAGTGCCAACCAGAGTCGTTGCGCAACGACCCGGTGGATAGGAAGTGGCGATGGCACCACGTACAGCTCTCCGTCGTACAGCTCGTACCGGTTTCTGTCTTCCGGCATGCGCTGCAGATCGGCGTAGCTGACGCGACGCGTCACCGTCTCCACACGACGCATCCTACCATCGTCAGATGCCCGATCCGTGCCGTCACGGTTCGTTCCGAGAGTCTTCGATTGTGTGGCGCAGTGTTGCAGGAACTGCAGCGTGTGCGGCGCGAAGAGCGTGAGGATTCTGCGTACCTGCATCGCGGGCGTCGCCCGAAACAGAGCCGCAATCCGGGCTGTCGGCACGGCGGTTGCCTTGACCATGGCTGGTGGCGTAAGAACGTCACCGGCAGGAGACGACACATGGCAGCCAGAACGAAGATCGCCGCGATAGTGCTGGGAGTGGCCGCCGCCGGCAGCACCCTCCTCGCGGACACGCTTGTCCTCCGCGACGGACGCCGCGTGCAGGGCGAGCTGATTGGCGTCTACGGGCGCGAGATCGAGTTCGAGGAGCGCAGCGGCTTCAGCCGCCGCGCGATGCGGATTCCCCGCCAGGACATCCTCCGCATCGAGTTCGACAACCCGGGCCAGGGCTCCGGCTTCGGCCGGCAGGACGAGAACGCCGGCGGCGTCCCCCGCGGCATGCGCGAGCGGACCGTCAACGTCACGGCGCGCGAGGTGTGGACCGACACGGGCATCGACGTCCGCGCCGGATCGCCGATCTACTTCATGCCGTCCGGCGAGTGGCGCTGGGGGCCCAACCGGCGCGACGGCGCGGCCGGCGAGAGCGGGTCACCGTTCAACCGCCTGAGACCGATGCCGAACCAGCCCGCGGCGGCCCTGATCGGACGTATCGGCGACGACCTGAGCGCTTTCATCATCGGCAGCGACCCGCGCCCCGTCCGCGCGCGGGCGTCGGGGCGCCTCTACCTCGGCATCAATGACGATGTGCTCGAGGACAACACGGGCAGCCTGCGCGTGGTGGTCGCGTATTGACGCGGACGTCCTAGCCAGATGAGGTTTCGCCGCCGGGTGCCGATTATGCGGACATGCAGCCGGCGGCGGCCTTCGCCGACCTTCTCGACAGCCTGGCAGGCGGGCTTCCTGCCGGCGAACCCGCGCGGACGTGGAATCCGGGAGTCGCGACGCGGCCGCTCTTCTCGTTCCGCAAGCCGGCGCGCCGGCTGTCCGCGCCTGAGCGTGACGCGCTCGATCTCCTGAACAGCCTCGGCGCGCATCTGACCGACGACTTCACGCGCCGTGAGCTGCGCAGCGCTTTCCGGGCGCTCGCGCGCCGGTTTCATCCCGACGCGAATCCCCACGCCAGCGGCCGCGAGTTTGCGGCGGCGCGGGGGGCCTACGACATGCTGAGCAGACGCGTCTGAGCCGTGTGGTCCGGCTGATGCCGGACACTACGTACGACGCACGGCTGCGGTATCCTCTTCGGGCTATGACTCATACAGCCCGGGTCCTCCTGCTTGCCCTGATTTCGACCGCTGCGCTGGCGCAGAACTCGACCGACCCGTTCCCCGCGTCCATTCCAGCGAACGAGGGCGTGATCCGCGTCGGCATCGCGGAGTTCGCCGCGCTGCCGGACATCGACGGTGTTCCCGCGCGCATGATGCAGCTGGTGAACGAGCCCGGCACGCGCCGCCTGTTCGTCAACGATCAGCGGGGCCCGATCTACACCGTCAGCTACGACGGCAGGAACGTGCAGCTCTACGTCAACGTGAACGACGCGACGTACGGCCACCCGGTGCAGTCGATGGGACGCGAACGCGGCGTCCAGCACATCGCCTTCCACCCGCAGTTCGGCCAGGCCGGGGCGCCGGGCGCGGGCAAGTTCTACACGTGGGGCGACACGTCGAACCAGGCGCCGGCCCCTGACTTCACGTTTCCCGGCGGCGGGATGTCCACGCACGACAACGTGCTGCTCGAATGGACGACGAAGACGCCCGGCGCCGCCGCCTACGACGGTGGCGCGCCGAAGGAGCTGTTCCGCTTCCGCGATCCCTTCCAGAACCATAACGGGGGGTTCCTGACGTTCAACCCGCTGGCGCGCGAAGGCGCGCCCGACTTCGGCATGCTCTACATCGGCATCGCCGACGGCGGCAGCGGCGGCGACCCGCTGAACATGTCGCAGGACATGGGGCGC
>Ga0194128_10007038_pt1 | contig 14882 bp, 15 predicted proteins | sample TA2KigCa65mmetaG_FD_148650 | JGI IMG/M metagenome (GOLD analysis project Ga0194128, IMG submission 148650) | Freshwater microbial communities from Lake Tanganyika, Tanzania - TA2015037 Kigoma Deep Cast 65m | ecosystem: Environmental > Aquatic > Freshwater > Lake | place: Tanzania: Lake...
GACGGCGCCGTCATCCCAGGCGGCGTTCGCGATGAAGTGAGGCATCGACTGATGGCGGGCGCGCACGTGGCGCGGATCGACGCGCGCGGCCATCGGTTCGATGCTCTTCCGTTCGCCCGGCACGCACAGCCCCGTGACATAGTCCCGGAGGGGCCCGTGCCGATCCTGATGGCCGAGGGCGGCGGTGAGACGCTCAACATACGTGCGAAACCGCTGGGCGCGGGCGCTCGCGGGGTTGGGCATACGCCGAGGCGGCCAGCGTACCCCATGAAAACCTAACTTTTTTGACACAGTAGTACTAGGAGCCGGCGCGACCGCTCCGCGCGATCAGCCGGTCGAGGACGGCCAGCAGGTCTCCAGGGATGACCGGCTTGATGAAATACGCGTCGGCGCCAACCGAGCTGTCCTCCGCGCGCCCGCTGATCACGATCACCGGCAGCGCGCGCGTCCCGGCGTCCGCCTTGAGCGTGCGACACACCTCGGCGCCATCGCCATCCGGCAGTCGCCGGTCGAGGATGATGGCGTCGATCCCCCCTGACGGACGCGGGTCAGCGCGTCCGCGCACGTCGTCGCGGCGAAGGGCGTGTGGCCGACCGCTTCGAGGAACTGGACGTACATCTCGCGCGTATCTTCGTGGTCGTCGACGACGAGCACGACAGCCTTACGGTTGGATGACGTTGACACGGGCGGCCGGGACTGTAGCACAGGACGCCGGCCGCGGAGTGAGCCTTACGCGGTCGGGCGGCCGTCGACGCCGTCGACGTGCTGCGCCTGGCCGGTCGCGCGCAGGCCCCGGCGATGGGGTGCCCGGTGAGGATCGTATCCGGCCCGATGATAGACTCGGCGTCCTGAACGCCATGCCCGAGCTCCTCGACACCGTCGAGATCGAATCGGCGCCGAACCCGCGCGCGGCCATCCTCTGGATGCACGGCCTCGGCGCCGACGGTCACGACTTCGCGCCGATCGTTCCCGAGCTGCGCCTGCCGATCCCCGTGCGCTTCGTGTTCCCGCACGCGCCGATGCGCGCGGTGACGATCAACCACGGCGCGGTCATGCGCGCGTGGTACGACGTGCGCGGCGTCGACGGCGAGCGGCGCGAAGACGCCGACGGCGTGCGCGCCTCGCAGGCGCAGCTCGAAGCGCTCATCGCGCGGGAGAAGGCGCGCGGCATTGCCGCGCACCGGCTCGTGCTCGCGGGGTTCTCGCAGGGCGGCGCGATGGCGCTCCACACCGGACTCCGTCACGCCGAGCGCCTCGCGGGCGTGACGGCGCTGTCGTGTTTCCTGCCGCTCGCCGACACGCTCGCGCGCGACGCCGCGCCCGCCAACCGCGACGTGCCGATCTTCCTGGCGCACGGCACGTTCGACGACGTGATCCCGCCCGCCCGCGCCCGCCGCGCGCACGACACGCTCGTCGACCTCGGGTGGCGTGTCGAGTGGCACGAGTACCGGATGCCGCATTCGGTGTGTCCGGAAGAGATCGACGACATCTCGGCATGGCTGGCGACCGTGCTGAAGACCTAAGGGGTTTGGGGTCCTCCAGTTGTGGGGCCCCATCTACAAAGGAGAGAAACCATGGCGTCCCCCGTTGACCCGAACGATCCCCTCATGACCGGCGAGAACTCGTTCATCCGCCTGAGCCCCGACGGCGGCACGACGATGACCGATCGCTTCAGCCACTGGCGCGTGCTGTGGTGCGCGGCCGGCGCCGGCACCGTGCTGTTCGCGCAGAGCAAGCAGCTCACGAGCGGGCGCGTGCAGATCTACAGCGACAACGCGGCCGTCGCGCGCTGGCTGCAGCGCTCGATCGAGACCCTGCTCTTCCCCGCGTTCGCCGACGAGAGCATCCCGGTCATCAACGCCGAGTTCGCGCGCGGCGGCGATCCGCGCTCGGCCGCGTGGGAGACCGTGACCTCCGCGAACGAGAAGATCCGCCTCACCTGGTACGACTGCCTCGCTCCGTTCGTGCTGACGATGGCGCCGGGGACGAACAACCGTCCGATCGGCGTGTTCAGCACGTTCTTCCCCGCCCGCTCGGCGCAGGCGGAGATCAACGGGATGGCCGCCACGACGAAGCCGTGGCCCGAGATGCGCGGCGACCGCCAGTCGTCCAGCGCGTGCCTCGCGTGGTCGGAGACGTGGGTGAGGCCGAAGTCCTAGCGCCCGATGCTACGCTGAAGGCGTCATGCGGATGCCGGGCTGGTGGAGCCGGCGGCTCCGGGCTCCGTGCTCGGCGCCACGCTCGATCTCGACGCCGTCCTGCAGCAGATGACCGAGATCGCCGTCCCGCGCATGGGCGACTGGTGCGCGATCTTCATGCGTGGCGAGCGCGAGTCCATTCGTTGCGTGGCGTTCGTGCACCGGGATCAGGCGAAGACGGAGCTGGGCCGCGCGTACATCCGCGCGCGGCCGATCTCCATCGACGCGCCGTTCGGCGTCGGCAAGGTGATCCGGACCGGCGTCTCCGAGCTCACCGGTGAGGTCTCGGAAGAGCAGCTCCGCGCCGTCTCGCGTGACGAAGAGGGCGTGCGCGTGCCGCACGAGCTCGGCCACGGGTCGGTGCTCATCGTGCCGTTGCGCGTGGGCGCGGCGGTCATCGGCGCCGTCAGCATGGGACGGGCTGAGGCGAACGCGTACGATCCGACGGATCGTGCCGCCGCCGTGGACCTCGCGGGCCGCCTCGCGCTCGCGATCCAGAACGCGGAGCTCTACCGCGACGCGCGGGAGGCGCGCGCGCGGGCCGAGCGCGCGAGCTGGCAATCCGCGTTCCTCGCCGAGGCGAGCCGGCTGCTCGCGTCGTCGGTCGACTACGGCGCGACGCTCGACGGGCTGATCCGGCTCTCGGTCCCCACCATCGCCGACGGGGCCGTCGTGCATCTCGTGCGGCGCGACGGCGTCAAGCGGATCGGCCCCGCGTATGCGGATCCGCGCTCGCGCCGCTCGCGGAGACCCAGGTCGTCGGCAACCTCCTCTCGAACGCGATCAAGTTCACGCCGCCGGGGCCCCGCCGGGGGGGGCGTGGCCTTGACGCTCGAGCGCCTCGACGGCCGCGCGCGTCTGGTCGTCACCGACACGGGACCCGGCATCGGCGCGGACGTGCTCCCGCACGTGTTCGATCGCTTCCGTCAGGGCGACAGCAGCAGCACGCGCCTGCACGGCGGCCTCGCGATTCGTGAAGCACATCGTGGAACTGCACGGGGGAACGGTGCGCGCGGAAAACGTCGGGCCGCGGGGCGGCGCGCGAATCGTCATCGAGCTGCCGGCCGTGACCTAGGACAGCCTCCGGCTGCGCGTCTTCAGCCGACGCGCTTACGGCGGTGCTCGACGAAGTCGACCACCACGTACTCGCCGAGCTTCTCGGGGCTCACGTAGAACGCGCGGCCGCGGTTGATGCGCGTGAGCTGCTCGACGAACTGCGCCAGCCACGGCGTCCGCTCGAGCATGAACGTGTTGATCGTGATGCCGTCGCGCGTACAGCGTCCCACCTCGCGCAGCGTCTCCTCGATCGTCCGGCGCGTCGGCGGATACGCGAAGTCCGCCTCGCCGTTCTCGAGGTGCGCGGTCGGCTCACCGTCCGTCACCATCAGGACCTGGCGGTTGCCGCCGCGATGGCGCGCGAGGAGCTGGCGCGCCAGCATCAGCCCCGCGTGCATGTTCGTGCCCACGTTCCACTCGGACCACGACAGCGTCGGCAGCTCGGCGGAGGTGAACTCGCGCGCGTAGAGCGAAAAGCCGATGATGTAGAGCGCGTCCCGCGGGAACTGGCTGCGGATCAAGGCACTCAGCGCGAGCGCGACCTTCTTCGCGGGCAGGAAGTAGCCGTTGTTGAGCATCGAGCGGCTCATGTCGAGCATCACGACCGTCGCCGCCTGCGTCCGCAGCTCCGTGCGATAGACCTCGAAGTCGTCCGGCGCCAGCGCCACGGGCGCGCCGCGTCCCTGCCGCTCGACCGCGTTCATCACGGTCTCGCGAAGGTCGAGCAGGAACGGATCGCCGAACTCGTACGCCTTCGTCTCGTCGGTCTGGTCGCCGCCCGCCCCGCGGCGGTTGATCTGGTGCCCGCCGAAGCGGTCGTGCGCGAGGCGCTTGAAGATATCGCCCAGCGCCTTGTCCGCGATCTTGCGGATCGCGCGGGCGGTCAGCTTGAGATCGTCGTCCTCGCCCTCGAGGTAGCCGGCATCCTTCAGCGCCTTCGCCAGCTCCTTGAGGCGCGCGAGGTCGTTGGCCGCCTCCGGGCCGAGCAGCTCGTCGACCTTCTCGCCTTCGATCCGGTCGAGGTCGCGGAGGTCGCGCACGCCCTTCAGCTCGCGCTCGAGCTGCTCGAGCTGGTTCAGCTCGTCCATGAGCTTCATCGCCTTCTCGAGGTTGACGTCCTCGTCGCCGCGGAACGGATAGCGCTGCGCCATCTCGTCCATCGGGAGGAGATCGGCCAGGTTCATGGCGAGCTGGCGGAGCTGGGCCTCGAGACGCTCGTCGCGCATCATCAGCGAGCGCATCATGTCGTCGAGCTGCTGGCGCTGGCGGGGCGACAGGCTCTGCATGAGCGACTGGAGCTGCGCCATCTGCCGGCCCATCTGCTCGAGCAGGTCGTCGAGGCTCTCCGCGCCCGGGAACTGGTCGCCCCACTTCTGCTTGAACTTCTCGAAGTCGGGCTCGTTGCCCTCGGCCCGCTCGCGCAGCATGCGGTTCAAGTCCTGGAGCATCTCGCGCACGCGCGCCATGTCCTCGGGGCTCATGTTGTTGAGCGCGTTCTGCATGCCCTGCATGAACGGCTTCAGCATCTGGTCGCGCAGCGACTGCAGGAGCTCCTCGAACTTCCGCTTGGCCTCGGGGTCGACGAAGTCGTACTGCTGCAGGTCGCGCAGCTGTCCCGCGGGATCTTTCGGCAGCTTGTCGAGCGCTTCCTTGTTCTTCGCGACCGCGCGCTCCAGCCGCTCGACCATCTCGCGCGGGACTTTGCCCTGGTCGGCGCCTTCCTTCGCTTCGTTCACCCGGCGGTCGATGCCCTCGCGCTCGGTCTTGACGATGTCGTCGAGCTTCTTCTTGATGTCGTCGAGGCTGGACCCGAGGTCGTAGCGGTCGAGGCGCTCCTGCCGGCGCTTGCGCAGCTCCTTCAGCATGTCCTGGAGCCCGCGCCGGCGTTGCCCTTCACCCGGCGGCACGCCCTGGTGCATGAGCCGCTGGAGCGCGCGCCACGGGTCGCCGTCCGCGAGGACGTCGTCGGCCATCGCGGCGAGCAGATCGTCGGCGTCGAGCTCGACCTTCTGCCGCCCGTCCCACTGCGAGTAGCGGAAGAGCCAGGGCACGGCTCAGCCCCGGTACCGGAACCCGCCGGCCTGCACGTCCTTGTTGAGCTTCTTCGAGAGGTGGAGCCCCTCGAGGACGAACTCGATCGCCGAGGCGACCGCCGACGGCTCCGTGGCGCCGAGCTTCGTCGCGGCCTGCCGGAGCCCGCGCAGCTCGGCGACCTGCTTCACGTAGTCCGCCGACGGCATCCCGTCGGACGCCTGGACCACGAGCCCGCCTTCGAACGCCTTCACGACGTCGGCGAGCTCCGGCTCCGCGAAGCTGCGCTTGAAGACGTTGAGCACCGCGCGCTGCATGAGCCGGTGGAGGATCTTCTCGTCGCTCGCCTCGCCGACCGCTTCGAGCTCGATCTTGCCGGTCGTCGACGCGACGATCGCGCCGAGGTCGCTCACGCGGGGCACCGCGTCCTTCTCGCCGAGGCGGATGGCGCGCTTGAGCGCGCTGGACATCAAATTTTCGTAGTTGGCGATGCTCACGCGCACGGACACGCCCGACCGCTGGCTGATGTCCGACGACTGGCGCGCGAGGTGCGTCAGCTCGGCGACGATCTGCTTCATGTACTCCGGGCTCGCCACGCGCACGCCGTCCTGCGCGAACGCGGTGCGCTCGGCGTCCATGATCGCGATCTCGTGATCGAGCCGCTTCGGATAGTGCGTGCGGATCTGCGAGCCGAACCGGTCCTTGAGCGGCGTGATGATGCGGCCGCGGTTCGTGTAGTCCTCGGGGTTCGCGCTCGCGATGACGTAGAGGTCGAGCGGCAGCCGGACCTTGTAGCCGCGGATCTGGACGTCACGCTCCTCCATGATGTTGAGGAGGCCGACCTGGATGCGCTCGGCGAGGTCGGGCAGCTCGTTCAGCGCGAAGATTCCGCGGTGCGTGCGCGGCAGGAGGCCGTAGTGGATCGTGAGCTCGTCCGCGAGATACCGCCCTTCCGCGACCTTGATCGGATCGACTTCACCGATGAGGTCCGCGATGGTGATGTCCGGCGTCGCGAGCTTTTCCGCGTAGCGCCGATCGCGCGGCAGCCACGCGATCTCGGTGTCGTCGGTCACGCGCCCGCGGCACGCGGGGCAGATGGGCGCGAGCGGATCGTCGTTGACCTCACAGCCCGCGATGACGGGCACGCCCTCGTCGAGGAGTCCGACAAGGAGCCGCGCGATCCGTGTCTTCGCCTGGCCGCGCTCGCCGAGAAACACGACGTCCTGTCCGGAGAGGATCGCGTTCTCGATCTGCGGAACGACGCTCTCCTCGTAGCCGACGATCCCCGGGAGGAACGGATCACCCTTCGCGAGGTGCTTGATGAGGTTGTCCGCCAGCTCCTGCTTGACCGACTTCGACCGGTACCCACTCTCGCGCAGCTCACGGACGGTCTTTGGCGGGTTCATTGCGTGCCACTATGCCCGCCGCCGCGCGCGGCTGTCAATCACGCGCTAGAGTGTCGACATGAGGCGCGCGCTGGCGCTCGCAGTGTCCCTGCTCCTCGCCGCTCCCGCGCTGGCATCGGAGGTCGTGCTCTCCGGAGTCGAAGGCCATCCGCGCGCACGATTCCCGCTCGCGGTCCACGTCATCCCGTTCGGGGACGCCGCGCTCGACGCCGCCGCCACCAAGGCGGTCGACGACTGGAACCGCGTGGCGCTGGACGCGCTCGGCCGGACGGTGTTCGCGCGCGTCGAGAGCCAGGAAGCGGCCCAGGTCGTCGTCGACACACGGCCGCGGGACGAGCGCGGGCTCATGGGCTTCGCGCGCGTCGAGGTCGGCCCGGACGGCGTCATCAGGCTGCCCGTGCGCGTCGTCGTGTACGAGCCGGCGGCGCGTGGGGCCACGTCACGCGAGACGCTGCTCTATCAGGTGCTCGCGCACGAGCTGGGTCACGCGCTCGGGCTGCCGCACAACACCGACCCGCGCTCGCTGATGTGCTGCATCCACGCGAGCCTCGACTTCAAGGACCCGGCAATCCTCTCCGCGTACGTCGAGGCGCGCCGCCGGCCCGACGTCGCGTCCGCGAAGGCCCAGCTCGCCGCGCACTATCAGAGGGTCTGGCGCGAGCCGCGGTAAGATCGACGGGATGAGCGAGCAGGAGCCGACCCGGGCCGCCAACTTCGTTCGCACGGCGGTCGCGGAGGACCTCGAGACCGGACGCTTCCAGCGCCCGATCGTCACGCGCTTTCCGCCGGAGCCGAACGGCTACCTGCACATCGGCCACGCGAAGGCGATCGCGATCGACTTCGGCATCGCCCAGGAGTTCGGCGGACGCTGCCACCTCCGCTTCGACGACACGAACCCGACGAAGGAGAGCCAGGAGTACGTCGACGCGATCATGCGCGACATCCACTGGCTCGGCTGGGACTGGGCCGAGCACCTCTATCACGCGAGCGACTACTTCGAGCAGCTCTACCAGTGGGCCGTGCAGCTCATCAAGGCGGGCAAGGCGTACGTCGACGACCTGACGGCCGACGAGATGCGCGAGACGCGCGGCACGCTGACCGAGCCCGGGCGCGAGAGTCCCTATCGACATCGATCCGTCGAAGAGAACCTGGATCTGTTCGAGCGCATGAGACGCGGTGAATTCGACGACGGCACGAAGACGCTGCGGGCGAAGATCGATATGAACTCCGCGAACCTGAACCTCCGCGACCCGGTGATGTACCGCATCCGCAAGACGTCGCACCAGCGGACCGGCGACACGTGGTGCATCTATCCGATGTACGACTGGGCGCACGGCCAGTCGGACTCGGTCGAGCGCGTCACGCACTCCCTCTGCTCGCTCGAGTACGAGGACCATCGCCCGCTGTACGACTGGTACCTCGACGCGCTCGGCATCTTCCATCCGCGCCAGATCGAGTTCGCGCGCCTGAACCTGAGCCACACGGTGATGTCGAAGCGCAAGCTGCTGAGCCTGGTCGAGCACGGCCACGTGCGCGGCTGGGACGACCCGCGCATGCCGACGCTCGCCGGCCTGCGCCGCCGCGGCTACACGCCCGAGGCCATCCGCGACTTCGCCGAGCGCGTGGGCGTGACCAAGGCCGCGAACATGGTCGAGCTCGCGTATCTCGAAGCGTGTCTCCGCGAGGATCTGAACAAGCGCGCGGAGCGGCGCATGGCGGTGCTGCGTCCGCTGACGCTGATCCTCGAGAACTATCCGGACGACCAGGTGGAGGAGTTCGAGGCGATCAACAATCCGGAAGATCCGTCGGCGGGCACGCGCAAGGTGCCCTTCAGCCGCATCCTTTATATAGAGCAGGACGACTTCCGGGACCCGGCGCCGCCGAAGTACTACCGCCTCTCGCCCGGCGCCGAGGTGCGCCTGCGCTACGCGTACATCGTCAAGTGCACGGGCGTGGAGCGCGACGCGGCGGGCACCGTGACGGCCGTGCGCGCGACGTACGACCCCGCCACGCGCGGCGGCGACGCGCCGGGCCGCAAGATCCGGGGCACGATCCACTGGGTCTCTGCGCAGCACGCGATGGATGCCGAAGTCCGGCTCTACGATACGCTCTTCACGGCGCCCAAGCCGGATGACGTCGACGACCCGACGTCGGTGCTGAACTCGACCTCGCTCGAGGTGATCTCCGGCGCGAAGGTGGAGCGCGCGCTCGGCCTCGTCGCGCCGGAGACCCGCGTCCAGTTCGAGCGCCTCGGCTACTTCGTCGCCGACTGGCGCGACCACACGCCCGACCGCCTCGTCTTCAATCGCACGGTCGGCTTGCGCGACACGTGGGGCAAGATCGAAAGGACTTTATCTTGAATGCCGGTGGCCAGAGATGAGTTCGTAAGGGCGATGGACCGAGCGGCGGAACGCTCCGTCGCGCGGTCCTTCCATATTGTCTAGAACCCCTCCAGCCGTCGCAGCGTGCCTTTGAGCGTGCGCGACTTGTCCGCCGAGACCCACGTCACGGTCCCTTCCTCTTCCGGCGAGACCACGACGGTCGCGTTGTTGCCGAGCGTCGCGCGAATCGCATTGTCGGCGATCGTCGCGTCCCACAGGCCGTCGGTCGTCGGCGACGTGCGATACATCAGCCGCACCTTCCCGCGGTCGTCGACGGGACCGATGATCGCGAGCGTATCGCCGAGCAGCGCCCAGCGCGGGCCGAGCAGCGCGAGCAGCTCCGCCGGCACGCCGTCGGGATTCACGAGGAACTTCGGCGGGCGACTGGCCGGCGAGAACAACAGTTCGCGCACGATCCGCGCCTCGTCGCCGCCGGGCTGACAGGCGATCGGCCCCGGCGCGAGCGTCGCGGCCGAGAGGAACTCGGCGAGACAGCGGCCGTAGCGCACGGCGAAGCGCCCGGTGACGCCGCCGTGGTGTCCCGTGATCTCGCCGGCGGTCTCGTCGACCATCAGCCACGGAAGGTCTCGCTTCGCGAGGATCGGCCGCGCGCGTACTCCCCGCGCGATGTTGCCGAAGAGCGCGTCGTCCTTCGGGAACACGACGGCCAGGCGCCCGACGCGCGCACGTTGCAGGATGCGCTCGATGATCGTGGGATCGAGGGCACCGGTGGCGCCGAGCGAGCGGATCCCGGGCGCGAACGCGATCGCCGCGTCGATGTCGGGCGACTCGTCGATGGCGGCGAGCGTGACGTAGCCGCCGAACGACTGCCCGGAGAGAACGATCTTCTTGTAGCCAGCTTCCCTCTGCGCCGCGACTTCCTCGAGCGTCCGCTTCACCGTGCGCTCGAGCGCGCCGCCCTCCGCGAGGTGGTGACGCTTGAGCATGATGACGTCCCACCCGCGCGCCTGAGCGATCCGGAGCACGGGCGCCGCCGGCGCCTTCCAGGACTCGGTCGTCCCGGAGATCCCGTGATTCCAGATGATGAGCCCCTGCGCTTGCTCGGGCCCGGCCATGGGGAGATCGCAGAACGCGCGCTCGAGCCAGTAGAAGCGCTCCCCGGGCTGCTGGTTGCACGCGAGATCGGTCGACGCGTGCGCGAGGCCGGCGGGCGCGACGACGAGCACGAGCGCGAGGAGAAGCCGCACGGGCCGGAAGGCTAGACGAAAAGCGCGGGAGCCGCCATGATTTTTCGGTGAGCGAGAGCCTGCCCGCGGTTGCCGTCGCCGTGCTCCTCGCCGATGGCCGCTACGCGCTCCAGCATCGCGACGATCTCCCGGGCATCGCGTGGCCCGGCCACTGGGGCCTCTTCGGCGGCAACCTCGAGCCCGGGGAGGCGCCGCTGTCGGCGATCGCGCGTGAAGTCTCGGCTAAAGCGAATCTAGCGGGATCCGGCAGCGGGAGCGCGACCCGCTGCCTACCGCAGTCCGCCCGCATAGCCCTGGATGACGGGCTGCACGTAGGCGTTGATCACGGTTGCCGGGTCGCTTTGCCGGGCACGTTCACCCCCGACGACGAGGCATGGTAACGTGCGCCACCGGACAACGATGACGGTCAAGGTCTCGCGTGTTCACGCGCCACGGCGACGCATCGCGTGGACAGGTGCGGGGTGGCTGCTGCTGCCGGGTCTCCTCGTGCTCCTCGCGTTCTTCGCCCTGCCCATGGGCACCATCCTCGTGTACAGCGTCGGCCGGACGGCGCCGGGCGCGCTCTACATCCCGGACCTGACCCTCGCCAACTACGTCGCGCTGGTCGGGACCCCGGTGTATTTCCAGGTCATGATGCGCACGCTGCGCCTGGGTCTCATCGTCACGCTGCTCGCGCTGGTCATCGGCTACCCCTACGCATTTCTCATGGCGCGGGGACGGCCGTGGGTCCGGACAGGCTTGCTCCTCGCGGTCCTGCTGCCCCTGCTGGTGAGCGTCGTCGTCCGCACCTACGGCTGGATCGTGGTCCTGGGGCTCGACGGCCCGGTCAACATGCTGCTGCTGGCGCTCCGTCTGACCAGCCAGCCGGTGAAGTTCCTCTTCAACGAGACCGGCATCGTCATCGGCCTCCTGCACGTCTTCTTCCCGTTCATGGTCCTGCCGCTCAGCTCCGTGCTCCAGAAGCTCGATCCGCAGCTCGTGGAAGCGGCGCGTACGCTCGGCGCCGGCTATCCGACCGTGTTCTGGCGGGTGATCCTCCCGCTCAGCGTGCCGGGGATCGCGGCGGGCTCAATGCTGGTCTTCACGCTGAGCGTCGCGGCGTACGTCACGCCGGCGCTGATGGGTGGCGCCGGGATCAACGTGATGGCCACCCTGGTCGCGCAGCAGATCCTCGTGCTCGTGAACTGGCCCCTGGGAGCGGCCGTCGCGGTGACCCTGGTGGGCATCACCCTGCTGGTCGTGGCCGTCTACAACCGCTTCCTCGAGGCGAGCACCGGCGTCTACCAGAGACACGCGGGATGATGGCCGCTCTGGCCTACGCCGTCGTGGCGGCAACGGTGGTCTTCCTCGCCCTGCCGATCGTGTCCCTGATCGTGATGTCGTTCAGCGCGGCCGAGTACGTCACCTTCCCGCCCATCGGCTTCTCGCTCAAGTGGTACGGGCGCATCCTCCAGATGCCCGGGTTCGTGGACTCGCTGCTCCTGAGTCTCCGGCTCGCAGCGCTGGCGACCGTGCTGAGCATCCTGCTGGGGGTCGCCGCCGCGCTCGCCGTGGCCCGGACGCGCTTCCGCGGCCGGAATGCCCTCGTCGCCGCGCTGATGTCCCCTCTCGTCGTGCCCTCGATCGTGACCGGCCTCGCCATGCTGCAGTTCTTCGTGGACCGCGGGATGCGCTCGGCGGACTGGAACCTGCTCGCCGGCCACGTCGTCATCACGCTGCCGTACGTGACACGGACGGTGATGGCCAGCCTGGAGGTCTTCGACTGGAGCCTCGTCGACACGGCCCGCGTCCTGGGCGCCGGACCGCTGCGCGCGTTCTGGCGGGTGACGCTGCCGATCATCCGCCCCGGCATCCTCGCCGGCGGCATCTTCGCGTTCCTGACCTCGTTCGACAACTACACGATCTCGTTCTTCCTGGCGGACGCCAGACGGGTCCCGTTGCCCGTGACCGTGTTCAACTACATCAACAACATCTTCGATCCAGGTGTGGCGGCGTTGTCGGCCACCCTCATCTACGCTTCCGCGATCATCCTGATCGCCACCGAGCGTCTGATCGGGGCCAGCCGACTCCGTGGATTCTAACGACATGGGAGACCTCGACATGGACACGTTCTCGAAGAAGACCACCGTGAGCCGGCGCGAATGGCTCGCACACGCGACCCGGGCGGGCCTCGGAGGAGCGGCGATCGCATCCGTCGGCCTCCTGGCCAGGGCGTCCACCGTGTCGGCGCAGGCCGCCGCGAAGACCATGGCCATCGCGATCTGGGGCGGGCCCTTCTCGGCGGCCCTGCGCGAGGCCCTCGTCCCCGAGTTCGAGAAGGATCACGGGGTGAAGGTCGTCATGGAGGAAGGGATCAGCGCCGACGCCATCGCCAAGGTGCGCACGGCGCGGAGCAATCCCCAGCACACCCTGATCGGGGTGGACGACCAGTTCATCAGCGAGCTCAAGACCGAGGGCCTGATCGTGCCGGTGACCCCGAAGGATGTGCCCAACATGAAGGACCTCTTTCCCGAGTACGTCATCGAGGACGGCCACGGCGTGGGCGTCGCGGTGAGCTGGTCGGGCCTCCACTACAACACCGCCCGGGTCAAGACGCCGATCACCTCGTGGCGAGCGATGTGGGATCCGGCCTTCAAGGGCCGCGTGATCATCCAGTCGTTCAAGGCGGGTACGGGCATCTTGACGCTCGCCATGACCGCGGCGCTCGCGACGGGCAAACCGGCCCAGCAGGCGCAGTACGAGGCGGAGGCGGCATTCCCCCTGTACAAGCAACTCCGGCCGCACCTGCACTCGATCGTCGACTCGACGGTCACGGCGCTGCCGCTGCTGGCCCAGGGCGAGGCGTGGCTCCTGCCGACGCCGAGCCGGATCGCGGCAGCCTACACGGTGAAGGGAGCGCCGATCGCACGGGCCGAGGTGAAGGAAGGGCAGCCGATGCTGCTGAACACGGTCGCCCTCGTGAAGAACGCGCCGCTCCAGGAGCAGGGCCGGGACTTCATCAATCGGTTCCTCTCGGCGAAGGTCCAGCTCGAGATGGCGAAGAAGGGGCTCACGGGGCCGACGAACCAGAAGGTGGAGGTGCCGGCAGACCTGAAGAAGCTGGTGCCGGTCGGCCGCGAGGATGCGGCGCGGATGGTCCGCCTCGACTGGAAGCACGTCACCAAGCACCGGGCCCAGTGGGTGGACTGGTGGAACAAGGAGATGGCGGGGTGACCAGGCAAGCCACGATCAGTCGTGGCTGAGGTCGAATTCGCCTCGGTCTGGAAGCGCTTCGGCAGCGTGGCGGCCGTGGCGGGCATCAGCGTGCCCGTCGAGCGTGGTGAATTCGTGGCCCTGCTCGGGCCGTCGGGGTGCGGCAAGACGACCACGCTGCGGCTGATCGCCGGGCTGCTCCAGCCCGACGAGGGCGAGATCTTCATCCGGGGCCGTCCCATGGCCGGCGTGCCGCCGAACAAGCGGGACGTGGGCATCGTGTTCCAGAACTACGCGCTGTTCCCGCACATGACGGTCGCCGGCAACGTGGCCTTCGGCCTCCAGATGCGCGGCGTGTCGGGCCGCGAAGTGCGGCAGCGGGTCGGCGAGGCGCTGGAGCTGGTGCAGCTCGCGGGCCTCGAGAGCAGGTATCCGCACCAGCTCTCCGGAGGTCAGCAGCAACGGGTGGCGCTGTCGCGCGCGCTGGTCTTCCGGCCGGCGGTGCTGCTGCTGGACGAGCCGCTGGCCGCGCTCGACAAGCGGCTCCGGACGGACATGCAGGTGGAGCTGAAGGCGCTCCAGCGGCAGGTCGGGATCACCACGATCTTCGTCACGCACGATCAGGAAGAGGCGTTGACGCTGAGCGACCGCATCGCAGTGATGAACGGGGGGCGCATCGAGCAGCTGGGCACGCCGGAGGATATCTACGAGCGCCCCGCCACGTCCTTCGTACTCGAGTTCATCGGGCGGGCAAACGTGTTCGCGGGCGAGCTCGGTGCGGAGGACGGGCGGCCGGTCTTCCGCGCCGGGGCCCTGACGCTCGCGGTGCCGGAGGCGAGCGCCCGGCAAGGCCGGGCGATCCTGGCGATCCGTCCGGAGCGCGTGCGCCTGTGCGCTGAGCCGCCGCCGGGCGGCAACGTCGTGTCGGCGGAGGTGACCAACGTGGTCTACCTGGGCTCGCACGCGCACTACTACGTCCGTCTGGCGACGGGCGAGGAGCTCGTGGCGTTCCAGAGCGTGGGGGAGGGGCCGGCAATCAAGGAGGCGACCCGCGTGTGGGTCACGTGGCGGACGGAGGACGTCCGCGTCGTCCCGGCCTGATCGCCGGGCTCGCCCCGGGCGCTACCGCGAACCGCGCTCCGCCGACGGGCCCGGGGCCGCGGGCGTCCGGCGCACGAGCTTCACCACCTGCTTCAGACGCGACTCGGCGAGGTAGAGGTTGCCCCAGACGCCGTGAGCGAGGGTGTCGAGTGGGCGTCCCCGCGACAGCATCTGCCCCTCCGGTCTGCCCGGGCTGCCGCCAGAGCGCCGGCTGGCGGCTGGGCGACCGCAGATTCATGTGCTCGGGATGCGGGGATCGCACGTCGGTGACCGCCGGCACGATCTTCGACCGAACGCGGACGCCGCTGA
>Ga0194128_10007047_pt1 | contig 14865 bp, 14 predicted proteins | sample TA2KigCa65mmetaG_FD_148650 | JGI IMG/M metagenome (GOLD analysis project Ga0194128, IMG submission 148650) | Freshwater microbial communities from Lake Tanganyika, Tanzania - TA2015037 Kigoma Deep Cast 65m | ecosystem: Environmental > Aquatic > Freshwater > Lake | place: Tanzania: Lake...
CGGAACTCGGCGCGGTGGCGCGGGTGCCCTGGCCGGCCGAGCCCTTCACCGGCGGCTCCTACGTCGCGCCCGCACCGGGCGAGGCGCTGGGGCTGGCGGCGCTGCGCCGGCGGGTCGGCCGCGTCGTGCTCGCCGGCGAGCACACCGACGCCCTCTTCCCCGGCTACATGGAGGGAGCTGCCCGCAGCGGCCTGCGCGCGGCCGAGCAGCTGCTCGGGGCCTAGCGCACCGCCCCGCGGACGAAGTCCACGATCTCGTCCGTTGGCGCGCCGGGGGTGAAGACCTCGGCGATGCCGAGCTGCTTGAGCTCACCGATGTCGTCGGCGGGGATCGTCCCCCCCACCGTCACGATCACGTCCTCGGCCCCCTGTGCCTTCAGCAGCTCGACGACCTTGGGCACCAGCGTCATGTGGGCGCCGGAGAGGATCGAGAGGCCAACGGCGTCCGCATCCTCTTGGATCACGGTCTCGGCGATCTGCTCGGGCGTCTGGTGCAGTCCCGTGTAGATCACCTCCATGCCGGCGTCACGCAGGGCGCGGGCGATGATCTTGGCGCCGCGGTCGTGCCCGTCGAGGCCGGGCTTGGCGACGACTATCCGGATCTTCTTATCTGCCATGGAGGTGGGTTCGGCGAACTCGTTCGTCTGAGAACGGACTACGTGGCTAACGGTAGTCGAACAGGAAGTCTCCACGGTTGGCCGAAGCTACTTCGGAGAGCAAGATGTGTTCTGGAATCCGTTGATAGCCAGGAGGCAGCCTTGTACGACGTTCTCTACAGAGATCCGAGACACGCAGAGCGGCTGATAGCCGGCGGACTGGACCGCGAAGCGGCCTGCGCCCTGGCCCGCTCTGAGGCCGAGAAGCTTCACGTGGGCCGCATGTTCGCCGCGGGATCGGACCTCGAGCCGGTCGGCGACATGGTCCTGATCGTCGAGTCCACGCAGCGCGCCGCGTAGGGCGTTCAGCGCGCGCGCCGGCTTGACCCGGCCGAGCGGCCGGGATAAAGTTGGCGTGTACAGGGATCGACGAGGGAGAGACAGAATGAGGAACGGCAGAACGTTGATGCCCAGCCCGGCGATGGTCGTCGCGATCGCGGCGCTGGTGGCCGCGCTCGCCGGCAGCGCTTACGCCGGCCATAAGCTGGGGTTGGGCGCGCTCAACAAGAGCGCCAAGCAGCAGACGGTCGGAGTCGGCAAGCTGACCTATGCCAGCACTACGACGTCGGTGCCCGACAGCGCCGTGGACACCTTGAATATCACGGCCACCTGCCCGGCCGGGCTGAGGCCGATCGGGGGCGGGGTCAAGACCGACACCGACGACGACGACTTCTACGCCAACGACAGCCACCTGACGGTGACGGGCTGGGCGGCGGAGATGTTCAACAACACCGGCGTCGCGCGGACGGCGACGGTGACCGTCGCATGCGCCGCCTCGCAGAAGGTGACCGGGGCGCCACCGGCCAGCTAGCTGGAGTCGGTCATCGAGCCCCGCCGGCGGCCGGAAGCCGCCGTGCCGAGCTCTCAGGGCTCGCAGGCGAGCGGCTGGCTCGCTTGATCCGCGCCGCGCCGATCGATTGCGGGTGGTGGCAGGCGGCGAGATGGCCACCGCCATAGTCGGCGAGGGGCGGCTCCTCCTGCGAGCAGATCTCGGTGGCCACCGGACAGCGGGTGTGGAACCGGCATCCGGCCGGGGGGTCGCTGGGATTCGGCACGTCGCCCTTCAGCACGATTCGCTCGCGGGCGCGCCCCTCCTTGGGGTCGGGCACCGGCACGGCCGAATACAGCGACAGCGTGTAGGGATGGATCGGCCCCTCGAACAGCTCCGAGGCCGCCGCCAGCTCGACGATCTTGCCCAGGTACATGACCGCGATCCGATCGGAGACGTGGCGGACGACCGAGAGGTCGTGTGCGACGAACAGGTAGCTCAGCCCCAGCTCGTCCTGGATGCTGTCCAGCAGGTTGATGATCTGCGCCTGGATCGAGACGTCGAGCGCCGAGACCGGCTCGTCGAGCACGACCAGCTTGGGGCTCAGCGCCAGGGCGCGCGCGATGCCGATTCGCTGCCGCATCCCGCCCGAGAACTCGTGCGGGTAGCGGTCCATGTGGTCCCCGCTGAGGCCCACCAGCTCCAGGATCTCGCGGCTGCGCTCGTCGGCCTTCGAGGACGAGGCCCCGTGCAACCGCAGCGGTCCGCCGATGATCTCGCGTACGCGGCGCCGCGGGTTCAGGGACGAGAACGGGTCCTGGAAGACCATCTGCATCTCGCGCCGCACCGGCCGCAGCTTGCGCTGGCTGAGCTCGGTGATGTCCTGCCCCTGGAAGCGGACACTGCCGCCGCTCGGTTGCAGCAGCCTGGTGACCGTGCGCGCGAGGGTCGTCTTGCCGCAGCCGGACTCGCCGACCAACCCCAGCGTCTCGCCATCGCCGAGCTCGAAGCTGACGTCGTCGACGGCGTGGACGCGCCCCACCTCGCGGTCGATCAGCACCCCGCTCTTGATCGGGAAGTAGGTCTTCAGGTGCTCGACCTGGAGCAGCGGTCCCGGCTCGGAGCTCATGCCTGGGCCTCCGCCGCGGGCGCCAACCCGATCCCGCCCTCGACCTGGCGCAGCGAGCGCTTGGCCTCCAGGTCGAGCCAGCAGCGATCCAGGTGGCCCGCCGCCTTCGGGTCGCGCTGCTCAAGCGGCGGGACCTGCTCGCAGCGCCCGCGTGCGTGCGGGCAGCGGGGCCGGAAGTGGCAACCCTGCGGGGGCGCGATCAGGGAGGGCGGCGCGCCCGCGATCGAGGGGAGCGCACCGGCGCGGTCGCGGTCGAGCCGGGTGACCGAGCCGAGCAGGCCCCACGTGTAGGGATGACCGGGGTCGTAGAAGATCTGGTCGAGCGTGCCCTGCTCGACGATGCGGCCCGCGTACATCACGGCGACCCGGTCGGCGACCTCGGCGACCACGCCGAGGTCGTGGGTGATCAGGATCACCCCGGCGTTCTCCTCGCGGCGCAGCTCCATCACCCGCTCCAGGATCTGGGCCTGGATGGTGACGTCGAGCGCCGTGGTCGGCTCGTCCGCGATCAGCACCCTGGGCGAGCAGGAGAGGGCCATCGCGATCATCACCCGCTGGCGCATGCCCCCGGAGAACTCGTGCGGGTAGGCGTCCACGCGGCTCTCGGCGTGGGGGATTCCAACCCGGCCCAGCAGCTCGATCGAGCGCTCCCGCGCCGCCTCCGCCGAGACGTCCTCGTGGGCCCGGATCTGCTCGGCGATCTGCTCGCCGACGCGGTAGACCGGGTCGAGCGAGGTCATCGGGTTCTGGAAGATCATCGCGATCTCCGCCCCGCGGACCCCGAGCAGCTCGGACTCCGAGGCGCCGACGAGGTCCCGCTCGCCGAGCTTGACCCGACCCTCGATCTTGGTGTTGGCTCCGCGGGTGAGGCCCATCAGGCTCATCGCGGTGACCGACTTGCCGCACCCCGACTCCCCCACGATCGCCAGGATCTCGCCGGCGGCGAGCTCCAGCGAGAGGCCGTCCACGGCCTGCAGCACCCCTTCCTCCGTGCGGAAGGAGACGCGCAGGTCCTCGACCGAGAGCAGCGGAGCGCTCATGGCGCCCGCGCGTCCTCGAGCCGGATCCGCGGGTCCAGCGCCGCGTAGACGATGTCCACGACCGCGTTCAGCAGCACGATGAAGAAGGCGCCGAACAGCGTCACCGCCATGATCACCGGCTGGTCGAGCTGCTCGATCGACTCGGCCGCGTACTGGCCGACGCCCTGCAGGTTGAAGACGGCCTCGGTCAGGATCGCCCCGCCGCCGAGGATGAACCCGAAGTCGAGGCCCCAGAGGGTGATGATCGGGACCAGCGAGTTGCGCAGGACGTGCCTGTTCATCACCTGCTTCTCGGTCAGCCCCTTGGCGCGCGCGGTGCGCACGAAGTCCTCGTTCTCGGTCTCGAGGATGTCCGAGCGCAGTACTCGCGAGTAGAAGCCGACGAACAGGAACGAGAGCGCGATCCAGGGAAGCATCAGGTGCCAGAACCACCCGGTCGGGCTCTCGCCGAACTCGACGTAGCCGCCGTTGGGGAAGATCCCGAGCTCGAACCCCAGGTAGTGGTTCATCAGGGCGCCGAGCCAGAACACCGGCAGCGAGAGCCCCAGCACCGCGAGCAGGGTGATCGCCCTGTCGCTCCACTGTCCCGCGTGTCTGGCCCCGTACACCCCCAGGATCACGCCGAAGAGCAGCGACAGGACCGCCGCCCCGATCGCGAGCGCGAACGTCCTCGGGGCCCCTTTGATGATCTCGTCGACGACGTTGAGCTGGGTGAAGTAGGAGACCGTGTCGCCCGTGAACAGCTTCTTCATCATCGTCCCGTACTGGACGTAGATCGGGTCGTCGAAGCCCCACTCCTCGCGGATCGCCTCCACCTGCGGCTTGGTCGGCACCTTGCCGGCCATGCGCACCGCCGGATCGCCCGCGGGAATGACGTTGAAGATCAGGAAGGTCAGGACCGAGACCGCGAACAGGACCAGGACCGCGGAGATCAGACGCCGCACCGCGAAACGCAGCATCAGTGCTCCATCCTGACCCTGCCCTTGGGGTCGAAGGCGTCGCGGACGCCGTCGCCGAACACGTTCAGGGCCAGCACCGTGGCGACGAGGAAGACGCCCGGGGCGATCGTCAGCATCGGCGCCGTGATGATGCGCTCGACCCCGCTGTCGATCATCGTCCCCCAGGAGGGCTCGGGCGACTGCACGCCGGCGCCGAGGAAGCTCAGCGCCGCCTCGAGCAGGATCGCGTTGGCGATCAGCAAGGGGAAGAAGACGATCATCGTCGAGGCCAGGTTGGGCAGGATCTCCGCGAACATCACCCGCAGCGGCCCGGCGCCCTGGGAGCGCGCCGCCTCGACGAAGTCCTGCTCGCGCAGGATCAGCACCTGGCCTCGCACCGGCCTCGCCATGTAGGGCACGTAGACGATCGAGATCACGAAGATGGGGATCAGCAGCGAGCCCGGGCCCACCGAGACCGGCCCCAACTCGAATCCGCCGAGCGCCAGCGAGGTCCCCAGCGCCACGCCGAGCAGCACGACGGGGAAGGCCCAGAGCACGTCCATCATCCGCGAGATGACGCCGTCCACCCGGCCGCGCATGTAGCCGGCGACCAGCCCCAGCAGGATCGAGAGCATCAGCGTGATCAGCGCCGCCGAGACCCCGATCAGCAGCGAGTTGCGACCCCCATAGAGGATCCGGACCATGACGTCGCGCCCGTTGTCGTCTGCCCCAAGCAGGAACTCCCCGCGCCAGGTGGGCCCGATCGGAACACCGTCGAAGCCGACCACGTTGACCGTCTCGCCGTCCTGCTCGATCGTGTCGCTGAGGTGGTTCTCGTACGGGCCCGTGTGGGCGACGTGCTTGGCATACAGCGGCGCCGCGATACAGAAGAGGACCAGGGCGACGAAGACACCGCCGAAGACCAGCGTCGCCCGGTTGCGGCGCAGCCGCCGCCAGGCGAGCCGCCAGGGACCGGCGCCGGCCGGGGCCCCGAGCGTCGCCTGCTCGGGCGCCCCCGCCGGTGCCGCTGCCCCTTCAGCCGTCGCTACTCGCCCTCCTTCAGGCACCAGGACGAGTAGTCGTTCAGGTAGAGCGGATTGAACAGCGCGCAGCTGAAGTCCATCCGGTCCGAGAAGAACGTTGACTGCTTCTGGTGCCCGTAGGGAGCGATGTAGGAGTTGTCGGCGACGAGCACCTCGTCCAGGGCGGCCCAGCTGTCCTCGACCGAGGCCAGGTCCGTCTCCAGGGCGAGCGCGTTGATCTCGTCGTTGATCTTGAGATCGTCCACGTTGCTGAAGTTCTGGTTGTTGGTCGGCTGGATCGTGCCGCCGTCAACCAGGAAATAGAAGTTCAGCGGGTGCGGGAAATCCTGGAACCAGTTCGTGAAGCCCGTCTGGGCCCTCGTGTCCTCGTTCCCGATCGCCTGGAAGTAGACCCCCGCTCCGAGGATGCGGACGTCCACGTCGAAGCCGATCTTGTCGAGCTGATCGGCATATGCCTCGGTCACCTTCGGGGTCGGGTCATCGGTGTTGCCCCAGACGGTCACCTTGGCGCCCTCGGCACCGGCCTCCTTGAGCAGCTGCTGCGCTCGCTCCAGGTCGGGCGGCTGGTTGGGGTCCCCGAACGGGCAGTCCGGCCCGTCGAGCGACTCGTTGTGCCCCGGCATGCCGGGCGGCAGGAAGCCGCAGCCGGGCGCCAGCGTGCCGCCGTAGAGGCGGGCGAGGGCGGGCCGGTCGAGGCCGACGTTGACCGCCTCGCGCACCTTCGGGTCGTCGAACGGCTCCTCCCGCACGTTCAGGAAGAAGTAGTAGGTCGAGACCGTCGTGTGCTCCTCGAAGCGCTCGCCGTCGGGGGCGTCGGAGCCCTCGAACCGCTCCTTGATCTGGGGCAGCAAGTCGGCGGGCGGGTTGTCCTGCATGTAGTCGAGCTTGTTGTCGATCACGTCCTGGGCCTGCTGCTGGGCGTTGGGGATGATCTTGGTCGTGATCGTGTCGATGTTGCCCGCGGGAATCTCCGGGATCCCGAGCCCCTCGAAAGTCTTCGACTTCTCCATCACGAACTCGCGGTTCGGCTCCGAGCTGGTCAGCTCGTAGGGGCCGACGCCCGGGGGCGGGTCCTCGGTCAGGTTCCGGAATGGCGTGTCGCCCGGGACCAGGCCGGCGAAGTTCATCGCCAGCACGTTCGAGAACGACGCGTCCGGCTCGACCAGGGTGACCGTGATCTCACCCGTCTTGTCGTCCGCCTCGATCCCCGAGATGTCGGCTTCGGGGTCGCCGCCGGACAGGTACTTGTCGGCGCCCTCGATCGCCTCGTAGAAGAAGGAGCCGCCCGACTCGAGATTGAGCACGCGGGCGATCGTGTGCTCGAAGTCGCTTGCCTTGACGGGAGTGCCGTCCGAGTAGACGAGACCGTCACGAAGCTTCAGGGTGTAGGTGAGGCCGTCGCTCGAGATCTCGGGCAGGTCCTCGGCCAGCCCCGGGATCAGCTCGGAGCCCTCGGCCCCCTCGGCGCGCTTGTAGGTGATCAGCGGCGTGTAGACGAGCCACATCGGCTCCCAGCCGTTGACCGTGTAGGAGAGTGCGGGATCGAGGTAGTCCGGCTGCGATGACTGCGAGATGGTGATCGAGCCCCCCTCGGCGCTCGAATCGCCGCCGCCACCTCCGTCATCGTCGTCGCTGCAGGCGGCCAGCGTCAATGAGCCGACAGCCAGCACCAGGGTAACCAGCAAAAAGCGCGCCACGGACTTCACTCAGATCTCCTCTCCTAGTTCCCCTAGAGGCAATTCCTCAGCCCATCGCCTGAAACCTATACCGAGTGGAGGGAAAAAGTATGCCGCCCCTTGACAATTTGCTCCATCTCAGAAGACCGGCGTCTCCGTGTACCGCCCGAAGACATCCTGTAGGGCGGCCACCATCTCGCCCTCGGAGGCCCGGGCCCGCGCGCACTCGAGCAGCGGCGGCATCAGGTTTGCCTCGGTGGCTGCGGCGGCGCGGAGCTCCGAGAGCGTGCGCTCGACCTCGGCGCCGTCGCGCGCTGACCTGGTCCGGGCGAGGCGGCCCGCCTGCTTTGCCTCGAGCTCGCGGTCGACCTTAAGCGTCGGGATCTCGTCGTCGGACTCGTTCACGTAGTCGTTGACCCCGACCACGATCCGCTGCTTCGAGTCGACCTCCTGCTGGTAGGTGAAGGAGGCGTCGGCGATCTCGCGCTGGGGGAAGTTCTGCTCGATCGCCGAGACCATGCCCCCGAGCTCGTCGATGCGGTCGAAGTACTCGTAGGCGGAGCGCTCCATCTCGTCGGTCAGCGTCTCGATGAAGTAGGAGCCCCCGAGCGGGTCGATCGTGTTCGTCACCCCCGACTCGTGGGCGATCACCTGCTGGGTGCGCAGCGCGATCTGGACGGCCTCCTCGGTCGGCAGCGCCAGCGCCTCGTCATAGGAGTTCGTGTGCAGGGACTGGGTGCCGCCGAGCACGCCCGCGAGCGCCTCGATCGTGGTGCGGACGATGTTGACCAGCGGCTGCTGGGCGGTGAGGCTGACCCCGGCGGTCTGGGTGTGGAAGCGCATGCGCCAGGAGGCCTCGTTCTTCGCGCCGTATCTCTCGCGCATCTCGCGCGCCCAGATGCGCCGCGCGGCGCGGTACTTGGCGATCTCCTCGAAGAAGTCGATGTGGGCGTTCCAGAAGAAGGAGAGCCGCGGGGCGAAGTCGTCGACGTCGAGGCCGCGCTCGATCGCGGACTCGACGTAGGTGAAGCCGTCCTTGAGCGTGAAGGCCAGCTCCTGCTGGGCGGTCGAGCCCGCCTCGCGGATGTGGTAGCCCGAGATCGAGATCGGGTGCCAGCGCGGCATCTCCGCGGTGCACCACTCGATCATGTCCTCCACCAGCCGGAGGGCGGGTGTGATCGGGAAGCACCACTCCTTCTGGGCGATGTACTCCTTGAGGATGTCGGTCTGGATCGTGCCTCCCAGCCTCTCGGGGCCGATGCCCTTGCGCTCGGCGGCGACGACGTAGAACGCCAGCAGGATCGCCGCCGGCGCGTTGATGGTCATCGAGACCGTGACCTCGTCCAGCGGGATGCCACTGAAGAGGGTCTCCATGTCGTCGAGGGTGTCGAGGGCGACGCCCTCGACGCCGACCTCGCCGAGGCTGCGGGCGTGGTCTGAGTCGAAGCCCATCAGGGTCGGCATGTCGAAGGCCGTCGAGAGGCCCGTCTGGCCGTGGTCGAGCAGGTAGCGGAAGCGCTCGTTCGTCTCCTCGGCTGTCCCGAAGCCCGCGAACTGGCGCATCGTCCACAGCCGCCCCCTGTACATGGAGGGATAGACGCCGCGGGTGAAGGGGTAGGAGCCGGGCAGCCCGAGCTCGCGCTCGGGGTCTGACTCGGCTCTGTCCTCCTCGCTGTAGAGGGGGGCGACGGGGTGGCCGGAGATGGTCTCGAAGAGGGCGTCGCGCTCGGGGGTCTTTCCGTAGACCTCCTGCAGCCACTCGTGTGCGCGGCGCCTCGCCTCGGGCTCAACGGCCATGGGCGCGATTCTAGGCCGCCCCCCCGCGCCCCCGCGTAGATTGCGGCCCATGAAGCGCAGCCGTGGCCGGGGTTGGGTGCTGTTCAGCGCGATCGGGCTGCCGCTCTGGATCGGGGGCACCGTGCTGGCCGGCCTGCTCAGCGACGACCCGGCCGACGGCAGCGCCTCGCTCACGGCCTTCGCCCTCGGGGGGACCCTCTTCTTCGGGCTGATGTTCGCCGGCGCGCTCTGGCAGCAGCTGCGCTGGCGCGCCGACGATCCCGAGAGCCGCTTCTCCAAGCGCGTCGCGATCGGCTACAGCGTCGCCGGCGCCGTCGTCACCGCCCTCGGGCTGGCCGTGATCTGGCAGCAGCTGCTCGGGGGCGGCGACGCCAGGATCTTCCTCTACCCGCTGGTCGGGATCGTGGTCGTCTGGGCGCTGGTGGCGATCTGGCTGCTGCGCCGCTACGCCGCCTGACCTGCGGGTCTGCGGCCGCGCTTTTCTAGCGCCTCAGCCTGGAGGCGGATCTGGTGCCGCCCCCCTGGCGCCTGCGATGGGCGACCAGGGCGCCCCCGGCGGCGGCGAGCGCACCCCCCGCCGCCAGCGTCAGTTTCCGCCCGAGCCGCTCGAAGCGCAGCACGCGCCAGCCCTCGGCCTTGGCGACCCGGGCCAGGGGCTCGTCAGGGTTGACGACGACCGGGTTGCCGACGGCGCGCAGCATCGGCATGTCCGAGGCCGAGTCCGAGTAGGCGTAGGACTGCGCGAGGTCGATCTCGTGCCCGGCGGCGAAGCGCTGCATCGCCTCCACCTTGCCCTCGCCGTAGACGAAGGGCCCGTTGAGCCGGCCCGTGTAGCTGCCGTCGGGACCGACCTCGTAGCTGGTCCCGATCCCGCCTTCCATGCCGAGCACGTGCGCCAGCTCGGCCACCATCTCGTTGCCCGCGGCGCTGACGATGAAGGTGGCTCGGCCCTCGTCCTGGTGGCGGTGGACCTCCTCGAGCATCTCGGGATAGATCCGCGGCAGGATCCCCGCCAGCACCTCGGGCCCCATGCGGGTGATCTCGCGCTCGGGGATCCCCTTGAAGGTCTCGCGGGCGACCTTCAGCAGCTCCTGGGTCTCGTCGTCGGTCGAGCCCCGCAGCCGGTAGCGCAGGTGGTCGCGCCCCCAGCGCGCGAGCCGGCGGCGCGAGACCATGCCGCGGCTGCTCGCCACCCGCGCGAACACCATCCCGCTGGACCCCGCCATCAGGGTCTTGTCCAAGTCAAAGAACGCGGCGCCTCGGAGCTCGGTCATGGTGCGCTACGAACGGCCGCGAAAACCGAGCCTGCCTAGGACGCAGCCCGATCGGCGAAGCGAGCGCACTCTACTCGTGCGTGAGCGAGACGATCGGGCGAGGACGACGGCAGGCGAAGCGTTTGCAGCGGCCGCGCTAGGAGCCATTCACTTCCAGCACGATGGCGTCGCCCTGGCCGCCGCCGGAGCAGATCGCCGCGACGCCCAGACCCCCGCCGCGGCGGCCGAGCTCGTGGACCAGGGCGCCGACGATGCGGCCGCCGGAGGCGCCGATCGGGTGGCCGAGCGCGATCGCGCCGCCGTTGACGTTGACGTTGTCCTCGTCGACGCCCAGCATCCGCACCGAGTTCAGCGCGACCGAGGCGAAGGCCTCGTTGATCTCCCACAGGTCGACGTCCTCGGGCGAGCGGCCGATCTTCCCCAGCGCCTGCTTGGCGGCGTTGGCCGGGGTCTTGGCGAGGTAGGGGAAGTCGTCGGCGACCTGGCCATAGCTGAGCACGGTCGCGACCGGGTCCTTGCCGTTCTCCTTCGCCCACTCCTCCGAGGCGACCACGACCGCTGCGGCGCCGTCGTTGACGCCCGGCGCGTTGCCGGCGGTGTGGGTGGCGTCCTCGCCGCCGACGGCCTTCAGCTTCGACAGCGTCTCCAGGTCGGTGCCTGGGCGGATCGCCTCGTCGGCCTCGACCACGGTGTCGCCCTTCCGCCCCTTGACGGTGACACTGACGATCTCCTCGGCGAGCTTGCCGTCCTCGGTCGCCTTGTGGGCGCGCCCGTGGGAGCGCACGGCGAAGCGGTCCATGTCGGCGCGGGTGATCTCGAGCTCGTTCGAGACCTCGCTCGCCTCGTTGATCATCTGCTTCTCGGTGAAGGGGTTGGTGAGCCCGTCGTGCGTCATCGCGTCGATCGAGCTGACGTCGCCCATGCGGAAGCCGAAGCGGGCCCCCGGCAGCAGGTAGGGCGCCTGGCTCATCGACTCCATGCCGCCGGTGACGGCGACGTCGAGGTCGCCGGCGCGGATCGCCTGGTCGGCGAGCCCGACCGCGCGCATGCCCGAGGCGCAGACCTTGTTGACCGTCTCGGAGGGGACCTCCTTCGGGATCTCGGCCTTGATCTGAGCCTGGCGCGAGGGGATCTGCCCCTGGCCGGCCTGCAGCACCTGGCCGTAGACGACGCTCTCGACCTGGTCGGGGCCGACGTCGGCGCGCTCGAGCGCCTCGCTGATGGCGGCGCCGCCGAGGTCGGTGGCATCGAGCGAGGAGAGGCCGCCGCCCATCTTGCCGAAGGGGGTGCGGGCGGTGGAGAGGATGACGGTCTTCGACATCTGGGTGTGCGCCTTTCGTCTCGCGCGGCCCCGCCGCGCAGTTGCCAAGTCCGGCCCCAATGCTAGTCAGGAGCTGCGCGAGAGCGTCGCGATGGGACCGAGCTCGAGCGCCGCGCGTATGCTGCGATGCCGATGCAGGTGCAGACCTCCGACAGCCCGCTCGCCGAGGCCACCGCCGACCTCGTAGCCGTGCCGCTGTTCGAGGGCGAGGAGCTGCCCGCCGATCTGGCCGAGGCCCGCGGCGCCGCGGACGCGCGCGGGGGCTTTCGCAAGAGCGCCCTGATCCACCCCGAGAGCCCCGCTCGCGTGGCGGTGGTCGGGATGGGCAAGCGCGAGGACTTCGAGCTCGAGCGGGCGCGGGTGGCGGCGGCGATCGCCGCCAAGGCCGCGGCCGGCCTGCGCGCGAGCACGCTCGCGATCGCGCTGCCCGGGGAGACGGGAGCCGAGCCGGGGGACGTCGCCGCCGCCCTGGTGGAGGGCGCGATCATGGCCTCCTACCGCTTCGACCGATACAAGTCCCAGCCCGGCGTCGGCGGGGTCGAGGACGACGGCGAGGACGATCCCTCGCCGCCCCCGAAGCTCGAGTCGCTGACGCTGCTCGGCGACGCTCCCGCCGATCGCGCCGAGGCCGCGCGGGTCACCGCCGAGGCGGTCAACCGAGCCCGCGAGCTTCAGGACCTGCCCGCGAACCTGGTGACGCCGGCCTACCTGGCCGAGCGCGCGCTGGAGATCGCCGCCACGCACGAGGGCGTCGAGGCCGAGGTGATGGACCGGGACGAGATCGTGGAACGCGGCATGGGCGGCATCGCCGCCGTCTCCGCCGGCAGCGACGAGCCGCCGAAGCTGATCACGATGCGGATCGAGGGCCCGGGGCCGCTGCTGGCCCTGGTCGGCAAGGGCGTCACCTTCGACTCCGGAGGGATCTCGATCAAGCCGGCGGGCTCGATGCACGAGATGAAGATGGACATGTCCGGCGCCGCCGCCGTGATCGAGGCGACGGCCGCGATCGCCGAGCTGGGCCTGCCCGTGAACCTGATGGCGGTCGTGCCGGCGACCGAGAACATGCTGAGCGGCCACGCGGTCAAGCCCGGCGACATCATCGCCCAGCTCAACGGCAAGACCGTCGAGGTCAACAACACCGACGCCGAGGGCCGGCTGATCCTGGCCGACGCGCTGGTCTACGCGGTCGAGCTGGGGGCCGAGCGGATCGTCGACCTGGCGACGCTGACCGGCGCCGTGCTGATCGCGCTCGGCTCGACATACGCGGCACTGGTCTCCAACGACGACGAGTTCGCCGCCGAGGTCGAGTGGGCCGCCGAGCGCACCGGCGAGCTCGCCTGGCGGCTGCCGCTGCACCCCGAGTTCAAGCAGCTGACGAAGGGCGTCGCGGCCGACCTCACCAACTCCTCGGAAAAGCGCAAGGCCGGCACGATCTACGCGGCCTCGTTCCTGGAGGAGTTCGTCGACGAGCGCCCCTGGGTCCATCTCGACATCGCCGGCACGGCCTGGGACGTCGGCCGCGAGTACGTCGGCAAGGGGCCGACCGGCTACGGCGTCCGGCTGCTGGTCGACCTCGTCTCCGGCGACGGCTCCTGATCCCCTAGACCACCAGCAGGCGCATCACCTTGCGGGCGAGGGCGATGTCGCCGTCGATGTGGACGCGGCCGCTGGCGAGGCGGCCGAGGGCCGCGCGGCCGCGGCCTGGCGGGGGTCGGGCACGCCGCCGAGGCGGCCGCCGAGCACCGGCACCGTCGCCATGCGAACGATGTCGGGGAGGCGCCCGGCGATCACGAGATCGGGCTTGCGCAGGTCCCCGTCCTCGACGATCACCGTCCTCGGCCGGAAGCTGACGCGAAGCGGCGAGGAGTCCTCGCGGAAGCGGAACACCACCCGCCCGCGCATCCCCGCCGCCAGCTCGGGCTCGCGCGCGATCAGCCCGAGGATGCTGGGCGCGACGCCGTCCTCGGCCATGCGGCCGAGGCGCACTCGGGGTCCGCTGCCGTTCCGAGAGGGCATGCTCCCGATCGTAGGGGGCCGGCGAACCCGCACCAGAGCTCGACGCCCTGACCCGACCGGGGGCCGGCGGCGGCGCTGTGCTTGACTGGCGGCCGCAATGGACTTCGACCTCTCGGACGAGCAGCGCCTGCTCCGTTACACCGTCCGCGACTTCGCCCGGGGCGAGGTCGCGCCCGTCGCCGAGGAGCTCGACCGCACCAAAGCCTTCCCGTATGAGCTGGTCGCGAAGATGGGCGAGCTCGGGCTGATGGGCATCCCCTTCCCCGAGGAGTTCGGAGGCGGCGGCGCCGACACTCTCAGCTACGCCCTCGCGGTCGAGGAGCTGACCCGGATCGACTCCTCGGTCGCGATCACGATGGCCGCGCACACCTCGCTCGGCACGATGCCGATCCACCTCTGGGGGACGGAAGAGCAGAAGGACGACTGGATGCCGCAGCTGACCTCGGGCCGAAAGCTCGCCGCCTTCGGGCTGACCGAGCCCGAGGCGGGATCCGACGCCGGGCACACGAAGACGACCGCGAAGCTGGACGGCGGCGAGTGGGTGGTGAGCGGGGCAAAGCAGTTCATCACCAACGCCGGCACCGACATCTCCGGCTGCGTCACGATCACCGCCGTCACCGGCGAGGGCGATGGAGGCAAGCAGATCTCCAACCTGATCATCCCCAACGGCACCCCCGGCTACGAGCCAGGCGAGCCCTACCGCAAGATGGGCTGGAACGCCTCGGACACGCGCCCGCTCGCCTCGACGGACTGCCGCGTCCCGGAGGGCAACCTGCTCGGTCGCCAAGGCGACGGCTTCAAGCAGTTCATGCAGATCCTCGACGGCGGCCGCATCGGGGTCGCGGCGATGGGCGTCGGCCTCGCCCAGGGGGCCCTGGACGAGGCGATCTCATATGCCAAGGAGCGCCGCGCCTTCGGCCATCCGATCTCCAAGTTCCAGGCGATCCAGGCGAAGATCGCCGACCTCTCGGCCCAGATCGAGGCGAGCCGGCTGCTGGTCTGGCGCGCGGCGATCGAGAAGGACCGCGGTGACCCGTTCACGCTCACGGCCGCGCAGGCGAAGCTGATCACGGGCCGCCTGGCCGTTCGCGCCACCGAGGAGGCGGTGCAGATCCACGGCGGCTACGGCTACATCGAGGAGTACCCCGTCTGCCGCTTCTATCGCGACGCCAAGATCCTCACCATCGGCGAGGGCACCGACGAGGTG
>Ga0194128_10007052_pt1 | contig 14862 bp, 12 predicted proteins | sample TA2KigCa65mmetaG_FD_148650 | JGI IMG/M metagenome (GOLD analysis project Ga0194128, IMG submission 148650) | Freshwater microbial communities from Lake Tanganyika, Tanzania - TA2015037 Kigoma Deep Cast 65m | ecosystem: Environmental > Aquatic > Freshwater > Lake | place: Tanzania: Lake...
AGTTTCAGGCGGACATGAAAGAACCGGTGCGCGTCTGGGCATCTCCCAAACATTCTAATAAGGAAATGTTATATCACAAGTAAGCACTAGGCCGAAGGATCTTGCGCGGGGCGGCGATTTCAGGGATTGTTAGCGTAAGAGGATCCATGCCCCGCGCAAAACAACCCGTCAAGTGGTTCGGTCGTTACATTGTGTCTGACCCCGAGATTTGTCATGGGAGTCCTACGTTCCACGGAACGAGAATTCTGGTCGCCGATGTATTAGAGCAGGTCGCCGAAGGCCAGCCCTGGGAAGCAATCTCCGAGGAATGGCGTGGGGCTGTGAAACCAGCAGCTATAGCGGAGGCGGTTCGCATCGCCAATCAAGCTTTTGCCGACCACGCCAGTGAATACGTTGCGGCCTAGGTCTTTGGAAGAGAGCGAAGTCCCGGTCCACCAAGTTGCTTCGACTGGTTCAAGCAGGTATCGAAGGACGAGAACATTTTGGCCCTTCCCCGCCCAAAACGTGGCGTGACACTCTTCACAAGTGTTCGTGGCTTCTATCAGCAAGGCTTCAGTCATCGTGCCTATTGCCCAATTCCGAACAAAGGCATCGAGAAGCGGGTTGGTGTTCGGGTTCATCCGCTGGGCGTCTCCTGGTACCCATCTCGCCACAAGCCCGAAATGCACGCGCCCTGGCAATAGCAGGCCGCCTACGCCGCAGCGCGTTCGTACGTCTTAATCCACTGAATCGTCTGCGCGATTCCGTCGGCGAAGTCGTATTGCGGCTCGAAGCCGAGCGCGCGGCGCGTCTGCGAAATGTCGGCCTGCGAGTGCAGAACATCGCCGGTCCGCGGCGGCGCGTAGGTGGGATCGAGATGGACACCCAACTGGCGCGCAATCGTCCGCCACGCCTCATTCACCGTAATCCGCCCGCCGGTGCCGCCGTTGAACACGCGCCCCGACACGCCCTCGGCCTTCGCGGCAAGCAGGTTTAACCGCGCGACATCTTCGACAAAGATGAAGTCGCGCGACTGCTCTCCATCGCCGAAAATCATCGGCGCGCGTCCGGCAAGCGCGGCGTCCAAAAACAACGACAACACGTCGGAGTATGGACTCTTCGGATCCTGGCGCGGACCGAAGACATTGAAGTAGCGAATGCAGACCGTTTCAAGTCCGTAGCATGCGGCGAACGCCGAAGCATAATATTCCCCAACCAGTTTCTGCACGGCATACGGCGACATCGGTTCCGGCAGCATCGTTTCGCGCTTGGGCAATTCAGGATTGTTGCCATATGCCGCCGATGACGCTGCGTAGACAACCCGTCCAACACCGGCCCGTTGCGCCGCCGTGAAAACCGAGAATGTTCCGTCGATGTTCGAACCGTGACACAACTCCGGTTCGCTGACCGATCGTGGGACCGACGGAATCGCGGCTTGATGAAAAACTGCCTTGGCGCCGCGCGGGATCGCCTCGACTTCTTTCGTCTCCCGAATGTCAATTCGGTGCAATTCGATCCCAGCCCGCACCTGTGTCAAATTTTCCTCACTGCCTGTGGAAAAGTTGTCGATAACCGTCACGCGCGACGCGCCCTCTCGAAGAAGCGCCCGAACGATGGTCGAACCGATAAACCCCGCACCACCGGTGACGACGTATTTTGGTGCCATACACTCTCTTTCGGCAACAATCGCCAAAACATAAGCCGGATTCGTCGATAAGGTTTCCAAGTGACTCGCCCACCCATTCGTTTTGTGGCCGTTGGCGGGGGAACCGGCCTCGCGGCGATTCTCCGCGCCGTTCGTCCGCTTGCATCGCTACCCGACGACCTGCACCCGTCCGCGCCGTTTCGAGTCACGGCGATCACCGCCGTCTCCGACGACGGCGGCAGCTCCGGCCGTTTGCGGCGCGACTTCGACATTCGGCCGCCGGGCGACATGCGCCAGTGCCTGGCGGCGTTGACCGATTCCGAAGATCTGCTTTGCCGGCTATTTTCCTACCGATTTTCCAAAGGCGCCGCGCTGGTTGGGCACAGCCTCGGTAATTTAATGCTCGCCGTTGGAAGCCGCATGACCGGCGGCATGGAAGGTTCGCTTGCCGAACTCGGCCGCATGATGGGCGCGCACGGCCGCGTGATTCCGGCTTCTCCGGACGGATGCACCTTGTCCGCGATTTTGGCTGACGGGCCGCGCGTTGCGGGCGAATCGGCAATCGGCTGCGCCGCTTTGCCGATTGATCGGCTCGAGCTCCACCCCGCTTCACCTGCCGCTTCGCGTTCCGCGCTTTCGGCGATCGCATCGGCCGATATCATTTCCATCGGCCCGGGATCGCTGTTTACAAGCGTTTTGCCGAATCTGCTTATCCCCGAACTCGCCGATGCGCTTCGGCGGTCGACCGCGCTCAAGATCCTTTTCTTGAACCTCACTTCCGGTCCCGCTGAAACTTGCGGGATGACGGCGCTCGATCACCTTCGCGCCATCGAGAAACACGCGGGTCGTTTGATCGACATCGTCGCCGCCGATTCCGGCGTTTCGCCCCGGCATCCGCTCGCGGTCGATGAACCCGCCATCCGCGCCGCGGGATACGGTGTCGTCATCAACGCACTTCGCGCGCCCGGCTACGAAACCCGCCACTCCGCGCCGGCTGTACTCCGTCTGCTGCTCGACCACGCCTATCACTTATCGACAACGGCATAATAAGCTTAGAAGTGCACAGGCCGAAGCGAGTCCGTTGTGCACGGTTTGTCAATACAATGGACAAAGCGCGCCGCGCGGTTTGGATTGCACTCTCGGATCTCTTTCTCGATACCGACGTGGAATCGTTTCACGTCTCGACTGCGCAGGTATGCGCGGCGTCGCCGTACTCGGTCGCGGAACTCGAGCGGATTTTTGAAGAGGAGGTGGCGCCGGTTTGCCAGTCCAACCTCTTTCAGGTGGCCGGAGAGTGGGCGGGGTTTGACAACGAGGCGCTGGTCGCCGCCATCGCCGCGCGTCCGCCGCGCCGCCACCGTTTCAGCACCGCCGGATCGAGCGACTTTCGCGCCGTCGCATCACTCATTGAGAGGATCCGCGCCGGCTCTTCCGCTGACGCCGAATAGACGCGGAGCAACCAGGCTCAGCGTTATCTCGGCGTGTGCTGTTCCCGCACCGCGCGCGGGCCATCCATTCGCGGGCCGGGCTTCGGGTCGAGCGGATCGCGCGCCTTGGCGGGATCGAAGAGCTCGGGGCGGATCGACCGGAGCGTGAACGGCGTGAAGTCCGGCGTCTCGGTGAAGCAATCGGAGAGGTCGGCCGCCGACGCGTCGTACAGATTCAGCGGCGGCAGCTTCAAAAGCCGGAACACCGTCTTCAGCAGTCCCGGGAAACTCGAATTTACCTTGGAGACGTAGTTCTTTTTCGCGTATGGGCTGGCCATCAGGAAGACCGTGCGATGGGAGTCGACGTGATCGACGCCGCCTTGCGCGTCGTCTTCGGTAATAAACACCGCCATCTGTTTCCACCACGGACTCTTCGATAGAAACTGCATGATCCGGCCGAGCGCGTAGTCGTTGTCGGACATGTACGACTGACGGAATGGATAACCGTCTTCGGGACGCGGATTCGCCGCGTGATCATTGGGCAGGTGAATGTAAACCAGCCGTGGAAACGCTTCGTTGCCGACGATGTAACGCTGTTCCACCTCCTTGATGAAGGCGTTCGCGCGGTACTGGTCCGGAATGTTCATGTTGTAGCCCGGATAGTCGCGCGAGGTGTTCTTGTACAGCGGATCGGGCATCGGAACGTTCGTCAGAAATCGCGCGCCGGTGGGTGCGAGTCCCGGGCCTTCGTCGATACCGCTGAGCTCGAAACCCTCGCCGAAGTTCCGGAACGAAATGCCGTGTTTATCGAGATGATGCCACAGCGCGCCCGCTTCGAGTTGCTCTTCCGGATGCACCGACGAATTGCTGCCGGTGAACAACAGCCGGCCGGGGGCCGACGTCGGAAACCGGAAATTTTTCTGCCCGCCGTAGGCGGCCATCAGCGTCGACTCGGTCCATGCATTGGGATAACTGCCGACCATCCAGTGGTGCCCGTCGACCGATACTTCCGAATCGGCGTAAAAGTTATCGCTGAACGCAAACTGCTCGGCCAGCGCGCGATGGTTGGGCGAAACGGCGACATTCTTCATCGCGAAGCGCTGCTGCACCTCGCCGCGCTCGCTGGCGATAACGGCGTATTGGCCAAGCCGCGCCAGATCCCACGCGCCGTTCACCGGTGCGTTCGAGGCCGAGACGATATCGCCGAACACTTCGTCGAACGTGCGGTTTTCCTTGACGATGATGACGACGTACTGAATCGCACCGGGAAGTTTGCCCGCGGCTTCGGTTGACGGCGCGAAGCCGTTCAGCTGCATCACGCGCGCCGTGTGTTTGGCGGCTTGGCCCGAGTCGGGCACGGGGTAAATCGAAATCGTCCCGCGCCTCTGGTCGGTTATGAAACTCGATTCGAAGGCTTTTGTCATCGACGCATTTGGGCCGATGCCGTTGCCCTTCGCGTTGGTCACATACATTGTGCCTTCGCGCACGGCCACGCGCGTGGGAAACCAGCCCGCGGGCAGATGGGCTTTCACGGAATTGGTTTTCAGATCGATCACTCCGATGGCGTTGATGCCGGCCTCGGCGACATACAACGTCGACCCGTCGAGCGCCAACCCGGCCGGAAGAACGCCGCGCAGCGTCTCCAACCCGGGGATTCGGATGGGAATCTCGCGTTCAACTTCCAACGACTTCGCGCTGATCACGGTGACCGTATCGTTGTGGCCGTTGGCGACGAAGATGTGCTGGTCATTCGCGGTCACCGCCGTCGGGCTCGAACCGCCGTGCGAGCCGCGTCCAAACGGCAGCCCTGTCGGAATGAACTTCACGACCTTCGGCGACTCCGCCGCGCCGACATCGATCACCGTCAGTGAGTTCGCCTCTTTCACATTCGGGTTGCCGAGGCCGGGCACGCGCACGATTTGGCCGGAAGCGTTCATGCGGTCGGCGCCCTTCTCGGCCTCGGCCGAAGGAAAGCCGAATGCCGAAAAAGGCAGTCCCGTGTTCCGCGCATTTTTCGCATCGGCGCCCGGAATCGCGCTGTACTCGAACATGCCGATGTTGGTGACGTAGACATGTTTGCCGTCGGGGGAGAGCGCAATCGAAAACGGCAACCGGCCCACGCGCACATTCGCAACCACGCGATGTTTGCGCGCATCGATCACCGCGATACGGAAGTTCGCCTGATCGACGACATACAACAAACGCCGCTTGGCGTCGTAGACCAGATCGCCCGAGTAGGAATCTTTGTACTCCGCCGAATTCAACTCGTAAACGTCCTTCGCCTTGCCGCTGGCGGCATCGACCAATCGAACGCGGCCAGAATTGCCTTCGCTGGCGAACACCTCATCGTTCGAAGCGAAGGCGAGGCCCATGAACACGCTGCGAAAATCGTCGTCGTCGAGCGTTTCATCCGCCTTCTTTTTGGTCGCTTCGAAACGATTGATTCGCCAGCCGTCGGCGCGCTGCTCCAGCGCGGTGAGCGAGTACCCGCGCGGCCCGCCATCGGCCGACATCACGCGCTTTCCGTTCGGCGCAACGGCGAGCCCCCAGGGCCCGGGGCCGGTCTGGAACTGACGGCCCAGCGGCGCGATCATACGGCCGCCGGGGAGAATGGACTCTCCGCCTGGCCGTTTCACAACGGAACGGGTGCCGGCCGGGGGCCGGTATTCGGCGGCGGCAATCGCCGCAAGCAGTGCAACAAGGAGAGCGAGAGAGCCCCGCATGAGTATACTCTGTACATTACCATTCTCCATGCCTTCGACCACTCCAAAGCTGTACACATTCGAACAGTATTTCCTGAAGCACTCCACCCAGGGCGCACGCCTGCACAAGTGGCTGGAACACACCTGGCTGCCGGCTTACGGCGCGAAATCGGCGCTGATCCTGGACGCTGTTTTCGCCGATCACATGCCGCAGATCGCGGTGGTGGCCGAGTGGGACTCCGTCGACCAGGCGAACGCCTTGCGGCCTCCGGTTGCTGAGTTGGAGGATCATGCCGAGCCGCCGTACGAACATTTTTCCCGGTCGTTGCTGCAGGCGACCGATTACGCCCCGCTATTCGATTGGTCCGCGCCCGCGCCACGCTTCTACGAGTTCCGCATCTATCACTCACCGACCTGGCGCCAGCATAAAGCGCTGCACGAACGATTCGCGGGGCCGGAGATTCCGATCTTCCATCGCAGCGGGATTCACCCGGTGCTCTACACGTCGGCGTTGTTTGGACCATGGATGCCGAACCTGATTTACTTCACGCCGTTCGAATCGCTCGGCGCGCGAGAAGCCGCCTGGGCAAAGTTCAACGCCGATCCGGAGTGGATTCGCGTGCGGGCCGAATCGATTGAACAGCATGGGCAATCGAACGCGTTTATGACCGTTGCCATCTACAAAGCGGCTGCGTATTCGCCGCTGCGGTAAACGCGATGGACGGCCTCCGCCTGAAAATTCGCGAAGCCTTGCATGTGCCGGATCCTCTGCCGGCGCTGGATTCGGCGCAACATGGATCGAGCGAGATTGACGGCGGCGTTGTCATCGAGCGGGTGTCCTACACCACGCAACTTGGCATGCGCGTTCCGGCGATTGTGTACCGTCCTCGCGAGCCGCGCGGGCGCATGCCGGCGCTGATCGTCGTCAACGGACATGGCGGCGACAAATACTCCTGGTATGCGATGTATGCCGGTGTCGCTTACGCGCGGATTGGTTTCGTTGTTGTTACATACGACCCCGCCGGCGAGGGCGAACGGAACGCCGAGCGGAAGTCCGGTACGCGCGCGCATGACCGTGTCATCGAACCGGAACGCCTCGGCCGATGGCTCGGCGGGTTGATGATGACCGACGTGATGCAAACCGTGTCGTATTTGCTAACGCGCAACGATGTCGACCCCGCGCGGATCGCGGCGGCGGGTTATTCGATGGGCTCGTTCGTGGTGGCGCTCGCGGCGGCGGCCGACAGCAGGATCGGAGCGTCGGTGATGGCGGGCGGTGGCGATCTCGATGGAACGGGCGGCTATTGGGATCGGTCGAAGCCGATGTGCCAGGGAGTGCCGTATCGGGCGATGGCGTTTCCGGGCGATCGCGCGGCGTCGCTCTACACGTTGCATCGCCGCGTATTGATTTACAACAGCCGCGAAGATACCGTCGTCGCGATGCAGGGAAGCAAAGACGAGTTCTTCGCGGACCTCAACCAGCGTGTTATCGCCAGGGGCGGCAGGCCGATCGAGTGGGCTTTTGTCGACGGTGCGAGTCACCGCCCCTGGTTCGTGACGAGGCCTGTGGCCGAATGGCTAACGGGACGCGATCTATCGAGCGAAGGGCAGACAAGAATCGCCGGCTGGGCGTGGGAGAACGGCATCGGCCTCGATCCGTTGTATGCGACCTACGATCGCGAGGGCGGAACGCTGGCGTTGGGCCGCGCGGTGACGGCGCTCCGCCGGGAACAACTTCACGTGTTCAGCGAAGCGGAATGGCGGCGCGAACGGGGGCGTTTGTTACATGAAGCATGGCTTGAAAAGGCGCGAAGGGACAAGTAACGGCATGGCTCTTCGGATAATGCGAATGTTGGTGTTGACGACTACGACGGTCGCGGTCAGCGGGATGCTTGTATTGCTGGCGATAAGGCTCTATCCCCCGGCGCTCGGCATTCTGTTGGCGCTGGCTGGCCAGCGTCCCGCGTGCGGGCTCATGGAGTCGATTTCGGGGATCAAGCAGAAGTTCGTGGTCGTCGAAGCGGTGCCGCGCATCGCGGCGGCGTCGCGAGTTGCGCTGGATGAGCGGGGAGGCTTGAGGTTGTGGGAAACTCCGCACGGAAAATTTTGGGTGCCAGGCGACAGCGGCGCGGTGATGCCTATCCTGCTGGCACAGCAGCAGGCCGGCATTTACGGTGACGTTTCGCCGGGCGAAGTCGTGATCGACGGCGGGGCGCACGTGGGTGTTTACACACGGCGTGCGCTGGATGCGGGAGCGAGACTGGTGGTCGCCGTCGAGCCCGCGCCCGACAACGTCGAGTGCATGCGGCGCAATTTCGCCGCTGAGATAAAGGCCGGCCGCTTTATTCTCTATCCCAAGGGAGTGTGGGATCGCGATGATGAACTGGTGTTGCACACAGTGGCGGGTAATTCCGCGGGAGATAGCTTTGTGATTCAAAACGGCGAAGGAAAGGGAATCCGCGTTCCTCTCACGACGATCGACAAGATGGTGACTGAACTGGGCTTATCCAAGGTCGATCGAATCAAACTCGACATCAAGGGCGCCGAACGCCAGGCGCTGCGGGGAGCGGCGGAGGTTCTGAAGAGATTTCGTCCGAAACTCGCGCTGGCGGCCGAGCACCATCCCGACGATCACGAACAACTCCCCGCGCTCGTTCGCCAGGTTCGCCAAGGATCGAGAATTCGCTGCGGCATCTGTGCTGTTCGCAACTACGGCCTTTACCCTGAAACTTTGTTGATCGAGTAACACGCGCCCGAATGCTACCCTGAAGTTTCATGCGCCGCACCGGGTGGCTGTTGCTGGCCGCGTGCCTGGCCTTGGCGGTGACCGTCGGCTGGGTGTTTCGCCAGCAGAAAGCCGAACAGAGTAAGAACGCGCCCAGAAGGCCCGATGCCCTGGCGGCCGGACTGCTGGCCAAAGCGGGCGAAGGCTGGGTGTGGACCAAGAAGGACGGCGAACGGGCCGTGGCCGAAGTTCGCGCGAGTGAGTTCGAGCAGTTGACCGACCCGCCACGCGTCAATCTGAAAAACGTCGAAGTCAAGATCTTTCACAGAGACGGCGCCGGATACGACTTCGTGCGCTCTCCGCAAGCGGAACTGAAAGCCGACGAAGGCTCGCTGTTCGCCGACAGCGATGTCGATATGACGATGGGGCTGAAGAACGACCCCGATGCGCGCAACAGACTGATCAACATCAAGACGTCGGGCGTGACCTACGACATGCAGACCGGCAAGGTGACGACCGAACGCGCGGCGGCATTTGTGTTCGAAAACTCCGCCGGGTCGTCAACCGGCGCCGTCTACGATCCCGCGCTGCGCGAGTTGATCATGAACGCCAACGTCAAGTTGGATTGGGCGAAAGGCGCGCGCAAGATGCATGTCGAGGCGGGGCATTTGGTGTACCGCGAGGACGAATCGAAGATTCGTTTGTCGCCCTGGTCGAAACTCGTTCGGGAGACCCTCACGCTTAACGCCGGCGACGCGGTTGTCTCGTTGAAGGAAGGCGAGATCGAACTTGTCGAGGCGGTCAAGGCGCACGGCGATGACAGACAGCCGGCGCGGTTGCTGGAGTACCAGGCGGAGAAGCTGACGATGCGCTTCGCCGATAAGAACGTCATCAATCGCATCGAAGCGGAACAGAACGCGAAGATCGCGACTACATCCGACGCCGGCAAAACAACGGTGACCGCGCGCCGCGTCGACATGGACTTCGACACGCCAAAAGGCGAGAGCGTGTTGAAGCGAGCCATCGCGCGCGGGGATAGCGTCGTCGAGTCGACTCCTCCCAGAACGGCCGGGCGCGTGCTGAAGTCCGACGTCATCGAGATGGCGATGCGGGAGAACGGCGAGGAGATCGACAATGTCGTCACGCAGTCGCCGGGCGAGATCGAATTTTTGCCGAAGATGCCCGCGGACCGGCATCGCAGGTTGAACGGCGAGCGCATGTGGATTCGTTATGGCGCGAAGAATCAGATCGAGACTTTCCGCGCGACCAAGGCGACGACGTGGACCAAAGGCAAGCCGAAGATGCCGGATGCGAAGACGTCGTCGGAGGAGCTGCTGGCGACGTTCGATGGAAAGACCGGGGATCTTGCGCTGCTGGAACAAACGACGAACTTTCAGTACGAAGAGGGCGACCGGCGGGCGCGGTCGTCGAAAGCCAAGCTAAACCAGGCTGTCGAGCAGATCACGCTAACCGGCGCGGCGCGGGTATGGGACCTCGCCGGATCAACCGAGGCGGCGCGGATCGATCTCGATCAGAAGACGGGCAATATGATCGCGGCGGGGAAAGTAGTTTCGACGCGTCTGCCGGACAAGAAGCAGAAGAAGACGCCGTCGCTGGTGGATTCCAGCGAGACCGTGCAGGCGCGCGCAGAGAAGATGACCACGCGCGACGACAACAAGTGGGTGCGGTACGAAGGTGGCGCTTCGATGTGGCAGGGCGCCGATAAGATCGACGCCGATGTCATTACGATCGACCGCAAGAATCAGCGCCTGGAGGCGAACGGCAAAGTCTATACGCAGACGCGCGAGAAACCGAAGGCCGATGCCAAGCGGCAAAAGGCGGCGCAGTTCACTCTGGTCCGCGCGCCCGAGTTGATCTTTAACGACGCGGAGAAGATCGCGCATTACAAGAACGGCGTGACGCTGCAGCGCGGCGACTTGAACGTGCTGTCGAAAGAGTTGCGCGCGTGGTTTTCGAAGGAAGACAACGCGCTCGAACGCGCGCACGCCGATGGCGCCGTGAGTATTCTCCAGCGCTCGGCGGATCGATCGCGAAACGGGTCGTCCGAGCACGCCGAATACGAAGTGGAAGAAGGGCGTGTGTTGTTAAGCGGCGGCGCACCCGTCTTCACCGATTCGGTAAAAGGTACGACGCGCGGGCAAACGATCACCTGGTTCGCCGACAATGATAAGTTGCAGGTTGATGGCGAAGCGGCGCGGCCAACCGAGAGCCGCTTGAAGCGCAAGAAGGTCGGCAAATAGCATCCATGCGCGTTCTAGAGACGAAAGAAATCTCGAAGTCATATCACGGCCGCAAGGTGGTCGATAATGTGTCGGTCAACGTGCGGCAGGGCGAAGTCGTTGGCCTGCTCGGCCCAAACGGCGCCGGCAAAACAACGAGCTTCTATATCATCGTGGGACTTGTCAGCGCGGACTCGGGACAAGTGCTGGTGGATGGCGAAGACATCACGAATCTGCCGATGTTCCGGCGCGCGCGGCGGGGCGTTTCGTATCTCCCGCAGGAAGCGAGCGTGTTCCGCAAGCTGACGGTCGAAGAAAACCTGATGGCGATTCTCGAAACGCTGCCGTACGATTCGCGGCAGCGCAAGGAACACATGAACCGGCTGATCGAACAACTGGGCCTGGAGACCGTTCGGAATTCGAAGGGCTACATGCTATCCGGCGGCGAGCGGCGCCGCACCGAGATCGCGCGGTCCCTGGTGATCGAACCGACGTTTCTGTTGCTCGATGAGCCGTTCTCGGGAATCGATCCGATTCAGGTCATCGAACTACAGCGGATCATCGGCGAGTTGAAGCGCACGGGGATCGGAGTCCTGATCACCGATCACAATGTCCGCGAGACGCTGGCGGTGACCGATCGCGCCTATATCATCAGCGGCGGGCGCATTTTTCGCACTGGTTCGCCGGAGGAGCTTGGCAGAGATCCGGAGGTCAAACGAATCTATCTCGGCGACAACTTCCGCCTTGACGGCGCGTAGCCTGATACAATCTGGCCGCGCGTATATTGCAAAGGAGCCGCGAGTCCGGGCGCGGATATGCCTCGAAAGAATCCAGTACGCCCAAATAAAAAATCGTCAAGCCGTCGCCGCGCTGTTCAGCCGGCGCCCCAATCGCTCGCAGAAGCGATCGCGCGTATCGCCGAACTCGAAACGCGCCACGAGAGTATTCGCCGCGAGTTAAGCGAGGCGCGGCGGCTGAACCGCGCCGCGACCATCGACATCGGCTTCGCGCTGGAGTTGGAGCGCCGCCGTTCGATGGAACTGGAAGAGGCCTACTACGACACAATTCTGCGCCTCACGCGTGCATCGGCCTACAAAGACCGCGAAACCGGCGCGCACATTCAGCGCGTGAGTCACTACGCGCGCGTACTCGCTCGCCACCTGGGTTGGAGCGACGACGATCAAGTGCTGATCTTCCGCGCCGCGCCGATGCACGATGTGGGCAAGATCGCGATCCCCGACGATCTGACCCGAAAGGCGGGTTCGCTGGACCGCGGCGATCGCAAAGTCATGGAATCGCACACGCTGATTGGCGCGAGTTTGCTGGAGGGATCGAATTCGCGGCTGCTCGACATGGCGCGCGAGATCGCGTTGACGCATCACGAACACTGGGACGGTTCGGGGTATCCGCATAAGCTGACGGGCGAGCAGATTCCAATCTCCGGGCGCATCGTGATGCTAAGCGACAACTACGACGCACTGCGCAGCCGGCGGCCCTACAAGCGCGCGTTCGACCACGAGGCAACGTGCCGCATCATGCTTGACGGCGATGGCCGGACACTGCCGTCGCACTTCGATCCCCACTTGCTGGAGATCTTCCGCGCGGCGCACCAAGAATTCGATGCGATCTTCGAGCAGTTTAGAGACGAAAGCCAGCGATGACAATCATGAACAAGAAATGGACTTTGGCCGCGCGCCCCGAAGGGCTGCCGAAGGCGGCTGATTTCGAATGGCGGACGGAAGAGCTGAAGCCGCTCGAAGAGGGCGAGATCCGCGTGCGCAACGTATATCTTTCGCTCGATCCGGCCAATCGCGTCTGGATGGTTCGCGATACCTACGTGCCGATGGTCGGTCTCGGCGAGACGATGCGCGGCGGAGGAATCGGCATCGTGGAGGAGTCGCGCAATTCGAAGTTCGCGGCCGGCGATACGGTGCAGGGTTTGATCTGCTGGCAGACCTATTACACTGGACCGGGAAAGGGCTTCTCGAAGGTGCCGCCGGTCGGCATACCGCTGGCGGCTCACTACGGGCTGTTCGGGCACATCGGCTACACGGCGTACTTCGGATTGCTCGACATCGGCGCGCCGAAGGAGGGCGAGACGCTGGTTGTTTCGGCGGCGGCGGGGGCTGTTGGTTCGCTCGCCGGGCAGATCGGCAAGATCAAAGGTTGCCGTGTGGTCGGCATTGCGGGCAGTGATGAGAAATGCCAGTGGATCACGCGCGATCTCGGCTTCGATGCCGCGATTAACTACAAGACCGAAGACCTGCGCGTTGCGCTGAAACGGCATTGCCCGAACGGGGTCGATATCTACTTTGAAAATGTCGGCGCCGCCACGCTCGAAGCCGTGCTCAACCGCATGAACAACTTCGGACGCATCCCAGCGTGCGGTATGGTGTCGACCTACAATCGCACCGAACCCGAGCCCGCGCCGAACAACTTGTTCCACATCATTACGAAGCGCCTGAAGATGCAGGGCTTCATTGTCATCGACTACGCAGCCCGTTTCGAGGAAGCCCGCGCCGAGCTGTTGCGCTGGCATCAAGAGGGCCGGTTGCAGTACCGGCTGGACATCAATCAGGGCCTGGAATCGGCGCCGAGCGCGTTTCGAAAACTGTTCGACGGATCCAACACCGGCAAGCTTCTGGTTCAAATCAGCCCCGAGACTTGATAGAATTCCAGTCATGATGGGCAAATTCTTCGTCTTTTTAGCCGCGGCGTTGTGCCTGGCCGCGCAGGAAGACGGCGCCGCGTTTTTCGAAAAGAACGTCCGTCCGTTACTGGCTCGCCAGTGTCTTGGCTGCCACTCGGCAACCAGTCAGCCGGTGATGGGCGGACTGCGCCTCGACGATCGCGAAGCTGCGCTGAAAGGCGGCTCGCGCGGACCGTCGATTGTAGCCGGGAAACCCGCGGAGTCGTTGCTGTTGAAAGCGATTCTGCACGAAGCCGGCGCGTTGAAGATGCCGCCCGGGCCGAAGTTGAAGGACGCCGATATCGCGGTACTCACGCAGTGGATTGCGATGGGCGCGCCATGGGGCAAGGCGATCGTGTCGGACGCGGCCAGCGGGAAGTTCTGGGCCTTCGTGCCGCCGGCGAAACCTTCCGCGCCCGCTGTCGCCGCGAAGGCTTGGGTTAAATCGCCGGTCGATGCATTCGTGCTGGCGGGGCTGGAATCGAAGGGCATCAAGCCTGCCGCGCCCGCCGACAAGCGGACGCTCATCCGCCGCGCCACGTTCGGTCTCACCGGGCTACCGCCGACGCCGGGCGAGGTTCGCGCATTCCTTGCCGATAACTCGCCGGAGGCATTCGCGAAGGTCGTGGATCGTCTGCTCGGGTCGCCTCGATATGGCGAGCGCTGGGGCCGGCACTGGCTTGATGTCGCGCGATACGCCGACTCCAACGGGCTCGACGAAAACCTTGTTTACAAGAACGCGTTTCGGTATCGCGACTACGTGGTCGCCGCCTTCAATAAAGACAAGCCTTACGATCTGTTTTTGAAAGAACAGCTGGCCGGCGATCTGCTTCCCGATACCGGCAATTTGAACATTTCGTTTGAGCGGTGGACCGCGACCGGATTTCTGTCGTTGGGTGCGAAGATGCTCGCCGAAGACGATCCGATGAAAATGGAAATGGACATCGTCGATGAGCAGGTCGACACGACGATGCGGACGTTCAACGCGTTGACCGTTGGCTGCGCGCGCTGCCACGATCACAAGTTCGATCCGATCCCGCAGGCCGACTACTACTCTCTAGCGGGCATCTTCAAGAGTTCGAAGACGATGGAACATTTCAAGGTCGTCGCGAAGTGGCATGAATTCGTGCTCGCGCCCAAGGAGGATCGCGATCGCCTGGCTGGGCATGAAGCGAAGATCGAAGCAAAGACCAAGGAGATCGGCAAGATCACGAGGGCCGAGAACATGACGATCACCGACGCCGCGAAGCAGCGTGTCGGCGATTACTTACTCGCGGCTTCGCTTGTGCAATCCAACGCGGCTATCAAACTCGCGGCCATCGAGAGCGAAACCGGCGCGATCGTCCGCGGCGCGGGCGAGTTCACGCGCGGCAATATTCCGAAGGCGCTCGAAAAGAACAAGAACAATGTGCCCAAAGACGGCAAGGGCCCGTACTTCGCCGAATACACAATCGA
>Ga0194128_10007053_pt1 | contig 14861 bp, 9 predicted proteins | sample TA2KigCa65mmetaG_FD_148650 | JGI IMG/M metagenome (GOLD analysis project Ga0194128, IMG submission 148650) | Freshwater microbial communities from Lake Tanganyika, Tanzania - TA2015037 Kigoma Deep Cast 65m | ecosystem: Environmental > Aquatic > Freshwater > Lake | place: Tanzania: Lake...
TTTCTCCAGACCACTGTCACGGGAAAACTGCTGTCGGGCTGTGCTTTCGGCTGTTTTGTTGGCTGTCAGTTCAGCAGATTCGCTGTTTACCTTCATCTGCTCCTGTTCCACTTTATTCTTAGCCTGTTTGAGCTTTAAATCCTGATTGACTTCCAATTGAGCAATCTGTCGGTTTATGGCTTCGATTTTAGATGTATAGCTGTTTACGCTGCTCTCCTTAGCCCTTATCTGGGTTTCAGTTTGTTCCAGCAGTTTTGGATCCAGGTAGCTTTCCTTCACCTCGCTAATTCTTACAATGGTATCGCCTTTTCTCACATAGTCGCCTTCCGTAACATGCCATTTTTCAATTCTGCCGCCAATGATAGTTTGAATTTCCTGTGGTCGTTGATTGGGGAGAAGCGTGGTTACCATTCCTTGCGTCTGTATGTTTTGTGTCCAGGGGAGAAACATAAACAATACAATAAGCAGTGACAGCCATATCAGAACCCTGCTCATTCTTTTCTGTGTCCAGGGACTCTCTGAAAGTAGCAACTCACTTTGGTAAGTGTCTTTTTTATCTGATATCAATGCCATGTAATGTCTTGTATTGCTTGTGGAACATTGTTTTCTGAAATTTTACCCAAATCTGTCAGACCGTTTTCATCAAGATACAGGCAAGCGTCAGCGCTAGCCAAAACCGGAATTTGATTGCTAATAAAAATCACGGTTGAAGGTGTTTTTTTCAAATGATCTAAAATAGTATTCAGTTCCTTTTTGGTAAATGCGCTCCAGACATCATCTATTAAAATTAGGGGAGGAGTATGGTACAAAGCCCTTGCCAGCGGGATTTTACGTGCAATACTGTTGGGAATTCCGCTTTCTGATTCAAACTCATAATTAAATCCACCCGGCAAAGAAGAAACATAACTGTGCAAGTTTAATGTTTTGCTAAGGGCCGTTAGTTCTTTTAAATCTGGTTCATTACCCAATACAATATTTTGAGCAAGTGTGCCTTCAAATATATTGCTGCCCTGCAGGCAAATACCGGTAATACTTCCAAGGCCTTCACCAGAGATGTTTTCAACCGGAACATAATTCAGTTGAGATGCATATTCCGTTTCCAGATCTCCAATAATTGTTTTTAAAATCCGGGTTCTGCCAATTCCGGGTAATCCGCAAATACCGATTTTTTGACCAGACTGTATTTCAATGACGGGTTTTCCTGTTTTTCTCTCTACGAGCGTAACAATAGGAGGCTCTGCAGCAATACCCGTATGGGCAGCATGTTCAACACGTTCGTCGATGATGGCATCCGTAACCGAGCCTAGTTTTTCTAATGCAATTCCGGCATCATATACACTTTCTACAGAAATTACCAGTTTGCCAACTGCATCTACCAAAGAGATAATGAGAATTTCTGATGCCAGGAATTGCCCCAGACTGATATCTTCCCGTACCAATAAAAAACTGCCCAGAAAAAGCATGGCCATGGTCAATACCACTTTCATACCTATAGCTATAGCCGCCTGGTTGTATAAAATTCTGAAATGTGCCTGCCTACTGCCTACATAGCCCTTCAAATATTCGTCGGTTTTTTTCAGGTGAAAATTTTGCTCTTGCTTCAAATTAAATGTTACCCGGTTTTGGGCAATTTCCGTGAGCCAGAATGCAGTTTTAAATTTATAATTACTTTCAGATCTTGCAGATTCTACCCCACGGGTGTATGTGGCCCTCAGAACCAGAGCAACCAAAATAAGCAGTGTGAGCCCGAATATTAAAAATGAAGGATGGTATATAGCAAGCAACACTACACCGAAGATGATTTCAAGTAGGGAAGCGGTAAAACTTAACAGAAGTTTACTAAAGCTTTTCTGAACGGTGATGATATCCAGAAATTTTTCAGACAACTCCACAAAGCTGGTATATTTCCGCAGAGATCTGGAGGCAGATGCCAGTTTTTGAGAAAAATCAAAAGCAGTGCGCACAAATAATTTGCTTTGGATGGATTCCAGTATACTAAGCTGAGCCAGCCCTGTTAGTCCGGAAAGTAAAATTGCCAGTGTGATTAGCATAATCAGAATAAACCAGCTGCTGCTGAGTTTACCTGCAAGTACAAGCCCGATGATGGCTTGTATTCCCAGTGGCACAATCAAACTTATTGCACCTGCCAAAATGGCATATATGTAAAGAAAACGAATGTTTCTTCTTTCAGTTCCCGCAAGGCTCCAGATTCTTATAAATGGGCTGAGGGTATCGGGGTTAAGTTTCATTTGTAATTATACAGATCTTATATAAATGGATCAAGTGTAAATTTGTTTTCATAGCAGCACAGTTCAAAAAAAACTCCAAAGTGGCTTTAATTGTATAATTAGGGAAATTAGTGATATCTGTTTGGCTTATTTACCCCTGCCCTGAATCATAATAAGTGCTGTATAAATCATGATTTTGATATCCAGACCAATACTCATGTTTTCCAGATAGAGGATGTCATATTTCATGCGCTCCACCATCTCATCAACATTTTCGGCATACCCAAATTTCACCTGCCCCCAGCTGGTAATACCTGGTTTAATGCGGTGAAGTCTTACATAATAAGGAGCTTTTTTCACAATTTGATCAATAAAAAATTGTCTTTCCGGTCTTGGACCCACAATGCTCATATCTCCCTTCAGCACATTGATAAACTGAGGTAATTCGTCCAATCTGGACTTTCTTAGAAATGCGCCTACCCTGGTTCTGCGGTCATCCTTTTCACTGCTGAGTTGCGGCCCGCTGCGCTCCGCATCCTTTCGCATACTCCTGAATTTAAAAATCTGGAACGACATTCCCTTAAATCCAATTCTTTCCTGTCTAAAAAACACAGGGCCGGCACTATCAAGTTTAATAGCTAAGCCAATAAGAATAAATAAGGGCAGGCCAATAATTAAAGCAAACAGACTAATCACGATGTCAAAGACTCGTTTGGCTGTCTTCTGCCACTGTGGCATTACTTCAAAATCTACTTCCACCAGCATAGCTCCCAGTATGTTGTTCATTTTCACCATGCCCAGCACCATGCCATAACTGTCTGGCAATATTTTTAAATACACTTTTTCATTTTGTATTTGGTCCACCAAACCCGGAACCCAGTCGTGTTCTTCATCATCGAGGCAAATGATAACATCTTCTATACTGTGTTTCCGAATTATGCCAGATATCTGCTCTTTGTTCCCCAAGCATGGCAAATTCCCCATTTCTCTTGAGACATTGCCTTTTCCCGAAATATATCCCTCTATAAAAAACCCTTCAGACTTTTTAGCATCAGATAACTCACGATATAATTTATTGGCATTGGCTCCATTGCCAACAAGCAGTGTTTTATAGCCCCATTTGCGATGTTGAATCATGAAAATGGTTCTGCTGACTAACAAAATTCTGAAGATTAGCGTAATTCCTGTATGCAGAGAAAAATAAACGAACAACGATTTATAATAGTCTTTATAGTTGGCAACACTATCATCCAAAATAAGCATGAAGAATATGACCAAACTGCCCACAATGCCTGAAATAAATGTTCTTTCTACCTCTCTAAGACGGCTTCTTCTGAAGATATTTTTATAATATCCGCTACCCGCATAAACCATAAGCCACATGATGGGTATGGCTATTAGGCCGGCATAAAGTTTCATATCATTATTTACCGGTATTTCATATCCATGTTTTACAGCTTCAACAACTTGTTTCCTGTATAGGAAAAATAAAAACCAGGATGCTGCCGCCGAAGTTAAGTCAGCAAAAACATGCAGGCTAATTTGAAATTTACGGTTCATTTGGGATAGCTGAAACGTATATTATCAATGAATATTTCCTGACTATTCTTCACTTCAGGAGGTTTTATCGGGCTAATCATCAGCTGTATTTCTGTATCACCTGGCTGGTTATACAATTCATAAATAAGATTAATGTAAAACCGCTTCCAGTTGCCATTGGTTTCGAAGATGTAAACGTATGGCAGGTATAATTTTCCGGAACTGTTTTTCCTGATGATCGCCATTTGAGCAGGTACAGGTGTTTTAATATCAAATTCCAATATTATATCTGTCCCCATAAGTGGTAGATTTCCAAAATACTTGAAAGACGCCATATCTACCGTTTTGGCAGTATCTGCAGCACCAATTACAATCTTCATGCAGCGCGTGTTTCCCGCATAGCGGCCTTTTAATGAAAATGGTTCAGTTGAAATATAAGATGTATCACCACCTGCTGAAAATAAGCGGACTAAACTACTGTTGTTGTCTTCAAAATCTTCCAGCCAGGCGAATTCAGTATTGCTCTTGTACGTTAGTTTTATATTGCTCGCATTGGTTATTTTGCCCTCTGTGAGGTTTATGGTCGTATCAGCTCTATTGAACAATCTGTGAGTTACATGTTGGTTTAGAGCCCCGTTCAACCTAACTGAGGGGATAATTGAAAGTTTGTGTTTACCTGTAAATAATACCGGAATAGTGCACGGGATTTCAAACAGTCCCATATATTGCTCATCCACATATACGTTAACAGCGGAGATATCTTGAATATTATTCCCCTGAGCAGGTTTAGTTTCAACGCTTACAGAATCTATTCGAATATAAGATGGAATGGGCTCGGCTTCTTTGTCACAAGCGGCAATCAATACCAGCAAGGGGAGAAGAAAAGGAATAAAAATACGGTAACCCACGCTGCGAAAATACAACATGAACGGACGTAACTCAAAAGTAATTTACTGCGCTTAAACCTCATGGTAGCGTCTTTGAACCTTTTCAGTAATCAACGATGCAAGTTTGTTTACTTCCAGAATATTTTCAAGTGAGGTTAATGGTGTTAGTCCCTTTGCAATGTTTTCCTCAAGGTTTCTAAATTCCATTTTCCAGACATCAAAAGGAATAACAGGTCTTTGTATGAGTGTTAATTCCTGCTGTTGCTGGGATTCAGTTTCCTCTAAAAAGGAGAGTTGGTCTTTATTCTCAATTTGCCTGTATTCATTAAGGGTGTTTTCCGCAAAATCCAATGAAAATAATTTGTCTTGCTGATAAATCTTCACCCGGTGTGTTCCGGGCTCTATGGCCCGCCCTGCAGAAATATGACAGACCGAATCATTATCGAACTCAATATGAATATTCAACAGATCAGGATTTTTCCCGAATAGAAACAACGGTCTGGCCGAAACATCTCGTATTCCACTTTGTGCTGTTCTGATAACCAAATCAAGATCTTGTGCCAGTTCCCTAAATAACCATGTCTCAAAGCCACCGGGTGCAGGTGGTCTGCACTCTTTCTCCAGTTTAATAAACCTTGGCTTTCTTACAAACTGAGATGCAGTTGTGCACAAGGGTTTGTTATAAAGGGTATTGGCAACGTGGAAGCAATTGCCGCTTTCGGCATGCAGTCGAATAAGTTGTTCCGTAATTCTGTTGTCTTGAATTAAAAAGCCATCTATAAGTATGTGCTTCCCGAGACGTGTAAGATTTTCAAGTAAGGATGCATCAATGTAATGCACATGTCTGTCAATTATGAAAACATCTGCTTTTTCTGCAAGTTCAAAAGCATACAGCAAATTACCTGCGCCATCTGCGTTCAATTCACTGTCAGGATCGTAATAGCCGCTAAATTGAAACGTATTGTTGTCCTGAAGCAGGTGCGTAAAAATTTCAGCTTTTCTATGTGTGCCTATAATGACAGTTTTCAGTTTCATGTAAATTATTAAATTCGGCTCGCTTATTTTTGTAACCTGTGGCAAAAATGCATTGCCATGCACAAAATAAAATTTATCGGTTTCTAACACATGTTCACAAACCCATCCATATCCGAAAGTCCTGTCATGGCGGGCAGACGAAATCAGCTAGTTGCAGAGCTAAGGCAGAAAGGAATTGCGGATGAGCAGGTTTTACAGGCCATTGGCCGTGTTCCCAGGCAATTGTTTTTCCCAAAAGATTTCGAACAGTTTGTATACAGAGATGCTCCATTCCCCATTGGCCATGGTCAAACAATTTCACAACCGTACACAGTAGCATTTCAAAGTCAATTGTTGCAAATAAAACCGGGAGATAAAGTGCTTGAAATCGGCACGGGTAGTGGATATCAGGCTGCTGTGCTATCGGCCATGGGGGCACGGGTATACACCATAGAAACGGTGCTGTCATTGCTGAAAGAAGCCCATAAAGTGCTTAAAATTTTGGACAACCAATTGCAATGTTTTCATGGAGATGGAACACTGGGTTTACCGGCATCCGCGCCTTATGATGCAATTATCGTTACTGCAGGTGCACCTGAATTGCCGAAAAACCTGACGGATCAACTTGCTGTGAATGGCCGTCTTATCATTCCCATAGGAGATCAACCGGATTCGCAAACCATGTATAGGTTTACCAAAAATGCAGACGGAACCTTTAAAAAAGAGTCTTTTGGCCCTTTTAGATTTGTACCGCTCAAGGGCAAAGAAGGCTGGAACTGAAAATCTTAAGGATTCATCAATTCTTCAATTTCCCCTGCCTCAATCGGCAATCCAGCCATAAAATCGTGAATGCCTTCTGCTGTAAGCAAAACATCATTTTCAATTCTTACGCCGATTCCCTCTTCAGGTATATAAATTCCGGGTTCAATGGTTAATACATTTCCCACCTGCAATTCTCCAAACCGATGCATCACATCATGAACATCAAGACCCAGGTGATGACTTGTGCCATGCATGAAGTACCTGGCAAAAGCACGTTTATCTTTTTTTACATAATCCATTGTCAGCAACCCTAGATTTACCAGCTGCTCTGTCATTACCTCACATACTTCCTGATGATATTCAGGAAGTTTTTTTCCGGGCTTTAAAAGTCCCGCTGCTGCCCTATGGACCTGTAAGACAGCATTGTATACAGCCTTTTGGCGAGGTGTAAATTTCCCGTTCACCGGCAAACAACGTGTTAAATCGCCATTGTAATTGGCATATTCTGCGCCAAAATCAAGTAACAGCAGATCTCCGTCTTTACATATTTTATTGTTCTCAACATAGTGAAGGACACATGCACTTGAACCACTCCCTATGATAGGGTCAAAAGCGAATCCATTAGAGCGTCGACGGGTAAATTCATGAATTAATTCAGCCTCAATTTCATACTCCCACACACCCGGTTTGACAAATGTTAACAATCGCTCAAAACCTGCACGGGTAATATTTACAGCTTCTGAGATTAAATCTATTTCCTCTTGCTCTTTGACCATTCTGCATTGTGCCAGAATGGGTGCACTTCGCGCATAATTATGAGCAGGGTAGCGGTACTTTATTTCATGGGCAAACCTAAATGCGTTCGCAGGTACTGTATCAGTTGACCTGTCATTTTCATTTAAGTTCATGTAAATAGTTTCTGCCATTAAAAACGCGGCATGTATGGTTTTTTTAAATTCGTGATACCAAAATACCCTTTCAATGCCGCTGGCCGCTGAAGCCTCTTCAGGCATCAGCCTTGCCCCATCCCAAATTGCAATCTGCACTGATGTTTCTTTGATGAAAAGCATCTCTCTGTAAAGTGGGTTTGGACAGTCAGGAAATAATACTAAAATAGTTTCTTCCTGATCAATCCCTGATAAATAAAACAAATCTGAGTTTTGCTTGAATTTATGGAATGCATCCCCGTTTCTTGGAACCTCGTCGTTGCTATGGAAAATAGCTATAGAACCTGGTTTCATCGAGGCAGTGAACTTCTTTCGGTTTTTAATAAATAATGATGTTGGTATGCGCTGGTATTTCATAATTGGTTAATTGGCAAAATTAAGTGAATTAAATTAATCACATTGATATTGAGCCAATCATTGTGATTGAAAAAAATCTAAAATACACAACATTCGCACTCCCGATGACCTATCATTTTAGTCAATACTTTGTTGAAATAATAAAAAAAGCCTATTTTTGATGCAACAACAATGTGGTTATTTGTGTCAATTACAAAGCAACCATTTTGAATAAATTGATAATGTTAAGAAAAATACTGTTTGCAATGGCCCTAATAATGGGTCTTTCCGGTAAACTCTCTGCAACCCACATGATGGGAGCCGATATGACTTACCGTTGTCTCGGGAATGGCAAATACAAAATAATTGCCAAAATTTACCGTGATTGCCGTGGGATTTCCTTCTCAGGTCCCTCGTTCCAGGCATTCGGAGGTCTTAGCGGTGGCAATGCCTGTGGTGCTTACAATCTAAGTATTACACGAACAGGAATTAGGGATGTAACACCCCGTTGTTCCTCTGCATCAAGACCTTGTAATCCTCAGAATACAGGTTTTACCGGAGAAGGTATTGAAGAACATACATTTGAAACCACTGTAGATTTTAATGCCAGTCCCCTTAGCAATTTTAAAAATAAGAGCAATTGCTGTGAGGTTACATTTGCCATCGGTCAGTGTTGCCGCAATGGCGCTATCACTACAGGACCTGCCAACAATGATTTCTGGTCTACTTGTATGATTAACATTTGCAATATTCCCAAAACAAGGAATAAGTGCAATTCAAGTCCTTCTTTGTCAAATGAACCTATTGGTTTCCTTTGTTGTAATCAGGCATACTATTTCAATAATGGAGCGATGGACACAACTGATTTCGACTCTTTTGGGTATAAACTGGTAGCAGGTATTAACTCACTGCCTACAACCAGCGTTAATTACAGTTCGCCATTCAGTCCTCGTTATCCCATGACGCCCTATTGCATCCCTCCTGGCAAGGTGGATTGCGTTCCCAATACCAGTACCAAGCCGCCGCGCGGTTTTTGGCTGGATACAAGCTCAGGTGACATTATCTTTACACCTACTAAATGCGACGAGGTAGGCATTGTCGTTATCGAAATAACAGAATATAGAAAAGACAGCGCTACCGCGAAATGGATAGTAGTAGGTAAAACCCGACGCGATATGCAATTAATTGTAAAAGACGACTGTGGTTACAATAAATCTCCTACGATTGAAGGCCCTGCCACCAACAAAGTTTGTGAGGGTGATAAAATCTGTTTCAAGATAGATGGTAAAGATGAAACATTTACTCCTTACCAGACCATCCCCGACACGGTTCAAATGAAATGGAACCGTGGTATCCCGGGAGCAACCTTCACAATACTTAACCCCAAAGACCGCGAAAAAACAGCAGAATTCTGCTGGCAAACCAAGGTAGGGCAGGCCAGTGATGTGTCTTATTCCTTTACCGTAACCGCTACCGACGATCACTGCCCCAAGCCATCGCAAGCCATCCGCGGTTTCAAGGTGAAAGTAAATCCCCGTGCCTACAGTACGCGCAAATACACCAAACTTAAGTGCGGCCGTTTTGCCTGGGAAGCCAGTGTCCCTGCAGGTTTTAAAGGTATTCCCACTTACCGCTGGAGCCTTCGCGACAGCCTCGGAAGCAAGGAGTTTTATTACACCACCCGCAAAACCGATACATTCCGCTACAAAACCGGCGGTAAATATATCATGGTGCACACGGTAAACAACTCCGATAACTGCCCCACAATTTACCGCGATACAATAATCCTTCCGGATCCGCCCACAGCAATCCTGGCCACCAAAGACACCTTTGCGTGCTACAAAACGACCATGCGTTTGCAGCCGCTGATATTGTTTGCCAAGGCCCCTTACCAGTATTATTGGACGCGTCCTGTTGATCACATATCAGGGGATACGAACATGATGCTGACAATCCCCGGCATAGACCGCGACTCCACGATAGTGGTTCGCATTACCGATGGAGATGGCTGTAAATTCTGGGATACGGTAACCATCTATAAAAAGCCATTGCCTGTGGTAGACCTTGGTCCCGATAAACGCATATGCACCTATGATAAAATGAAGTTTGATGCAGGCCATGCCGACACAGTATACTACAACTGGAACAGCGGCGATACCACCCGCGAGATTACCAAGAATGTAAAAGGTCTTTATATTGTTACCATAACAGATACTGTCTGGCTATGCAAACAGAAAGATACAGTAGAACTGTTTGTAAACGATACGGTAGTGAGCATAGCAGGCGCCGATAAAGCCATCTGCCACCAGGACACAATGTTGCTGGTGGCCCAGCACCGCCCTGCGAGCATAAACGCGACCTACCGGTGGACGAACCTAACCACCAGTACATTACTGGGAGCGAGTTTCTCATACAAGGTCTCGCCGCGCAACGTGAACTCGCCTGGTGGAGCACCTGTATACTTCAACTATGAACTGTATACGAAAGTGACGCAGGGAGGCGTAACATGTGAGAACTATGATACGATGCAGATTAAGGTAAATGCCCTTCCGCGTGTCTGGTGGGATCCCAAGCCATTGAAGAGCCAGTGTCACGCCTTTGGCGATATTCCATTGTATCCTTTTGTAAACCCGAAGGCAGGTAAAGACATCAGCGTATGGGCCGGTACGCGTAAGGTTCGCAATACGATGGTAGACAGCCTTGCGCCGAACCAGTTTATCTACCGCACCACCAAGATTAACAACAGCAGCCTTCAGAACGGTGTTTTCCGTCAGGATAAGATTTACCTGCAGTACATCGACAGCAATAAGTGTATCAATGTAGATAGCACCACGCAGCGTATCAATGGTACACCAATGGTGCAGCTTCAGAAGAAAACCTACTGCCAGGATGCAGGCAAAGCACCGCTGGCCAATAGCATCATCCGCCCCCAGCCGAGTATCAGTGTAAATATCACCTGGAAAGTACTTGAAGTTCCCAGCGGTATAGATCCTACGACAATATTGTATGAAGACCCAATAGGCACACAGCGCTACTGGATGCGTTTTGGTGATCCGACAGAAGATAAATACGCGGGTATCTACAAACTGGAATACTGCGTAGAAGACCGCTTGACGGGTTGCCGTAAGTGCGATACCACCACTGTTGAAATCATTACTGAACCTACGGTGAAGGTAACCTCTCCCAACCCGCTGTGCGTAAACTGGGATACCATAGACCTGAACGATTATGTGCTATTGAATGGCACGCAGCCCAAGGAAGGCGATGGCTGGTTCACAATACTGGAATATGGTTACGACCGCACGCACCCGAAAGTAAAAGGTACAACCCTACCCAAGGGACACTATTTTGTTCCCTCGTTCGGCGCCAATACCTGGTATATCAAGTATAGCAACAACAGCACGGGATGTTTGAAGGAAGATAGCTTCTATGTATATGTGAACGACACTCCGGATGCCGTATTGCTGCCGCCGGTAACCATATGCAGCACCGATCCGCTGTTTGATTTGGATACACGCATAGACGCTGCCAAAACCCGTCCGCTGGGCCAAACCAGCACGTGGACAGGTCCACAGACCAATAGCGGTAAGTTTGATCCGAATGTGATCGGCACCAAGAATGTGGAAGGTCCATACAATATTGTATTCACGTATACCGACAACAATGGATGTTCGGATACGGAGCGCTACCAGATGTTTGTGAGGATGCGTCCTGAAGTGACAATAACCACGAGCAAGCCGGCAGCAGCGTGCGAAGGCAGCGACTTTGGACTGCAGAGCAGCAAGAAGTTTACAAGCAGGGTAAACTGGCAGAAGATACAGGGCTCTGACGGTACCATAGACAATGCAAATGCGGATAACATCGTGTATAAGCACGGAGCAGGCGACAAGGCAGCCAGCACGGCCTGGCTCAAGGTGACCACGGTTCCCGAGCCGAATGAAGTGTGTCCGCAGAGTTCAGACAGCATACAGATCATACTGCATCCATATCCTGTAGTAAGCATGGCCAGCTCGTTGAGAGGTTGTGCTCCGCTTACAGCCAGCTTCACAGGCATAGAAAGCCGCGGTATCACGGCAGGTCAGCTGAAATGGCGCTGGGACTTTGGCAACGGCGATACCAGTGATCAGCAGAACCCAACAGGTGTAAATTACCCGAATCAGGGCAAATACAAGGTGCAGCTGCGCATCACCAATTCGGCGGGTAACTGTGCGGTAACGGTAGACAGCATAGACTATGTGCAGGCCTACCCGAATCCCAAGGCGCTGTTCAGCACCGATCCACCGTTCAAAACCACGGTGGCGCTGCCCAAGTTCAAGACCATCAACCAGAGCAGCATTCCAAGTGCGCCATTCAATCCACAGATGAGCTACAAATGGGATTTTGGCACCTGGTATGATCCGTATGATGATACGTTTGTATCGTTCCAGCCAAGATATGCCTACGGCAAAGACACGGCCACCTATACCATCCAGTTGATAGTGACATCACAGCCGGGTGGATGTACCGATACATTCAGGAAGAATGTGTTTGTGGGTCCTGATATCATTGTTTGGATACCGGATGTGTTCACCCCGGATGGCGCAGGCCCCGGCAAGAACAACACATTCAATGTGACGGCCAGCAACTTCATGAATATGAACATGACCATTTACAGCCGCTGGGGTGAAAAACTCTTTTACTCAGACGATATTAACAAAGGCTGGGACGGAACCGCAAACGGACAGGATGTTCCGCAGGGCGTGTATGTATTCCATGTTAAAGTGATGTCGTACGACGGAAAGCCATACGATTTCAATGGCACACTGACACTGCTTCGTTAAGCGTCATTTTCACCGGATAGTTGCGTGGTTTTGGGTACCCGCATCAACAATAGCAAGCCCAGTACGAAAAAGGCAATCAGTGCCAGTATGGAGCTTCTGATATCCAGGTAACCCTCAATCAGGCCGAAGGAAAAAGTGCCAATGGCCAGACCGATTTTTTCTGCCAGATCAAAGAAACTGAAGTAAGAGGTGTTGTCTTCGGTTTCGGGAAGCAGCTTGGAGTACGTGGAACGTGCTATAGACTGAATTCCGCCCATTACCAAACCCACAATAGCCGCAGCGATGTAGAACTGCCAGGGTTTGTACACAAACTGATATACGTAAATGCAAAGCCCTATCCAGATTATGATGGACAGCATGAGTGTTTTGATATTTCCCACTTTTTTAGAAAGCAGCGACATCAGGAATGCACCGGCCACACCCAAAAACTGAATGAGTAAAATACTGGTAATTAAATCAGCCGGCTGGATGCCGACAATCTCCTTGCTGGCAAAGGAAACCGCCATTACCATAATGGTTTGAACGGCCATGTTGAACATGAAATAGCTGTATAAAAAGCGCTTCAGTGCAAGGTGTTGCGTACGTATTTCGGCAAACACCTTGGTGATTTCCTTGAATCCTGCAGAAAACAATCCCACATTGGCCTTGTGCTGTGTGGGTTGGGTTTTGGGTAAATGATAAAAGGAATACATGGCAAAACCAATCCACCAAAGACTAACCAGCGGGAAAGCCCAGGAAATGGGTGCTATTTTTTGAAAAACAAATACCACCAGAATGGCAATGAGCAGGGAAGAGCTACCCAGGTAGCCCATGGTAAAGCCGCGGGCGCTGACTTTGTCCTGTTGGTCGGGGCTGGCAATTTCAGGCAGGTAGGAATTGTAGTACACCAGACTGCCCCAAAAACCAATGCTGCCAAACAAAAGTGGCAGAATGCTCCAGCCTAGCTCTATGGCCTGTCCGCTGACAGTAGGTTTTGCGGTGGGGAAGAAGTAAAGCAAACCGCTGGAAATGGCACCCAGAAAGCAGAAGAACTGCATAAACAGTTTTCGTTTGCCACCTGCATCGGCGATGCCGGACAGCAATGGCGTGAGCAAAGCCACCACCAAATAGGAAACGCAAACCAGGTAGGCGTAGAATTCAGTATTTTTAAAGGCATGCCCAAAGAAGGTAATCTGGTCATACACCACTTTTCCATCCATCTTAAAGCTGGTGGCATTTTCATATACCACCGGAAAAATGGCCGAGCTGATGATGAGAGGGTAAACCGAATTGGCCCAATCATAAAGGGTCCAGGCGAAGAGGGTTTTCTTGTCGTTTTGAAGGATGGGTGCTTTTTCCATGAGGCTGGCAATATACAAAGAATGCTAGAAGTCATCTCAAAAAATCGCTTTGGCCAATTTAACAATTTTTTGATTGAAGTTCCATGCATCGTTTTTTTTTGCGATGCTGCGTTTTTTTCTTTGTTCAGGCATCCAGCCTGAACCGCAGAAAACGCCTTGTCTAGCGTAAAAATACTCGAAATTGACTCAAATATAATTTTGGGACACTTCTAACAATAAAATATTGAAATGTTGTTTGCGTTACTATGTTTATACAGGTTTTTAATTTTTTAATATTATGACCAAAATTATTTTTTTTATGGGCTTGATCTTGGGATGCAGCGATACTGTTGGAGGAGCCAATTCAGCAAGCTTTATTTTTTTTGAGAATTACAATTTGAATTACGATGGGGTTACATTGGGTAGCCAGGTTTGGATGCGCAATAACCTGAATGTAGATAAATTCACGAATGGAGATCCCATACCTGAAGCCAGGACCATGGAAGAATGGCAGACCTACGCACAATCCGGAATACCCGCATGGTGCTATTATGGAAATAATGCAAGCAATGAAGAAACGTATGGAAAGTTATATAACTGGTATGCTGTCAATGATACCCGCGGGCTGGCACCTTTGGGCTGGCATATTCCTTCTGATAGTGAATGGGTTGTTTTAACCAAATTTTTGGGTGGTGAAAAGAAAGCTGGAACAATCATGAAAAGTACGTGGGGATGGAATAACAACGGAAATGGCACAAATACAACTGGATTTAATGGATTACCCGGTGGATTCCGGGACTTTTATGGCAATTTTAGTGGCTTAGGCAGCAGGGGCGAATGGTGGAGTACAGGCAACGGTCTTTATGGTAGCATAGTAAAGAGAAAAGTTGTTAATGTATGGTTAAGAAGCCTCACTTGCTATGATGAGCGGCTTGGTAAAAACCTAAACTTTGAAGGCTGTGGCATGTCTGTTCGTTGCCTCAGGGATTGATTTATTTGATTATTTGAT
>Ga0194128_10007065_pt1 | contig 14842 bp, 13 predicted proteins | sample TA2KigCa65mmetaG_FD_148650 | JGI IMG/M metagenome (GOLD analysis project Ga0194128, IMG submission 148650) | Freshwater microbial communities from Lake Tanganyika, Tanzania - TA2015037 Kigoma Deep Cast 65m | ecosystem: Environmental > Aquatic > Freshwater > Lake | place: Tanzania: Lake...
CCAGCAGGAGCCGGCGCTCTCCTAGCCATTGGGCGTTCTCGGCCACGTTCTGGACCACGAACTCCCGCCTTCCCCGGCTGGTGGCCACGTCCCAGTAGGACGTGCCGAACTCGTTGCGCACCGAATGGATGGACTCCACCGCCGCGGTCAGGTAGCGGCGGTTCAACTCCTCGGCCACCACCTGCCGGGTCTGCGGGTCCAGGTCCTTGGGGTCATCGACCATGCAGATCTCCTCGTCCTTGCCGTCGAGGAAGGAGAGGTAGCGGTCCGCGTGGGAAAGGGGGGCGGCGCGCACCACCTTGACCTTGAGGTAGGAGCGGTCCTCCTCGATGCTCAGGCGCAGCACCCAGGCCGGCTCGCGAAAGAGGCGCAGCCGGGCCGGGTCCACCTGTTCCGGATGGGTCACGGTGATGGGCATGGGCGTGGGTTTGGGTCTCTCGTGGCCGTTGGCCTGGGTCGCGCTCATAGACCTTTCCCTCATCCGTTTTCGTTCTTGCCGCCGCCCACCGCCACCACCGCCGTGGTCTCCTGCTGGGTCTTGACCAGGTCGTAGAAGATCCCCTCGCGCTCCATCAACTCCTGGTGGGTGCCGATCTCGGCCACCTTGCCCTCGTCGATCACCACCAGGCGGTTGGCGCTGCGCAGGGTGGAGAGGCGGTGGGCGATGGCAAAGGTGGTGCGGCCCCTGATCAGCCGGGCGATGGCCTCCTGGATCTTCTTCTCGGTAGCGGTGTCCAGCGAGGAGGTGGCCTCGTCGAGGATGAGGATGCGCGGGTCGTGCAGGATGGCCCGGGCGATGGCGATGCGCTGCTTCTCGCCGCCCGAGAGCTTGTTGCCCTGCTCGCCCACCATGGTGTCGTAGCCGTCGGGCTTGGTGATGATGAACTCGTGGGCGTTGGCCGCCCTGGCCGCCCGCACCACCTCCTCGAAGCTGGCCCCCGGCTTGCCGTAGCGGATGTTCTCGATGATGGTGTCGTCGAAGAGGAAGGACTGCTGGTGGACCAGGCCGATCTGCCGGCGCAGGTCCTCCAGCCTGAGCTTGCGGATGTCCGTCCCGTCGATCTCCACCGCGCCGCGGTCGGCGTCGTAGAAGCGGCAGACCAGGTTGATCAGGGTGCTCTTGCCCACCCCGGATTTGCCCACCAGGCCGATCATCTCCCCCGGCTGCACCTCCAGGTCCACCCCCTTGAGCACCGGCTTGGCCCGGTCGTAGCCAAAATGCACCTCGCGGAAGGCCACTGCCCCTTCCATCCGGGCCAGGGGCAGGGCCTGGGGGTCGCCGGCCGGCTCGATGGAACTGTCGATGATCTCAAAGACCCGCTCGGCCCCGGCAAAGGCCCTGGTCATCCAGTTGGTCAGCTCGCCAAACCACTTGAGCGGGCCGTAGAGCATCCAGATATAGCTGACAAAGGCCATCAGATCCCCCAGCTTGAGTTCCTGGTGCAGGATCTGCCGCCCCCCGAAGTACCAAACGAAGAACACCCCGAAGCTCATCAGGAAGTTCATCGAGGTGAAGAAGACGAAGATGTTGCGGTCGGCCAGCACGCTGACCTGGCGCAGTTCGTCGTTGCGCCGGTCGAAGCGCTGGGCCTCCCGCTCCTCCTGGGCAAAGGCCTTGACCATGCGGATGCCGCTGATCGACTCGTTGAGGTGCGAACTGAAACGCGCCCACTTGGCCGACCAGCGGGCCCACAGCCCGCGCATGCGCTCCCAGATCATCCAGCCGCCCAGGACGATGGCCGGCACCGGCACCAGCACGTAGAGGGTGAGGCGCCAGCTCATGTAAAGCAGGAAGGAGAGGATGCCGAGGATCATCAGGATATTGCTGATGATGAAAGGCAGCCCGTCGATGAGAAACCCCTCCACCCGGCTGGTATCGTTGGTCAGGCGCGACATCAGCGACCCGGTCCGCCGCTTGTCGTAGAAGCGCAGGGGCATGTACTGCAGGCGCTGGTAGAGCTGGCGGCGGATGCTGGCCACCACCTGGCTGGCCAGCCACACCGCGGTCCAGCCCCGCCCCACCTGGCAGAGCCAACCGACCACCCGCAGCCCCAGCAGCCCGAACACCAGCCACAGCAGCCAGTCGCGGTGGGCGTGGGGCGGGGTCAGCACGTCGTCGATGATGCTGCGCACCGCCAGGGGCGGCAAGAGCTCGATCAGGGCGCCGGCAGCGGTAAGCAGCACCAGGACTGCAGTCCTGGGGACGTAGGGCTTCAGGTACCCGGCGATGCGTTTGAGGGTGTCCCACTTCTTCACGCAGGCCGGGCACAGCCCGTCCTTCTCGGGCAGCAGGCGGCTGCACTTGGGGCAGCGCGAGTGCTCCACCTCGCTGGGCAGGGCCACGTCCTCGCCGCGCGTGAGCCGGTTGATGCCCTCGGCCACCGCGGTGAACTTGGCGGCCAGGGAACTGGAGTAGTGGAGGTACGCCGGCCGACCCTCCTTGGGCTTGACCTCCAGCATCCCCCCGCCGATCAGCGCCTCCACCCGGGCCCCGGCCACCTGGTCCATGGGGATCTGGCGGGTGCCATTCTCGTGCTGGCCGTCAACGAAAAGCACCCGCTGCGGGGTCACCACCAGCCAGTGCTGGTCGAAGCGCCCGCCCTCGCCCATATCCGCGGCCACCTGGATGAGCACCTCCTCGTCCGGGTTCTTGGCCACCCCCAGCTTCTGGCCGATCACCGGGGGCATGGTTTCCAGGAATGGTTTCATGACTTGTCCATCATTCCTGGATGGCGATGACCTCGGCGACGGCCTGCTGCAGCTTCACCAGTTCGTAGAAATGCCCCTCTTTCTGCATCAACTCCTCGTGGGTGCCGGTCTCGATGATCCGGCCGCCCTCCATCACCACCAGGCGGTTGGCGTTGCGCAGGGTGGAGAGGCGGTGGGCGATGGCAAAGGTGGTGCGGCCCTGCACCAGGCGGGACAGGGCCTCCTGGATGTGTTTCTCGGTCTGCACGTCCACCGAGGAGGTGGCCTCGTCGAGGATGAGGATGCGCGGGTTGTGCAGCACCGCCCGGGCGATGGCCACCCGCTGGCGCTCCCCGCCCGACAGGCGGCTGCCCCGTTCCCCCACCTGGGTGTCGTAGCCGTCTGGCTTGGCCATGATGAAGTTGTGGGCGTTGGCCGCTCTGGCCGCGGCCATGATCTCGGCCAGGCTGGCCCCCGGCCGGCCGTAGCCGATGTTGGCGGCGATGGTGCCGCTGAAGAGAAAGGGCTCCTGAGGCACGATACCGATCTGGCGGCGCAGGTCGTTCAGCTTGATCTTGCGGATGTCCACCCCGTCGATCTCGATGGTCCCCTGGTCGGCGTCGTAGAAACGGGCCAGCAGGCTGACGGTGGTGGTCTTGCCCACCCCGGATTTTCCCACCAGGCCGATCATCTCGCCGGGCTGTACCTCCAGGTCCAGGTCGTTGAGCACCGGCTTGCTCTTGTCGTAGCCAAAGCGCACCTGGCGCAGGGCCACCCGCCCCTCGATGCGGGGCATGGCCACCGCGTCGGGGTCCTCGTACGCCTCGGGCGGGGTGTCGAGGATCTCGAAGACCCGCTCGGCCCCGGCAAAGGCCCGCGTCATCCAGGAATTGACCTGCCCGAACCACTGGATGGGCCCGTAGAGCAGCCACATATAGCTGTAGAGGGCCAGCAGGGTCCCCATGCTCAGGGTGCCGCCCAGCACCTCCTGGCCGCCGAAGTACCAGACGATGGCCACCCCGACGCCGCTGACCAAGTTCATGGTGGCGAAGAAGACGAACCAGTTGCGCTCGGACTGCACGCTGATCCGCACCAGCTTCTTGTTGCGCTTGTCGAACTCGCCGATCTCGCGCGGCTCCTGGGCAAAGGTCTTGACCACCCGGATGCCCGAGAGCACCTCGTGCAAACGGGCGGTCAGGTGGGACCAGGCCTGGCGGGTCTTGTGGAAGAAGCGCCGCATCCGCTTCCAGAAGAAGATGCCCCAGGCCAAGAGCAGGGGCACCGGCATCAGAATGTAGAGGGTCAGCTCCCAACTCATGTAGAAGAGGAAGGCGAGGATGCCGATAAGCATCAGACCGTTGAGGATCAGATAGGGCATGCCCTCAACGAGGAAGTCCTGCAACATCCCCGAGTCCTGGGTCACCCGCGACATCAGGGCCCCCACCTGGCGCTTGTCGTAGAACGGGAGGGAGAGCATCTCTAGCCGGCGGTAGAGCATGCTGCGAATGTCGGCGGTCACCCGCGCCCCCAGCCAGGTGGCGGTCCACACATGCATCCACTCGCCGATCCAGCTTGCCACCCGCACCCCGATCAGGCCCATGACCAGCAGGCTCAGCAGGGCGAGATAGGGCTCCAGGTCGGCGGCGCCCACCCCGGGGGTGAGCACCTCATCGACGATGCGCTTGGTCAACAGGGGCGGGGCCAGCTCGGCCAGGGTGCCGATGATCGAGGAGAGGGCCAGGACCACCACCCGGACCTTGTACGGCACCAGGTACGCGGCGATGCGTTTGAGGGTGGCCAAACGCGAGACGCAGGCCGGGCACAGGCCGTTCTTCTCGGGCAGGAGCCGGTTGCACTTGGCGCAGCGGGTGCGGTCCAGGTTGGGATTGATCAGCACCGCCTGCTCCTGGCGCAACTGTTCCAGGCCCCGGGCCACCTCCGAGAACTTTGCCCCCAGGGTGCTGGAATAGGGCACCAGCAGGGTGGGCTCGTCCCGCCGCTCCACCTCCAGGCGGCCCCCGCCCACCAGGGGCTCGGTGCGCACGGAGCGCAACTGGCCCAGGGGGACCTGCACCACTCCGTCCCCGCCCGGCACCACCAGCAGCCTTTGGGTGGTGGCCACCACCCAGCCCTCGGCGTAGCGGCCCCCAGGCTCTAAGTCGGTGCAGACCTGGATGAGCACCTCCTCGCCAGGGGACAGCAGGCCCTGGATTATGGCTTCCACCGCCGGGCCTGCCGTTTCGCGCAGCTTGACGTGCTCCGGCCGTTTTTTGGTATTCTCCATCGTTTTTAGAATCTCCCTACCCCCGCCAATTTCAAGGCCGGAACAACAGCCGCGAAAACAACATCCGGTTCCGCGCCACCAGCCAGTACCCTATCTCCACCCCCCAGACCAGGGGCCACAGGCGCAACAGGCGCACCGTCCGGCGGTATCCCACCAGTTCCAGCACAGTGAGGCAGGCCCGCCCGGCCCTTTCCTGCCGGCCATCGGGGTGGCGCAGATGCACGGCCAGGCGGCAGGCCGCGGCCAGGGCCTCGTCCATAGGCGGCCAGGAGATCTGTTGATAGGGCTGGGGCGCGATCAGGCCGGCCCGGTCGCGCCCCAGCGCCCAGTAGACCGCCCGGCGGCAGAAGCCGCAATCCCCGTCCCACAGCAGCCAATACTGGCCTTGGGCGGGGGCCTTCCCCTCCATATCCGAAACGGGAGGCATCTTTTCAAATCCTGGCGGGCTCATATATTAAAAGGTGTTTCGCCCCAAGGGTTTGTCCACTCCCCTCCCTCTATGCGCCCATGACTGCTCTGCCCCAAGCCCACCCCGCGCCCCCGGCCCCGCCGGAGGACTCCCTGATCGAGGACCACAACCGCCGCCTCGAACAACTGCTGGAGCAGACCGATCTGGAGGGCATGTCGCCCGCCGCTGTCCTGGGTTGGGCCGACGCGCAGTTCCCCGGCAGGGCGGTGATCAGCACCAGCTTCCAGTACAGCGGCCTGGTGATGATCCACATGGCCGCCCAGGCCGGCCTGCAGCTGCGCTGGGCCACGGTGGATACCCTGCGCCTGCACCCGGAAACCTACGCCTTCATCAAGGACCTTGAGGCCCAATACCAACGCCCCATCGAGGTCCACCGCCCGGACCCGGACCAGGTGCGGATGATGGTCGAGCGCCACGGGGAATACCTCTTCTTCGATTCCAAGTTCAAACAGGAACACTGCTGCCAGATCCGCAAGGTGCGGCCCCACGACCAGTTGCTGCGCGGGGCCCACTGCTGGATCGCCGGCAACCGCCGGGACCAGTCCGGCCACCGCGAGGGCCATACTCCCAAGGGCAGCCTGGTCGCCGAGTACGGCACTCCGCGCAAGATCCTCAAGCTCTTCCCCATGGCCGACTGGAGCGAGAAGCAACTGCTCGAGTACATGGAGGCCCACCAGGTGCCCCGCCATCCCCTCTACGACCAGGGCTACACCAGCATCGGCTGCCTCATCTGCTCCACCCCAGTGCTGCCGGGCGAGCCCAAACGCGCCGGCCGCTGGCGCTGGTTCAACGGCGCCAACACCGCTGAGCCGGCCGACGACAAGAAGGAATGCGGCCTCCACTACAGCATCTGAGCGATGAGCGCCCGGCCCGGCGGTGCGTTGTCCAGACAACTGGGTCTCCTCGACAGCGTGGCCATCATCGTCGGGGTGGTGATCGGGGTGGGCATCTTCCGGGTGCCCGCCTCCATCGCCGAGTACCTCTCCTCCCCCCTGCTGGTGCTGGGGGTGTGGGTGGTAGGCGGCCTCCTGGCCCTGTGCGGAGGGCTGTGTTACGCCGAACTCTCCGCCGCCTTCCCCCGCACCGGCGGCGACTACGTGTACCTGCGCGAATCCTACGGCCCCTGCCTGGGCTTTCTGTTCGGCTGGACCCAATTGCTGGTGATCCGGCCGGGCAACCTGGCCGGCATCGCCTACATCTTCGCTGAGTACGCCGCCTACTTCGCCCCCCTGCCGGCCTGGGGCCTGCGGGCCCTGGCGGTGGCGGCCATCGCCCTGCTCACCGGCCTCAACCTGTGGGGCCTGCGCTTCGGGCGGGCCGCCCAGCATCTGCTGACCGGGGCCAAGGTGCTGGGGCTGCTGCTCTTGGCCCTGGCGGGCCTGGCCCTGGCCGAAGGCGCCAATCTAGAGGCCAGCGTCCAGCCCCCCTCCCAACTGCCCCTGCCCCTGGCCCTGGGCACGGCCCTGATCTTCGCGATGTGGACCTACGGGGGGTGGAACGAGAGCACCTACGTGGCCGGGGAGATGAAAAACCCGGCCCGGGACCTGCCCCGCTCCATCGCCCTGGCCCTCTTCCTCATCGTCGGGTTGTACCTGACCCTCAACGCCGTGTTCCTGGCCGGCATCCCCCCCGCCGAGTTGCCCAAATCCGGGATGGTGGCCGCCGTGGTGGTCGAACGGTTCCTGGGCGGGCCCGGTGGCGGCCTGGTCGCCCTGCTGGTCACGGTCTCGGCCCTGGGCGCCCTCAACGGCACGGTGCTGACCAGCAGCCGGCTGACCTACGCCTTTGGCGCCGACCACCCGCGCTTCGCCCTGCTGGCCGGGGTCCATCCCCGCTTCCACACCCCGGCCGCGGCCCTGCTGCTCAACGGCCTGTGGTCGGCCCTATTGGTCTGCTCGGGCACCTTTGACCAGTTGATCGGCTACACCAGCGCCGTCACCTGGCTCTTCTTCGCCCTCATCGCCGCCGGACTCTTTGTGCTGCGCCGCCGCCACCCCCTGCTGGAGCGGCCCTACCGGGTCTGGGCCCCCCTGCCGCCCCTCTTCATCGCCGCCAGCCTCTGGCTGACCTACTGCGCCGTGGACTACAGCCCCCTGGGCTCCCTGGCGGGCCTGGGCATCCTGCTGGCCGGGTTGCCTCTTTACTATCTCATCCGCCCCGCGCCGCGCGCTTGAATTGCTCCCCCCGGTCCTTGTAGTTGGCGAAGAGCCCAAAGCTGGCGCAGGCCGGCGAGAGCAGCACCACCTCGCCCGGCTGCACCCGCCCCCGGGCCCGGGCCACGGCCTCGGCCATGCCCTGGCAACCGCGTATTAGTTCACCCCGGTATCCCGCCTCAAGCGCGGCCTGGGCGATGCGCTCGCCCTCCTCGCCCAAAAGCACCACCGCCTTTACCGGGCCGGCCGCTAACTGCCGGCCCAATGCGCCAAAATCCGCGCCCTTGGAGGAACCCCCGGCGATAAGCACCACCGGCACCGCAAAAGCCTGTAGCGCCGCCACGGCCGCATCCGGGGTGGTGGCCAGGGAATCGTTGTAAAAGAGCACCCCGCCGTACTCGCCCACCCGCTCCAGCCGGTGCGGCAACCCTTCAAATCCCTGGATGCCGGCGCGAATCTGCGCGGCGGCGACCCCGGCCGCCGCCGCCGCCGTGGCCGCCGCGGCCGCGTTCTCCCAGTTGTGCCGGCCCCGCAGGGGGATCTCCTCCACCCGACACAACTCCTCTGCCCGGCCCCCATCCCCCCGCAGCCACAGACACCCCTGCTCCACCCAGGCGCCCCGGTCCACCGGGCCGGAGGTGCTGAAGGTCCACACCGCACCCGGATGCCCCTGGGCCAGGGCTCGGGCCTGGGGGCAGTTGGCATTGACCACCAGCACGGCATCCGGCCCTTGGTGCCGGCAGATCTCGCGCTTGGCCGCCGCGTACTCCTCACCGGTGGCGTGGTAATCGAGATGATCCTGGGTGATATTGACCACCACCGCGATCTGCGGACTCTGGCCCAGGTCCTGTAACTGGAAACTGGACAGTTCGAGGACCACCCGGTCGGCGGGTTTCAACTCCTCCAGAAAGGCGATGGGTGGCAGACCGATATTCCCCCCCAGGCGCACCCCCCCGCCCAGGATGCGCGCAAGCAGCGAGGAGGTGGTGCCCTTGCCCTTGGTGGCTGTCACCCCGAGGATGGGACAGGGGCAGAGGGAGAAGAAGAGCCGGGTCTGGCTGCTGACCTGCGCCCCGGCCCGCTGCGCCGCCTGCAATTCGGGCCGCAATGGCGAGATGCCGGGGGTGCGCCAGAGCAGGTCGAAATCCGACAGCTTACCCAGATACCCAGGACCCAACCGCCATTCCGCCACCCGCTCACCCCACTGCCGCCTGACCGCGACCTCCTCCTGCCGATCACACACCGCAAAGCGCAGGCCCTTGGACAACAGGTATTCCCCCAGAGCCTGGTTCTCCACCCCCAACCCCAGGAGGGCCATGCGTTTGCCGGTCAGTTCTGCTATGGTCATACCATTACCTGATGAGCTGAGCCAGCGGCGGGGAGATGACCCTGGAAGCCTTTCCCTGGGGCGCAGCACCATATAAATGGTGCGGCGCGGGAAGGGCCTTGGGGAAGGGCAGCGCTTTTGCGCCGCAAACCATACGCTGGTGTGCGGCGGGGTGCGCCTTGGGAAAGGCTGGAATGGGTCGCTCCCCGACGCCCCCGGGCCAACAGCTACGCCTCCTTCACATACTCGAACAACATCCCCACCAGGTTCTCGAACACGCTCAGCCGGCTTACCTCGTAGCCGTGGGAGTAGAGGCGCGGGTACCCCACCGTAGCCGCTCTGGGAGCCAGCCCCGTCTCCAGCACCCCCGTAGCGTCCGAGAAGGCCGCCCCGTACACCGCGTACTGCAACTCTGTGCCAGCCCGCACCGCCGCCCGCGCCATCTCCGCAATCAACCCCTGGTCGAAGTGAGCCCCCGCGTCCTTGGACCAGGTGGCCGGCCTTCCGTCGAGGGTCAGTTGTGAGCCCGTGGGCATGGGCGAGGAATCCACCGCGATGAAGCTCTCCACCCGGTTCCGCGCCGCCCAGCCCCGGGCCCCCAAAGTGCCCGTCTCCTCCTGCACCATGAAACACAGGTCCAGGGTGCGGCGCGGCTTCAGCCTTTGTTCCTGTAAGCGGCGCAGCAGTCCAAGCAGGGCCACCGTGCCGCCCCGGTTGTCGAGAATCCAGGCCGAGACCAGCGGATCGGCGGCCGGCCCAAAGACATGCGGTCCGCGCACCGAGAGGGCCGGCACCGCGCAGGAACCCACCCGCACCCCGGCCGCCTTCAATTCGGCCGGGCTCAGGCCCGTGAACAAACGGCAGTCGGCCCAGGTCAGCCCCCTGTTGCCGGCGATAAACTGAGCAATGGGGTCCTGGGGGTCGTTGGTGTGGCCTGAGCCAAAACCGAGGTGCGCGTCCACCAGCGACGCCCCCTCCCCCACAATCACCATCGGCCCCTCGCCTAGCTTCCACGGGTACAGCCCGCCGCTACGCTGCACCCGCAGTTGCCCGTCCGGCTCGATGGCGGCGATCACCGCCCCGATCTCGTCGAGGTGGCTGGCCAGGGCCAACCGGCCCAGCTCGGACTGCCGGCCCTCGATCTCCACCCACACATTGCCCTGGGGATCGAGCTGGGGCGCCCCGCCCAGGCCCTCGATTTGCCCCATGACCAGGGCGGCCATGCGCTCCTCGCGGCCCGAGGGGGCGGGAATCTCCAGTAATTCGCGCAGCAAGAGCAGATGGGGATCGCTGTCGGGGGCGGGCATGACACTCTCCGGTCGGGGTTGCGACGGGGCAGGCAAACGGCTTCTTTAATATCGAGCTTCCCAAGACCGCAAACCAGGACGGAAGTCATGGCCGTCACCATCTTGCGCACCGTCCGCCCCAGCCCCCAGTGGCAGGACACCCTCATCCGCCTGCAAAAAGGCCAGCGGGTGGTCATTGACACCGAGGAGACCTGGTCGCCCGACATGCAGAACCAGATCGTTTGGTGCGGGGCCGATGGGGTGTACAACCTCCAGGCCGGCGAAGGCTACCTGCTGCCGGGGGCTAACGTAGGGGTCCTCCTCGCCAGGGTCGGCGACGGCCACCCTTTTGCCGCGGGCAGCCGCGCCGATTTCCGCGCCGAGGGCAAAGGCATCCTCTACTTCGCCATGAACGAGCACCCCCAGCGCAACTGCCAGGCCGGCAAGCTGCTCTCCCAGGTCATCGTCTTTGGCGATTTCGCCCCCTGACCAGGAAGAGGCAGCCCAGTACCTGCGCGACGCCCTGCCCCGGATGGTGCCCGGGGCCGCAGTGGCCCAGGTTGAGCCCCTGGCCGAGGAGGTGTGGCAGGTGGCCCTCGCCGATGGCCGTCTGCTGGTGGCGAAACACCAGCTCTGGGGCTTTCTGGCCCAGGGCCAGCCCTGGGACCTGCTGGAGACAGAAACCGAGGTCCTCCGCTTGCTGGGCCGGGCCGGCTGTCCGGTGCCCCAGGTGCTGGGCAGTGACCCCCAGGCGCAGTTCATCCTCTTCTCTCACTGCGGCAGCCACACCCTCGAAGAGGCCCACCAGCCCGCCTACCTGCCGCAGGTGATCGAGGGCCTGCTGCACATCGAGGAGGTGCTGGGGGGGCACCAGGACCTGCTTCGCCGCCGGGTGATGCCCCAGGCCCAGCCCGACAGTCTGCAAGCGCACTGGTCCCGGGCCGCCACCCGTGCCCGGCAGGGGCTCGAATGGCTGGCTGGACAGTGCGGTGCCGGCCCCGAGGCCCTGGCCCCGGCCAGAGAGGCCCTGGACCTGCTCTGCGCTTTCCTCGCCGCCCGCCCGCCCCGCCTGGGAACCACCGACTACAACCCGCGCAATCTCGTCGTCGATCTGGGCCAGGGACAGGTGCGCTTCATCGAATTCGCCAAGCTTGGCTGGGACTGGACTGAACGCCGCCTGGTGCAGTATACTAATACCGTGCGCCCCGGCTTCGCCTCGCTCCTCGACCCGGATCAGGTGGAGCGCTGGGCCCTCCGGAAGGGCCGGGAGGCGGCCCGCGCCCTGGCCGGACATCATCTCGTCTTCTGCCTCAATGCTGCAGCCATGCTGGGCCAGGCCCTCGACCACCCCGGCGAGCACGCGGCTTGGGGGCGGGCCTGGGCCCCCCTCTCTCCCCGCCTACGGCAACTGGTGCGGTGCCTGCGCCTGTCGCTGAGTCCAGACCCCTGGGCAAGGGCGATCAGAAAGGTTTTGGGATGAAGGAAGAACGGACCCTCGACTTCAAGCCCCGGGCCCGGGGCCTGGTCATCGGCAGCATCCCCTGGCTGGCCCGCGCCGCGGACAAGGCCCGGGCCTTTGCCGAAGGCCGCATCGGCGACTACATCTACCCCTGCCCGGCGGATCAGGCCTTCCTGCGCGAGATGCGGATCTCCGCCGAGGATTTCACCGCCCTGGTGCTGGCCTCCGCCGACGACGAGGAGGTCATCGCCAGGATGAAGGCGCACCTGGCCAAGAAGGGGAAGTGACGATGTCCGAGCCCGCCCCGGCCGCCACCCCCAAACGCGAGCGGCGGCGCGTCCGCGAGATGGGGGTGGTGGTGGCCAGGGTGCGGCGCGAGACGGCGGACACCACCTCGCTCTACCTGGTCGGTGACGAGCCCTTCGAGTACGAGGCCGGGCACTTCTGCACCATCGACCCCCACCAGTTCCCGGTGCTCAAGCACTTTATCGCCCACCTCGAGGACGTCAAGGGATCCAGGGAAAAGCCGCGCGCCTATTCTCTGGGCTCGGCCCCCCACGAAGACCACTTGCTCATTACCATCAAGGAGGAAGTCTACGCCAGCGGCGAGACCCCCTATCCGCCCCTGCTCTCCCCCCTCCTGACCCACCACACCCCGGTGGGGGCCCGCCTGGTCATCAGCGGCTTCACCGGCGCCTACGTCATCCCCCCCGACGCGGCTGGCCGCGTCGACCGGGTGGTGCATGTGTGCGCCGGCAGCGGCATTGTCCCCAACCTCGGCCTGATCAAGTCCAGCCTGCACCGGGGCGACCCCTTCCGCCACATCCTGCTCTTCAGCAACAAGACCCGCCAGGACGTCATCTATTACGAAGAATTCGAGGAGTTGCGCCGCCGGCACCCGGACCAGGTCGAGGTGATCCACTGCCTCACCCGGGAGGAGCCCTCCGGCATCCCCGGGGCCCGGCGCGGCCGCATCACCAAAGAATTGCTCCAGGAGATGATCCCCGATCCTTCCCGCACCCTGGCCTTTACCTGCGGCCCGGGGATCACCCCCCACGAGCGCAAGGCCGCCCGCGACCAGGGCGAGGAACCCACCCCGCGCTTCGTCGAGAACATGGTGGTCCTGCTCCACGAGGTGGGCCTGGACCGCAAGCAGGTCAAGGAAGAGAGCTGGGGCTAGGGATGAAGCTGATTGTCCAGATTCCCTGCCTCAATGAAGAGGACACGCTGCCGGCCACTGTGCAGGACATCCCCCGGCAGATCGAGGGGATCACCAAGGTCGAGATCCTCGTCATCGACGACGGCTCCACCGACCGCACCAGCGCCGTGGCCCGCGAGCTGGGCGTGGACCACATCGTGCGCTTCCCCCGCAATCGCGGCCTGGGTCACGCCTTCAAGGCCGGCTTCGACACCTGCCTGCGCCTGGGGGCCGACCTCATCGTCAACACCGACGGGGACAACCAGTACTTCGGCGGCGACATCCCCCTGCTGGTCAAACCCATCCTCGAAGGCCGGGCCGACCTGGTCATCGGGGACCGGCAGACCGGGGCCATCGGTCACTTCTCCCCGCTCAAACGGTTTCTCCAAGGGGCCGGCAGCCGGGTGATCAGCCGCATGGCTGGCCTGAAGGTCCCCGACGTGGCCAGCGGCTTCCGCGCCTACAGCCGGCAGGCCGCCCTCAGCCTGTCCACCTTCACCAATTTCGACCACACCGCCGAGCACGTAGTTAAGGCCGGCCAGGACCGCCTCGCCGTGGTCTGCCTTCCCATCCGCACCAACCCCAAGGCCCGCGAGTCCCGCCTCTTCTCCAACATCGGCGAGTTCGTCTTCAAGTCTGGCCTGATCAGCCTGCGCACCTACGCCCGCTACCAGGCACTGCGCATCTTTGCCCTCTTCGGGAGCCTGGCCTTTGCCGGTGGCATGCTCCTGGGCCTGCGCTTCCTCTACTACTTCTTCTTCACCGACCAGGGGTTCACCCACATCCAGTCGCTGATCCTGGCGGCCATCCTGCTCCTGGCCGGCTTCCAGATGTTCCTCACCGGGATCGTCGCCGACCTGATCGCCACCAACCGCAGCATGTTGGAGGACTCCCTCTCCAGGGTCAAGAAGCTGGAGTTGGACCACCAAAAAAAACAGTAATCCCGCAGAGGCGTGGGCGAGCGACCCTCTCCGGGTTTTCCTCAGGCGCGGACGTGCCGGCCTGCTCGCTGTGGCTCCGCTCTCCCCCCATCCCCTCCCGCGTCCTTCCCCTCCTTGCCACTCCCCAGGAAAACCCTCCGGGGTCACTATCCGCCGCTATCGTGGGTCACTTCGCGAAATCCACCCTGGGCGCCTTGGAGATCTCGGCCTCGTTCTCCACCGCAAAGGTGGGCTTGGTCGCATGCCCGAAGATCATCGCCGTCAGGTTGGAGGGGAAGGAGCGCACCGCGATATTGTACTCTTTTACCGCCTCGATGTAGCGCCGCCTGGCCGTGGTGATGCGGTTCTCGGTCCCCTCCAGTTGGGTCTGTAAATCCTGGAAAAGCCCGTCGGCCTTAAGCTGGGGATAGTTCTCGGCCACCACCAGGAGGCGCGAGAGGGCCGAACTCAGGCCGTTCTGCGCTTGCTGGAAGCGGGCGAAGGCCGCCTCGTCGTTGATCAATTCAGGAGTGGCGGCGATGGAACCGGCCTGGGCCCGGGCCCGGGCCACCCCCTCCAACACCTCCTGCTCATGGGTGGCGTAGCCCTTGACCACGCTGACCAGGTTGGGCACCAGGTCGGCGCGGCGCTGGTACTGGTTGAGCACCTCGGCCCAGTTGGCCTTAATCTCCTCGTCCAGTACCTGGAAACGGTTGTACCCGCAGGCGGACAGGTCGCACCACAGGCCCAGCAGGGCGATGAGTTTCCAGTTCTTCACCGATTCTCTCCTTGTCCAGGGATGGTGCTATTCCCCTACCATTTGCCCGACGCCCCGCCCCCCGAGAAACTGCCGCCCCCGCCTGAGAACCCGCCCGAAAAGCCCCCCGAGATCCGCCCGCCCCCGCCCGAAAGCCCGGCCCAAAGGATGGGCCCCAACCCGCCACGCCGGCCCGAGGACCGCCCCAGCCGCCGGCCCAACCCGGTCAGCGAAAGGATCAGGCGCAACACCCCCAGCCCCACGACCAGCAGTCCGGCCAGCGCCAGACCCACCCCACCGC
>Ga0194128_10007066_pt1 | contig 14841 bp, 19 predicted proteins | sample TA2KigCa65mmetaG_FD_148650 | JGI IMG/M metagenome (GOLD analysis project Ga0194128, IMG submission 148650) | Freshwater microbial communities from Lake Tanganyika, Tanzania - TA2015037 Kigoma Deep Cast 65m | ecosystem: Environmental > Aquatic > Freshwater > Lake | place: Tanzania: Lake...
TCCTCCTTCGCAATCAGGGCGTAGGGCTTATCTTCAAGATAATAAGCTTTTACAATTCGCTGAAAATCTTCCGGTAAATTTCCCAAAAAACGCTCGACGGTCATTTTGATATCAACTTCTTTTGAAAGGTTCTCGCTTACCCCCAAATTCTCATAATGCTCGGGTTCTAAAGACGAGTAACGCTCGCGCTCCTTCTTGAGTTTCCGATAGTGCGAAATGGCCTTGTTGAGTACTACACGGTACGCCCAGCTCTTGAAGGTGGCACCTTCCTGATTTTTAAACTTGAGCGCGTTTCGATAAATATCGCAAAATGCTTCCTGCACAATATCTTCCGCCTCCTCGCGCGACCGCACTACCCCGTAGGCAAGGCGCATGAATGGCGCCTGATATTTGTCTACCAAAATGCCAAATTGCGAGGGGTCGTCGAGTGACTCCAGCAATATCTCATCATCTTTCTTTTGTGTGTCGGCCATGAAGGAGATATATGTTGTTTCTTCTTATTTATACAACGCGTAAAGAGGCAAAAAAGTCACCACGCGCGCGGCTACACTATAGCTAAGATAGGCCAGAAACGCAAGCTGAATGCTTGGCGTAAGCCCTACCCCAAGGCCAGGAATAATGGGCATTGAGGGCCCGCCTGTGCGGGCAAGCTTGTACGCCCAGCGTTTGGTGCGAAGCGCAAAAATCTCAAGGCCTATTGCAAATATCAAAAGCGACGCGAGTACGAGCCACAATCTCTCCTGAAAAGGCGGCACATATTCAAAAAGCAGCGCGCCAATTACCGTCACAAATGCATCAAATGATGATGCATACACCAAAATGGCGTGGGTAATGGGCTTGCCGTTATAGTGCACATAAAAGCGCGAATGCCATTCCTCCCACAAAAAATTGAGGATAAACGCGATGAAGAAAATAGTTATGAAGGAGAACATCATGCCCGCACAACCTCAGCCACACGCTTGGTGGTTGTAGTAAAACCATCAAAACCCGGAAGGTTTTTGATAAGTGATGTTACCTGCACATCAAAAAGCTCCATGCCTTCCTTGCCCGGATAGAGCGATTTGATGACGTGATTGGTCTCATCTTTCCGTTTTGCGCCCTGCCCTACTGGCGACCAAAAATGTTCCACAATAAACCGCGCGATTTTTTGCGCGCGAGGTGACTCGGCAAGTTTCATCCCAGCCATCTGCCGGTAAAAACGCGCGTGACGCGCCTCTTCACGCATGATGCCATTTAAGATATATGAAAGCACCGGATGCCCCGCAAGCACTGAAAGCCTCCCATACCCATTCATAGTTGAATATTCATTGATAGCCCCCCATGTCATGTGTACTGCGGTCACACTTGAACCAAGGAGCGACATAAGTTTTGAACTAAGAGCACTTGTTACATAATAGCGCCTTGGTATTTTTTCTTTTGCTTTTTCAAACCACCGCTCATCAGATGGCATGCCCGATTCTTCCAAAAAACGATTGAGCAAATCACCATGCAGCGATTCTTCGTGCTGCCACTGGTCCATAAATGTTCTTATGTGCGGGTCTTGGATCGTTGTTGTATGCGCAAGCTGGGCGTAATACAGTTCAGTAAATTTTTCTACATCACGCATATACAGCAGCGTTGGGATAAATTGTTGTGGCACTTCGGTTTTCTTTACTTCCTGCCACGGAATTGCTGTTAAAAAATCTTTCGAGAGCGGCCGCTCCCCTTGCTGGTATTGCTTCAAAATTTCTTCCGCTGTTTGCATATTTCTAGCCTAGCACAAAAAGAAAAGAGAGGCGTGTGCCTCTCTACGTGTTCGCCGCTCGCATGGCGGCTCTGAGTCTTTCTTTTTCAAATTTCGGCTTCCAAACAACATTGCCGCGTTCGACATCTTCCCTCACCCGAGGATCATCCTGAAGGTACTGCGGAATCGCATATTCAAGTATGCAAATGATGGGAATCTGACCAATAGCAGGATCCTCGTAGAAGTAAAAGCGCCGGATGTCAGTCGAGCGATTGAAAAGACCGACGAGCGCGACAACCCGAGCGCCTCTTGTGGTCACAAGTCGAATTGCCTGCTCGGTCGTCGAAAAGTTGTTGAATGCATCTTCGACGAGCGCTACTTGCTCGCCTGGTTCCGGCTTATGCCTGCCCCACACAAGGTGCGATATTTCGGGAGAGGTTTCGGTGCCAACGTGCGTCACCTTTTTTTCAGGATAGATGTGGCGAGTATCCTTATTGCCAGTAAAGAGGGCCTGGAGTCCCGCAAGAAATCTGCCCCCTTCTGGCATCCCGCAGAACACATCAATCTTGCCTGCAATTTCTGCTGCGTCTACCTGGAGGCTAAGCTTCTGCGCAAAAGGATCAAGCTCAACAGGTCTTTCTTCGAATACTGAAAAATCTGTATAGATCTCGCCGACCTTCTGCCGCCCTTGCTCATCGCGTCCCGTGTAGCCGACGAGCGGTCCTAGGCGCTTGCCGTGTTGGTCTTTCGGGCATTCGTACCATCCCCCAAGCCGCTTGAGGGCTCTTATCAGCGGATGTCTGATCATCGATTCTCCTCTTCTTTATCGTAGTCAAACAACGACTGCTCTAGGCACACTCTAGGAAAAGAAAGTATCGGTGTCAAAAATTTGGTGGGAAATACTGAGTGGAGCGCGAACCCCCCCACCATCATTCCGCCGCGAAGCGGAAAAGAAACGGATTAGAGATTATCTTTTGCTCCAAACTTTGTTCGCTTTCTCGACACGACCGGGAAGTATCTTGAATAGTATCTTTGCAACTATGTTCGAAAAAACATACGTTTTTCCGTTGATGAATGCGTAATGTTTTCCCCCGGGAACATTTATTTTCCCCGTGCTAACAGCGAAAGCGCAGTTTCCGTTATATTCTGGGGATTTGATTCCTTGGTCCATAATTTTTTAATTTGCCGCATTACATCGGCATTGCTTCATAAACGCGAACCGCTCCTTCTGGATCATCGTTAAGCGCCGGGCATCCTTGTGCGATTTTTATTGCTTCGTCCATGTCTTTAGCGTTAATGATGCTGTAGCCCTTCGCTGGCCATTTGTCTGCTGAAATAGTCTCAGTTCCTTTTGCGGTGACCGATGTAGCCAGGGGGCCGAATGGATTGCCACCGTCTACCATCTTGTCCTTAAATGAGCCAAACCACGCCATCCATGCATCCATCGTCTTTTTCATGTCTTCCTTGCTGATATCTTCAGCCCTCACTGCGCCGTAATATACAAATACAAATTTTTTCATATTATTTTTTTCTTAATTTTGCTAACTGGTTACGATTTTTCCCAATAGTGTCTATGTAGTTCTCAAGCGTTTCTGAATTGGAACCCCAGTATGCGTGATACTGCGCTATCCAACTCTGGATCAACAAAAGTCCCGTCCTGTCCACTGCAAGAAAATTAACTCGACCACTTTTCTTGCGTTGCACCAGATTTGCCCGCTCCAGCACCTTGATATGCCGATGAATAGCCGGCAAAGACGAATGTTGTTGATCTGCCAATTGACCTATTGATGCCGGTTGCTTGCCGAGAGTATTTACAATTTCCCTCCGTCTTTTATTAGCAAGAGCGGCTAGGGCTTGATCAAGTTTTTTGGCATCGCGAGTAAGCATACTTAACAATAATGTTAAGTATATGAAGATTATATTAGCTCGTCAATCAGTTTGTCAATGTCTTGTAAATTTTCCAAAATTTTTATACTTTTGCGGTAAAAAATTACAGCCGAAACGGCCGTCAAGTTCCGAAATGGTGGACCCACGGAGGATCGAACTCCGACCTCATCCATGCCATGGATGCGTAATACCATTTTACTATGGGCCCGCGGATAAAGCATAGCAATCATTGACAGAAAATGAAATAGCCTTTACTATTGTTAGGAAACCACGGTGCGCATTTTGCGCCAAGCACCTCGATAAGAGGAGGAGAAGGAAGCCAATGAAGAAGTTGTTGATGTCGATAGTTGCGATCCTCGCGATCGCGGTGGCCATACCGGCCACGCAAGCCGTGGCGTGTGAGCCGATTCACCTCAAGAGAGTCAAGGAACAACCGGAGACCCCGAAGGATTTTCTCTGCTGGACGGGATGTCCCTTCAGGTTCGAAGGCCAGCTCGACCCCGGCAAAGGTCGCTGGATCTTCAAGAAACAGAGCGGCGACAACAAGATCGAGGGCGTGTGGACGGTCGAGAAGAATCTCGTGACCGGCGAAGTCTTCTACATGGCGACGGAGCGTTCCGATCGCCAATGCCCGGTACATCCGGCGGTGCAGGCCGCCCAGGCCGCGGGCGCCGTCAACATGATGATGATGTTCTGCCCCAATTCCGTGGGCGACTTCCTCGTCAAAGGTGTAAAACCGAAGGTCTGCACCGATCAGACGCTCAATTGCCCCCAGTCTCAGCAACGGGCCGCCGTACTCTTGCACAACTGGGATAACGTAGACGATCTCGGTCGAGGCGTACCCATCACGCTCAACATTCCGCCCGTCGGCAACACGGTCTTCACCAAATCGAAAGGTGATGACTTCAGCGTCTGGTTCGAGTTCTGCTGCGGCGACATCGCTGACTACGGCTCGCCGGGCCAGGATTTCTCGCTCGACACCTACTACGTGTTGCGCACGCCCGCCGGCCAGTGCATCAACGAGCAGATGAGGGAAAACCTGCGGAGCGATGGCGATCCATTGCCCGATCCCACCCAACCCGACACCGACTGCAACGAACCGCAAACCGACAACTGATCAACCTCTCCAACCAAGAACAAAGCGCGAAGCGAACCTGCTTCGCGCTTTTTTGCGGAAAGTTAACGAATAACTGGAATTTTAGTGTTTGGGACATCGGCACTGGCAGGACATTTTGCAGAAGTAATATGCCTAGATACTTGCCCAGACGCGCCCGTACTGTCGACACACCAAAAGAGCTTGGCATTTGACCGTAGCGGCGAGCTTACCGCATAAGCAGAATTTGGACCCGTACCTGAAAGCGCGCAATATATAGGCAAGTTGCCGTTTGCCTTCATAGCCGTTGAGAATGCGAGCTGCACATCTTCATCTTCAAAAAAAGTAGACCGCGCTGCCGTTCCTTTTGGACATACTTGAGCCTTAATCTGTTTGCTACCATACCCGTTGTGTTCATCATAATAAAGTTCAGCCATCACACGGATCGATGAAAGATTCGCTTTGATCGCAGCATCATTCCCTTTTACGTGCGCCGAGTACAGCGGGGTTCCTGGGATATTTCTTGATTCTTCCAAAATTTGTTCAAACGTTTTTGCATTCTCCGGAGCTTTGATGGTAAGGTCTGCATTAAAATTCGAATATAAAATTTCCATATGCGCAATCGCGTCATAAGTAATATTGCTTTCTTCTTGCATATCAAAATCTCCAAATTTTGGCATCTCAGAAAATTCAGCAAAAACGTCCGTGTCAAAATGAATTTTCATGTCTGTCACTAACTTTCGGGGTAAGAGGTCATTTTTACTAATCCATATCTCCGTGTTCGTTATTTCGATAGCATCGAGAAAAATGCGGGTAAATTGCTCAACTTCTTCTTTGGTAAGCGTCTCATCTTCTTTTAGAAGGTCGGTAAAAAACGTTGCTGCAGCATTCTTATCAACCGAAAGTTGGTAATGATGGCTTGGCACACCATCTATGGTTTCTGAGCCGAGTGATTTTGAAACGGAGATAGACGTGCGGCTTCTCAATATGTCACGAATTTTTGGTGCTAACTCAAGATCCTTCTCAAACAGCATTTCGGCCTCAGGGCCTAATTCCCTCATAAATGCATCTCCGATCAAAATCCATTGGTCTTTTGAGATACCGAGGCCAAATGCCTGGAAGATTTCGGGCAGACTAAGTTTCATATACATTTTTTGATCGGCAAGAATCATGTCAAAGCCCCCCGAAAAACCGAACTCAACACCACCCATATTTGTTTTGAAAGATCCTTTGCTCGAGTTTGAATACCTTATATTGCGCTCATCGCGAAGGTCAACCTGCCCTGACGTTTCGCCGCCCACCTCTGCTGGTCCCGGAACAAATCCAAGACCCGGCCCACCACCAAAAGCTATCTGCGAAGTAACAATGGCTTTATATTCAAATGTCTTGGCGTCCAAAAAATTCATCATTGCCTGCGCAAAAACACTCTCCGGCGTCCTGATCAAGTCGGTATAAAAATATGCATACGCGAAACCGCCACACCCGAGTATGATGCCAGCCAGAATACCAAGGATTATTTTGGGTGCCCTGGATTTTGGCCGAACAACCTCCCGCGATATGAAGGGCGAGGGTGTCGATGGAAACGATGGCGCCGATTGCTGTGGCTGTGGTGATTGAGCTGGACTCGGTAAATCATCCATATCTTCTACCTTTAAGAGTACCATGTTGAGAACTGAATAACGCCACTCTGCATGTTAATAAGATTTTTGCTGTATCTCTATTTTACCAAGCTTTTTGTCCCCTCGGAGGGAATCGAACCCCCATCTTATCCTTAGGACGGATCTGCTCTATCCATTGAGCTACAAGGGGAAAACCTTCAAAAAAAGTTTTTCCGCGCTTTCTTTATATCACTTTTTCTTGGTATATTGAAGTATGACGCACGAGCAAGAAATCATACGCGCAGTCGATAATATTCTTCCCTCCGTAATATCCATTGTCATTTCAAAACACATTGAAGAAGCAAATCAAACGCTTCCCTTTAAAAATATGACGGATGTTGTCATCCCCCCTGATGAAGATGGCAATGTGCGAATAGGCGGAGGCTCGGGTTTTCTCATTTCAGAAGACGGGCTCGTGCTCACCAACAAACACGTCATCATGGACCCTGATGCCCGCTATACCGCTTTTGACCAAAATGGCCACAAAAGCGATGTCACCGTGCTTGCGCGCGACCCCATTCACGATGTCGCAATTTTGCGAATTACACCGCCAAAAGGCGTCAAAGCGGCTACGCTTGGCAGCTCACAAAACTTAAAACTCGGCCAAACGGTCATCGCCATCGGCAATGCGCTTGGGGAATTTCAAAGCTCGGTATCAACGGGAGTTGTCTCGGGGCTTTCCCGGCTCATAACGGCAATCAGCGATATGTCAGGCCACCAAGAACGCCTTCGCGGTCTCATTCAAACCGATGCCGCCATCAATCCAGGAAATTCCGGCGGCCCACTTATCAATATTGATGGCGAGGTCATTGGCATCAATGCCGCGGTTGTATTTGGCGCTCAAAACATTGGCTTTGCAATCCCCATCGAAAAAGCAGCGCGCGACCTTTCAGACATCCAACATTTTGGCCGCATTCGCCGCCCCTTCATCGGCATTCGCTATATGTTGCTGAATCAAGCGCTCCAGCGGCATTTCAAACTGCCCGTTGATTATGGCGCGCTTGTTGTACAAGAACCAATACCCGGTGATCATGCCGTGGTTCCAGGAAGCGCTGCCGAACGCGCGGGCATCAAAGACGGCGATATTATTCTTGCTTGCAACGGCAAATCAATATCAGAAAAGATCTCTCTCGAAGATATTTTAGAAAACACAAAACCGGGCGATACGGTATCACTCACCTATTTGAGGGGCAACGAGAAAAATACTGTTTCCCTCACGCTGAATGAGTGGAAATAGCTATATAACCCCAACGAACATTTTCAAAAGCGCGCCAACGGCGTAGGCAAGAGCAGCTGCCACACCTCCTACCACCAGCATTTCCGCGCCCGCAAAAAACCATGGAGACTTGGTCACAATGGAGCGAAGTGACCCTACCAAAAAAAGCGCGCACATAGTAGCAACAATTGAATACCAAAAGAGGTTGACCATACCACCAAGCACAAAAAATGGCAAAAGCGGAATGCATCCTGCAAGAACAAACGCGCCAAAGGTGGCTGCCGCGCCCTGCAACATATTATTTTTTGAGTGCGAAGACACTTCAAGCTCTTCATGCATCATCAAATCAACAAAGAACTCTTTGTTTTTAAACATGAGGCGTGAGAGATCTTCGGCATCTCCTTCGGCATACCCCTGCTCGACAAGCAGGGCCTTCATCTCGTTTTGTTCATGTCTGGGCGTTTGAGCTACTTCGGTAAATTTTTCGCGATATTCTTTTTGAATCAAATCATGCTCGGACTTTGAGCCAAGATAATTGGAAACCGCCATCGAAAAACCATCAGCAATGAGGTTTGCTCCACCCAAAAGTACCACAACAAGCGGCGAAAGATCAGCGCCGGCAACACCCGCCACCACCGCAAACGTCGTTATAATTCCATCGTTGGCGCCATAAATAACATCTTTCAAATAGCGCCGCCCGCCTTTCATGGTTATGGCTTCAAAAGCTCTTTGAGACGCATCTCGTCGTACCCAAGTACAAGCGTGCCATCAACATCAATCACAGGCACTCCCATTTGACCTGAGCGTTGAATCATTTCATCGCGACGCGCCACGTCTTTGGTTACATCATATTCGTTGTAGGCAACATTGAGATTCTTGAAGAGCTCCTTTGCTTTCTTACAATAGGTACACGATGGCGTGGTATAAATTGATACATTTTTCATACCTTGTCAGTATACCACAGCGCTCATAGGATGCTACACTAGCCGCATGCATCGCTTCCGAACCTATACCAAGCTGTGGATCAAGCAAGAATCAAAGCCCGAAAAAAAGGCACGCACGCGGCGCATTCTTTCGATACTTCAAAAAAAATACCCCGCAGCAAAAATTATGCTTCGGTATTCAAACACCATCCAGCTCATGGTAGCGGTCATGCTGTCTGCCCAATGCACCGACAAAAAAGTAAACGAAGTAACCAAAGTACTTTTCAAAAAATATAAAACGGTAGATGATTTTGCCGATGCCGATCTCAAAACCTTTGAACTGGAAATCCGCCAAACCGGTTTTTACCATGCAAAAGCAAAAAATATTATTGCAGCGGCACAAAAAATACGAAACAATTCTAACGGCAAGTTCCCCCGCGCTATCGAAGAAGCGATTACCCTTCCTGGTATCGGGCGCAAAAGCGCCAATGTCATTATTGGCAATGCCTACGGTATTATAGAAGGCATCGCGGTTGATACCCATGTGGGTCGGCTTGCGCAGCGATGGGGCCTTACGGCTTCCGACAACCCCATAAAAATCGAGCAAGACCTCATGCGTCTTGTCCCAGAAAAAGATTGGCTCAAATCCACCTATCTTACCATCGAACACGGAAGAGCCATCTGCGCCGCCCAGCGCAGAAAATGCGAAATGTGCCCGCTCAAAAATATTTGCCCCTCATCACTGGTATAAATAAAAAAAGCCCCATCGTATATGTACGACGAGGCCATGATTCATCCACTCCCCATGGCAAGGTCGGCCTTGGCGTTGGCTTTTGCGGTATTTCTCCAACAATGAGAACTTGCCCACCAGCGCTTCAACCCGCTTTCTTCGAAAATGCGATTTGCGCACTCCGTGTTTTCGCGCGAGTTGTAGGGGTTTCCCCGACATTTGAAATCTCGCCAGGTTGTGCTGGTTATCTGGAAAAGCCCATGATCATCAGTCGGCCCCTCTGCGTCAGGATCAAAACGAGACTCGCACCACGCAATTGCCCGCATGATAAAAGGGTCTCTGGCATAATCGCGTATGATGCGTTCTGCCTCTCTCTGCGCCCGGGATAATGCTATCTTGGATTTTTTCAGCGCGCGAAAAGCACGCGTGCGGGGTTTCTCAACCGAAGAATACGCAGGGTACTGGGGTGGCACAAGCGCCATGGAGGCCAGGGGTAGTTCTCTATCGTGGATCTTCGCCGGAAGATCCTTGGGTGCGACGGGGATATACTCCCCCGTCTGGTAGGAAACCGCCTCTGTCCTCTCGCCATTCACTGTGAGCAGCGAACAGCCAAACATTGCTATGGCAACAGCCATAGCGAAAAGCATCTGCATCATTGGGTCACCTCCTCGTGTCTGGTTCCGAAAGTGGAACAGTAGAAATGAAGAACTTCCTACCTTCAGGATACTGAAAACGGCTAGCTTGTCAACCCCTCTAGCTTAAAAGACGGTTCAAAAGATTTTTTATTTCAATTGAGAACGAAATTGTTGATGTAGTAGAGCGCAAGCATCCAGATAATACTCGCTGAGATAAGTCCAGCAAGAAATCCGGTGAGAGCTGAAGCAACAACCTGCCCAAGCTTGAAATTATACTGGCGCTGTTCGTGCGAAACGAAATCGCGAAGTATTTTTTCCATGGCTTTAGTATACCACACAAAAACAGCAAAGCCCCCACATGGGGGCTGCTGCTATGAGTGTTCTTGTGGATTACTTCCCTCGACTATGCTCGGGAAACTCAGAGGTACCCCACCAGTATAGCACACGGGCCAAACTCGTCAATAGTCTATCCACAGCTCGCAGGCCAGATAGCAAAAACCCGGGGGTTGCCCCGGGTTTTTACTATTTTCTTACCTTCTCATTGGGCGATCCTGCCTATAGCAGTCTCGACACTTGAGTTGGCTTGAGCGAGCAGGATCTGGTTGGAACGGAAGCTCCTTGATATCTGCACCGCATTTTGAGCACTTCCAGTCTCCTTGAAACATCTGCCTCTGGAAGCCATCATTTCTTCCTTGAAATGCCATTTTGCTTTCTCTTTTACATTACTAATGACCTTTTGAAGTTCAGAGCAAAACAGCACTGGTGCGATTTGACCCAAAACCTTTGTATGAGTCCTTATTATACAGTAATGAATAAATTTTGCAAGGGGTAGAGCTTATCCTGGCCTCTCAACCCGAAATTTTGCATTTCCCAGCATCTGGCCGCGCTCCGTCTCTACGCGCACCCGCCAGAGGCCTTCTTGCATGTTGGTATAAAAAGAATAGCCACGATACCCGCCATCGCGCCCCCCTACAATCTGGTACTCAACCCGGGAAACGGTGGTCCAAACATTTTTTTGCGCATCAAAATACTGCCAATGATGAATGATATCAGCGCCAAGGCTTGTTGGCGCAAAAACTGCCGTATACACATACGCAGGGTCTCCTTCCTCGACAATAAGTTTTTCATAACTGAAAAGACGCTTGTACCAGGGCGGGATTTCCCCTATTCGTTCACGTATATATTCTCCCCCTTGTCGAGAAACCATATTATATATGCCGATCTCTTTGAGCGAGAGCGGAATAGGCGGTATAACATTGGCAAAATAAAGAATATTCATAACCGCGAAAATACCAATAATACTGCGAGAAAGCGCACTTTTACTGACCCGAATACGCTCGGGCATCCACAGGGAGAGAAGATACAAAAATGTCGTGGTAACAAGCACGCTTACAACACCGCTTACAATAAAAACACCCGGACCCATTGATTTGATCAGCACGGGAACCGAGAAAACAAAATACGAAAATACCGCAAGAAACAAAATGCTGATTTGAAATACCAGCCGCTCGTAGCGTTCGCGAAAAAATTCATTTCCGACAAGCATACATGCAAGAAACAAAAGAAACGGCCACGAGGCGGCAATCGAGGCGCTTTGCCAATAAAAAATAAGAAAACCGCTAAACAAGCCGCCAAAAGCATATTGCATGGGAAGCGGTGCAAAAGTACCTACCAAGTTGAGCCATCGTTTTTTCAATTTGCCCGCTTCCCGTAAATTGAAAAGCACAATGCTTGTCATTGCAAGCATTAAATAAAAGAGAAGTACCAGGTTGTCGAGCCACAAATCAACGCGCGAAAGGGTAAAAAAATCAACCAAAAAGCCCGCTACCATAGACACAACAAAAGCAGGCCGCTCGTAGCGTTTATACAATATTACTGCCGTTCCCCAATAGCGCCGGACAACCATTTATGTCTCAGTATAACAAATTTTTAAAAGCCCGGTTGAGTTTCAACCGGGCTTTTAAACTTTTTACGATTTTCGGCTCCGAAGAAATGCCGCAAACGAAATGGCTAACGCCGCAACACTCATACCGGTTGGCAAATAATCATTTACGGTATTTGCCGCCCGTGTCTCGGCCTCATCTGTAAGGTCATCAACAACGCGCGTTTCAGACCATGGCTTTGGCGCCTGATCATCGTGCTCGCCCTCTTTGGGAGCATGTTCTTCGACAACTTTTGGGTCCGTGTTCCACGATACGATATTGCCGCTTCCATAAGTCTGGTATGCTTTCCAAGCAAGCGTGGTGGGTTCTACTGGAGCTTGCGCAGAGAAGATAAACTCATCCCGTTGTTCTGCAGGAATTCTTCCGCCTGACCAGGTGATTTCGGTAACTCGCTCGCTCTCGCCTTCCCCCTCTCGCTTTACGCTAATAGTCCAACCGGGCTTCACATTTGGCCGAACGCTACGAACGCCTTCAGGAATTACAAGGCGTACTTGGATAGTTGGTGTATCTTCTTCCGTAGGCACGCTTACTACAAAGTTCAGGCGCTGACCTATGCCCACTTCGTTTGGCCGAACAACAACATGCGCAGAAGCCGCTTGGCCTGAGCCAAGAATCGCTGCAAGAGCAGCTCCTATAAGTAATTTTTTATTCATAGTTAGAAAAGAAACGAATAATAAGCATCACGCACAAGGCGGAGACTTATTGTTGATTTCTTCACATGCACTGCTTGTACTGCGAACAAAACAAGCGGGAAAAAGAGGCGTCTTTGTTTCGGAATTTGACTGGATAGAAACGCGCTCGGGTACGGTGGCTGCCCGCTGAATACAACAAGGATGCACTGCAAAACCCGTATGTTCTGAGCATAACTCAACAGCAAACGCTGTATGGTGACTGATGACACTAAAAAGACTAATCAGAACAAAAATTCCCAGTAACGAACGACGAGATTTTCGCGGTTTGCGGCTTTGGAAATAAAACCCAAGCATAAGCGCGAGGCCAACGCCAAGAATAATAGAGTGCCCGCTGTGCGTACTAGAAAAACCCTCGGCAGACGACGCCCCCGTGCGCTCAATACGAAAATCATAGGTAAGGGTAAACGGCTGAAAATTTCCTCCGTTTATCGGATTTCCGGTGATGCGGACCTGATAGATTCCCTTTTCAGGGAACGTGAAAGAAAATACGGGCGTGTTCAAATTGGCAGTACCAGTATTTGCAAAAAGATTTTCTGAAAAAAGCTCCTCCCCGCTTTTTACAATAGTTGCGCGGCAATCACACCCCGATGGCTGAAACTTATTTTCCTTATCTTTGAATTCAAAGAAAAAGGTAGCAGGCTCCCCAACAATAGGATTATCTTCTGGGTTTATGTGAATGATGGCGCCAATAGAACCGTCTGACTTCAAAACATGCGCAGAGGCAAAAAAAGGCGCTGAACCCGCAATGATTATAAAAAATGTTTTGACAACGAGTGAATTTTGCATGGCGCTACTGCACCCTAACCGTAAAATCAGCAGTAAACAAACTAGAATCAGGATTAAACTGCGCAAATACACGATACACTCCGGGTTTGAGAACACCACGTGCCGCTATAGGCACAAAGGTTATATTGGGGCCTCCTTCATCAACCGGCCCTCGTGGTAGTGGACTTACGGGATGAACGTGAATATATTCATACGTATCGGTATTGATAAGCACCATGTGGCCAAACGCTCCAAGATACGGCGCGAGCGACGTTACGGGACTTCCGTCTTGAGCGCGCGTAAGTGAGAATACAAATGACTCGCCTCCCGATGCCACATCTTGGGCGCTATATTCATTCTGAGAAAGCGCAACTTTATAATCTCCCACTATTTTTTCTGGGTCCTGATTTTGACGTGCGGGGTCCGGAAGCGGACGCAATGAGCCAACGGGTAGGGTAAACGCAAAATTCTGTTCAGAAGAATTTTGCGGCTGAAAATCTATATAGACGCGATAGAGATCGTCTTTGGGAAAACGCGCGTTTACCACAAACTCGCTCCCCTCAAGTTCTGGATGAATATGATCAAAATATTCAAGATTATTATTTACAATAATGACGTGCATGAGGCGCTCGCTCACATAGTCAAAATGTGAAATTTCTTCCCCGTTTTGGGCATCGTATACCTTAAAACGCAGTTCTGTGTCAGCTCCCGCAATCACCGTTTCGGGATACCGAAAACTGACCGAATAGCGCTTTTGGGAACTTGAAGGCGCTGGTACATGTTGCCCATGGATGCCGAGTGAGAGCGGGCCCTTTCCTTGAGGATAAAAAACGGTAAGTGCTCCTGCAGTCAAAAGTATTATGCTCAAAGGAAGCGACAAGCCAAACCGCGGTGCCAACAAAAAGCGCGATGAAATATAAGCATCAAACCGCAGCGCTTCAAGAAGCAAAAGGATAAGGAGGGCTGCAAAAAATATTTGCGGTATATTTTTTGATATATCGATAAAATGAGTGCCGAGCATAAGCGCATGAATAACTATCAAGAGCCCCGCAAGATATACCAAACGATGAAGGCGCTTCCAGTTTTTACCAAGTTTTTTTACAAAAAAACTGTGCGAGGTGAGCGCCATAATACCCAAGATCAAAAGTGCCGTAGCGCTCAAAATAATCCCAATGAGAAATTTTTGAGTCAAAAAACCAAGCCCGGAAAATCCCCCTAGCGAAACAAAGAACGCGAGCGAACCGTGCACAATGCCAAAAAAGAACGCAGAAATTCCAAGCGCTTGGCGCGCTTTTATGTGATACACGCGAAACGGAATATTTGGAAACACGCTATAAAGCGGGCTTGCAAGAAGTGCGAGATACAAAAATATAACTGCACAAAAAGCATACAGCTGCACCAATCGAATAACCTGCAAATCAAACGTGCCATACGTGCCAATAACCCATAAATAAATAGAGATTGCTGCAAAAACAGCAACCGCATACACCATTTTTCGAATATTATTCAGCCAGAATGCCATAAGGCCCTTAGCGGCGGGCTTTCTTTTTCTTTTTTTGAGCAAGCATCAATCGCT
>Ga0194128_10007068_pt1 | contig 14839 bp, 17 predicted proteins | sample TA2KigCa65mmetaG_FD_148650 | JGI IMG/M metagenome (GOLD analysis project Ga0194128, IMG submission 148650) | Freshwater microbial communities from Lake Tanganyika, Tanzania - TA2015037 Kigoma Deep Cast 65m | ecosystem: Environmental > Aquatic > Freshwater > Lake | place: Tanzania: Lake...
CACGTTCGCGACCGCGCCGGGCTCGCCGCCCGCGAGCGCGTCGGCGAGCGCCTGCGCCGCCTGCGCCTCGTGTCCGGGGCGCGGCTGGATCCACGGCTTCGCCAGCGGCACGAGCTCGCCCCAGCGAGAGGAGATGAGCACGAGCCGCGCGCGGCGCTTGAGCACCGCGTCCTTGATGCGCAGGGAGACGATCTGGTGCGACTCCTCGAGGTCGCCGCCGATCACGACGATCGTCTGCGCCTGCTCGATCGTGGTCAGCTCCGCGGGGAGCCGTTCGGTGCGAAAGGCGGCGCGCCAGGCGTCGGTGACGGCGCGGTGCACCGGGCCGTGCGAGAAGTCGAGGTGCGGCGTCTGGATCACGTCGCGGGCGAGGCGCCGCAGCAGGTACGCCTCCTCGTTGGTGGCGAGCGGCGAGCCGAGCACGGCGACCGCGCCCGGTCCGTCGCTGCGGCGCACCGCGGCGATCGCCTGGGCAGCGCGCCGGACGGCGTCCTCGAAGCTCGCGGGGAGGAGGCGCTCGCCGGAGCGCACGAGGTGGCGCGAGAGCCGCTCGCGCTCGCCGACAGCGTCGTAGCCGAAGCGACCGCGCACGCAGATCTGATCGCGGCTCAGCGGGTTGATGCGGTCCGGGCGCACGATCACGGGCCGTCCCTCCGCGAGGCCGTAGGAGAGCGTGCAGCCCACCGCGCAGGAGTTGCAGGTCGAGTTCGTCCAGTCGTCGGCGCGGCCCACCCACTTGTTCGGCTTCTCCATGAGCGTCGCGGTCGGGCAGACGTCGATGCAGGCGCCGCAGAAGTCGCAGCTCGACTCGTGGATCGGCCCGCCGGTGCCGAACGCGATCATCGTCGTGTGGCCCTTGCCGGAAAGCGCGATCGCGCCGGTGTGTCGCAGCTGGTCGCAGGCGCGCACGCAGCGGGTGCAGATGATGCACATCTGCGGGTCGAACTCCAGGAAGGGATTGCCGCGGTCGGGGTCGGGGGGCGGCGCCTCGTAGTAGGAGCGGCTCTCGCCGACCCACGGCTCCTCGAACTCGCCCATGTCGATCATCTCGCACGAGGTCTGGAGCTCGCAGCGGTAGTTCTTCGAGCAGGTGAGGCAGCGGTGGGTGACGACGTCATCGCGCAGGCAGATGTCGCCGGGCATGCAGTGCACACGGCGGTGGCAGGTGAGGCAGCGGTCGGGGTGGTTCGCCATGATCATCGACATCACCGCCTGGCGCTGCCGCTTCACGGCGGGGGTGTCGGTCTGGACGACCATGTTGTCGGCGACCCTGGTCGCGCAGGCGACCTGGAGCGGGGTGGGGCGCGCGCCCTCGATCTCGACGATGCAGGTGCGGCAGCCCGCGTACGGCTCGAGGCCGTCGATGTAGCACAGGTTCGTGATCGCGATCCCCTGCTCCTTGATCACCTCGAGCAGGGGGCGACCGGGCTGGGTCTCGACCTTCCTGCCGTTGAGCGTGATCGTGACCACGGGATCTCCGTCCATGCGGGCGCGCCGGACCGGCCGGCGCGCGGGGCCGTCGCGCTAGCCGCTCGAGCGGTCGAGCTTGCCGGGGAGCCGCTGGGGACCGAAGGGCCCGCCGGCGCCGGCGACCGGGACGCGCGAGCGCGCGGTCGGGATCGAGGTGCGCAGCGGGTTCATCTCCTGCGACTGTCCGTTCGGGTAGACGCCGCCGCTCCCTGCGAGGTAGGCCTGCGCCTCGGCGGTCAGGGCGTCTCGGTCGCGGTACATGTTCTCGAAGACGTAGACGGCGTCGTTGTAGCGCCCGCCGGCCTGGATCGCCTGGTAGGGGCAGGCCTCGGTGCAGAGGCCGCAGTACATGCAGATGCGGAAGTCGATCTCGTAGCGGGTGATCTCGAGCGTGCCGTCCCGTCGCGGGGCGGTCTCGACGAGGATGCAGCCGTCGGGGCAGGCCTGCGCGCAGGTGGAGCAGCCGGTGCAGCGCTCCTCGAACCAGAGGAGGTTGGTGCGGGCGCGCACCGGGACCTCGCGCTGGTACTCGGGGTAGTTGACCGTGATCGCGGGCCGGAAGACGTGCTGGAGGGTGAGCAGCATCCCCCGCACGACGCCCATTCCGTAGGCCACGGCGACTCCTCACCCGGTCCCGGGTCCGGCGCAGCATATCGGGAAGTCGCGGGAGGCGAAACCCGAGCGCGCGCACCCGTCGCGGGCTCCGGGCAGGGGGGCGGCGTGTGGCGTCGCCGCGCCGATCGGGCGCCCCCCGGCGACCACGGACGTGGTGGCGGGCGGAGACCCGTCTGGGACTCGGAGACCGCGAAGTCCTCGGCGAGCGCGAAGCCGTCGAGCGCCGGCAGCGCGGGCACCGTCGTCGCGTCGTAGTGGGTGACGATCATCCGCGTCGCCGGCGGCAGCGCACGGCGCAGCGCGACCAGGTCGGGCCAGTCGCAGTGGATGAGCGGTCAGGGCCCGTCGCACTCCACGATCAACACGTCGGCCCCCTGCGCGAGCTCGTGGATGTGATCGCCCGGCGCGGTGTCGCCCGTGTACGCCACGACGCCGCCATCGACGTGGACGCGGTAGCCGTTGTCCGGCCCCGAGTGCTCCATGCGCACGGTCTCGACGTGCGCGCCGGCCCGCTCGAAGCGCGCGCCGCCGTCGCGCTCGAACCAGGCGAAGCGCCGGTCGGCGCGCGAGGGCTGGTCGCGGTGGTCGCCGGTGATCTCGCTCACGCGCTCGAAGATCCCCGGCGGACCCGCGATCGCCCGCGGACGCTCGCGGCCCTCCGCGTGCCGGTAGACCGCGTCGAGCAGGAAGCGGTCCATCCCGCGCCGATGTGATCGCCGTGCTCGTGCGAGAGCAGCACGAGGTCGACGTCGGCCGGCGAGCCGCCCAGCCGGTAGAGGTGGGGGACCGTCTGTGCGGGGCAGTCGAGCAGGATGCGGCCGTTGAGCAGCCATCCGTTCCAGTAGCGCCCGGCGGAGAAGGCGAACGCCGAGCCGAGGCAGTCGAGGTGGATGCGCGGGTGCGCGGTCACCCGGCGGCCCGGCCGTCGCCGACACCGAGCAGCCGCCGCGCGGCGGCGAGCTGCTCGAGGGTGTTCATGTCGACGCGGACGATCGGCTCGTCGTCCATCGGCAAGCGGTGGGGTGGGTGGCGCTCGAGCACGCCGCGCAGCCCGAGCGTCGCCTCGCGCGCGTCCGCGAGGTCGGGGAGGAGCTCGGCCGAGACGACGACGGGGTGGCCCCCGCGGCCGACGTGGCCCGGCTGCACCGCCGGCACGTGCGCGCGCCGCAGCTCGTCGACGAGGCGGTCGATGATGTCCGCGCGCGTGGGCTGGTCGACGCTCTGCAGCACGACGGCCTCGAGCGAGCGGTCGCGCGCGAGCAGCGTGCGCACGCCCAGCGCGAGCGAGGTCGCGCGGCCCTGCGGCCAGCGCGGGTTGAAGACGCAGTAGCGCGCGCCTGCCACGCCGAGCGCGCGGCGCACGTCGTCGGCGGTGGAGCCGGTCACGATCACGATCTCGGCGACGCAGGAGCTCAGCAGCTGCTCGAGCTCCCAGACGATCAGCGGCCGGTCACCCCAGTCGAGCAGCGGCTTCGGCCGGCCCATGCGCCGCGACGCGCCGGCGGCGAGGACGATCGCAGCGACGCTCACGCGGGCTCCCCCATGCGCTCCTCCAGACCGTGCGGTGTGCTTCGGCGGATTCTAGCCAGCGCCGCCGGCGGGGCGGGCGCGCCAGGCGGCGATCGCGTTGCGCACGGCCGCGGCCGCGAGCACTGAGCAGTGCATCTTCGACGCCGGCAGCCCGCCGACCGCCTGCGTGTAGTCGTCGCGCGTCAGGCGCTCGGCCTGCTCCAGCGTGAGCCCCGTGATCATCTCGGTCGCGATCGACGAGGTCGCGATCGCGGCGGGGCAGCCCGACGAGAGGAACGAGGCGCGCTCGATGAGGCCGTCGGCGATGCGCAGGAAGAGCCGCATCGAGTCGCCGCACACGGGGTTGGTCACGCTCGTGTCGACGTGCGCGTCCGGCATCGCGCCCGCGTTGCGCGGGCGCTCGAAGTAGTCGATCAGCTTCGCGCTGTAGTACTGCGGAGAGAGCGACTCGGCCACGGATCCATTGTGTCACGAAGGTGCCGCGCGATGCGGGGAGGCGGCGCTCCGAGCGCCGAGTCGCCGGCGCGGAGGCGTTCATCGCGGCGCCGGCGGGAGCGGGAGCAGGCAGCGCAGCCCTTCGAGCGGGGCCCCGCGCGCGAGCGCGAGCACTCGGATCCGCCCGAGCCCGGCGAGGTCGGTGAGCGTCTCTGCGGCGCGGCGGTCGGCGGCGAAGCGGGCGACGTCGCCGGCGGCGCGCGCCGCAGCGGCGCGGAGCGCGTCGCCGAGGCCGAGCGCGGTGAGCGCCTCGGCCTGCGAGACGGCGGGCGCGGCCTCCCACCCCTCGGCCGCCGCCGCCGCGGCGAGCGTGGTGAGGTCGACGTGCGCGGTGAGGTCGAGCAGGCCCGGCGAGGCGAGCGGGTCGGGCTGCGGGCTGTGCGCGCGGAACGCCATCAGCGTCCCCTGCCGGCGCCACGGCGCGTAGAGGTCCGCGGCCGCGTAGCCGTAGTCGATCGCGAGCAGGTAGCCGCGCTCGAAGCACCGCGCGAGCCGCCGGATCGCCTCCGGCGCGGCCAGCGAGACCTCGGCGGGGCAGCCGTCGCCCGGCCGCACGCCGAGCGCCTCGAAGCGCGCGGCGATCGCGGGGTCGGAGAGCGGGCCCTCCGCGAACCGGAGCGCGCCGCCCGCGTCGCGCTCGACCCACCACTCGATCCAGCCGTCGCCGCGGCGCTCGACGAGGTGCACGGGGAGCGCGTCGAAGAACTCGTTGGCGAGCGCGACGCCGGCGAGCGGCTTCCCGCGGGCGACCCAGTCGTCGAGGAGCGCGTGCTCCGCGGCGAGCCCGCGCGCCTGGAGCCGCGCGCGCTGGGCGGCAAGCCGGCGTGGGTGGCCGTCGAGCAGCACCGGCCGCGCGGCTGCGAAGCAGTCGGGGGCGCGCTGACGCAGCCAGGTGAGCACCGCCTCGGCGAACGCCCCCGAGCCGGCGCCGGCCTCGACGAGCGCGAAGGGCGCGGGGCGCCCGAGCCGCTCCCAGCACTCGCGCACCTGGCGCGCCCACAGGAACCCGAAGATCGGGTGCACCTCCGGCGAGGTCTCGTAGTCGCCGTCGCGTCCCCACGCGAGGCCCTCGCGCGCGTAGTAGCCGTGCTCGGGGTGGCCGAGCGCCAGCTCCATGAAGCGCGCGAACGGGATGCGGCCGCCCGCCTCCGCAATCGCGCGCTCGACCACCGGCGCGAGCGGCGTCGCGCGCGCGGCGAGCGCGAGGTCGTCCTGCGCCTCGAGCGCCGCCGCGAGCGCGAAGTCGTCGCCGTCGGTGCCGGGCGCGGCCGGGGTCGCGCGGTGTGTGTCGGGCATGCGGGGATCGTACCGGCGGCGGCGCCTAGACCGCGTTCAGCACGGTGACGAGGTTGCTCACGATGCCGTCGACGCCCCACTCGGCGAGCTCCAGCGCGCGGTCCACGTCGTCGACGGTCCACGCGGTGACGGTGGGGCTCACGCGGTGGAGCGCGGCGACGTCCTCGGGGGAGCGCAGCAGCGAGTGCCGCACGGCGACCGGGGTGGGCGGGCGCTTGCCGCGCTCCGCGGCGGCCACGTAGCGCGCGAGCTGGCGCGGGGAGCGCACGGAGTAGCCGACCTCGAGGTCGCGCAGCCAGCTGCGGAGACGGTCGGCGATCGCCCACGACTCGCAGGTGACGGAGAAGTGATCGCGCGGCTCGATCTCCATGAGCTCGGCGCTCAGGCGCGGGGCGGGATCGCCGAACCACGAGCGCACGTCGAGCACGAGCCGCGCGCGGCCGTGCACGGCGTCGACGAGCTCGGCGAGGCTGACGGGCTGCGGGGGGAGGCGGCGGAGGCGCCAGCCGCCCACGAGCAGCGGGAGCGGGCCGACCGGGCGCTCGTGGTGCGCGACGATGTGGTGTCCACGCACCCACACATCGGCCTCGATCGCGTCGACGCCGGGGTGATCCGCGAAAGGGAGCAGGTCGCGCACGTTGCCGGCGCGGTGGAGGATGCGGGTGAGGGGCACCGGTGTTGAGGGGGCGGGCTAGGCCGCGCCCATCGCCTGCACGTGCACCCGGCGCTCGCGCGCGTGGTCGAGCTCGACGAGGAAGACGCTCTGGAAGCGCCCGAGCTGCGCGCGTCCGTCGTGGATCGGGATCGTCTCGCTGCTGCCGAGGAAGAGGTGCTGGCAGTGCGAGTGCCCGTTCGCGCACTCGTCCGGGAACATGTTGACGGTGCGGATCGAGAAGTCGTTGTGCTCGTAGTAGCTGCCCGCTGGGGCGAGGCGGGAGAGCACACGCGCCATGTCGTTGAGCAGGAGCGGCTCGTGCTCGTTGAGCACGATCGAGGCGGTGGTGTGGTTCGAGAAGACCGCCACCTGGCCGAAGCGGACGCCGGAGCGGGCGACGACGGCCTGCACGTCGGCGGTGATGTCGACGAACTCGAGCGCGTGCGTGGTGTGGTACTCGAGCGACTCGCCGTAGGCGACGAAGCTGGTCGCGGGCACGGTCACGGAGTGCAGCGGGCGCGCGACGGGCCGGGCGGCGCGGGCGTCCATGCGTGTCTCCTCCGCGGATCCCGGGTCAGCGAGCGGCGTGCTGCGAGCCTACCACCTACCGGTCGGAGGCGCCGTCGCGGGCGTGGCGCCGCAGCGAGCGCACGGTCTCGGTGACGGTCTGGATGTCGCGCGCGCCGGCGCGGTACTGGACGTACTGCTCGAGGTCGTGGAGCGCGTGCGGGTAGTCGCCGAGGCGCTCGCGGAGCATCCCGCGGTCGCGGATCTCGTCCAGGTCCCAGGGGAAGAGCGCGAGCAGGAGGTCGATCACGCGCGCGGCCCGCTCCTCGTCGCCGCGCTGCAGGTAGCCGGCCTTGAGGTTGTGCAGCAGCCGCTGGAGCACCTGCCGCGAGGTGAGCGCGGTGAGGTAGTGCGGCTTGAACGGCACGCGCGTGCCGAAGATGTTGCGGACGAGCACCTGGCAGTCCCGCACCGAGAGCACGCGGCCGCGGTTGAAGACGTCGAGCAGCGCGGGCTCCTGCTCCTCGTCGCCGGCGGGCTGGAAGCGGACGACGAGGTGGCCGGGGAGGCCGACGGCCTGCACGTCGAGCCCGACGCGCCGCGCGACCTCGATGTAGACGATCGCGAGCGTGACGGGGATGCCGATGCGCTCGGCGAGCACGTAGTTGAGGTAGAGGTTGCGCGGGTCGTCGTAGTGATCGGCGTTGCCGCGGAAGCCGAGCTCGCGAAAGAGCAGCTGGTTCAGCGTGTGCAGGACGTGGGTCGAGGAGCCGGAGGTGGACGCGCCGCGCTGCAGGCGCTGGCCGAGCGTCTCGGCGATGTCGTCGAGCCGGCGTTCGTGCGCCTCGACGTCGAGCTCCGGGTACTCGGCCTGAGCCGCGATCAGCGCGGCGCGGGCGAGCGGGACGGGCTGCCCGGGACGCACCGCCCCGCGAAAGCGCTCGACGGTCTCCTCGAAGCCGCTCATCGCGGTGGTCGCGAACGGGCCGGGCTGAACCCCTCGAACTTGACGATCTTCAGTGCGGTGACCGTGAGCAGCAGGATGACGCCGATCAGCCTCATCTCGGGCAGGCCCTGCCAGTAGGCGAGGATCGGCACCATCAGCATGCCGATGACGCCGGCGATGCGGCGCGAGCGGACGATCGTGAAGAGCGCGAGCGCGGCCCCCGCGCTGGGGAGCGCGGCGGTGGGCACGAGCGCGAGCATCCCGCCGACGGCGGCGGCGGTGCCGTTGCCGCCGTGCAGGCGCAGGAAGATCGAGAAGTCGTGCCCGGCGACCGCGGTGAGCGCGGCGAGCACCGCGGTACGGTCGTCGACCCCGGCGAGGTAGGCGATGCCGACGGCGGCCATCCCCTTCGAAATGTCTCCGATCGCGACGATCATCGCGGCACGCAGGCCGACGCTGTCCCAGACGTTCATGGTGCCGGGGTTGCGGTTCCCAAGCGTGCGGATGTCGCGGCCGGTGAACCGGTAGACGACCAGGTAGGAGGTCGGGATCGACCCCAACAGGTACGCCGTGAGCAGGACGAGCGCTACGGTCACGCCGGTGCCTCCGCGCGGGTGTGGCCCGCGTCAGCCCGAGAATAGGGAGTGGGGATCGACGCGACAAGCGCGGCGCACGGTGCGCGGGAGCGCGGCGCTCGTGCGCGCGCGCACAGGGGACGTGCGATGGGGGGGCCGGGTCGCGCGGGCCGCGCCCTCAGTGTGTCGGGGTGCCAGGCTGCTCCTCGACGGTCCATGCGGGGGCGTCGTGGCCGTTCTGGGCGTCGTCCGACCAGAACTCGGCGAACGAGAAGTCGCCCTGCTCGACCATCTCGCGGAGGTGGTGGAGCTGGCCGCCGAAGGCGGTGGTGCCGAGGTTCACCGCGAACGCGACGAGCCAGCCCGGGATGTGCAGCCAGGACCAGGGGGGCTCGCCGACGCGGAACGCCGCGACGATCCCGGGCACGACCTCCTGCGGCCGGATGCGCAGGAGGGATCCGCCGCGCGTCTCCGCGGCCGGCTCCGCGGCGCCCTCGGTGCCGGCTGCGCCCTCGACGGTGCCCGCAGCCGCGGGGTGCTGCTGGGCACGCATCTGCGCGAAGGCGCGGCCGCAGGCGGCGCCCGCGATCGCGGCGATGAGGATGAGCACGAGCGAGCGGATGCGACGCAGCATGGGCGGCTCCCGACGTGCGATCGACACTAGGCGCGCGCTCGCCGAGGGGTCAACCGCGCCGACGCCGGCGGCTCAGCTGCAGAGGGCCTGGATCCCGCGCTCGGGGTTCGCGTAGCCGTAGTCCCAGAAGCGCTGGTACGCCTGGGCGAACTGCTGCAGGTAGCGCTGGGCGTCGCCGCACGCCTGCGCGGGGCGGCCGCCGTCGATCGCGGCCAGATAGAAGCTCGCGGCCACGCCGTGCATCGCGCCGGTCTCGGCGCTCGCGCGCGCGAGCAGCTGGCGCGCGGCGGCGGCGTCCCCCTGCCGCTGCGCGGCGAGCGCCGCGCGGAACCACGAGTAGGGGATGAGCTCGCGGCGGGCGAGGAACTCGCCGATCTCGGCCTTCCAGTCGCGCAGCGTGGTGTCGGTGGCGGCGCGCTCGTAGAGGGAGCGCGCGCGCGAGTAGTCGCCGGCGCGGAAGGCGGCGTCCGCGTCGTTGAGGAGGTGGATCAGGAATGCCGGCGGATCGGGCCGGTCGGTGGCGGCGAACCGGACGCCGGTCCAGGAGATGACGCGCGCGAGGCCGCGCTGGGGCCCAGGTCCGACGGCGGCGGTGGCCTGGCGGCGGAGCACGATGTCCGGGAGGTTGTCGCCGTTGACGTCCTCGATCTTCACGGACTCCGCGGCCTCGAGCGAGGCGCCCTCGGGCGCGATGTTCTCGATCGTGCCGCGGTGGGTGCTCGCGATCACGAGGCTCGTCACGCAGGCGGGGGTGCACGCGCGCGCGCTGATGACAACCTCGGGCTTGCCGTCGCCGGTGAACTCGGCGACCCCGACGATCTGCACACCGGTGAGGATCGCGTTCGCGAGCGCGCGCGCGGACGAGAAGAGGCGGAAGCCTGCGGCCGCGTCGTCGAAGAACCAGGCCTCGCCCGGCTGGTCGGGCTGGCCCTCGAGCGTCACGAGGTAGACGAGCTCGTCGCGTCCGTCGCCGTCGATGTCGAGCGCGACGCAGCGCGGCCCCGTGACGGGCGCGAGCTGCCACGCGCGCTCGAGCTCGGGGAGGCAGCGCTGGAGGTTCGCGCGTCCGCCGGCGAGGTAGGCGGCGACGGCGGCGCCGCCGGCGAAGGCGTTGTCCGGCCGTCGGGGGAGGTCGACGGGCGGCGGGGTGGGCGAGCCGGCGACCGGGGTAGCGCCGGGGGGCGGCGGCGTGGCGGTGCCGGTGACGGCGGTGACCGCGACGATGCGGACGCCCCCGTCGGCGCCGCACGCGGCGAGCAGCATCGCGAGTGCCGCGACGAGGGGCAGGGCGATGCGGCTCGTCATCGGGAGGCGAGCGTAACACCGGGGGCGCGAGGCCGGCCGGGGTACTCGTCCGCCCCCGCGTGGACGGACATCTGATCACCCGTATTGACGGCTCAGCGGATCCATGCTCTCATGCACGAGCAGTGGGGTGCGGTCGCCCCCGCCGCTGCGGACCGGGGGACCTGATGACCGGCCCTGTCGACTACCGCAAGCTCATCGCGGAGGTCATCGGGACCTTCACGCTGATCTTCGCGGGCGCCGGGGCGATCGTGGTCACCGGGGGCACGAACCTCGTCGGCATCGCGTTCGCGCACGGGCTGGCGATCGCGCTGATGGTCTCGACGTTCGGGCACGTCTCGGGCGGGCTGTTCAACCCGGCGCTCTCGATCGGGCTCTGGGTGACGCGGCGGATGGACTCGGTCAACGCGGTCGCGTACATCGCGGCGCAGCTCGTCGGTGGGCTCGCTGGGGCGGCCGCGCTCGTAGTGCTGTTCCCGGACGTCGAGCGCGAGGCGACGGCGCTCGGCACGCCGGCGCTCAACGCCGGCGTGACGTTCGCGCAGGGCGTCGGCATCGAGGCAGTGCTCACGTTCTTCCTGATGCTCGCGGTGTTCGGCACGGCGCTCGACGCGCGCGGGCCGAAGCTCGGCGGGCTCGTGATCGGGCTCATCATCACGATGGACATCTTCGCGGGCGGGCCGCTGACGGGAGCGGCGATGAACCCGGCGCGTGCGCTGGGGCCGGCGGTGCTCGCTGGGAGCTGGGACGACCACCTCGTGTACTGGATCGGCCCGATCATCGGCGCCGTGCTCGCCGCGCTCGTCTACCACTACGTGTTCATGAACGGCGAGGAGCGCGCTCCGGCCGGCTAATCGGGAGGCGGGGGCCCGGGTGTCCCACCCACGGTCAGGCCTGCATCTGTCGAGATAGAAGTACCCCCGCCGCACGGCAGATGCTGGTAGGGAGCGGGCCGCGAGGCCCGCTCCCGAACTTTTCTTCCCCGATCGCGACGCGTCGCGAAGCGAAGCGTGGGTCAGCGCATCCCCGTCGAGCCGTGACCGCCGTGGCCGCGCACGGTCTCGTCGAGGGCGTCGACGTGCTCCCACGTGACGGGGGCCAGGCGCGCCACCACGAGCTGCGCGATGCGGTCGCCGTCGCGGATCTCGAAGGGGGCGGCCGCGGGCAGGCAGTACATCGTCACGATGACCTCGCCGCGGTAGTCGGCGTCCAGCGTGCCGAGCACGGCGAGCACGCCGCGCGCGGCGAGGCCGGAGCGCGGGCGGATCTGCACGTCGGCGCCGGCGGGTGCGGCGACCGCGATCCCGGTCGGGACGCGCACGGGCGACTCGCCGACGACGAGGGAGCCCCGTTCGAGGCAGGCGTGCAGATCGAAGCCGCTCGCGAGCGCGCTGTGCCGCTCGGGGATCCGTGCGCCGGCTCGCAGCTTCACGACGCGCAGGACGAGCGGCGTGGCTCCGTCCACCTGGCCTCCCGTGGCCGGCCGCGCCGGGGTCCGGGCGACGCGCGCGGCGAGTGGCACGGTACGGCCGCGCGGAGCGTGCGGCCACCGGAGGCGCCAGGACGCCGAACGGGCCCCGCCCGGGGCCCGTTCGCGTTGGTCGCGCCGCGCCGCCTACTCGGCGCCGGCCCCGGCGCGCGCCCGCTGAAGGCCCTTGCCCTTCTTCGGGGTGAGGATCTCGATCGGGTAGACGCTCTTCTTCAGCATCTCGCGCGGCGGGTCGATGTAGATCGCCGCCCAGCCGCACGCCTGCTCGCACAGCCGGCAGCCCGTGCAGCGTTTCGGGTCGACGGTCGCCATCCCGTAGAAGTCGTGGTGGTTCGGTGCGTCGCGCAGCGAGAGCGCCTCGAACGGGCAGATGTTGATGCAGAGCTCGCACCCCGAGCCGATGCAGTTCTCCTCGATCACCTTGGCCAGCGGGAGGTCACGGCGCGGGAAGGTGCGGCAGATGTCGCCGATGTCGTCGAGAATCGCCTCGGGCGGGCAGACGGCGCCGCACGCACCGCAGTCGATGCAGAGCTCGGAGTCGATGATGTGGATCTCGTTGCGGAGGCCCGTGATCGCCTCGGTCGGGCACTTCTTCACGCAGGCCGTGCAGCCGATGCAGGTCTCGATGATCGTGTAGGCCAACGATCGATTCCCCTTCGGTGGAGATCCTTCGGGCGACCTTAGCATCGGGTCTGGTCCCCAGCAAGGAAGATGGGAAGGGGTGGACCGAGGCGCGCGGCGGTGGGCGGGAGCGGGCCTCGGCGGCGGCGGTCCAGAACCGCCGGACGAGCGTGTTCACGTCCAGCGGCGGGCGGACGCACTCGATGCCGCCCGCGGCGAAGCGCTCGTCGGCCCGATCGGGGCCGCAGAGCAGCACGACGCGCGCGATCGGCGAAGCGAGGCGGAAGCGCGCCGCGAGGTGGGCCGCGTCGGCGTCGCCGGGGCCGCAGACGATGAGGTCGTAGGCGGCGCGGCGCACGCAGCGCACCGCGGAGTCGCCGTCGATGGCGATGTCGACCGCGAAGTCCATCTCCTGGAGCACGAGCACGGTCGCGAGCGCGATGCGCTCCTCGCAGACCACCACGAGCGCACGCCCGTGACCGGCCAGCCTGCCCCCGCCGCCCATGACCATGCGTCCCTCCTGCTCCCTCATGGTGATCGGCGGCGGCTGCCGTCCCGCGCAGCGACCCCGGGAAGGTCGTTGATAGGATGCGGACATGCGGCCTCCCCGGGTGCCGTCTCGCCTCGCGCACGCGCTCTACCCGTGGCGTGTCCTCCGCGCGCCCGCCGTGGTCCGGCTGGAGACGCTGGGCCCGGATCGGGCGCGCGTGGAGCTCCGCGGCGTCGTGTGCCTGCTGTGCGCGGCGCGGGCAGGTGCCGCGCTCGCGACGGTCGACGGCGTGACCGCTGCGCGCGTGGACCTGCGTGAGGGCGTCGCGGAGCTGGCGCTCGCGCCGGGCCGCGCGCCCGATCGCGCGGCGCTGCAGGCCGCCCTCGACCGCGTGGTGCTCGCGCGCGGCGCGCGCCGTCTCTTCGAGCGCGCTCTGCTCGCGCTACCCGCGCACCCCGCGCGGCGCCGCCGTCGTGCCGGCGCCGGGATCGAGCGCGCCTGATGGCGCGCATCGCGGTCGGCGCGCACGTCTCGTCCTCCGGCGGGATCTACGCGGCGATCGAGCGCGGCGAGGCGATCGGCGCCGAGGCGATCCAGATCTTCCCGAGCGCGCCGCAGACCTGGCGTGCGACCGCGCACACGCCCGAGGCGCTCGCGCGCTTCCGCGAGCTGCACGCCGCCTCTGCGATCGGTGAGGTCTGGCTGCACAACATCTACCTCGCGAACCTCGCGACCGAGGATCCCGAGATGCTCGAGAAGTCGGTCGCGTCGGTGGTGCACGCGCTCACGGTCGCGGACGCGATCGGCGCGCGGGGCGTGGTGCTGCACACGGGGTCGCACAAGGGGCGCGGGCTGGACGAGGTGCACCGGCAGGTCTGCGAGACGCTCGCACGCATCCTCGACGCGGCCCCCGGGAGCGCGAAGCTCGCGCTCGAGAATGCCGCCGGGCACGGCGGCGTGATCGGCGGGAAGTTCGCCGAGCTCGGGACGCTGCTGCACACGGTGCGCGACCCGCGCCTCGCGGTGTGCGTCGACACCTGCCACGCGTTCGCCGCCGGCTACGACCTTGCGGACCGCGAGGGCCTCGCGATCACGATGACGGAGTTCGACAGCGAGATCGGGCTCGAGCACCTCGCGGTCGTGCACGCGAACGACTCGAAGCTGGCGCTCGGGAGCGAGCGCGACCGGCACGAGAACATCGGCGACGGGCACATCGGCCGCGAGGGCTTCCGCACGATCGTGGAGTCGGGCGCGTTCGCGGGGAAGGCGTTCCTGCTCGAGGTGCCCGGGATCCCCGACGAGGCCGGGAAGCAGGACGGACCCGACGCGGAGAACGTCGCGCGGCTGCGCGCGATCCGCGACGGCGGCGAGTGGCCCGCGCACATCGCGAAGCCCGCGGCGAAGGGCGCCGTGCGCGGAGCAGCTACGAGGCGCGGACGCTCCGCGGCTGACCGGCCATCGAGAGGAACTCGTCCTCCCAGTGGAGGATCTCCACGAGTAGGTCGCGCGTGACGCCGCCCGTCTGGGTCGGCACGCCCTCCTGCTCGATGAGCGGCATCAGCGCGTCGGCCATCGCCTGGTGATCCATCTCGGGGTCCGTGCGCTCTTTGCGGATGCGGACCTCGAACTCCATCACGAGGTCGACGAGCTCGGCGGGGATGAAGCCGCCCAGGTCTTCGGAGACCATCTCCGCGATCCAGTCGGCGCCTTCCTCGGCGAGCTTCTTGTCGAACGCCATGCACGTCCCTCCGGTGCGTGTCGGACCGAGCGTAGGGTGCGCGTCGAGCCCGCGGCAACGCCGCGCGGCGGCGCCTAGAAGAGCACGTGCTCCGCGAACAGCGCGCCGACTTCGTCCGGGGTGAGGCCGAGCACCTCGGTGGCGACCTCCCAGGTGTGCTCGCCGAGCAGCGGGGCGGCGCGGCGCAGCTCCACGGGGGTGCGTGAGAGGCGGAAGCCCGAGCCGTCGTAGGCGCGCCGGCCGGCTTCGGGGTGGTCGAGGTAGACGAAGTAGCCGCGCGTCTTGAGGTGCTCGTCGGCGAGCACCTCGCTGGCGCTCAGCACGAGCCCCGCGGGCACGGCCGCCGCCTGCAGCCGCTCGATCGCCGCCGGGCCGTCCTGCTCGCCGGCCCACGCAGCGAGCGCGTCCTCCAGCGCGTCCTCGTGCTGCTTGCGCGCGGCGAGCGTGGCGAAGCGCGCGTCGGCGGCCCACTCCGA
>Ga0194128_10007072_pt1 | contig 14833 bp, 15 predicted proteins | sample TA2KigCa65mmetaG_FD_148650 | JGI IMG/M metagenome (GOLD analysis project Ga0194128, IMG submission 148650) | Freshwater microbial communities from Lake Tanganyika, Tanzania - TA2015037 Kigoma Deep Cast 65m | ecosystem: Environmental > Aquatic > Freshwater > Lake | place: Tanzania: Lake...
AGGAGGGCCACTAGATGATTGATTCCACGGCGCCGTGCGCCTGAGGGCACGCATGGCCGAGCAGCCCAAGGACGCAGGGCGCAGCCCTTGGTGGCGCCAAGGGCAGGCCCGAGGACGCCGGGATGCGATGCGCCATGCGGGGCCTCAGGCGTGCGTGGTCGTGGAATCACTCATCTAGGCGCCCGTCAGGCCTGGGCGGCCTCCCACTCCGCGTAGAGGCGCTCGACCTCGGCCTTGGCCGCCTGGTGGCGCTCCCCGGCGCGCTCCGCTCGCCCGGGGCTCGACCACGCCGCGGGGTCCGCGAGCTCGGTCTCGAGCTCGCTCAGCGCCGTCTCGGCCGCCTCGATCCGGCCCTCGAGCTCGCGCAGCCGGCGCTGGGCGTTCTTCGAGGGCTCCTTCGCGCCGTTGCGCCGCTTCGGCTTCCCCGCACCGGCGCCGGTTGAGGGCGCCGAAGCCGCCGCCTCGTCAGCCGCCCTGCGCTCGTCGGCCTCGCGCTGGTATGTGGCCCAGCCGACGGGATGGCTCTCGAGTCGGTCCTCGGCGATCACCAGCGTGCGGCTGCCGACGGCCTCCAGCAGCGCGCGGTCGTGGGAGACGAGGATGACCGCGCCCTCGAAGGCAGTGAGCGCGTCCTCGAGCGCCTCGCGGCTCTCGATGTCGAGGTGGTTGGTGGGCTCGTCCAGGACCAGCACGTTGGCGCCCGAGCAGACCAGGATCGCCAGCGAGAGGCGGCGCTGCTCGCCGCCCGAGATGTCGCTGAGCCGCTTGTCGGCGTCCTCGCCCGAGAACAGGAAGGCGCCGAGCAGGTCGCGCGCCTTCTGGCCGTGCAGGCCCGTCTGCTCGCTGACCGCGTCCAGCACGGTGCCGTTGCCCGCCGCGGTCTCGGCGTGCTGGGAGAGGTAGCCGACGCTGACGTTGTGACCCTGGCCGATCTTGCCGGCCGCGGGCTCGCGCAGCCCCGCGAGCGTCTCGATCAGGGTCGTCTTGCCGGCGCCGTTTGGCCCGATCAGGACCACGTGCTCGTTGCGTTCGAGGCGAAGGCTCGCGGCCTCGACCAGCACTCGCCCGGGGACCTCGACCCGCGCGCCCTCGACCTTCAGTACGTAGCGTCCCGCGCGCTCGGGCGGCTTGAACGAGAAGCGCAGGCTGCGGTTGTCCCGCGGGTCCTCGCTGACGGCCTCGGCCTTGATCCGCTCGATCCTCTTCAGCTTCGACTGCGCCTGCCTCGCCTTGGTCGCCTTGTAGCGGAAGCGCTCCACGAACCGCTCCATGCGGGCGATCTCGGCCCGTTGGCGCTCGATCGCCTTGCCGAGCGCGATCTGCCGCGCGGCCTGCTCGGTGCGCCACGCGTGCCAGGGGCCCGAGAAGAAGCGCCCGCGGCCGGCCTCCAGCTCCAGCACCGAGGTGCCGACCGCCTCCAGGAACCAGCGGTCGTGGGCGACGAGGACGACGGCGGCGTCGAGGCCGGTCAGGTAGCCCTCGAGCCATTCCAGCGAGGGGATGTCCAGGTGGTTGGTCGGCTCGTCCAGCAGCAGCAGGTCGGGCCGGCTCGCGAGCGCCCGCACGAGCGATGCGCGCGTCAGCTCGCCACCCGAGAAGCTGCGCAAGGGCCGCTCGGCGTCATCGGCTCCGAAGCCGACCCCGCCGAGCACCGTCAGGACCTGGTCGCGCCAGCGGTAGCCGCCGCCGTGGTCGAGCCGCTGCTGGGCCGCCGAGTAGGCCCGCATCGTCTCGCCATCCTCGGGACGCTCGGCCATCAGCGCCTCGAGCCGCTCCAGCTCGCGCTCGGTCTCGATCATCTCGGCCCGTCCGCTGAAGACGTAGTCGCTCAGCGAGGTCGCCGAGTCGAGCGGCGGGCGCTGGTCGTGCAGGGCCACCCTCGCCCCGCGCTGCAGCGCGACGCGGCCGGAGTTGGGCGCGAGCTCCCCGGCGAGCACCCGCAGCAGCGTCGACTTGCCGGCGCCGTTGCGCCCCGAGAGCGTCATCCGCTCGCCGGGCTCGAGCTTGAAGGAGACGTCGGAGATCAGCCTCCTGCCCCCGACGTGCACCTCGAGACTGGATGCGGTCGCGATCGCCATGCCAGGCGTTGAGGCTAGAGACCGGTGGGTCGCCCTCGCCGCTGCTAGCCTTCCCCCGTCGCCGATGACCGACGACGACCCCTCGAGTATCAGCCAACAGGCACCTGCCGCGACCGCGGCGGGCGCCTCCGGATGTGAGCGGCGATGACCGTGCTCCTGCTCGCACTCGTCGTACTGCTGATCCTCGTGAACGGCTTCTTCGTCGCTGCGGAGTTCGCGCTGGTGCGCTCCCGGCGCTCCCGCATGGAGGAGCTCTCGAAGGCTGGCTCCAAGCGCGCCGCTCGGGCCCTGAAGCAGATGGAGCGGATCGACGAGTACGTCGCTGCCTGCCAGGTCGGGATCACGCTGGCCTCGATCGGCATCGGCTTCCTCGGCGAGCCGGCGATCGCGAGCCTGCTGGAGCCGCTGCTGGGAGACGTCTTCAGCCACGGCGTCGCCACGGTTCTGGCCTTCATCATCACCTACGCGATCATCACCTACTCGCACGTGCTCGCCGGCGAGCAGGCGCCGAAGATGATGGGCATCGCGCGGGCCGAGCCGGTGCTGCTCTGGATCTCGCGGCCGCTCGACCTCTTCCGCAGCGCCTTCTCGCCGCTGATCTACGCGACCAACGCCCCGGCCCGCCTCTTCGTCGGTCGCGTGCTCGGCTGGGAGATCAGCGCCGAGTCCGAAGCTGCGAGCTCGGAGGAGCTTCAGGTGCTGATCAGCCACAGCGCGGTCGGGGGCGACCTCGATCCGGGCGAGGCGGGGATGCTGCGGGGGGTATTCCACTTGCACGAGCAGGAGGCGCGGGAGGTGATGACCCCGATCCCGGCCGTCGTCACGGTGGACGCCTCGTCGAACGTCTCCGGGGCGCTGGAGCTCTGCTACTCGTCGGGTCACAACCGCCTGGTCGTGATCGAGGACGGCAACCAGGATCGCGTCCGGGGAATCGTCCACGCGCTGCGGCTGACGCGGCTGCTGATGGAGGAGGGGAACGAGGCGCCGATCGAGCCCGCGATCCGCGAGGCGCTGATCGTGCCCGAGACGAAGCCGCTCGACGACCTGCTGACCGAGCTGCAGCGCCAGCGGTCCTCGATGGGGGTGGTCGTCGACGAGTACGGCCGCAACGTCGGGGTCGTCACGGTCGAGGACATCCTCGAGGAGGTCGTGGGGGAGATCGAGGACGAGACCGACCCCCTGGCCGGAGCCGTGCGCCAGCTCGCAAACGGCGACTGGTACGTGCGCGGGCACGTCTCGCTCGGCGACCTGGGCGACCGCGGCATCGAGCTCCCGGTCGACACCGACGCCTTCAACTCGATCGGCGGCTACGTCTTCGACGAGCTCGGCCGGCTGCCCAAGCGCGGCGACCTGATCGCCGCCGACGGTTACGAGATCCGGGTCGAATCGGTGCGCGAGAACCGCATCGAGGCGGTCCGGATACACCCTCGCCCGAAACCGCCCGAAACCGCATAGCAGCGCTGTTTGCAGGCATTTCCGGGGTTCTCCGAATCCGTCCGTGGGCGGCTCTAGCTTGACCCGCAATCGGGAGCGGCCAGCACTCCCCACAAGGAGGAGTCCCATCTATGTGGGTCGTCCGGCTCAGCGACAAGCAGCTCGAGGTTGTAAGGGCGGTTCTCCGCTCAGAGGAGCATCGCGGTCCGGCCTTGGAGGGAGCCCTCGAGGCCCTCGACCTGGCCCGATGGGACGACCTGCCCGAGGCCCAGCTCCCCTGGGGAGAGGTGGAGACCGAGGCGACGAAGCAGGGCGTCACGGAAGCCGATGTGATCTGGGATCGTTGCGGGCGCCATGAGGAGCCCGCGGTGCCTCCGATCCGCGCCAGGCGCGAGCGCCCCAAGCGCAAGCGCGCCGCCCAGGACAAGCGCGCCGCCTAGGCGCGCCGGAGCGTTGCGGGCGCGGCGAGCGAGGGCCCGCGTCTGTGCGCCGGCCCTGGCCTTGACGCTGATCGCCGGCTGCGGGTCCGGGGACGAGGGCGAGGGCGGCTCCGAGGCGGTCGACCGCTTCGACTCCGATCGCGCCATGGAGCTGGTCGCGTTGCAGGTCCAGAAGGGTCCCCGCCCGGCGGGCTCGGCGGCCTCGCGCGAGCTGGCCGAGCACCTTGTCACCGCGCTCCCCGGCGGCGCCATCGAGCCCGTGCCCGGCGGGCTCCAGAACGTCGTCGGCGTGCTGCCCGGCAGCCTGCCCGCGGTCGTCGTCGGCGCGCACTACGACACCGAGGCGACGATCCCGGGCCACGTCGGGGCCAACGACGGCGCCGCCGGCACCGCCGCCGTGGTCGAGCTCGCGCGGACGCTCGAGCGCGAGCTGCCCGCCGAGCACCGCGAGGTCCGATTCGTGCTCTTCGATGGCGAGGAGGAGCCCCGAGGCTGCCCCGAGCAGGAGTTCGAGCAGTGCGCGCTGCGCGGCTCCAGGGCATACGTGCGCGAGCACGCCGGCGAGGTCGGGGAGCTGATCCTGCTCGACTACATCGCGAACGCGGGCCTGCGGATCCCGCGCGAGGCAAACTCGGACCCCGCCCTGTGGGCACAGCTGCGCGAGGCCGCCGGGCGGGTGGGGGCGGCCGACTTCTTCCCGGCCGAGGGGGACGGCGAGACCGCGATCATCGACGACCACGCTCCCTTCCTGCGCGCGGGGATCCCGGCGATCGACCTGATCGACTTCGCCTACACCTACGCCGACACCGCGCAGGACACCCCGGACAAGCTCGACGCCGAGGCGCTCGACGCGGTCGGGGAGGCGGTCGCGGAGCTGGTCGTGGCGCGCGCCGCCGGTTCCTAGTACTCGTAGAAGCCGGCTCCCGACTTGCGGCCCAGCTTGCCCTCGCCGGCGAGGCTGATCAGCCGGCCCGGCGGCCGGTGGTGCTCCTCGCCGCCGCCGGCGTGCAGCGCCTCCCCGATCGCGATCGAGACGTCCACCCCGACGAGGTCGATCAGGGCCAGCGGCCCCATCGGATAGGCGGCGCCGAGGGTCATGCAGCGGTCCACCTCCTCCGGCTCCATCCCGGTCTGCTCGAGCAGGCGGACCGCGTCGAACAGGTAGGGGAAGAGCAGGCGGTTGACGACGAAGCCCGGCTCGTCGGGGACCTCGACCACGGTCTTGCCGAGGGCCTCGCACCAGGCGCGGGCGCGGGGGCCGATCTTCTCTGAGACGCCCTGGGGCAGGCAGAGCTCGACCAGCTCCATGCGCACGACCGGGTTGAAGGGGTGCAGGCCGAAGGTGCGCTCGGGAGACTTCACGCGCCCGCCCAGCTCCCCGACTCCCAGCGAGGAGGTCGTGGACGCGAGGTGGGCCCCGGGGCAGGCCTCGGCAAGCCCGCTCAGCACCTCGACCTTGGCGTCGAGCTCCTCGACGACGGCCTCGACGACGAGGTCGCACTCGCCCAGGTCCCCCGGATCGGTGGTCACCTTGAGCCGGGAGGGGTCGCCCCCGTCGACCTTGGCGCAGAGCGAGTGGGCCTGCTCCTCGGCCTTCCACGCCGAGGCATCCGAGCGGGCGAGCAGCATCGTTCGCGAGAGCGAGCTGGCCGATGCCGCCAGGCCGCAGGCGATGGTGCCGCTGCCGGCGATCACCGGCTTTGAGTAGGACTCCTCGCTCATCCTTTCCTCCGCTCCACGAATGAGCGGCGCAGTATGCCTATTCCGCTTGCTTGCTGGTGTGTCGGCGGCGAGCGGGATCAGTCGGAAGCGTGTCGGCGCCTGCCGGCACGGGTGACACCGCGAGCCCGCCGCCGGGAGCGAAGCTTCCCGACCCGCTCGAGGTGGTGGCGCTGCGTCTTGTTGCCGCGCTCGAAGAAGTCCAGAATCGTCTCCAGCTCAGAGGTCGAGTAGCTCGCCATCAGCTCGACGGCGTCCAGGCTCAGGGGCCCCCAGATCTCTGCGCACCGCTCCCAGGCCTTTGGGGCCACCTCGACGAGCACCCGGCGACGGTCCTCTGGGTCATGCCGGCGCCGCACATAGCCGGTCTCCTCCATGCGGTCCAAGACCGCCGTCACGGCGCCGGTGGTGAGGCGTGTCCTGTCGGCCAGCTCCCCGGCGGTCAGGGGCTCCTCGCGGGTGAGGATGTCCATCACACGAAGGTCAGTGCGGTTGACGCCGAGCCGCGAGGCGGCGATGTCGTCATAGGCGTAGACCTGGTTGTGCTGGGTGCGAATGGCGAGGCTGATCTCGTCGATCAGGCCTTCCTTGCTGCGCCGCTCGCTTCCTTGGTCTCTCGACATGCCAAAATCTTAGCTGTTAAGATGCTCGCCTCTTGAAAGGATTCTAGCCTGATCCAGGTCGGATCTGGAGCGAGCTGAGCAGAGGACGGATGTCGACGATGGAGGCGGGCACGAGATGTTGAGGCGGATTTCGGAGTTTTCGGCGGGACGGCGGTCGAAGTGGCTTGTGATCGCGGCCTGGGTGATCCTGGTGGCGGCCGTCGGCGGCTACGCCGGCAAGCTCCAGGCTTCGACCACCAACGAGAACGAGGAGTACCTGCCGGCCAGCGCCGACTCGACCGCGGTCATCAACCTGCTCGAGGACCGCTTCCCCGAGGGCCGCGAGGTGGACGCGATCGTCGTCTACCAGCGCCAGGGCGGGCTGACCGCCGCCGACAAGCGCGAGATCCAGGCGGAGGCCGCCGAGTTCTGCGCGTCGCCCGAGATCAAGGACAAGCTCACCGTCGTCTCGCCCTTCGCGGGCCCCGTCTGCGGCGTCGACGGCGAGCCGGTCGCGGCCGAGGGGGCCGCCGCGCCCGGCGGCGGAGCCGAGGCGGCGCCGCCCGGCGCGCTCTCGCCCGTCTCGGAGGACGGGAGCACGGCGCTCACCTTCGTCAGGACCTCCGCGACCGAGTCCGAGGTGATCCAGGAGACGGTCGGCGCGCTGCGCGAGATCACCCCCCCGCCCGACGCCGGCGAGGGAGAGCTGAACGCCTACGTGAGCGGGCCGGCCGGCTTCATCACCGACGCGACGGAGGCCTTCGAGGAGATCGACGGCACCCTGCTGACGGTCACGATCGCGCTCGTGCTGATCCTGCTGCTGCTGATCTACCGCTCCCCGGTGATCGCCTTCGTCCCTCTGTTCGTCGTCGGGATCGCCTACACGATCGTCGCCGCCGGGATCTACGGCATCGTCGAGGCCGGCGTCTTCGACGTCAACGGCCAGACGACCGGGATCCTGATCGTGCTCATGTTCGGGGCGGGGACCGACTACTGCCTGCTGATCGTCTCGAGATACCGCGAGGAGCTGCGGCGCTACGAGGACAAGCACGAGGCGATGGCCCACGCGACCGAGCGCACCGCGCCCGCGATCGTCTCGGCGGGCGCCACCGTGTTCGCCGCGATGCTGGTGCTGCTGCTCGCCGACCTCAAGTCCACCCAGAGCATGGGACCGGTGCTGGCGATCGGGATCGCGGTGACGCTGCTCGCGGGGCTGACGCTGTTGCCCGCGGTGCTGGCGGCGCTCGGCCGCCGCGCATTCTGGCCGGCGGTGCCCCGGGTCGGCTCCGAGCAGCGACAGCCGCTCGGCGTTTGGCGACGAGTCGGCAACCTCGTCCACGAGCGCGCGCCGATCGCGACGGTGGTCTGCATCGGCGTGCTCGCGCTCGGTGCGCTCGGCAACCTCACCGAGCGCGGCACCCTCGACTTCGGCGAGGGCTTCCGCAACGACCCCGAGTCCTCGCAGGGCCAGGAGGTGATCGACGAGCAGCTCTCGGCGGGCCAGGTGGCGGTCACGAACGTGATCGTCGATGACTCCGGCGCGACCGTCGAGGAGGTCACCGCCGCGCTCAACGATTCGGATGACGTGGACAGCGCGCAGCCGGTATCGGTCTCCGACGACGGCGAGCTCGCGCGCATCGACGTCACCCTGGCCCAGGACCCGTTCACCGACGCGGCCTCGGACTCCATCCCCGGCCTGCGCGAGACGGTCGAGGAGTCGGCCGGCGGCGGCACCGCCCTGGTCGGCGGGCTCACCGCCGAGAACCACGACACCGAGCAGACGCTGGCGAGCGACGCGAAGCTGATCGTGCCGCTGATCCTGATCCTGATCCTGCTGATCCTGATCGCGCTGCTGCGGGCCGTGGTCGCGCCGCTCTACCTGGTCGCGACGGTGGTGCTCTCGTTCGCCTTCGCGCTGGGGGTGAGCCAGTGGCTGTTCACCAACGTCTTCGACCAGCCCGACGGCGAGCCGGGGCTCGCGACCTTCAGCTTCCTGTTCCTGGTGGCGCTGGGCGTCGACTACAACATCTTCCTGATCAGCCGGATCCGCGAGGAGTCGGCCAAGCTCGGCAACAAGGAGGGCGTGATCGCGGGCCTCGAGAAGACCGGCGGCGTGATCACGAGCGCGGGCTTGATCCTGGCGGGCACCTTCTCGGCGCTGATGGCGCTGCCGCTGGAGACGCTGTTCCAGCTCGGCTTCACCGTCGCGCTCGGCCTGCTCGTGGACACCTTCCTGGTGCGGGCGATCCTGGTTCCCTCGATCGCCTTCCAGCTGGGCGACCGCAACTGGTGGCCGGGCCGCACCGATCAGTCGATGCTCGGGCACGGCGGCGAATGAACCTCGGCGCGCCCCTGGCTGACCAGCCAGTCAACCTTTCGGTACGCTTCGATCCGGCGGCTCCGGCGCTTCGGGGCCGCGACAAACCACTTCGGACGGAGGCCAGCGCATGGCGCAGAACGGCAACGGGAGCTTCAGCGGCCACGAGGTCGTGATCGTGGAGGCGGCGCGCACGCCGATCGGCCGCGGCCACGAGGAGAAGGGCTACTACAAGGACACCCATCCCTCGACGCTGCTGGCCAAGAGCTACAGCGAGGTCATCGACCGCGCGGGCATCGAGGCCTCGGAGGTCGAGGACGTGGTCGCCGGCTGCGTGCAGCAGTTCGGCGAGCAGGGCATCAACATCGCCCGCAACGCGTGGCTCGAGGCAGGGCTGCCGATCGAGACCCCCGCGACGACCGTGGACCGTCAGTGCGGCTCCGGCCAGCAGGCCGTCAACTTCGGCGCGGCGATGATCGCCTCCGGCGTCCACGACGTGATGATCGGCGGCGGCGTCGAGCACATGGGCCACATCTCCTTCGCCGACTCCTTCTCGGTGATGGAGGAGCACGGGCTGGCCTTCAGCCCCGAGCTGATGAAGCTCTACAACCTGGTGCCGCAGGGCATCAGCGCCGAGATGATCGCCGACAAGTGGGAGATCCCCCGCTCCGAGCTGGACGAGCTGGCGCTGCGCTCCCACCAGAAGGCCCACGAGGCGACCGAGGAGGGCCGCTTCGAGCGCGAGATCATCCCTTGGCGCAGCAACGGCGACAGCTACGTCACCGATCAGGGCATCCGCCCGCCCGACGAGGGCTCGGCCGAGAAGCTGGCCTCGCTGAAGCCGGCCTTCAAGGAGGACGGCAAGGTCACCGCCGGCAACTCCTCGCAGGTCTCCGACGGCGCCGCCGCGGTGCTGCTGATGAGCGCTGAGAAGGCGAAGGAGCTGGGGCTGACCCCGCGCGCCAAGATCGTCGACCAGACCACGGTCGGCGTCGACCCGGTGATGATGCTGACCGGCCCGATCCCCGCGACCCAGAAGATCCTGGAGCGCAACGGGATGCAGATGGACGACATCGACCTGGTCGAGATCAACGAGGCCTTCGCCTCGGTCGTCGCCGCCTGGCGCCGCGAGCTGGAGCCCGACATGGACCGCGTCAACGTCAACGGCGGCGCGATCGCGCTCGGGCACCCGCTCGGCTCGACCGGAGCCCGCCTGCTGACCACGCTGCTGCACGAGCTCGAGCGCTCCGACAAGGAGACCGGCCTCGTGACGATGTGCTGCGGCGGCGGCCTCGGCACGGGGACGTTGATCCAGCGGGTCTAGGGTTCGCGCCCATGCGGGCGCTGATGAAGATTCGAGCGAGGGTCGGCGTGATCTCTGCCTTCGCCGTCACGGCCCTGCTGGGATGCGGCGGCGGCGGCGAGACGATCAAGGTCGAGACCGTGGACGCGGCTCCGAGCAAGCGCGACTACATCGTCGCGGCCGACACGATCTGCATCAACTCCGAGCAGGGCATCCGCACCGAGGCCGAGATCCGCTTCAAGCTCGGCGCCGATGACTTCACCATCAGCCCCACGGGCGAGGTCTCCTTCAAGCCCGGCCGGCGCCCGAGCGACGCCGAGATCCAGCGCTTCGGCGAGCGCGTCGTGGTCCCGGCCTTCCGCGGCCAGGTCGCCGATCTGCGCGGGCTGACGCCGCCGGAGGGGGACCGGGCGGCCGTGGAGGCGATCTACGCGGCGGCAGAGCGCGGCATCGACGAGCTCGAGGCCGACTCCGCTCTCTTCCTCGACTCGGCCGCCGTGCGCGAGCGGCTGTCGGAGGCGCGCAGGCTGGGCCGGCGCTACGGCTTCTTCAACTGCGGGACATACTCAGCCCCGTGAGCGCCGGAGGCCCCGAATGGAGCGACGGCGAGCGCGAGCTGATGGCCACCGACAAGAGGCTCGCGAAGCTGATGAAGGAGTACGGGCCGATCGAGCCCGAGCGCGACCGCCGCGGCAGCCGCGAGGACGCCTACCAGGCGCTCGCCCAGGCGATCTGCGGCCAGCAGCTCTCGACCAAGGCCGCGTCGACGATCTGGGGGCGAATCGAGGAGCTGTTCGGGGGCGGCGTCCCCAGGCCCGAGGACGTGGTCGCGGCCGACCCACAGGAGCTGCGCGACGCCGGGCTCTCCTGGGCGAAGGTCTCCTACTTCCGCGATCTGGCCGAGCGCGTGCTGGACGGCGAGATCGACCTGGAGCGGCTGCCGGAGCTGCCGGACGAGGAGGTGATCGAGGAGCTGACGGCGATCAAGGGCATCGGCCGCTGGACGGCGGAGATGTTCCTGATCTTCCACCTCGGCCGGCCCGACGTGCTCTCGACCGGCGACCTCGGCATCCGCAAGGGCGCCCAGCTCGCCTACGGGCTCGAGGAGATGCCGGCGCCCGACGAGCTCGAGCGGATGGGAGAGAGGTGGCGCCCGCACCGCACGATCGCCTGCCTCTACTTCTGGCGCGCGCTCGACAACACGCCCGGCTAGCGACCAGTACACGCGGCCGCAAGCACGAACCCGAATCGGCCCGTACTGACGGTGACGTGTACGAGGGTGGCGCCTGCACGAGGGGGCTACCGAAAGGAAGAGATGAAGGGGAACCTGAAGCTGTTGACACTGTTCGCCCTGGCCGCCGGCCTGATCGCCGCCGGCTGCGGCGACGACGACGGGTCGAGCGATCTGACGCACGAGGAGTTCGTGACCCAGGCGAACGCGATCTGCAAGGAGGGCAACGCCGAGATCGACGCCGCCGCTGAGGAGACGTTCGAAAAGAACGGCCAGCCCACCCAGGCCGAGTCGGACGCGTTCGTCACGGACACGATCGTGCCGAACGTCCAGGGCCAGATCTCCGACATCCGCGATCTGGGCATCCCCGAGGAGGACGAGGACCTCAACGGGACCCTCGACGAGGCCGAGGAGATCACCGACGGCCTCACGGATGATCCCGCCTCGTTCACCCAGGGCGATCCGTACGCCCCGATCAACGATGAGCTCAGGGCGGCCGGCCTGACGGAGTGCGCCGACGGCTGAGCCCGAAGCATGTCAGCGCTCGAGCGCGTCCAGATAGCGGCCATCGGCGACAGCGCCGATGAGTTCGCGCAGCATGCCCAGGCGGCCGAGGCCGCCGGCATCGACTGCGTTTGGACGCCCGAGCTGTTTCGCAGCAGCGTGACCCAGGCGACCTGGCTGGCGGCGAAGACCGAGAAGGTCGGCGTCGCCACCGGGATCGCCTGGGCCTTCACGCGCAGCGCCTTCATCCTCGCCGTCAGCGCGCTCGACATCGACGAGATGTCGGGCGGGCGCTTTCGGCTCGGGCTCGGCGCCGGCGTCAAGCGCCTGAACGAGACCTGGCACAACGCCGACTACGGCAAGCCCGCTCCGCACCTGCGCGAGACGATCGAGGCGACCCGGCTGATCATGCAGCAGGCCTCGAGCGGCGAGCCGATCCGCTACGAGGGCGAATACGTGGACATCGACATCAAGGGCTGGATCCGCCCGCACAAGCCGGCGCGCGAGAGCGTCCCGATCTACACGGCGGCGATGCAGGAGGGCATGTGCCGGATGGCGGGCGACGTCGCCGACGGCCTTATCGGCCACCCGATGTGCCCGCTGAGCTGGGTCGAGCAGGTGATGATCCCGAGCTTCGAGACCGGCCTCGCGCGCTCGCGTCGCGAGCGCTCGGACCTGGACTTCCTGCCGACCGTCTGCTGCGCGATCGACGACGACGAGAAGCGCGCGATCGACGCCGCACGCCGCACGATCGCCTTCTACGCCACGGTCCGCACCTACCGGCCGCTGTGGGGGATGCACGGCTTCGCCGATGCCGCCGAGGCCGCCGGCGACGCCTTCCGCAAGGGCGATCTGGCCGGGGTCCCGGCCGCCATTCCCGACGAGATGGTCGAGGTCTACACCGCCGCCGGCCCACTCGACAAGGTCCGCGCCCGCGTCGAGGCGATGGCCGAGGTCGGCGACGGCCTCTGGCTCACCCCGCCGACCTACTTCATCCCGCCCGAGCAGCTGCTCGAGTACCAGTCGAAGATCGTCGAGGCGTTCGGCACGGCATGAGGCCGCCTCCCCCGCTTCGCGTCCGGGGGCGGTCCGGCGCAGGTCTCAGGCGCCGACGCGGCCGGCGAGCTCCTCGATCGCGGCGCTGCCGCGGATCGCGGGGCCGTGGCCGGGGAGGGTGAGCTCGGGGCGCAGCTCGGCGAGCTTGCGGATCGAGCGGCGGTTCTCGGCGACGTCGAGGGTGAAGATGTCGGGCGGCTCGCGCACTCCGGCGAGGGTGGTCAGGTAGCTCATGTTGCGGACCACGTCGCCGCAGATCGCGACGCGGTCGGCCTCGCGCCAGAAGATCACCTCGCCGCGCTGGTGGCCCGGCGCGTGGATCACCTCGAAGCCTGCGACTCGTCGCCGTGGGTGAACGGGCGCTCCACCTTGTACGGGGGACCCTCCCAGATCCGCTTGATCAGCTTGTTGCGGAGGTCGCCGGGGGCGGCCTCCTGCACGGGCCGTCGTCCTTCCATCGCGTCGACGTCGTCCTCGTGGCAGGCGAGCGGAATGCCCCGCTCCTCGCAGATCGGCTTGGCGGCGCCCTGGTGGTCGGGGTGGACGTGGGTGAGAGCGATCATCGACAGCTCGCGGCCGGCGGTCTGCTTGCGGATCCGCCCCTCGTCCCAGCGCCGCCCGGCGTCGATCAGGACGTCGCCGGCGAGGTAGATATTGATCGTCGGGCGCGGCTGCTCGGCGAGCCGCCAGACGCCCTCGGCGAGCTGCTTCACCGCGGCCCTCCCGCTCGCATGACGCTCACGGCTCGCCCGCGATGCGGCCCTCGTCGTGCTGCATCGCCTCGTCGCCCGGCCCGAGGCCGCGCGGGTCGCCGCTGTGCTTGGAGAGCTGCTCGAGCTTCGCGATCTGGCGCTCGCCCTCGGCCCGGGCCGGGTCGTCGTCGGCGAGCGGCTCGATCAGCTTGCGGATGCGGTTGCGTACCTGGAGCGAGAAGTGCGGCGTCGCGGGGCCCGCGAGTGCGCGGATGTCGTCGGCGGTGACCGGGCGCTGCAGGCGGTCGGGGCGCTCGGCCTCGCTCACGGCTGGTCACCCGTCTCGCCGCCCTCGATCACCGGACCGCCGGCGCCGGGGCCGACCTCGGTCAGCTCGGCGAGCTCGTCCACCTCGGCCTGGACCTCGGCCCCGACCGCGCTCGAGTCGCCGATCACCCAGACGTGGTTGTAGAGCGCGCGGGTCGGGTCGTCCTCGAAGCCGGGCTTGATGTCGAGCAGGAAGCTGCGCACGTCGGCTGGCAGCCTATCGGTGTCCTCGACCAACAGCAGCGGCCCCCAGCGGCTGCTCGCCGAGAGCGGCGCGGCGGCGGCCGCATCGAGCGGCCTGGTCGCGCTGGCCAGCACCAGTCCGTGGCCCGGGTCGTTGATGTTCCAGCCGAATCCGGAGCCCGCATAGCGGGCGAAGGCGACCGAGTTGGCGCTCGCTCCCGGGTCCCCGATCCGCTCGACGCCCGCTGAGATGCGCTCGATCTCGCGCACGACCTCGGGCCCGATAACGTCCTCGGGCCCGAGCACGTAGACGGGCGTCTCGGGGTGCCTGCGCAGCGCCCGCGCCGTCGCCTCGGGGAGCCGCTCGCGCTCAGCGAACAGCACGGGATCTCCGGAGCGGGCCGCCCAGCCCGCCGCGGGCATCGCGTAGGGCGCCTGCTCGGAGCTGGCGACCAGCAGGTGGGCGGGGTCGGCTCCCAGCAGCCGCCCGCGCAGCACGTCGATCGCGTCGGCGACCTCGGCGGGGGAGCCGCCGGCGATGCGCTCGGTCTCGAAGCCGGGCGGGCTCGCGACAGCGCCGACGGCGTAGACCGCCGCGTCGGACGGGCCGGAGCCACCCCGAGGGTCGAGCGTCGCCAGCGCGTCGGCGGTGACGTCGGGAACCGAGTCCGGCTCCCCGATCAGGATCGGGGCGCGCACCGGCGGGCCGGCGAGCACCGATGCGGCGATCCCCGCCTGCCAGTCCTCGCTGCCGACGATGACGGCCGCCTCGACCGGCGGTGCGTTGGGAGCGGGAGGATGGGTGGCGAGCGCGATCGCGGCGGCGTCGGTGGCCGGGTCGATGCCGCCAACCCTGGTGGTGTTCCGCGTCGCGACCAGGGGGTAGCCGAGCGGCCCGACCGGGGCGGTGGCGGCGTCGTCGGTCTCGAAGGAGACGGTGACGACGC
>Ga0194128_10007075_pt1 | contig 14829 bp, 8 predicted proteins | sample TA2KigCa65mmetaG_FD_148650 | JGI IMG/M metagenome (GOLD analysis project Ga0194128, IMG submission 148650) | Freshwater microbial communities from Lake Tanganyika, Tanzania - TA2015037 Kigoma Deep Cast 65m | ecosystem: Environmental > Aquatic > Freshwater > Lake | place: Tanzania: Lake...
CGCCACCGCGGCGAAGAGCGCCTACCTGCACGAGGGCCGCCCGGTGCGGCTCCGCGCGCAGCACGGCGACGACGCGCGGAAGCCGCTCCGCACGGTCGACGCGGTGCCGTGGATGGTCGCGGCGGACCGGCGCTTCCTCCTGCTGCACCGGGGCGACCGCCTGCTGCTGACCGCGGACCAGAGCCCGGGGCGTCCGGCAGAGATCGACGCCGACGGCCGCGTCACGCGTCCGGCGCGGATCCCGTGCACGCTGTCGGAGGTGTTCACCGACGTCCGGCCGCGTGAGCGCGTGCTGTTCGACGACGGCCGCATCGAGGGAATCGTCGAGGCCGCGACCACGGAGGGCTTGCGCGTCCGCATCCTCTCGGCGCCGGCCGACGGCGTGAAGCTCCGGCCGGACAAGGGCATCAACCTGCCCGACACGCGGCTCCGGCTCCCGGCGCTGACGGAGCGCGACCTGCACGACCTCGACTTCGTGGTCCACCACGCCGACCTCGTGGGCCTGTCCTTCGTGCGCACGCCGGACGACGTCGACGAGCTGCGCCGCCAGCTCGACCTGCGCGACGGCGGCCACCTCGGCATCGTGCTGAAGATCGAGACGGCGGCGGCGTTCGACCAGCTGCCGAAGCTGCTGCTCGCCGCGATGCGCTCGGAGCGCGTCGCGGTCATGATCGCGCGTGGCGACCTGGCGGTGGAGTGCGGCTTCGAGCGCCTCGCCGAGGTCCAGGAGGAGCTGCTCTGGTTCTGCGAGGCCGCGCACGTGCCCGTGATCTGGGCGACGCAGGTGCTCGAGAACCGGTCGAAGACCGGCCTGCCGTCGCGCGCCGAGATCACGGACGCGGCGATGGGCGAGCGCGCCGAGTGCGTGATGCTCAACAAGGGCCCGCACATCGTCGAGGCGGTGCGCGTGCTGCAGGGGATCCTGCAGCGCATGGAGGCGCACCAGCGGAAGAAGAGCGCGCGGCTGCGCCGGCTCAGGCTGTCGTCGATCGCGGCGAGCGCGTGAGCGGCCCGACGGCGTCGGTCGCGCCGCCGCGGCGCCCCCTCAGGAACGGTCCGTCGGGTGACGGATGTCCCAGAGGATCAGCCCGATCAGGGCCACGACCAGAAATGCGAAGGCCTCGACCTGCGTGTGCAACATGCGCCGAAGGTAGCGCACGGCGTTGACGACGAGAGGGCACGGCGATGACCGTCCTGTGAAGCGGGAACGCGGGTCGTCGCAGGTCCGATCAGTTCGAAGAGGGCAGGCGCTCGATGAGCGCGCGCAGATCCTCCGACGGGGTGAGACGGAAGCGGTGGCTCAGCAGGCTCGCGAGCTCCCGGTCGTCGAGACCCAGTGCGGCCTGGGCGACCGACCAGGTCATTCTCGCCTCGCGCATACGTCGCGAAAGCTCCAGCGCGAGGCTCGTACGTTCCACGCGATCACTGCGTGACACGTGTTTCATGAGCACTCCTACCTCGGTGGCAGACCCTGACTGCGGGTGAATGGTGGAAGCGTCCGGTGCGGTGCTCGCGGCATCCGGCGGGCATCGGCCCTGCCGTGCTACCGACCATCGAAGCGACGCGCTAGGCGTGAACCACGAGGCTCCGCGGACCGTCAAGGGGCGCGCGCGGCAGCGGGCGGGGACAACGGCGGCGACGCTGTCGGAACTCCGCGTGCCGACGCGGCTTTCCTTCGCCGCCGGCGCATCATGACAAGTTGGTTACAGGGCGCGTCGGGCTCGTCTTGCGGCCGCGCGTACCCGGCGCGCCGGTGGCGGCGCGCCGGGCCGATCCCTCCGCCCTAGGGAATCTGCGTCTCGCAGCCGCTGAACGTGTCGTTGCCGAGGCCGCCGTTGCACACGTCGGTGCCGCCGGCGCCGTTGATGGTGTCGTCGCCGCTGTTGCCGAACAGCGTGTCGGCACCGGCGCCACCGTCGATGTCGTCGTTGCCCGCACCACCGCAGACCACGTCGTTCTGGCCGAGAGCGGTGATGGTATCGTTGCCACCGCGGGCGACGATCACGTCGGCGTTCGCCGTGCCGCTGATCGGCTCGCCGGCATCGGTGCCGACGATCGTCGCGACCTGACCGTTGCACGTGTAGGGCGGGTACTGCAGCGCCGTGACCGTGCAGCTGCCGCTGGCGGTGCCGAACGCCGTCGCGAACTCGGCCGTGCAGGTGAAGTCCTGCGCGATCGGGCGCGACACGCCGGCCACGCAGTCGTAGAGCACGTTCGCGAACGCGCCCTGCGGGATGCCCTGGCCCGAGGTGAGGAGGCCGATCGCGAGCTGGTCGTCGGTGGTGTCGGCGTTGGTGTCGTTGTCGGCGACGAGGAACGTGCCGGACACGCCAGACGCGTTGCTCACCTGCTCGAGCAGCGCCTCGTCGATGATGTTGATGCGGCCACCGGGGTAGCCCAGGAACACCGAGACGCCGGTCACGGGGTCCGGGGAGTCGTAGGCGAGGCTCACGGTCAGGGTCGTGGTCGCGCACTGCACGATCGGGCTCGGCGAGGGCGAGGCGGTCGGTGCAGGGGTCGGGCTCGGTGACGCCGTCGGCGCGGGGCTCGGGGATGGGCTGGGGCTCGGGGACGCCGTGGGTGCGGGCGTCGGCGACGGGCTCGGGCTCGGCGAGGGGCTCGGCGACGGCGTGGGCGCAGGAGTTGGCGACGGGCTAGGGGATGCCGTCGGCACTGGGGTGCCGGTCGGCTCCGCGCTCGGAGTGGGCGTCGGCAGCGCGCCGTCGCAGTAGGTGGTCGTGTTGAAGCCCTTCACCAGTGCGGCGATGCTTGCACCGGTCGCGACGAAGTCGTGGCACGGGGGCAGCCCCGGTGCCTTTGCGACGATCTTCGCGATCTTGGCATTGAACTTCGGAATGACGCCCTTCTTCGGGTCGTTGAGGCAGACGGCGACACCGGTCGCCTTGCCCTTCGAGTGGTTCAGCGCGCCCTTGGCCCAGCACTTCTCGAGCGAGGCCGCGAGCTTCGCGGATTCCTTGCTCGCCTTCTGGACGTTTTTCAGCACCGCAGGATCTGGTGGCACGAAGCCACCGCCGAACTCCGACGGCAGCGAGCCGTCGACGTAGGTCGCGGCGCGGGCGAGCCCCGCCATGCCGGAGAGAAGGGCGAGCGTCACGAGAAGTCGCGAGGCCCGATTCGACGTTGTGCGCAGCATGTCCGCCTCCGCATCGAGAGTGGGGTCGGAGCGCGGCCGCTCCGAGAGTGCAGGAGCGAAGGCATAGCGGCGCGGCGTGACGAGGGGCGGCGCGCGCGGTGAACCGTGCGTGAACGACGGCGTGCGCACCCACGAACGCGAAAGGCTCCCGCCCTCGGACGAGGACGGGAGCCTTCCCGGAGCGCACGGCACGCGGCCGCGCAGCGCCTCGGTCAGGAAGCGCTGACCGACAGGGCGCAGGTCGCCGGCACCTGGCCACCATCGATGTCCGAGACGTCCGGCGTGCACGTGAACTGCGACGATTGGATCGTCTGACCGTCTGTGCAGTCGAACTGGATCTTCGCGAACTGCCCCGCGGGGATCGATTGCGAGAGGCTCACGAGGCCGACACTGACCGTGGAGTTGGCGTCGTCGTCGCCGACCTGGAAGAGGCCGCTCACGCCCGTGAGGTTCATCACGCGCTCGGTGACCGTGGGATCGCTGCCGAGGCCCGGAATCGACACCGCACCCGGGTACCGCACCGCGGGCGTGACGCCGGCGACGTTCAGCGAGCCGCCGAGGTTGTCGAAGCTCACGCTCACGGTCAGCGAGACGCGGCCGCCGCTGCAGGTCGCGCTCGAGCCGCCGACGTCGGTTGGCCGTGGCGTCCCGGTCGGCGTCGGCGTCGGCGACGTGCGCTGCGGGCAGTCCGGAACGCTCGCGACCGACGGCATGCGCTGGCCGGCGGCGAACGTGCCGAGCGACTGCGCGAAGATGCCGAGGACGTTGCCGTTGCCGGCGTTGACGTCGAGGAACAGCTTGCCGCTCGCGTTCAGGGTGGCGCTGCCGGCGATCTCCTGCAGGCTGCTCACCAGCACGCCGTTGACCACGGCCGAGCCGACCGCCGCCTCAAAGCCCTCGTTGTCGCAGAACAGGGCCGCGGCGCCGTCGGAGAGCGCCGTGACGTTGAACTCGGCGCCGTAGGAGTCGTTGAAGGCGGCGACGATCACGCGGTTGCCGTCCTGTGCGGGCGGAGCGAGGTCCTGGGGGTTGAAGTAGGTCGGCACCATCAGCACCGCGGGCGTGAACCGCTGGTACTTGACGGCGTTTCCGTCGACCTCGGCGCCGGCGGCGGCGCGGTTGCCGTTGCTGCCCACCGCGAGACGGCCGTACGGGTTCTCGCCGAACGCCGCCGCGAGCTGCAGGTTGGCGAGCGTGTAGCCGCCGACGAGGGGCTGCGGCGGAACGACGGCCTGGGTGTCGCTGGCGCTGGCGATCGGCGTCACGACCGCGAGTCCGGCGTTGCCGGCGGCGGCACCGCCGGCGACCGACGACGACGTCGGGTCGATGACGATGTTGCCGCCTCCCGGCAGCGTGAACACCGACTCGCCGAGCCGGCTCGACAGGTTCGCGGGGTAGAATGCGACCTCGATGACCACCGGCGTCGCGGCCGGGTTCGCGACGGTGAGGAACGGCACGCGGTCGGTGCGCGCGTCGTAGAAGTAGATCAGCTGGTCGCCGCTCGTGCCGGGCACCGGGACGGTCGCCTGCGCTCCGGCTTGCGCTGCCAGGCCCACGGTGGCGAGGAGCGCGGCCGCGCCCACGAGCACGCGCGAGCGGGCTCCCGTCTTTCCTTTCGCTCCGAAGCGTTCGAGTCTTGCCACGGATCCTCCTCCCGCTCCGCGCGTCGTGCGCGCTGCGCGAGCTTCTCGAGCGTCGCGGGCCGGTCCGTCCGGCGACCGCGACGCGTGGTTGGATGGCTGCCCGGTCGCGGCGTCTCGGAAGACCCGCCGGGCGAGGGAATGGACGTCTCACCTTCGCACGCGTCTGCTACGGCGCGGTGAACGTCACCGCAGCGACGCGTGAAGCTTTCGTTGCCGCGCGCGTCGCGCAGCAGATCACGAGAAGTCGTACGAGACGCTCAGCCCGACCTTGACGCCGGTCCGGAAGCGGCTCGTGACGAAGTCGCCCTGCTTGAACAGGTAGTGGTCGTTCCACAGGTTCTCGAGGGAAACCTTGGCCGTGATGGGCTGGTCGAAGAGGTCGTCGAGGCGCCGGTACCAGACGAGGTCCACCTGGTTGCGCGGCTTCTCGATGATGTTCGGCAGCGGGTAGAAGCCGAGCGCGGTGATGCGCTCGCCCGACCGCGCGAACAGGAAGCGCGTGTTGCCGAAGGTCTCGGACGCGTACTCGAGCGCGAAGTTGAGCACGTAGGGCGACTGGCCCTGCAGCTCGTGCGTCGGCGTGGTGAGCGGGATCTGCAGAGGTCCGGTCTGCGCCTCGAGCTCGACCGACGACTGGATGTAGGCTGCGTTCAGCGTCGCGGTGAGCGGCGTGAGGTCGTCGGAGATGAAGCCGAAGTTCTTGCGCCCCTCGACCTCGAAGCCCCACAGCGTGCCGTCCTTCGCGTTGTCGAAGGAGTTCGCGAACGTCGATCCGACCGGCACGAGCACGGTCTCGATCGGCTTGTCGAGGATCTTGTAGAAGAAGCTCGCCGACACCAGCTCGAGTTGCGAGAAGAACCACTCCCAGCGCAGGTCGACGTTGTCGATGGAGGCCTGGACGAGATCCGGGTTGCCGACCGTCGTCCGCAGGCCGAGGGGCTCCGGGAACTGGATCGGCGACAGCTCGCGGAACTCGGGCCGCGACACCGTCTGGCTGTAGCCCGCGCGGACGTTCATGTCGCTACGCGGCGTGACGATCAGGTTGATGCCGGGGAGCGGGTTGGTGTTGTTGATGATCGTCGTGGTGTTGTACTTCGCGTTCAGCGGCTCCTTGCCGACCGTGTAGGTCTTGAGGTCGATGTAGGAGTACTCGGTGCGCACGCCGGCGACGAGTCGCACCAGGTCGCGCCACAGCGGCAGGTCGAACATGCCGTAGAAGCCCGCGATCTCCTCGGTGGCCTTGAACGAGTCGCGCCGGCTGGTGTTCTCCTGGAAGGTCAGCTGGTTGTCGAGGATGTTGTCCGGGTCCAGCAGGACGTCGGGCGGCTGCGACAGGTCCTGTCCGCGCGGGCGGTAGGAGAAGTTGCGCAGGTTCGAGTTGCGGTCGCGGTAGGTGAACGCGGGCCCGAACTTGAACTTTCCGGTGAGCCCGTCCCAGGCGTCGGTGCCGGGCAGCGCCATCGGGAACGGCACGGTGAAGTCGACCGCCGAGTCGGTCATCTTCTCGTCGATGTCGTACCAGACGCGGGTCCCGCTCGGCGGCTGCGTCGAGAACAGCGGCGGGTCGTTGGCGAGCTCGTAGGCGACGGTGCGCGAGTCGGGAATCTCCTGGGTCGTGTAGGTGAAGGCGCTGCGCCAGTCGATGTCGATCACGTCGAGGGCGTGCTGGCCGGCGAGCTGTCCGAAGGCGAGCTGCTGCTGCGTGAACTGCAGGCGCGTGAGCGCGATCTCCTGCTGGTTCGTGTTGGTGCCGTCGCCGAAGTACACCTGATCGAGCGAGCGCAGGTTGTAGAGCGAGCGGAACGTGACGCGGTTCTTCGCGTCGATCTCGTATGCGGACGTCAGCACGCCGCCCAGCGTCGTGTAGTGGTTCGCCAGGTTGTACTTGAAGTTCTCCTGCGGCGTGAAGGTCGGGTTCGGGTCGCCCTGGTTGCAGCCGGACTCGCAGATGATGATCCGCTCGATCAGCGGATCCTGGACCTGGAAGTCGTTCTTCCAGATGGTCGCGAAGTTCACCCCGAACGGGCCCCAGGAGTTGCCGATCGAGAAGTTGATCGCGCCGTTCGGCGGCGCGGTCTCGGTGTCCTTGGTCCACACGTTGTTCAGCGCGCTGGCGAGCTTGTACTGCTCGGGGGGCGGGAGCACGCCGAACAGCGGCTTCTTGCCGAAGACGCCCGGCAGGCCCTTCGCGGTGTTGATGCCGAACGGCTGTCCGGCGCCGCCCTGGCCGTCGTAGCTGTTGAAGTCCTGGAACGTGGCGCTGGTGTTGGCGGCGAGCGACATGCCGATCTTGGCCTGGAACTCGGTCGGGAACGACACCAGGTTGATGTCCACCAGGCCGCCGGCGAAGTCGCCGGGGAGATCGGGCGTGTACGACTTGGTGATCGCGAGCGACGCGATGAAGTCGGCCGGGAACAGGTTCAGGGGCACGACGCGCCGATTCGGGTCGGTGCTCGACAGGCGGCTGCCGTTCAGCAGCGCGCTCGAGTAGCGCTCGCCGAGGCCGCGGACGAAGATGAAATCGTCCTTCACGGTGACGGCGGGAACGCGCGTCACGACCTCGGCCGCGTCCGAGTCCGGTGACTTCGCGATCGTCTCTGCGCTGATCGTCTCCTGTACCGCCTCCGCCTTCTGGCGGGTCAGGATCTGCGTCGCCTCGGCGGCCCGGTCGGCGCGCGCGACCACCTCGACCACCTCGACGCCGGCCTGACCTTCCGGGGCGAGCGTCGTGTCGGCCAGGGTGGTCTGGTTCGGCTTCACCGTGATCTTGGTGATGCGGGCGCTCTGGAAGCTCGGTGCGAAGATCCGCACCTCGTACTCGCCGGGCGGCACCTTGAAGCTGAACTTGCCGTCGAGATCGGTGCGCGTGGTGTTCTTCTTTCCGATCAGCTCGACGCCCGCGTCGATCACGGGGTCGCCGCTCACGACGTCGAGCACCGACCCAGAGATGAGGCCCTGAGGGCTGCTCGCGGGGGCCGCGGCGGGGGGCGGCGGGGCGGCGGCCGGCGCCGGCGGGGCCTGCGCGTGGGCACGCGCGCCGAGGGCGAGAAGAAGCAGCACCAGCGCGAGCGTGGCACGTGGGCGGTCGCAGAGGTTCCTCATCCGTGAGCTCCAGCCTCCGAGGGGGGAATGGGTGGTGCGGGCCGTCGAGGCACCCGCGGCGATCCGTCGAGCGGCGCTTCTACCGGCGCGTGGTTGCTCGACGGTGATCCGCGCGTGACGTCTTGATGACGGCGGAGCAACACGCGCTGCGGCAGCGCGCTTCGGCGCGCGCGCCGTCACGCAAACGTCAAGTACACCGGCGCCGGACGCGCGCGCCGTCATGTGATCGTCAAGCAGTGCCCGTGCGCTGAGCGCGCGCGCCCGAATTTACGGAAGCGACACACAAGCACAACGACCGCAAAACGTGCTGTCGGTAGTCAATCCTCCCGAACGCCGCGTGCGACCCCACCCGTGCGCGCCCACAGCCAGTCAAGGAGGAACAGACAAATGCTCGACCGCGTTCACCCACCCGGCCGAATGCGCGTCGTCGCGGCTCTTGCCGCGTCGTTCGTGCTCTTCGGTCTCGCCGCGAGCGCGCAAGCGGGACCGTTCGAGTGCCGCGCCCAGATCGGCAAGGAGGCGAGGATCCTGCTCAGCCTCGGCAGCCGCTTCGTGCAGGTGTGCCACAAGAAGCGTGACCGTGTGTGCGCCCCGAACAGCATGCGAGGCGAATGCAACATCGTCGATTCCGCCAACGTCGACCCGAAGAACGCCTACGCGGCGCGCGAGGCGAAGGCACTTGCCCTGATCAACGCCGACTGTACGGGGAGCCCTGTTCTGGCGAACTATCCGGACGGCGTGCAGGTCGACGTGCTGGACAAGATCGTCGAAGAGCTGACGGGCAACTCGCAGGTCGCGCTCGGAGACGAGGACCTGCTGTGTGACAAGGCCACCGTGGCGTGTCACCGCGCGATCGCCCAGGCGCGCTCGACGGTCATCAAGGAGGTCATCACCGACTCCGTGAAGTGCCAGCGCGACATCGACAAGAACGCGTCCACCTTCGGCGCGATCTCGCCAGCCTGCCTCGACTCGGGTGACCGCACCTCGGCCGCGGCGAAGACCAAGATCACGAAGAACTGCACGGGCGTGAACCTCGCCGACGTCGGCAGCTGCTCGAACACGCTCGCGTCGCTCGACGACTGCGTGGTCGACAGCGCGGTCGCGACCGGCCAGGACCTCGCGAAGGCCGTGTACGGCGCGCCGGAGGGCTGCGGCGACGGCGTCCTGACGATCAACGAGCAGTGCGACGACGGCAACACGCTGTCGGGCGACGGCTGCAACGCGAGCTGCGAGCTCGAGGGCCAGACCTGCTCGTACGCGGGACCCGGCGCTGGCACAGGCACGCGCCTCGTGACGGTGTCGATCAACGCGCCGGAGCCGGTCGCCGGCCTGCAGATCTCGCTGGACTACCCGCAGCTCGAGGCGGGCATCCCGGGTGTCGGCACGTCGAGCGTCGTCCAGGGCCGCTTCCAGACCCTGCAGCCGGCGAGCCTCGCCGCGCTGAACGACAACCTGAACACCGACGCCATCATCGGCATGGTGAACGTCGTCGATCCGTTCAACAGCGGTCCGCTGTTCAGCATCACGATGGACAACTGCGTCCAGCTCTCGCAGAACATCTGCAACCGGAACCAGCAGGTGTTCGGCTGCGGCGGCCGCTGCCGGCTGCCCAGTGGCATCGGCGGCTCGGGCACCGTCTGCTTCAGCGCCTCGACCTGCGCGGTCGGCGAGATCTGCGACAACGGTGACCCGCTGGTCTGCAGCCCCGGCAGCAACCTGCCGTTCGGCCCTGGCCCGCAGCCGGGCTGCTGCCCGGGGGACAACGCCTGCATCTCGCAGACGGACATCACCTCCTGCACCGTCAGCGACCCGGTCGACGCGAACGGCCAGCCGATCGCCGGCGTGACCTGCTCGGTGTCGGTCGTCGAGCAGCCCTGATCGTTCCACCGAGGACGCCGCACGCCCGGGTCGTCCGGGCGTGCGGCACCATTCCTACACCTTCGGAGCGTGCTCCGAACGCTTGAGGAGAGAGAACAATGAGAAAGTGCTTCAAGGGAGTTCTGGCGGGCGTCGCCATGCTGATGGCGCTCGCACTCGCGGGCCGCGCGAACGCCGCCGTCTGCGGTGACCTGAACGGCAACGGCAGCCGCGCCACCGCGGACGTCGTGCTGCTGTTCCGTGCCGTGCTCGAGAACCCGGATCCGTCGCCGCTGTGCGGCGGTGCGGGCGCGCTCGACTGCGGCGACATCAACGCCGACGGCGGCATCTCGACCGCCGACGTCGTGATCCTGTTCTCGAGCGTGCTCGGAAACGAGACACTGTTCCCGCTCTGCACCGGCGCCGGCAACACCCGCGCCTGCGGCTCGACGGTCACGGGTACCATCGCGGCCAACGAGACCTGGGACGCCTGCACGTACACCCTCGACGGCATCGTGTTCGTCGAGCCGGGCGTCGTCCTGACGATCAGGGCCGGTGCCACCATCAAGGGTGATTCGACGCCGACCAGCGACCCGACCTCGGCGCTGGTGTTCCGTCGCGACTCGAAGATCAACGCGCCTGGCACGCAGGCGAGCCCGATCGTCTTCACCTGCGACCTCGCGCCGGGCGCGCGCTTCGCGGGCTGCTGGGGCGGTCTGGTCCTGAACGGCCGTGCGCCGCTCAACGTTCCGGGCGGCGAGGGCCTCGCCGAGGGTCTCGACAACACGCCGTTCGGCGGCACCGACGCCAACGACTCGAGCGGTCTCGTCCGCTTCGCTCGCGTCGAGTTCGCCGGCCGCATCCTGAGCCCGAACAACGAGCTAAACCTGTTCACCATGAACGCGGTCGGCCGCGGCACGACCATCGACCACATCGCGGTCAACCAGGGCCTCGACGACGGCTTCGAGTGGTTCGGTGGCAACGTGAACAGCAAGTTCATGGCCGCGACCGCCATGGCCGACGACGGCCTCGACTGGCAGCTCGGCACGACGAGTGCGACGCAGTACGCGTTCGCCGCCCACTACGGGGACAACATGGACACGGCAGGCAGCCACGAGATGGAGGGCGACAACAACGAGAACGGCTTCGACTTCGCGCCGCGCTCGAAGCCCAGGTTCTGCAACGCCACGCTGGTCGGCACGCGCAACCAGGCGAACGGCAACAAGACCAACCACAACATGCTGCTCCGCCGTGGAACGGCGGCGCAGATCCTGAAGACGATCGCGATCAACGCGAACACCTCGGGCGTCCGCATGAACGACTCGGCGACCTCGAACAACGCCTGCACCGCGGGTGCCGGCGCGCTGACGGGCGAGCTGAACTGCCAGGACTGCATCTTCTGGAAGTCGGGTGCGAGCGGCACGGTCTACGCCGATGCGAACGCGACCGGCGGCAACTGCAGCACGGCGCAGCTGTTCTCGCTGTGGACGACGCAGGCGTCGGCTCCCACCCGCACGATCGACCCGGGCCTCGCGGCCAACACCGGTGAGGTGTGGCCACCGGTCAGCCCGGTTCCGACCACGGCGGCGAACTCGAGCGCGATCGACTGCAAGAGCGTCGACGCGTTCTTCGACACCACCGGCTACGTCGGTGCGTTCCAGCCGGGTGCTGCGAGCTGGCTGACGTCGCCCTGGTACGACACGGCGATCAACTGATCGCGCGTCCCGCGTCGGCGGCCGGAGGCGAGAGTCTCCGGCCGCCGGGCGCGGTCAGCGAGGTGCTGAGAAGATGAAGCTGGCTCGCATTTCCGTTCTCGTCCTGGTCATGGGCATCGCGGCGTTCGTCGTCCTGGGCGGCACGACCGTGAGCGGCTTGCCGACGGCTCCTCGCGGAGCTGCTCCGCATCCGCCGCTGTCGGGTGGGGCGTCCTCGGTGGACGAGCTGCTCGGACGATTCGTCAAGGCGCTCGAGGCGAACGACGGCGACGCGCTCGAGGCTCTGCGGGTGACGGAGGACGAGTACCGGAAGATCATCATGCCCGGCAGCGTCAAGCCGGGCGAGCCGCCCCAGAAGCTCAGCCCGAGAGCCGACGAGTACTTCTGGCAGAGTCTGGACACGAAGAGCCTGTACGGAGGACGCGCGCTCCTCGCGGGCTACAACGGCCGGACCTACCGCATCACGAACGTGACCTGGCTGAAGGGGATCGACGACTACGCCTGGTACCGCTGCTACGACCGGCTCGAGCTGACCCTCGTCGACCAGAGCGGCGAGGAGCTCAAGCTCAACACGGGCTCGGTCGCGGAGGTCGACGGCCGGTTCAAGTTCATCTCCTTCATCCGCGACTAGGCGACGGGCGACGTTGCGCCCCGGATCGCATTCGGAGCGCACCCGTACCGACGCCACGAGCAAACAAACCGGTGCCCGCGTTCGCGCCGCGGCAACGTGTCGCCGTGCAGGTTCCAGGGAGGTCCAAGAGCATGAAGAAGTCTTTTTCCAGCTGGTTCGCGCGGGCCGCGACGCTCTCCGTCGCAGCGTCCGCGCGGGCCGCGACGCTCTCCGTCGCAGCGTCCGCGCTGCTGATGACCGCGCCGTCGGGCTCCGACGCCGGCACCTACGTGAGCGCTCCGCTGCCGACCGAGTTCGGCGGCGGCGTCGTTCCCGCGGACCCGAAGGTCCTGAAGAACGTCCAGAAGGCGAGCGCGACCATCGCGAAGCTCGCCGCCACGGTGGACAAGTGCTACGCGAAGGGCGTCGGCAACGTCGCCAAGGGCGCCCCGTCCGGCGTCGACACCTGCCTCAACGATCCCGCGAAGGGCGCGCTGCCGAAGTTCCTCGCGGCGATCGACAAGATCGACGCGAAGGCTCCGGGCCTGTCGTCCTGCTACGACTTCAAGGCGGCCGGCCAGAACGTCGCGAACACCGTCAAGGCGAGCAACGCCGAGGTGTACTGCGACGGCACGACGGCGCTGCCGGCGGAGTTCGGCGGCGGCTTCCTGCCGCCGAACTCGGACACCCAGAAGAACGTCCAGAAGGCGAGCAAGGAGCTCGCGAAGCTCTGGGCGTCGATCGAGAAGTGCTACTCGAAGGGCGTCGGCAACTTCTCGAAGGCGAAGGCCGACGGCGTGACGGCCTGCCTCACCGACCCGGCCAAGGGCGTGATCACCAAGTACCAGGCCAAGATCGCGGGCATCACCCTTCCCCCGTGCGCCGATTTCGCGACCCTGCAGGCGCAGGTCGAGGGCATCTCGAAGGCCGCGAACAACCAGTACTGCGCCTGCAGCCAGACCGTCGCCACGGTGACGACGAGCTACGGTGGCAGTGCGTCGGCGGCGTCGACGTTCCTCGGCTACGACGACGCGGCTCTCGACATCCCCGGGTTCGGTAGCCAGCAGTCGGTGATCGACCGCATCGACGACCAGACCGGCGTCGTCGGCGGCACGTTCAGCTACGCCGACACCGATACCAACGCGAACACGCTCGACGACCAGATCGCGGTCGGGCTGATCAGCCTGTCGCAGTCGGTCCCGGCGGGTGACTTCGTGTCGGTGACCTTCGACTGCAAGGCGGGTCAGGGTGCGGCGGTCGCAGGTGACTTCACCTGCACGCTCGACGCGTCGGACATCAACGGCGCCCAGATCGCGGGCAGCTGCTCGGTGTCCTCCGTGTCGTACGTTCCGTAAGCGCCCTGCGGAACGACGGCAGCAGGAAGGGGCGAGTCGCCATCGGCGGCTCGCCCCTTCGTCTTCGTGCGAGGGGTGCCGTCGTTGCGTCGCGCGACGACGCGCCCGCCGCAACGAACACGTCACGTTCGGATCACTGGGCGGAAACTCCCCTCCCGTACTGTGGGCACCGGCGTCGGACCGCTGCGCGTACGCGGCGGCATCCGAGATCACCACCGCGGACGCAACGCGCAAAACGAGAGGACGAGAATGATGAGAGGTCTGCCAACGCGTCTCCCGGCCCTGCTCGCAGGTCTGCTCGCGATGCTCGCGAGCGCGAGCCCGAGCGGCGCCATCCTCGACGACCCGTTCACGACGAAGACGCAGCCCGCGAGCACGCTCGTGATGCCGTTCGACGTGAGGCCCGGTCGCACGACGTTCCTGCTCGCGAGCAACATCGCGGGCAAGTCGGGCGACGTCGCCGCGGTCACGACGCACTGGTCGTTCTGGAGCGAGAGCTGCACGCACCTCGTGGACGTTCCGATCTGCCTCACGCTGAACGACACCATCGTGGTGGACCCGACCGCCATCTCGCCGACGAATGCGGCGAATCAGCCGGTCGGTCCGAGCGCCGACCTGACCGGGCAGCGCGGCTACGTCACCGTGACCGCGTACGCGACCGACGCGAACTGCGCCGATCCGAGCGTGCTGGGCTTCCAGCTCGTCGATGACGCGCTGGTGGGCACGATGACCCTCGCCGACTCCGCGATCGGCAAGGCGTTCGCGATCGACGCCATCGGCCTCGGCCTCGACGAGACGGGCACCTTCGTCGAGCTGCCGGACCTTCTCCTGTCGCCGAACGGCAACGACGGCTTCCTCGCCGTCCAGACCTTCAACCCGGAGACGATCGACGACTCGATCGTCATCCTGGTGAGCCTGAAGGAGAACGGCGGCCGGCTGCCGGGCGAGCTCGGACCGGTTGGCGTCCCGGTGTCGGCGAACGTGAGCTTCTTCGACAACATCGAGACCCGGACGTCGCTGCCCGACACGTCGATCCCGTGCACGCTGTTCACGTCGGCCGTGCCGAGCGACACCGGCTCGCTGGTGCCGGGCACGGTGACGATCACGTCGTCGGGCTTCCTGCAGTTGACGAACATCCTCGCCGGCGGCACGCCGGTGGGTGACGCCGACGGCAACGACGGCAACGACACCTGGGTCTACGGCTTCCACGGCCAGGCGGTCGCGATGTACGCGGCCGCGTCGAGCGCGAAGTACCCGGTGCTCGGGGACGTCGTCATCCCGACGCCGACCCCGACGCGTACGCCGACCCCGACGCGTACGCCGACCCCGACCCAGACGGCGGCTCCCACCGCGACACCGGCCCCGACCACGACGGCCGCGCCGACGCCGACCG